>Ga0207667_10001021_pt1 | contig 35701 bp, 35 predicted proteins | sample KBSCornC52_FD_184301 | JGI IMG/M metagenome (GOLD analysis project Ga0207667, IMG submission 184301) | Corn rhizosphere microbial communities from Kellogg Biological Station, Michigan, USA - KBS Corn C5-2 (SPAdes) (version 2) | ecosystem: Host-associated > Plants > Roots > Rhizosphere > Soil ...
CCAGCTTTTTGAAGAAACACCCAAAAAAATAGTCAGCGAGTCGAACAGTCCCGATTTGAGCCACATGTATTCGATAAACCCGTACCAGGGTTGCGAACACGGCTGTATTTATTGCTACGCGCGCAATACCCACGAATATTATGGATTTAGCGCCGGGCTTGATTTTGAGCGCAAAATTATTGTAAAGCCCAATGCCGCCGAATTGCTTGAACAATATTTTAACAAAAAGAATTACAAACCCGTATGTATCCTGCTATCAGGCAATACCGATTGCTACCAGCCCGTTGAGCGTAAGCTGAAGATCACCCGCTCCCTTTTAGAGGTATTTTTAAAATACCGGAACCCGGTAAGCATCATTACTAAAAACAACATTATCCTGCGCGACCTGGATCTTATTGCCGAGCTGGCTACCATGAACCTGGTGCATGTTAATGTGTCGCTCACATCATTGAACGAGCAGCTGCGCCAAAAGCTGGAGCCGCGTACCATAACAGCAACCGGCAGACTGGCTGTAATACAAAAACTATCAGAAAAACGCGTACCGGTAAGGGTAATGGCAGCGCCGATAATTCCCGGGTTAAACAGTAACGAAATACCTAGCATTATAAAAGCATCTGCCGACAGGGGGGCACTTTCGGCCGGTTTTACCATTGTGCGGTTAAACGGCAGCATAGCCGAGCTGTTTACCGATTGGATATACAAAGCATTCCCCGACAGGGCCGAAAAAGTATTGAACATGATAAAATCATGCCACGACGGTCAGTTAAACGACAGCAACTTTGGCCGTCGCATGGGCGGCGAGGGCAAGGTAGCCGAATCGATACACCAATTGTTTAAAATGTCCTGCAACCGGTTTTTAGCCGGTCGCGATATGCCTGAGTTTAACTATGATTTGTTTGTGCCGAGGAATGGCAAACAAGGTAGTTTGTTTTGATAGGTTAAATAAAAATTGTTTGTATCTAATGGCTACCGGGCTTTACAAAAGTATCGGTCCACCAAAACACCGATCACTACCCCAACGGTATAACTCAGCAAATCGCCCCAAACAAACACTTCGCCCAGCACCAGTTCGCCGATGAAGGTATGCCTGATATTATCGATCCAGGGCGCCTGGTAAAGCTGACTGAATTCAATGGCATAACAAAACAGCAGGCTTGCTATCACAATAAACTTCACCGGTTTATGGATGAACAGAAATCGCACCATAAAATAGATCATAGTGGCCCACAACACATCACCTATAAATAAAGGAACACCCGCAATGCGCCTGGATAACAAGCCAAGAATGATGGTGATGACGATAAGGATAGCATAAAACGATCTTGATTTGAACATCGTAGCGGAGATTGCGGGTTAATAAGGGATTTTATTCTTTTTATACAACGTATAAAAAAAGAACATTAATGCGATGGACAAGCCGATGATAACATACCCCAGGTTTGCCATAAAATCTGTCCGCTTAAAATAGAGCTTATTGTTCTTCTCCAAAAATTGCAAAAAACGGTTTATGTGCTCTTCTTTTGTATTGCTGGTTTCGTAAAACCTTGCTGTTACGATATCGCCTTTTTTTAAACTGTCAATCCTGGCACCCTGCTCATCTGCATAAATTTCGAAAGGATAAGGGTAATTTTCTATTTTCAGATAGCGGTATTTGCCCACATCGCGGGTTGGCAAACTGCCCATTGCTGAATCGAGGTAGATGATCTTCCCGGTCACGTGGGGATAATCGTTCTTCGGGCGCGAATTGCTTTTGATAAAGAAAACCATCGCCACGATAACAACAATACAAAAAGAAAGCAGTACCCTGAAGCGCTGAGGTAAATGTATGTGCATATTAAATACTGAACTGTTTCACGGTAAGATTGTTCGATAAGATTTGCGGATTGGAATAAGACTTACGAAGCTTTGAAACGGCGAAGCCCTTAACGAGGCCTTTGAAAAATAAATAATCTGGGTTAAACTTCGCAAGTTTTGCACGTTAACCCTCCGCCAGCGGCTGCATATTTGCCAGGGCATTCAATTCTTCCTGCGTGCCCATAAACCAATCCAAATCAATACTGCCGCCGGTAGTTGTTCCATCCAACTGACCAAATTGGCTGTATTGCCACCAGTTTACGGTTGTATAACCGGGAGGCAGCCCCGGCGGGTTAGTTTGATAAGCAGCCAGCCACAGGCCGTTGTTTGGCCACGATGCACTGTCGAGATACTCGATCAGGTAATTTTTGTAGGTATAAATAATGGCGTCTTTGCCGGTTTCCTGCTTAACAAAGTTGAGCCAGTCGGTTACCTTTTGTACGCATTCCGCAGCGTTATCTTTTACCCATTGGTCCTTTGCGTCAGTCGACTGGTTTTCAAGGTCGAGCATGGGCGGCAAAACGCCCGGTAAGGTAAAATCTACCCCGCGCGAAAGAAAATTTTTGGCCTGTGCTATCGGCTCATCCTCAAAAATAAAAAAGTGGTATGCTCCGCGCATCACGTTACCAAGCGCCTTAACCTCGTGGTAATAGTTCTGGAAAGTTGGATCCTGGAAAGTTTCGCCCTCGCTGGTTTTCATCCAAACAAAAGCAATGTCCGATGGCAATGCACTAATGTTGATGGTGGAGTTTTGGTCCGAAATGTCGATTCCTCTTGGGTTCATGATTTAGGATTTTTATTGGTTAAATATAATGTTTTATCTAAACAAAATCTTCGGGATTTTGCAGCTGCAGTACTTTTTTAAGCCAGCGCCGACAGCCGTTTCCTGATCGTCGCTTTATCCGAATCTGACTTCGCCAGCCTTAGTGCCGATTTTAGGTGCGCAATAGCCTTTTCATCATCAATACCGGTATACAAATACCCCAGCAGCGAAAAATACAGGTGGTTATTCGCCAGGTTCAGTTTTTCGGCTTCAGTTATCGCAATGGCTTTCCCGTCGGCTTTGGCGAGCGCGTAGGTGCGGTTTAGCGCAGCAATGGGCGAGTATTCAATCAAAAGCAGGCGATTGTACAGTTGCAATATGTTTTCCCATTTCTCTGCTGAATCCTCTTTAACCGTATGCCAGTACGCTATCCCGGCTTCAATGTGATATTTCGATACTTCGTTACCCTCGGCAGCAAGGTTCATGTAATACCGGCCCTGTTCAATCAATTCCCTGTTCCACAAACCGGTATCCTGGTCGTCATATGATATTAATTCACCCTGTTCATTTGTCCGGGCCTCAAACCGCGAGGCGTGGAAGCACATGAGTGCCAGCAAGGCCTTAACTGCCGGCAGGGCGGTACTCTTGTTTTCAACCAGCAGAAAATTTAAGCGCATGGCTTCCAGGCAAAGGTCCTGCCGCAGGGTAATATTTTGCGATACCGAATAGTATCCTTCGTTAAACAACAGGTATAAAGTGGTTAAAACCGTCTGCAGCCTGTCAGCAATTTCCGAAGCATCGGGGAAAGCTATTTTTACCTTTTCGTTCCGCAGTTTTTCTTTCGCCCTGAACAGGCGTTTGTTGATAGTCTCCTTATTGCTCAAAAAAGCATCGGCAATTTCTTCGATGCCAAAACCGCAAAGTATGCGTAACGCCAGACCAACCTGTGCCTCGGCCGAAATTGCCGGGTTACAAATGGCAAACATCATCTGTAATTGGCTGTCGGTTATGTTTTTTTCGGATAGATCGATATCAATTTCAAACTGACCGGCTCCTGCCAGCTGTATGGCCGGACTTATTTTATCGGTGAATATTTTGTTATGCTTTAAATAATCTTTTGCGCGGTTTTTGGCAACCGTATACAGCCAGGCAACGGGATTATCGGGGACGCCCTTCATCCCCCATGTTTCGGCAGCAAGTAAAAAGGTATCACTTACCAGGTCCTCCGCAATTTCAATGTGCTCAAAGCCGAATAGCTTGCCCAATACAGCGGTTATTTTGCTGTATTCTGTCCTGAATAAATGTGGAATGAGTTCGTTGCCGGTTTGCATAGTAGGTACAAAATAAAAACAAAAGCGGCAATGTCATTGCTGACCACCAAAATTGTCATTGCCTTTGGTCCACCAAAGGCAATGACAACGGCTTTTTTTACATGTTAACCGGGATAATATCCCTAACCTCAACATTACCGCCCTGCGCTAACACCGGGCAACCTTTAGCCAGCTCAATGGCTTCTTCTTTGGTTTCTGTTTTAACGACGATAAAGCCCAGTAAAATTTCCTTGATTTCGGCATAAGGGCCATCCGTTACCAAATCAGATTTCACGGTAGAGCCATCAAAACCTAACCTTGCGCCGCGGCTTGCCAGTTTGTCTTGGGCGGCAATGCTGCCTACCCAATCCATCCACGGCTTGGTGGCGTTTTGCATTTGCTCGGGCGTAAATACCACATCGCTTGGTGGCGGTACATTTCTGAAAACTAAAACAAATTCTTTCATGATCTTTTTAATTTAATTGTTATGCCCTAATGACGACCGGTGGTTTTTAAATTGGACAGGGTATATATCAATTTCGTATTTTTTTTCGCTATGCATTATTTGCCATAACCGGCCTCACTTCAACATAGCCGCCCAGCAGTAGTATGGGGCATCCGTACGCCATCTCAAAAGCCTCATCCATCGAATCAGCTTTTACAGTGATAAGTCCGCCTAGTATTTCTTTTACTTCGGCATAGGGGCCATCAGTAACCACGTTGCCCGGTTTTAATATGCGGCCTTCAAAACTCAGGCGGCTGCCGCCTACAAATTTCCCTTTGGCCGATATGCCGGCTAACCACACATCCCATTTTTTCGCAAATTGCTGCATTACCTCGGGCGATGGCCGTGCATCGCCGGTTGGCGCATTCCTGAAAAGCATTACAAATTCATTCATGATATTACGTTTTTATGTTTAGGCCGTAATGACGATTGAATAACAAAAAACTGGACGATTCCGAAGTATTTAATTTAAGATAATTAGTGCAAAAACCTTTTACCTTTCAGCTTTCGCCCTTCACCTCTCAACTAAAATACCCTGCAAAGCAGCCCCTTTAAATACTCCCCTTCCGGAAATGACGACCTTACCGGGTGATCCTCCGGCTGGCAAAACTGGTGGATAAACTGCACCTGTTTACCGGCATCAAGCGCGGCCCAGGCCAACACCTGTTTAAAGGTCTCCATATTCATGGCGCCCGAACATGAAAACGTTGCCAGCAAACCACCGGGATTCAGCAACAGCATCCCCATACGGTTTAAATCCTTGTAGGCACGTGCAGCCTTATCCAAGGCTGATCGCGAGGGCGCATATTTAGGAGGATCGAGCACTACAATATCAAATGTTTCGCCTTCATCCTTAAATTTCCGCAATTGTTTATTTACATCCGAAACAATAGCTGTTGCCTGTAACCCATTCAAATGATTAAGCGCAATATTTTCTTTCAGGGTATCAATAGCCAGTACCGAACTATCAACAGAGGTAACCGACGCCGCGCCATTTTGCAAACTGTTTAAAGTGAAGCCACCGGTATAGCTAAAACAATCCAGCACTTTTTTGCCTTTTGCGTATGAGGCTACGATTTTGCGGTTATCGCGCTGATCACAATAAAAACCGGATTTTTGGCCTTCGGCGATGTTTATGTTATAGGTGATGCCGTTTTCCTTTACCTCAACACGTTCGGGCGGATGGGCAAGCGTTAACGCTGTATTTACGGTTTCCAAACCCTCGTGCCCGCGACTGGAGGCATCGCTTTTATCAAAAATACTTTCAGGATTTAGCAGTTGCTGCAACTCATCTATAATAACCAGCATCATGTTTTCAATACCCGAAGTAAGCACCTGCACAGCCAGGTGCCCAGCATATTTATCAACGATCAATCCCGGTAAATAATCCGATTCGCTGAATATTAAACGACAGGTATTGGTAACGCCATCAACCAAAATACTATTGCGGCTGGCTACAGCGACGGTAACCTTTTCCCTGAACCAGCTTTCGTTTACCTCAACGTTTTCGTTCCACTCCAGCAAACGCAGCGCCACCCTTGATTGATCGTTATAAAAACCATAAGCCATAAAACCGCCTTTGGAGTCCACCAGCCTTACAATGTCGCCATTGGCAGGTTTGCCTTTAACCCCTTCAATGGCGCCTGAAAACACCCAGGGATGGCGGTGAAGAACAGCTTTTTCTTTGCCTTTTTTTAATATCACGTCAATCATGGGTGCAAAGGTAGCAAACCGGATGAAAATCATTGGCCTTCACATCAGGGGAGGTGGTAAATCGCTTTTCGAAAGGTATGTCATGCCGAACTCGTTTCGGCACCCCACAGGACATGCCGCCTGCTTAGCGTACATGTTGCATGTTCGCCTAAATGGTGTATAATTTGCATATGGGGTGCCGAAACGAGTTCGGCATGACTTCTTTTTTAAAACAAATTTCCTAAAGGCTTTCAAAAATCAAATAACGTCAACTGATCTGTGGGCTTTTCTTCCTTTGCTTTTACAGCCACCTCATGAAAGTTAGACAGCGAGATTCCCAGCAGTCGGATCTTTTTGTCCTCAATACCGCTGGCAATTAATAACCGTTTGGCGGTGGCGCTAATGGTTTCCAAATCATTTAAACCGGTGGGGAATGACTGGTTCCGGGTGATCTGTTTAAAGTCGCTGTATTTTATTTTCAAGGTGATGGTGCGGCCTTTTAACTGGTGGTTTTGCAGCCGGTTGCAAACAATAACGGCAATTTTATCCAATTCGGCTTCCATCTCTTCCCGGGCCGTCAAATCGTATTCAAAGGTATCCTCCGCTGCAAGAGATTTGGTTTCGCGGTGCGGCTGTACCTCGCGGTTATCAATTCCCCGCACAATCTGGTAGTAAAACCGGCCCACCTTGCCAAAATGCTTAGTGAGTTCCTCTTCGCTCAGGTTTTTAAGATCGGCGCCGATGTGTAAACCCATGCCCTTCATTTTTTGCGCGGTTACCTTACCAACGCCAAAAAACTTCTCCACCGGCAGCTTTTCCATAAACTCTCCAATGGCAGAAGGGCCTATAAACTTTAAACCATCCGGTTTATTGATATCCGAAGCTATTTTAGCTACAAATTTATTGATAGAAACACCCGCCGATGCGGTTAGCTGCAATTCATCCTTTATGGCCTGTTTTATCTGTTTTGCAATATCAATAGCCGAGCCGATGTTTAGTTTATCAGCAGTCACGTCCAGGTATGCCTCGTCCAGCGACAGCGGTTCAATCAAATCGGTATAGCGGCTGAATATTTCGCGGATCTTTTGGGATGCCTCCTTATATGCGGCAAACCTGGGTCTTACAAAGGTGGCTTGCGGACAAAGCTGCAATGCCCGTTTTGACGACATAGCCGACCGGATTCCAAATTTGCGCGCCTCATAACTGGCTGTTGCAACAACACCGCCGCGCCCCGTTGGCAAGCCGCCTACAACCAATGGGATCCCCCGGTATGCCGGGTTATCCCGCTGCTCAACCGACGCGTAAAATGCATCCATATCAATATGGATGATCTTGCGGTGTTGCTGTACGGCGCTGTTTTCCATTGTCGGGCATTACGAAGACGCGTAACATGGCGCCTCTGTACAAATATACAGGGAAAGAAAATACTTTGGAAAACGCGGACTACGGCATAACTCAAATGTAGCATAACCACCAGGCGTTCCTTCGGAACGCTAACGCCATACTTTCATTCTACCGACCAAACATCCCTATGGGATGGAAGACTACAAATGTCCCATCGGGACATCTGGTCGGTAGAAATATTAGATGTCATTTATTTTACGTTCCAGAGGAACGTTTGATGTTGGAGCGACAATTTCAAATGTCAACCCGGTGCTATGGCGCTATATCATAACTAATCATCACCGGCGGTAGCAGCGTTGCTACATCCAGCGGCAACTGGTCCGAAGTATGAATAGGGTTTTTATTCAGGTAGTTATTGTAAACCGTTTTTTGGAGGTCATCCGTAGCTTCCGCAGGTGCATTAAAGCTAAAAATAAAAGGAACAATAAAATCGTGCGTCTTTTCGCCATCGGGAATGATCCATTTATGGTTCGATTTTTTTAACGCGTCGATAACCGGGAACGCCAGGCTGGCATCATCAGCATAATAAACTATTATTTTGGAAAGAACACCTTTTGCATTGGCGGTAAACTTAAAAACGGCGGTACCAACCACCCTTTTTTGTATGATGCCGGGCGATACCGTTAAACTATCCCTGAAAAACTGGCTCATGGCCTCTTTTCCGCCCTGGAACGGAAATACCAATTGCTCCTGGGCCATGCTGTAGCCGGCCTGGAGGATAATTATGATGCAGATGATGATCTTTTTCATTTGATTTTTGTTTGGGTAGAAAGGCGAAATGTCCAGCCTTAATTAGTCGGCGCACATGGATCAGCTATAAACTACTTTCACCGGTTCGCGCCTGGTGCCCTCGTACAATTCATATTCCAGCAGGCGGCAATCAAGCTTGCCATTATAAAACTCTATACGCCGGGAAGCCTGCAGGCCAATTTTCTTTGCCAAATCGGGGTTGCCCGTAAAAATATAACCCTTGTAGCCTTTGCATTGGGTCTTCATAAAGTCGCCTATGCGTTTATAGGTGGCCTCCAGTTTGCTATGTACCCCCAGGCGTTCGCCGTATTCGGGGTTAAACATAATGATGCCTTTTTCTTCAGGCACTTCCGTGTCCGCAAAATCACAAACACTAAATTCAATCAAATGTTCTACGCCGGCAGTTTTAGCATTTTTTTGGGAGATGTCGATAGCGTCGGCGGATATGTCCGTGGCAATAATTTTAAAGCCGGTATCTTTTTTGGCTTTATCCTTCAGTTTTCTTCTTTCTGTAAAAAATAATGTTTCATCATAACCCATAATATGCATAAAACCGTAATTCATCCGGAAAAGCCCGGGCGATTTTTCGGTGGCCAGTAAAGCGGCCTCAATAGCCAGCGTGCCCGATCCGCACATGGGATTTATAAAAGTGCTTTTGCGGTCCCAGTTGGTGGCCATTATGGTTGATGTTGCCAGGGCTTCCAGCATAGGGGCTTTGCCCGGTATTTTGCGGTAGCTGTGCTTAGCCAGCGTTTCGCCCGAGGTATCTAAAAATATATCGGCGTCGCTGTCCTGCCAGTACAGGTGTATTACGGTTTTATTAGCCTCGGGTCCCGAGTTTGGGCGGATGCCTTTTTTGTCCTTTATCCGGTCCACAATGGCATCCTTAACCTTTACGTTGGCAAATAACGGTGTAAGTATGTGCTCGTTGTTAACGTTCGAGGTCACCGAAAAGTAACCTGTAAAATCAATCAGGTTTTCCCACTCAATTTCAAGCAGGTTATCGTATAACGCTTTGGGATCTTCGGCCTTAAAACTTTTTAATAAATATAACACCTGGCTTGCGCAACGCAGGTTAAGGTTTAAAGCGATGCAGTCGGCTACGGTACCCAAAAGCTCGACACCCGTTTGGAAGACGCGAACGGGTTTAAAGCCCAATTCTTCAACTTCTTTTTGCAGGTAGGGCGACAGCCTTTTATTACAGGTGATAACTATTTTACTTTCAGTGTGGAAAACTTGCATAATATTTTGCGAATTTATGAATTAAATACAGCCGTTTTTGTTTCTTATTCTATTAACTTTACATTTTTAATTTTTTGAATTATGGAAATTAAGGGTAAGGTACACGAAATAGGTGCAACCATGCAGGTTACGGACTCACTTAAAAAAAGGGAATTGATTTTAGAATACATCGAAAATCCACAATATCCTGAGTATTTAAAGTTTGAGGCCATACAGGACCGCTGCAATTTATTGGATAATGTAAAGGTAGGCGCCGATGTTGAAGTGTTCTTCAACTTAAAAGGCAGGCCATGGACTGATAAAACCGGCAAGAAAAGCTATTTTAACTCGATGCAGTTATGGAAAATTAATATGCTGACCCCTGCCGGAGCCAGCGCCACCCCTGAATACGCACCACCTGCCGATATCAGCGCTACGCCTGATGAGGACGATCTGCCGTTCTAATCAGTTTGCAGTTCTGAGTTGGCAGTTTGCAGGCATTGCATTAAGTCATTTTCAATAAAAAGAGGCCCTTTCCATCCGAAAGGGCCTCTTTTTATTGAAGGCAAACTGCAAACTAATAACTGCCAACTGAAGCTATTCCTCCTTTATGATGCGTTTTACGCCAATGCTGTTACCTTGTTTTACCTGCAGGTAATAAATACCGTTAAGCCCTAAAACAAATGATTTGCTGAAGCTGGCGCCAACAGATTTTTCGGTCCATAGTGCTTTGCCTTCGCTGTCAAGCAGGGTTACGGTGCCGGCGGTTTTTACGGGCAGGTTAAACATCAGCAGTGTTTTGCCGGTTGAAAATTCGGGGACGATGTTTAAATCCGTTACCTCCAGCTTCCCGCCTTCAATATGCGGCATGCGCTGCAAATCATCATTTGATACTTCGGATATATGGAAGGTTATCCGCGTGCTGATGCCCTCGTTATCGGTATTTACATAACTGAAATTTTGTCTGTTGCGGCGCTCAAAGCGTCCCTGCAAACCCCCATAGGGGCCCTCATTAATTCTTCCTCTCATGCGGCCCCTGTCAGGCATCCCTCCGTCCGGGCGTATCTGAAAACTCATTCTTCTTTTCATCGCGCCGGCATTGTCCGTGCCCATCTCCGCAACATTCCCCATTGTATCGGTATTAATCACAATGTTTTCGGTGAACTGTCGTCTTTTCATTCTGCCGCCGCCAAGCGTATCGATACGCTTAAACATAAAAACGTGTTTTTTGCCATCATCCCCGCTTGCCGCCAGTCCGCCCGAAAGGTGGTTAATGTCCTTTAAGGCGCTTTTCCTGTCCTCCGCCGAAAGTTCTTTTATATTTTTACCGTTAACGGTGGTGTCGCCGTTTACAATTTTAATCTCTATATCTTTCTGATTTTGCGCCATCAGCATAGGGGGTAAACCAAGTATAGCCAGTAGGCTGAGCGAAAAAATAAATTCAAATCCGGGTTTTAAAAAAGGAGTTCTCATGGTTTTGCTGATTTATAGGAATTCAAAGTTAGCAAACAACTATAATTCAAGATGTTAATTATTAACCGTAAATTGTTAAAATTTGTTAAAAGCAACCTATGTGAGTTTATTTAAAATATTTTTGTTTTCAGGATGAAGAAGAGAAGCATAACATTAATTATCGGCCTGATGAGTTTCGCACTTTTAGGGGTGATGGCTATGCAATTTTATTTTCTTAACCAATCATACCACATGCAGTCCGAGCTTTTCGACCGCTCTGTAAACGAAGCGCTTGATAATGTGGTGTCAAGGGTAAGCAAGCAGGACGCCCAGAATTTCCTGAATGTAAAAGCGCAGGGAGGCAACGGCTACAAACCGGTCTGGAGTTCGGTATCTACCTCAACCACCATCATTAGTGCAGTTAATAACGACAATGTTATTCCGGCAAAACCTCCTGTTAAGATAAAACGGAAGCTTAGCCTCCGCGAAAAAAAGATAGCTTTATTGCGCGACAGCCTAAAACGCATGATAGCCAATAAAAGAGAGGATGACGAACTGGAGGGCATGCTGCAAAATGGCTCAATTAAATTCCTGATAAACATTGATGAGTACACCGATGAATTAGGCGTGGCACATGCCCGTTTTACGCCGGAAGTGGTGCGCAACAGCCCGGGCAAAACCATGCCAAAACCCCAAAAGCTGCACAAGTACGATACGCTGCACTATGTTTATATGGATCCCCAGTTTGGCAAGCAGTTAATTTCGGTGCCGCAGCTAAATCCGCTATGGCAGCGTGAGCAGGTTCGCAAACAAAAAGAAAGGCAATTAAGGGAAGTAAAAAGACTGCTCGAAAACGATTCGCTGCAAAATACCGCACACACCAAATCAACCGTAATTGAAAACCTCGCCGAAGAATACGGCAAATACGGCGAACCCTTAAAAATGCGTTTAAACCCGTTTTGGATTGATACGCTGTTACGGTTTGAGCTGCATAACCAGGGTATCGATCTGCCATTTAGCTATGAGATCACCACTGCCAATAGCGACTCGTTGATATTCTCAAACGCGAGCGATCAGTCTGGTGCAAGACCTACGTTTGCAAATATCCCCAGCTATCAGCATTCCATATTCAGCAAAGATGTCATTAACGATCCGGGCCGTATACGGCTGGCATTCCCGCAAAAAAATTCGGTCATCTTAAAAAAGATGACGGCTACTATGGCCACAACCGGCGGCTTATTGATTGTAGTGGTGCTGTGTTTTGGCTATACTATATTCTCGATCCTGAGGCAAAAGAAGATCTCGGAAATGAAAACCGATTTCATCAATAACATGACCCATGAGTTTAAAACGCCTGTTTCAACCATTATGATAGCCAGCGAGGCCTTAAAGGATAACGAAATTGCTTTCGACAGGAGCCGCGTTTCGCGCCTGGCCAATATCATTTACGAAGAAAACGAACGCCTGGGCAGCCATATTGAAAGAGTACTGAATGTGGCCCGTATTGAGCGGAACGATTTTAAACTGGAAAAACGGCCGCTTGATGTTAACGAAATGATTGCTGTTGTGGTTGACAGCATGCAGCTTAAACTGCAAAAACACAATGCTAAAACTACCTTGCAATTGGATGCCGAAAATGCCGTTATAAGTGGTGATGAACTGCATTTTTCGAATGTGATTTATAACCTGATTGATAACGCCATTAAATACAGCGCCGGCGATCCTGATATTACCATCACTACACTAAACAAAAACGGGCAGGTGGTTATAAAGGTGGCCGACAAAGGTATAGGCATGAGCCGCGACCAGCAAACCAAAATATTCGAACAGTTTTACCGTATACCAACGGGTAACCTGCACGATGTTAAAGGCTTTGGCCTGGGTTTAAGCTATGTAAATACCGTGGTGAAAAGGTTAAATGGCATCATCAGCGTAAAATCAGAAAAAGAAAAAGGCTCGGAATTTGAATTGAAATTCCAGGTGGCGTAGGGAGAATCCCGATAGCTATCGGGACCGGAACTCCGGATTATAAAATATACATGAAAAAAATACTACTGGTTGAGGACGATCCTAATTTAGGTTTACTTTTACAGGACTACCTGCAACTGAAAGGCAAGTTCGACGTTGTTTTGTGTAAAGACGGCGAAGAAGGCCTCCGCAACTTCACCAAACACACTTACGACCTGCTGATACTGGATGTGATGATGCCCAAAAAGGACGGCTTCACATTAGGTAAGGACATCCGAAAAATAAACGCCCACGTACCTATTATTTTTGCAACAGCCAAGGGCATGATAGAAGATAAAACCCAGGCATTTAACCTGGGCGGCGACGACTATATTACCAAACCTTTCCGGATCGAGGAGCTTTTACTCCGCATTAACGCGCTGCTAAAACGGGCCAGCAACTCCGAAAAGCACGAAGAAGAAAAACAAACCACCTTTAAAATAGGCCACTATACTTTCGATTATACCCAGCAAGTTATTACCATAGGCGAAAGCCAGCAGAAACTATCAACAAAGGAAGCCGAGTTGCTGCGCCTGCTGTGTATCCGTAAAAACGAGGTGCTTACGCGTGAAGAAGCGCTGCTCAACATCTGGCACGACGATAACTATTTCAATGGCCGCAGCATGGACGTTTTCTTGAGTAAAATACGCAAGTATTTAAAGGAGGATCCCTCAGTTGAAATCATTAACGTCCACGGCCGGGGCTACAAGCTGCTGATCAATTAAGCCAGGGGGCATATTAGTCTTGAGTCGAAAGTCCGGAGTCTTGAGTCAGAATCGGACAAAGCAGACTTAGGACTTACGACTCAAGACTATTGACTTAACACTAGTCTTTCATTTCTTCGCCAAAATGGATAATGTTTCCATTATTGTCCAGGATGCTGAATTGCTTCATTTTCCAGGGCATTTCCTGCAAGTCGCCGTTGGGGTGGATGACACCAAGGGGCTTATACTCTTCATATAATTTCTCAACCCCGGTTACATTGATGTAGCAGCCTGTGTTTTTGGCTATCTCGGGATCCTTGCAGGGCCAAAGGTGTATGTTCACCTTGTTGCGGCTCAAAATCAGATACCCTTCCCAGCTCGAGTGGAAGGTAAATCCGAGCTTTTCGGTATAAAATTTTACGGTTTCCTCTTCATTAAGAGATGCCAAAATGGGTACGGCGGATTTAAGCATAATTTTTGTTTTATAGTTAATTACGGCTCGCGCTTCCTTATTTTAAAAGCCGTCCTGTCAAGCCGTGGTGGTTCATTTTCCGGGTAATTATAAGCCACGCTGTTTAAATAATTCGCAATGCGCAAACGTTCCTGCCACGGCAGGCTCCTGTAATAGGCGCCATGATTGGCAGCTTCTTCAGCTGTTTGGGCCTTAAAGGCAGAGCGGTCTAACCGGTACGAACTCATACCCAAAGATACCTTAAAAAATATAAATACTTCCTAGTAAGAGTCAAGAATCAAGAGCCACGAATCAAGACAGAAAGGTAGCCGATTTTCTTTTTATCTTGGTTCTTGACTCTTGTCTCCTGATTCTTTCCTCTGTAACAACAATGTTAAATCACCCACTAATTTTTGCCATTTTTAATAAATAAGTTTGTCATTAACTGATCTTACTTAACAATGAAAATTAAAATACTTTTTTCCTGCCTGCTCATAGCGGGTAGCATTGGTTCTGCATTCGCGCAGGAACCTGTCGACACGGCAATGATCCGTAAAATACGGAATGAGGGGCTTAATCACTCCAAAGTGATGGAATCTGCTTTTTACCTCACTGATGCGTCCGGCCCGCGTTTATCCGGTTCGCCCGAACTGAAACATGCCCAGGAATGGGCCGTTAACCAGTTAAAATCATGGGGACTGGTAAATGCGCAGCGCGAACCCTGGGGCAAATTTGGTAAAGGCTGGGAAGTGCAAAAAAATTATGTAGCCATGACCGCTCCTTATTACCACGCCGTTGTCGGCATACCCAAAGCGTGGACACCGGGCACCAACGGCCTGGTTAGCGGCGATGTTGTTTTAATTAAGATAGATACCATTGCCGACTTTGATAAATACCGCGGCAAATTAAAAGGTAAGGTAATTATTTTTGATACCAAGGCCAGTACCGAAAGAACATATAAGGCAGATGCCGTGCGCTATGCCGACTCGGACCTGGTTGCCATGACCAAACCTTTGGAGCAGCGGGGACAACGCAACAGTTTCGATCGTACGGCCGCGCTTAAGTTGCGTGCGTTGCGTACTGCCATAAGCGAATTTTTGGCCAGCGAACAGGTAGGGCTGATATTAACCCAGGCACGCGGCACCGATGGTACCGTATTTACTACCAACGGCGCATCATACGCGGATACAGCTAAAACTGTTCCGGCAGAACTGGAAACCAGTGGCGAGGATTTTCAGCGTATTTTACGCCTGGTAAAAGCAGGTATAAAAGTAAATGTTGAAGCCGATATTAAAACCCAGTTTTTTACCGATGATGAGCAGGGATATGATGTTGTTGCCGAAATACCCGGAACCGACAAAAAACTGAAAGACCAGGTAGTAATGATAGGCGGTCACCTCGATTCGTGGCATGGCGCTACAGGCGGTACCGATAACGCCGCCGGAAGTGCCGTAATGCTGGAAACCATGCGTATTTTAAAGGCGGTCGGCTTTAAACCGCGCCGAACTATCCGTATCGCCTTGTGGAGCTCCGAAGAACAGGGCTTATTTGGCTCGCGCGGCTATGTGGCTAACCATTTTGGCGATCCAAAAACCATGGAGCTTAAACCCGAACAGCAAAAAATATCAGCCTATTATAACCTCGATAATGGCACCGGAAAAATCAGGGGCATTTATTTGCAGGGTGATACTGCCGCCGGACCGATATTCCAGGCCTGGCTTAATCCGTTTAAGGACCTTGGCGCTTCAACAGTCACCATCAGGAATACCGGCAGCACCGATCACGTATCATTTGATGCAGTAGGCATACCGGGCTTCGAATTTATCCAGGACCCTATGGATTATGGCTCGCGAACTCACCATAGCAACCAGGACACTTATGATAAGATGAGCGAAGATGATTTAAAGCAAGCCGCTACCATTGTTGCGTCGTTTGTGTATCACACTGCGCAGCGCGATGAAATGATACCGCGCAAAGCATTGCCTAAACCGCAGCCCCCAAGGAATTAACTTTTCTTTTTAACACAAAACGCCGGTAATTTGAGCTCAATTTTACCGGCGTTCTGCGTTTTATAGTTTTATCCTGCTGTCGAATACAAATGGCTGGGTTTTAACAATTTTAATCAGTTTAAAATCGGGATGATTCGGGTTGAGCAGATAATTGTTTTCTTCTTCAATTATTGACGATGGTACACGCAATATTGCAGATTGATTTTCCCTGATCCAGTTTTCACCCAACGAACGCGTTAAGTGTATTTGGTCGCGATCTTTCCAATCAGGTGAAAGACTTTTTAACAGAACCGTTTTTATTTTGATACTGGGCGGGCAATTAATGGTTAAGATATTGAAAGGCTGCATTAAGCCAAATTGATCGCGGTTTACCACATTTTCGAGACAGGCCAATGACCGTGAGGAAGCTGTATAAATCATGAAAACATCTTTAGGGCACCATCTTGCCGGGTTTCCCGAAGCAACAAGTCCATTTGAATATTTTGCAATTGATATTCTGTAAACGTGCATAATCAGGCCAAATCACCATACGCAATCCGTAATAGTTGTTCTTCAATCAATTTAATGCCGGTTATAGTCTCCATCATTTCCAGGGGTACCATGTATCCCAGGCCGTATGCCTTGGTATGTATCCATTGGTTAAAATAAGTTGCGCCGCCAAATACTTCGGCGCCCAGTTCAAACAGCGCGAGTAATTTTATTAGTTTTTCACTTAGGGCGGCATCTAATACCAACTGTTTGGCGGCATAGTTTTGAATGGTTTTAACTGTGGTTTTAAAAACATACTGAAATTGATCATGGCTAATACCTGATAGCTCTAAAAAATCAAGTGCTGTTTTAGCGCTAAGCCCCTCTTTTGAGCGTTTTAAAAAGCTAATATCGTCCTCATAACGAGGTCTGCGCACATAGGGCATTTCAAAATCAGAAACAATCAAAGGCTCGCTATCATATGATTGATAATAATTATCCTTTTTTGCTTTTGACGGCCGGCTTTTGTCGGCCCGGATTTGCCCTTTTGAACCTGATTCTATTTTTGCCACATTCAAATATAGAATTTTTTCTCAAAAGAAAAGAAAATTTTCCAATTAAATTTCTACTTTTTGATGCTGATAAGGTATTTCAACGGATGTAAAGCCCCTGGCCAATATTTTTTGACTGAAATGTTGTTGTACCTCATATTCGCCATGCACCAGGAATATCTTTTTAACCCGCGTTGCATCCTGATCCGAGATGAATTGCAGCAGATCATCATAATCGCCGTGGGCGCTCATTGATTTAATGGCTTGCACCTGCGCTTTCACTTCAAACCGTTCGCCAAAAATGGTAACTTCTTTATCTCCCCTTAGCAAATGCCCGCCCAGTGAGTTAGGTTCGCAATAACCGGTCATTAAAATGGTGCAATTTTCATGACCGATATTGTTTTTGATATGATGTTTCACCCGTCCCGCCTCGGCCATGCCGGAAGAAGAGATAATTACACACGGCGCCGCATCGTTATTTAATGCCTTCGACTCCTCTGTCGATTGTATAAAACGAAGGCCCTTAAACCCAAAAGGATTCGCATCCACTTTTAAAACATCGCTTACGGCTTTGTTGTACACCTCGGGATGGTCCATTAATACCCGGGTAGCTTTTTCGGACAAGGGGCTATCTACATAATATTTTACATCGGGCAGCGTGCCTTTCAATTCAAGGGAATTTAAGGCGTAAAGCAATTCCTGTGTGCGGCCCACGCTGAAAGCCGGCATAATCACTTTTCCTTGCTTGTTAATACAGGTATCGGTTATAATCTCCAGTAGTTTATCTTCAATCGGCCCCATTTCTTTGTGCAAGGAATCGCCATAGGTTGATTCTAGCAAAATATAATCAGCCTGCGGAAACTTTTGCGGGCTTTTTAACAACAGATCGCCATAACGGCCAACATCGCCGCTAAAAGTAATATTGGTTTGTTTGCCGCCTTCGGTTATTGATAGGTGTATTGCCGCGCTCCCAAGCAGGTGACCGGCATCTGTAAAACGGAATTTCGCAGACGGCGTTATCGCATAGTCCTGCATATAGTCTACCGTTTTAAACAGCAATAGTGATGCTGTTACTTGTTCCTCGGTGTACAAAGCATTTACCAAAGGCAAATGGTTTTTGCGCCTGTGCTTGTTGCTGTACTCGGTATCCTGCTCCTGTATGCGTGCCGAATCCATTAAAAGGATATGCACCAGGTCGAAGGTTGGCGGGGTGCAAAAAATTGTTCCTGCAAAACCCTCGGCCACCAGCCGCGGAATTAGTCCGCAATGGTCGATGTGCGCATGCGACAAGATCAGGTAATCAACTTTTTGCGGGTTAAACCCAAAATGCTCATTCAGGTCCTCGGTGTGCTCGCCCATTCCCTGGAACATCCCGCAATCCAGTAAAATACGCGTTCCGTCATTTAACTGAACTAAATGTTTACTGCCGGTTACTGTGCGGGCAGCCCCATGAAAAGTTATCGTCATTTTTTGGTTTATATATAGAGATTGGAAAGCTACAAATTGCCACACTCAAATCCAATCAAAATAAAAACTAAACATTTAGTTGTTATTCTCGTTTATATCTTATAACTTAGATTGATAGTTGTATAGAGTTGGAAAAAGTTATAGTGAGTTAGGAAAAGTTTTAACAAGTTTTGCGCGTTAAAGTGCTTTTAACGGGTTGAAGGATGGAATAAACATGGCTCCGTTTTTACTTATATAGCCTATTTACAACCCTTGCAACCTATTTTAACCATTACAACTTAATTATACCGTTAAAAACCTTTATAAATAAATAGAAATGGAAATTAAAGAACTTACCCGGGCCGAAGAGCAGATCATGCAGGTGCTTTGGCAGCTAAAAAAAGGGTACGTAAAAGATGTGATAGAGGTATTGCCCGAGCCAAAACCGGCTTACAATACCGTATCCACTATTATCAGGATACTGGAGACCAAAGGTTTTGTTGGTCACACGGCGTACGGTAAAAGCCATGAGTACCACCCGGTGATCAGCAAGGACCAGTACCAAAATTTTGCCACGGATAAACTGATGACGGGCTATTTCGACAATTCGGTAAAGCGCATGTTTTCATACTTTGTAAAAAAGGAGAAGATTGACCTTAAGGAAGCCGATGAGATAATGAAACTGATTGAAAAACTAAAAGAAAAATAACCATGACCTGGTGGCAATACCTCATGCTGGTAAACGTTTACCTGCTGTTATTTTACGGCTTTTATGCTTTGCTGCTTAGCCGCGAAACCTTTTTTCAGCTCAACCGCGTTTACCTGGTATCGGCGGCATTGCTTTCGTTTTTTATCCCCGTAATACAGGCCAATTGGGTTAAAAACCTGTTTATCACACAAAAGGTGCAATACACCATATATACCAGCCCGGTGCTGTTATACCGCCTTAAACCCATACAGGATACACATTACACCGTTGGCGAGGTGATGGTAATGATTTACCTGGTTGGCATCACCTTTTTAATGGCAAGGTTTTTTTTGCAGCTTATCTCTTTGCAAAATATCATCAAAAAACAGCATTCGCCCGTTGCATTTTCCTTCTTTAAAAAAGTAAAACTGGGCAATGATAACTCGCACGGCCACATCATAGCAGCTCATGAAAACGTGCATGCCAGCCAATGGCACTCCGCCGACGTTTTAATGATGGAGGCATTGATGATCATCAACTGGTTTAACCCGGTTGTTTACCTGTACCGTTTCGCCATAAAACATATACACGAATTTATTGCCGATCAGCAGGCCCTCCGGGCGGGCACAAACAAGGCCGACTATGCCATGATATTGTTGAGCCAAACCTTTAATGCGCCGGCTCACCAATTGGTAAATCCATTTTTTAACAAAAGTTTACTAAAACAACGTATTATGATGCTGCAAAAAAACAAATCGCACAGGATAGCCTTAATAAAATACTTTTTATCGGCGCCCCTGTTTATCCTCATGCTCATCCTGTCTTCGGCTACAGTAAACAACAGTAAGGCCATAAACCTCATCAATAAAAAGGTGGAAATGGTGCTTTTAACCCCTACTAATACGGTTTCAACAGCCATTAAAAATAAAGTAACAGAAGTAGTGATTGACGAGCCGGCAGCGCCAAAAAGTATTAGCACTTCAACACCGGCACATGGGGCAGATATCACCATTGTAGAAAATGATACTACGCACAAAAAAGACGGCCCGGTTTTCACCTCGGTAGAACAGGTGCCTGAATTTCCGGGAGGCGTAGATGCGTTTATGAAATACCTGGCCCAAAGCATAAGATATCCCCAAACCGCCCGGGAACAAAAAGTACAGGGCCGTGTCATCATTTCGTTTATTGTTGAAAAAGATGGATCCCTATCGGATATCCATGCGGCACGCGGCGTTTCGACTGAGATTGATGCTGAAGCAATTCGCGTAATATCGGCATCGCCATCCTGGAAACCCGGTATACAAAATGGTCACCCTGTAAGGGTTGCATACTCTGTGCCCATTTCGTTTACTTTAGAAGACTCGGAACAGTCGAAGCCGGTAGGTAAAAAATCTGCCGGGGTAGCGCCAATTAAAGGCAAAGCTAACGCTGTTGTTGTAATGTATGATCCCAATACCACAGTCGATAGTGTTAAAACAAGAACCAATTTTGTTATTAACTCCTACGTTAGCGGCCTAAAACCTTTGTATATAGTTGACGAAAGGCAGGTTGACAATTTAAACGACATAGACCCAAACACCATTGAGAGCGTAACCGTACTCAAAGATAAATCAGCAACGGCTTTGTACGGCCCAAATGGCGCCAATGGTGTTATTTTGATAAAGACTAAAAGAACAAATGATTGGCTTAAGGTAAAAGAATCTCCTGTCAAAAAGAATTAAAACTATATCGCATCTTCCCGCTTCCATTTATTTACCGGTATTTGTTTATGCCGATTAATTTTTACATTTATGTAAAAATCCTAATCAACGTAAACACATGAACTGGAAAATCATTCTGCAATTGTCGGCCTTTGGGCTCATAATGGCATTCGGCACCATCACGCTCATATCGCAAAATGCGGAGCCGGTATTCTGGTTAATCATATTTGCCTTTTCGGCATGGGTTATTGCCAAAGTTTGTACCGGGAGATACTTTTTACACGGCTTTTTGGTTAGCCTGGCTAACTGCATCTGGATAACATCAGTCCACATCATCTTCCGCGGAACCTATATGGCCCACCATCCGCAACTGGCTTCCATGAACGCCAGTTTACCACCGACACTGCAGGATCACCCAAGACTAGCTATGTTATTAATGGGGCCAATCTTCGGAATCATATCGGGGCTAATTCTTGGTTTGTTTGCTTTTATAGCTTCAAAACTGGTGAAAAAGGCTTAAGGTGATCGGGGAAATGGGTTGTAATTCGTCCGATTTGATTTTAAAACCAACCTTTGGTCGCCATCCGCTAATTACCTAACTGAATTTATTGAATATTTATGCACAAAAAGCATTTACAGATTAAAGCAAATTTATACCTTTGATGCAAAATATTGTTAGTAAGATATTTTTGAGAGAAAAAAAAGCAGTACTAAAAGTTTTTAAAATATGAAACCGTTTATCTCCACTTCCTTTTACGGGTTTTTTAAGTATATCACCAGCCTTACGCTGATTGCATCTCCATGGTTGTTTCATTTGGTCGATGTTTCGAGCGCCGCTTTGCTTTTACCTATGTATATCGGCTGGTTGCAATTGATATTAACCATTTTTGTTGATACTAAATTTAGCGCTATCAGGCAATTGCCTATACAAACAAACTTAGTACTGGATGTGGTAATGGGCTTTATCCTGGGTGTTTCGCCATGGTTATACACCTTTGCCGACAGGAATAACGGAACTGCATTTGCTTCCGCACTTTGCTTCGGAGCACTTTTAATGTTCCTGGGTATCTTTACCCAACATTCACCTTTTTTAACAAAATCGATTCGTTCAACTACTGATTTAAGCAGGCTGAACGGTTAAAATAAATATCAAAATACACGAAAGTGCGGATGTGCAGATAATGCCATCCGCATTTTTGTTTTTAGTCCTCTGGCACGGGGCTTAGCTTGCACTACCAGCCTTTAACAGCTAGTCACGTGAAGGTGTCTCAAAGCAACGTCTGCCAAACGAAATTTAATTGGTCTCCGTGTCTCTCCGTGCCTTCTTCGCGGCCTTTGCGGTTATATTTTTAACACAGAGTACACGGAGGAGGCGCAAAGAACACTAAGAAAAGAAGGGTTTTCAATATCCTTTTGCGATCAATTGCAAAATCAAATTACGACTTATTCCGGCCCTTTTCGCGGCGTCCAAACCTGGCTTTTTATCAGCCATTTGCCGTTTATCTGGCGCATAACAAAAGTAAAGCGCCCTTCGGCGGTAATGGTTTCTCTGCCAGGGATGTCGCCGGTATAATTTACAGATACTATAAGGTAAACATCATCGGCGGCGTGCTGATAACCGCTAACCGCTTGGATGGTCCCTTTAAGTTTGGTTAACCTGTTAGCCTTGCACACTTTTTCCACAGCGTTTACCCATTGTACCCCTGCAGTGGGCCCGTTCCACGAGTATGGCGGCTCGTCGTCGGCAATTACGGCGTTTGGAGTATATAACTCTGCCACGGACTCGATATTAAAAGTGTTTAACGAAAGAATAACTGTTTTGGCAACCTGCATTACATCGTTAGGCGGGTCTGTATCTTTTACAGTAACGGGGCTGTTTTGTAATAGTGGCCTTAAAGGGCTGATATATTTTGCGGATGCCTTTGCCTCAGTATTTTGCAGCAATAATACCGCTGCAAATAAGATGAAGGCAGGGTTGTACAAAATATTTTTCATCATAATTTTCAAATATACCATGGCCTGTTGTCTTTCCGGAATGCAAAGGTAAATTACACAATCACTTTTATACTATAAAATAAAAAATCCATTGCAAAAGGTTTTGATTTGCAGCAGCTTTATACCTTTGCAAAATGGAAACCATTACCTGGCATGATTTTGAAAAAGTGGAACTGCGCGCCGGAACCATCCTCGAAGTTGCTGATTTTCCGCAGGCCCGGAAACCCGCATATAAAATAAAAGTTGATTTTGGCCCCCTGGGTGTTAAATGGTCGAGTGCTCAAATAACCCGGTACTATACAAAGGAAGAGCTGCCCGGGAGGCAGATAGCCGGTGTAATTAACTTCGCACCCAAACAGATTGCCAATTTTATGTCGGAGTTTTTGGTAACGGGCTTCGCTGATGAAAACGGCGATATCGTATTAACATCTATTGATAAACCGGTACCAAACGGAAGTAAGCTGATATAATGAGGTATATAAATTTTGGAGATGAACCTGCCATTTCGCCCGATGATTTTTTTATGAACGAAGCCATCAGGGAAGCTAAACTGGCTTTAGCCGAAGATGAAATACCTATTGGCGCCATCGTTGTGTGTAAAGGAAAGATTATAGGCCGCGGGCATAACCTCACCGAACGCCTTAACGATGTTTCGGCACATGCCGAAATGCAGGCCCTAACGGCTGCCGCCAACTATATGGGCGGCAAGTATCTGCCCGAATGCACGCTGTACGTAACCATGGAACCTTGTGTAATGTGCGCCGGCGCGTGTTATTGGTTCCAATTGAGCCGTATAGTATTTGGCGCTTACGATGCTAAACTGGGTTTCGGTCGCCTCAATCAAAAAATTACGCATCCCAAAACCATTATTACCGGCGGCATACACGAAAATGAATGCGCCGAATTGGTGCGCGGTTTTTTTAGAAGTAAGAGGAGTAGGAGTTCATAGATCATGGTTAATAGTTCATGGTAGCTGCGGAATGTTGTTATCGATGAAGACAGCTAGAATCAAACTATGTTCCTGCTATGATCTATGAACCATCAACTATGAACCCTTAAGAACTAAATATTACATTTATCAGAACAAAAATCATATTGAACGCTTTATATTTGTTGACTACTTTCATTAAACTTTAAACTAATCGTTATGGCATTCACACTACCGGCGTTACCTTACGCTACCGATGCACTGGAACCGCACATTGATAAAATGACTATGGAAATTCACCATGGCAAGCACCACCAGGCTTATGTTACTAATTTAAACAAAGCGCTGGAAGGCAAACCTGAGGCTGATTGGACCATTGATGAAATCGTTAAAAATATCTCGAAATTCCCGATGGCGGTTCGCAATAATGGCGGCGGCCACTACAACCACAGCCTATTCTGGACTATATTAGGACCAGGCGGCAGTGAACCAACCGGCGCATTGGCTGATGCAATCAACAGCACGTTTGGCTCATTTGCCGATTTTAAAACAAAAATTAACGAAGCTGGCGCAACCCGTTTCGGTTCGGGCTGGGCATGGTTAATCGTTACAGCCGACAAAAAACTGGCAGTTTGCTCAACCCCAAACCAGGATAACCCATTGATGGATATTGCCGAAGTAAAAGGCACACCAATTTTTGGTATCGACGTATGGGAGCACGCTTATTACTTAAAATATCAAAACCGCCGCCCGGATTACCTGGCAGCTGTATGGAATGCGATCAACTGGAATCATGTTGCCGAATTGTATAGCAAGGCGTAAAAGCCCCCTGACCCCCCCAATGGAGTCCTTTGGACTAAAGGGGGAATGAATAAAAAATTGGAGTGGCAGGGTTGAGAAAATCCTGCCATTTTCAATTTCAATAAGTCCTGGTAATCCCAAAATCCGATAAATCAAGGTTCAGATGATGAAAGCAATAGTTCTTGAAGGTGCTGACAAACCATTAATTTTAAAAGAAGTTGACAAACCGGTACCCGGTCCGGGCGAAGTTTTGGTAAAAATAAAGGCGGCAGCGTTAAACCGCCGCGACTACTGGATAACCATCGGCAAATATGCCGGCATAAAATACCCTACCATATTGGGCTCGGATGGCGCAGGCATTGTTACCGAAGTTGGCAGCGACGCCGATATGCATTGGTTAAACCAGGAAGTCATCATTAACCCCGGTTACGGTTGGGGTGATGATGAAAATTTTCAGTCGGCCGATTTTAAAATACTGGGACTTCCGGATGACGGCACTTTTGCCGAATACGTTAAAGTGCAAACTGATCAGCTATTTGTCAAACCGGCGCACCTCAGCTGGGAACAGGCTGCGGCGCTGCCCCTGGCTGGTTTAACGGCCTACAGGGCCTTGTTTATAAAAGGTCAAGCTGCCAAAGGCAAAAAGGTGCTGATCACCGGTGCAGGCAGCGGAACGGGGACTATAGCCTTGCAATTGGCGGTAGCAGCGGGTTGCGAAGTATATATAACATCAGGTAGCGATGATAAGATTAACAGTGCCAAAGTGCTTGGCGCTGTTGCCGGCGTAAATTATAAATCGGCCGATTGGGCCGAACTATTGGAGGAAATGGCCGGTGGCTTCGATGTCATAATCGACAGCGCCCTTGGCGAAGGTTTTGCCAAGCTACCTGATATTTGTAACCCCGGTGGCCGTATTGTGATATTTGGAGGTACCGCGGGTAATATCCCGGCTTTGAATGGCCGAAAGATCTTCTGGCGGCAGCTGCATCTTATCGGCACCATGATGGGTAGTCCTGCTAATTTTAAAGCGATGGTTGATTTTGTTAATGCACATCAGATAGTCCCGGTTGTTAGCGAGGTATTTAACCTGGCAGATACACCAAAAGCAGTCGCTTCAATGGAGCATTCAACACAATTTGGCAAAATTGTCATCGCCGTATAATACATGTTGCAGTTAAAGGTTGAAAAGATAGTATGGGAATTGCCGGACACGGCGACTTTCTTTTTAACGGAAATATCCGGCAAACCGATAACGTATAAAGCCGGGCAGTTTATCACGCTGGTATTTACCCATCACGAAGAAGAGATCAGGCGTTCCTATTCGCTGAGCTCTTCTCCTGATGAACCTTTATTATCCATCACAGTAAAGCGTATAGCAAATGGCGAAATTTCCAGGTTCCTGTTAACCAAAGTAAAACCAGGCGATATTTTAAATGCCGTTGAGCCTGCCGGCAAATTTACAATCAGCGATTTCGAAACCCAAAAGGACATATTCCTATTTGCTGCCGGCAGCGGTATTGTGCCGGTATTTTCGCAATTAAAATATATTTTGAACCGGAAGGGGAAAAGCCGGCTTATCCTCATCTACAGTAACCAAAACAGCGCATCCATTTTATTTAAAGATAAAATAAACCAATTAAGCCTGGATAATCCCGACAGGTTAAAAGTTATCCATTTACTCAGCAGCGAAGCCAACCGGCTTAATAACCTGACGCTTGAAAAACTAGTGCGGCAAAACGCCCTATCCGGCCTTAATAATGCCGAAATTTATACTTGCGGCCCCTTTGAGTACATGCGCATGATAAAACTTACCCTGCTTTACATGGGCCTGGACGCAGCGCAGATCAGGAAGGAAAACTTTGTTTTGGAGACGGTTCCTGTTACAGCAAGTTCCTTAACCTTCGCACCAAAAAATATCCGAATCCATTTCCGCCAGGAGACGCATGACCTTACCGTTGGCGAAAACCAATCAATACTGCAGGCGGCCTTGCAAAACAATATCCCATTGCCTTACAGTTGCCGGGTTGGCGATTGTTCAACTTGTTCTGCGGTATGCAAAAGCGGCAAAGTAGAGATGGTAAAAAATGATGTATTAACCGATGCCGACATCGCCGCCGGCTGGATATTAACCTGTACCGGCCACCCGATCACGGATGATGTGGTGATTGTTTATTGAGGCAGGAATTGAAACCCGACAAAGCTGCCGCAAGCGTCCTCGCTTGTGGCCCGCAGATATGTAGCCAGCATGCTTGCGGATCACATTTATAGTTCGTTACCTAAACGCGGACCACAGGCGAGGACGCCTGCGGTAGCCAAACTTTAGACAGGCCCTGAATTTTTCCTTAAAGCGATAAAACCACTCCCCCGCCAACCTGGTACCCTTTGCGGAAAACCCCGTTAAGCCGCGTTTTATCCACGTGGCCGCTTGCGAGGTAAAGCTGATCGAAACCGGTTCCGGTTTGCCAGTCATAATAGCTGTAGCCAATATTTACCGCGATGTTCCCCGTTAAATTGTAAATTAATTTACCGTTGGTGCTTATTCCGTATCCATCAGCCGAATGGTGGTAACTAACCGGGTGCTGAAATTCGTTAATCAGGTTCCAATCGCCCAGTGCGCTGTATTTTGCCTGGTAGTAGGTTATTGCCGCCGCAAACTTTAAGGCATGTATAATTTTAACCGACGAAATCACTTTTATCAGTGGCCCCTTCCATTGCGTATGGTAACTGCTGTTGAGACCGGGGAATCGGCCCGTAAGATCAACTATATACAGATATTGCGCGTTATTGCCATAACCAATATAGGGCACAAGACTGAATACCGGTTTGTTGAAAATGACATACCCTGCACCCAGCGACCAGCCATCAGTGTAACCCTTATTATCGCTGAAAGTTTCTGAGTAGGTAGGGGCCATCCGGTTGTCCATGCTGTAATCCATATCGCTAACCGACCCTGATGTTACCGATGTCCGGTTATAATCAGCAAAAATTGAAAACCTTCGCCATAAATTCCACTGAACAGATGCAGCATAATTCTGCCCGCTTACATTTTTCCATTTAAGCTCCGAAAGTATATTAGGGCTTTGTCCGCTTGAATTGCCCGCAATCGACCAGTTAAAATTCTCCTGTTGCCTCCCGGTTGATAAGGCCAGCTTTAACTTTTGCTCAATATCCTGCGCATAGGCGGCATATGCCGCGCATAGATTTAACAAAAAAAACAGACAATACTTTACAGTTCTATTCATCAGTAACGATAAACAGTAATAAATTGAAATTTTGTTGTGCTGAATAACGGCTTGCGGCTCTTTAATTGGCTTTGTAAACCCTCACATAGTCCACATACATATTTGCCGGCAGCTTGCTTAAATCAACCGTTTGTCCCGGAAAATCTCCGGCAACGGCCAGGTTTAATATGATGAAGAAAGGCTTATGGAATGCATCGGTACTGTTTACATTATTGGCAATATTACCGGTTACATACAAGGTATTGTCTACATACCATTTTATCGCAGTATCGTCCCAGGTAACCGCGTATATATGGTAATCGCTGGGTGAGCTGGACAATTGTTGCCCATAATCGGCCTGGTGACCACCCGCACTCCAGTGCATCGTGCCGTAAATGGTACTGTCGGCATTAACATGTTCCATAATGTCGATTTCGCCGCAACTGGGCCATGATACCCCTGAGTTTATATTGGATCCTAACATCCAGAATGCGGGCCATAAACCTGCGCCCATAGGTATTTTTATCCGGGCCTCTATTTTCCCGTAGGTAACATTCACCTTGTTGGCGGTGTTCATCCTTGCCGAAGTGTAAGGGAAACCGCCGGCTGTTTCTTTTTTAGCCGAAATAACCAGGTTGCCATTTGCAACGGTTGCATTTGCTGCCTGGTAATACTCCTGTTCGTTATTTACATGAAGGCTGCCGGTTTCCATATTCCAGTTTTTGGGGTCTACAGATGTGCCATTAAATTCATCCGACCATACCAGCGTAAAAGTAGTGGTATCGGTAATTTTTTTAACGGTATCGGGCGGGGTCACCGGTATCACTACTTTATTGTCATTAAAGATCGAGGATTTTTTGCACGAAACGGCAACAACTGCGGATAGTAAAATAGCTAGCGCACATTTTGCCTGGGGTAAAAAGTTTTTTCTCATAATATAGTTGGTGTGTTAAATATACACATTTATGCAATAACCGGGTTTGGTTAAAAGCACAACCCTAGCGAATAATCTATTTATTTACAACCACATGCGGTCTTTTGTTTGCTTTTTCCACTAATAATAAAAGGCCCCGGCCTGCGCCGATGCCCTTGATTATAAAAAAACCAGATTCTGCATCATTTGCAAAACCTGGCTTAAATAAAATGACATTACTGGTTCACTTTAAATGCTTCCCAGCCCGAGGCCGTCGTCCGGTTACAGGTCATGGCCTGCGTACCGTCCTCGCTCGATACAAATTTCCCGTTGTTGCCCTGCAGCGTAATGGTACCGTCGGCATTGGTTCCCCATTTAAAGGTTTCCCATGCACCAACGGTTGTACGGTTGCAGGTAATGGGCTGCGTGCCATTTTCGCTCGATACATATTTACCCATGCTTTGTAAGGCAACATTGCCATTACCTTCATCAACCACTAAAAACTGCTCCCAGGCCTGGGCAGTTGTCCGGGTACAGGTCATGGCAGTGGTGCCATTTTCGCCGCTCACATAATCGTTATTAAAGCCTTTCAGGGTTATGGTTTGCCCAATTGGTGGACCGCTGCTGGTAACGCCTTTGTAAACGCGTACATAATCAACATACATGCTTGCCGGTAATGCCCCAGTATTTACCGTTTGCCCCGGGAAGTCGCCTGCCACGGCCATATTTAAAATCAGGTAAAAAGGATTTTGGAAAGCGCCGGTATTATTGATATTATTTGCAATATTGGCAGTGGCATACAGTGTATTATCAACCCACCATGTAATGGATTGGTTATCCCATTGTACAGCGTACAAATGGTATGCGTTGGCATTGGTAGTGGTGTTGCCGCCATATTGTACATGGCCACCATTGTACCAGTGAATTGTGCCGTAAATGGTATTGCTGGTGTTAACCTGCTCCATAATGTCAATTTCGCCGCATTGTGGCCAGCCGACCGAGCCAATATTGGTGCCCAGCATCCAGAACGCCGGCCACGAGCCCTGGAACTCGGGCAACTTAATGCTTGCTTCAATCCGGCCGTAGGTGGTTGAGAATTTCCCCGATGTTTCCAGCTTGCCTGATGTATAGGGCTGCCCGCCAACGCTTTGGTTTTTTGCGGTGATCACCAGGTTGCCCCCGGTTTCAGCAACATTGGCGCTTTGGTAATATTCTTTCTCGTTATTAACGCCGGGGTTTCCATTGTCGATATTCCACTTTGTACCGTCCACGCTGGTACCATTAAATTCATCCGACCAGATAAGCTGGTAAGAGACGTCGGAATGGGTAATTGCCGATTTATCAATGCTGATATTCGGCGCGGGATTTGTTGTTGCCGAAGGCGCATGGACATCCTTTTTACAGGAAATCACTAAAAATACCAGGGCCAGTACTATACCAACGCCCGGTAATAATTTAAATAGTTGTTTTCTCATGGTTTATAGTGTTTGATTGGTTTACTTTTTTGTGGCCTGTGCTTTTCCCCTCTTGAGAGGGGCGGAGGGGGGTGTTATACGATAACCTGTCAATCTCGTCGAAACTTGATGTCGGATTTAGCGTTCAACACACCCCTGCCCCTCTCAAGAGGGGAGCCCTGCGCACAGGCCATTTTCCTTCTACATTATTTATTAACTCCGAAAGACTCCCACCCAGAAGGGCTTGCCCGGTTGCAGGTCATGGCCTGCAGGCCGTCCTCGCTGGATACAAATTTTCCGTTGTTGCCCTGCAGGGTTATAGTGCCATCGGCGTTTACGCCCCAGGTAAATTCTTCCCAGGCGCCATAAGTGGTGCGGTTACAGGTAATAGGCATGGTGCCGTTTTCGCTCGATACATATTTGCCCATGCTCTGCAGCGCTACTTTGCCTCCGCCGGCATCAACTACTAAAAATTGCTCCCAGGTACCGACTGTTGTGCGGGTACAGGTCATGGCTGTGGTGCCGTTTTCGCCGCTTACATAGTCATTATTAAAACCTTTAAGGGTGATGGTCTGGCCGATTGGAGGACCGCCATTCGACTGTGTTCCCGACCATTTAAAGGTAGCCACCGCGCCTGCGGGTAAGGAGTAGGTAAAGGACTCGCTGCCCCATTTAATCTTAAATGACTGCGTTGAACTTGCTGTATTAAGCGCTACAACTACTTTGGTACCGTCAGGGTTTTTAAAGGCAACATTTTGTATGCTCGATGTAAATGTGTTTGAAGCTATGCGCACCGCACCAGCCTGCACAAATTCCGATGCATGTGCAACGGTGTAATACGCCGTATTGCGGGTGTAATTGTTACCCGATATGGTAACCGCACCAAGGCAGTTTGAACAGCCGCCTGCTGTATGTGGGTTGTAATTCGGGTCGGCAGCCAGGTTCCACTCCAGCACTACACGGCTCCAGTTGCGTGGCGCACCGATAATTAAATTATTCATGTGCCAGTCCAAATCGCCTCCAAAGCTGCCCGGACCACCAATGTATTGCTCGGTGAAGTACACATTTTTGCTGGGGTAGGCGTTATGAACAGTTGTTAATGCGCTGATATCGCCTGCATACAGGTGAAATGCCGATCCGTCGACATAAGGATTTGCGCCGGAGTCACCTAACACAGCTTCCGGGTACCCGGGCTGATCGCAGTTATGGTCGTAAGCTATTATTTTGGTGGTGATACCATTTGAAGCAAATTGGGGCCCTAAGTTATTTTTAATAAAGTTGGCTTCTTCGTTCGATTGCATGGTCATCGCCGGATTATTATAAGGATTCAAGGGCTCATTCTGTGGCGTTACGGCATAAATTTTTATGCCCTGTCCGGCCATTGCCTGTATGTATTTTACAAAATAACGTGCATATGCATCGTAATAAGCCGTGTTCAAATTGCCGCCTGTAAAGCCGCCGTTGCCTGTTGTGCCGGTTTTCATCCAAACCGGCGCTGTCCATGGGGTGGCCAGTATCTTAATATTGGGATTAATGGCTACTATTTTTTTCAATACCGGAACCAGATCCGTCATTTCCTGGCTGATGCTGAAATGGGTAAGATTTACATCAGTTTGGCCTGAAGGCATATCGTCGTAAGTAAAATCCGACGAGCTCAGGTCCGATGCACCAATGGTAATCCGCACAAACGCCGAACCTACGTGGCCCGATGCTGTGGAGAAGATATCATTAAGCATGGTACTCTGGTTGGCGCCCAGCCCGTTTATCAGCGACGCGCTGCCACCGGTTAAGGCATAACCAAATCCGTCGATAGTTTGATAGGTGGTCGTTTCGTCAACAGTAATAGTAGTAGGATTGGTACCTGCATCAGCTGCAAAATTAACGCTGCCCTGTTGTGCCAGCAGTTTGCTCTGATCGGTGGTCGTTTCCCATATATTAACTGTTTCGTTTGCCGATCGTACTACCGTACTGCTTCCGCCTGGTGTTAAGCCGGGAACAGGTTTCGACAGGTCCTTTTTACAGGAATAAATAAAAAATGCAAACAGCATCATCAAAATTGCGGGTAATCTCAAGTTGTAATTTGTCCTCATAAAAAATTGGTTTATAGTTTGATAAAATTGGTTCAGGATCAGGGTGTTAAACTTAATTTTAACGATTCGACAATATTTTAATCATTAACCTATGCTTAAAAACGAAATCATGATCTTGCAGGTCAGCAAAGTCATTTTAATCAATTATTTAATGGCAAAGGGGCTATCAGTTACATATTGGTAAAACAAAGCTAATGTTAAATTTCCTATAAAAACAAATAAAAATGTTTATAAATAACTGACTATTAGATATTTAAATTAAAACTGATACGCTTCAGACACAAGCATTTTTTTCACAAAAAAGGCTGTAATTCGTTACAGGGTTGATTTTTATATGCACGGGTAGTTGTGGTGATACGCTTAGTTCGCACGTTAATTTTTACGAAAAATTATTATAAATTTTTCTTTTGATGATAACGATGCATTGCGAACGCGGAATACGATGCCTGTCAGGCCAGTATTAATTATGCTTAACGAGGGGAAATGGAAAGACTGGCGCTTTTGAAATTTAACACCGGCGAATTTACGCATAAGCGCCTCCTTCGTACACTTTGGGCGTATTTTTGCCCTTAAACATACAAAGGAGGCGCAAATTGATAAACTTGTTTTAATTACGAATGAACCAATAGCTTGCTCCTCTCCAGCTGCTGTAATTGCTGTGCCAGGCGCTCGCGTATTTCTACTATAAACTCATCCTGGCTGTAGGCGAGGTTGTTCATTTCGTCCGGATCTTCTACCAGGTTATACAATTCGTATTGATTGGCGTAGGCGCCCATCGCATCAAAATAATAACTATACTTCCAGTCATCGGTCCTTACGGTTCGCACCCGGTTGGCTGCATTCACCATTGATGGCTTGTTGTTAAGGCCGGCTTTGGTATCATCAAAGGCAAAAAGAATACTCCCCTGCACGGGTTCGCCTTCTTTCATAACGGGCAGTAAACTTACGCCACGCAACCCGGACGGCGGACTGCTTACATTGGCAATTTCGGCGATGGTGGGCATCAGATCTACCAATGTTGCCAGGCACATCGAACTCTGCGGCCTTTCGCCATTAAACAACACCGGGTTCGAGAACACCATCGGTATCCGGATGGTTTCTTCATAAGCGTTAAACATTTTTTGGCGCAGGCCACCGTGGGTTAAACCCATTTCGCCATGGTCCGATGTCTGTATCACTACCGCGGTATCAGCAAGCCGATTACCATTTTCATCCTCTGCATAAAGCATATTGGTTACATAGCTGATCTCTTTATCTACTTTTGATAACAGGTAGCCATAAAAATTAAGATAATTAAGCTCATCATCGCGATCATTTAGCGGCCCCAGTCCTGCATTTTGAACCGCCAGCGTTTGAGCCTGCGCCATTGGCTTTTTGTTTTCGAGCAAGTTTTCATTAATACTCCTTGGACGATGTATTTGCCTGCCTGCCCAGTCCGACGGTTGGTACCCATAAGTACCCGCTGTTTTAGGATATGCCAGCAAATCGTGCGGATTTACGAGCGATAAAATGAGGCAATAGGGCGTCATATCGCCATTGGCCCGCCGGGCTTTAACCGACGCCAGGTAGGTAATAGCTTCTTTTACATAGCGGGCATCGTGATTGGCATAGCCTCCGCCAAAGTTGAGCGGGTTGGTGTCTTCGCCCGAGTCCGGCGGCGTCCAACCCATGGCGCCGTAAAGCGCAACATCAGCTGCTACCAATGAGGCGTACGTGGTAACCCCCTTGCTTAAATGCCATTTGCCCCGGTATTGTACATCGTAACCGTTGCCTTGCAGCATATTCATTAAGTTAGGCGATGTATTATTTAATTCGCCTTCTGCCGGCGAGTAGTTGCCCAACGCAGTGAGGGTTTGCGTAACCCCGTGCTGCGCCGGGTAAGTACCGGTAAGGAGTGTGGCCCTGCTGGGCGAACACATACAGGTGTTGCAAAAAGCTCTGTCGAAACTAAATCCATTTTGTTTGAGGAAAGTAAGGTTCGGCAGGTTCTCCTCTTCCCATCCGGGTGGGAAGTGTTGCGTGGCGCGTTGCTGATCGGTAATAATTAGGATAATGTCTGGCTGCGGGCCAAGTTTCTCCAGGTTTTGGTTAAAGCTCATGATTAAATGAATTTAAATTGATAAAAATTTAGGAACTATTTTGCTTTGATTTGTCTGTATAAGGTTCGGGGGCTTAGCTTCAAAATTAATAAAAATAGTATTCGGAAACCCTGATAAAAAAATAGTTTTTGAGGAGTAAAAAAAATTTACAATTTGATGTATTTGTTGTGGCGAGGGAGGTATTACGAATGGCAGGGAAGATGTAACACAACCAACATTTAACTCAATCGCCCTCAATAACCAAACTGCTCCAGCCTTTATCGCCGGCGTTTTTAATTACCTTTTTATGAGTATTCATTACCTTTTTAATGCGGGTACTGTAGGCCCAGCAGGTGCTTTGCCGTATGGACAGTATTTCAGATAGTTTATGAGATGATATTTTCCCATTGGTTGAATACATTAAAAAAATCATATAAAACGCCTTGTTAATGGGTATACGCGTGTTTTGCAGCAGGGTGCAGGCTATTACCGATTCTTCGTACCCGCAACGCGAACAGCGCCTGCTGTAAGGCAGATGGCCGCTCCCATAGTGGGTGTTGGTGCATTTGCGGCAGCTGTAACCGTTGGACCATTTTAAATCGGACAAAAACTTAAAACAGGTTTCCCTGTCGGGGTAAATTTTGCTGAATTCTTCAAAATCAACTTCGGCCGACATAACCCGGTCATGCGTTACCCGCTCAATATCCTGGTGCAGGGTCGAGTTGTCCTTCTCCAGCAGCACATTCATCCGGGATATTTCTTCGCTCTGATGCAGCAGCAACTGGTTAACCGATTTCAGCTCTTCATTTTGTTCTGCAATCAGCGACGATTTTTCAAGCAATTCCTTTGTGCGTTCTTTCACCTGCTCTTCCAGGCGTTTATTCAGCGTATCCTTTAGTTCCTCATTTAGTTTAAGCTGCCTGATCATCAGCAATTGCGATTCTTCTTCTTTTCGTTTTAATATCCGCACTTTATCGCCTATAGCAAATGAGATAAACACCATCTCCATAATAAAACAAAAACTCAGGCTATAATAAATTACAGCCGTTACCGGGAACCACCAGATATTAAACGCAATCAGCGTTTTTATGATAAAGCCAATAAATAAAAAGGTGTAGCCTATCACAAAAAACCGGGCCGCCCGGTATCCTTTTATCAAAACATAACAACCGGTAAAATACACAAAGGTTAGGGGGATAACCTCGATGATCTTATAGCTGAACCAGTTGTTATGTTTTGATAAAAG
>Ga0207667_10001022_pt1 | contig 35614 bp, 33 predicted proteins | sample KBSCornC52_FD_184301 | JGI IMG/M metagenome (GOLD analysis project Ga0207667, IMG submission 184301) | Corn rhizosphere microbial communities from Kellogg Biological Station, Michigan, USA - KBS Corn C5-2 (SPAdes) (version 2) | ecosystem: Host-associated > Plants > Roots > Rhizosphere > Soil ...
ACAAGGTCGATCAGCCCTGGTTCCAACTCAGCACCCGGCGCTGGCGTTTCATCGGCCGTCAGATCGAAGGCGCCTACCCCAACTGGAGACAAGTGGTGCCGACCCAATTCGACGGCGGGATGCTGTTCCAGGATCTCGATGCCCTGGCCAACACCATCGAGCGGTTGCCAGATCACGATCCAAACTACCACGCCATCGGGATCGAGCGTAAAGACCAGTCGGTGAATCTGCTGTGGAAACCCGACAAGGAGCAGGATTGGAAGCGGTTGCCAGTCACAGTTGATAAGCCGTCCGGTAAAGCCATCACCATCTACCTCAATCGTCACTACCTCATCAAAGCTCTGCGTTTTGGTCTTCATCGGCTGGATCTCATCGACCCGATGTCCCCGGTAAAATTCAGCCATGAGGGACGCCAGATGATTGTCATGCCTGTCAGAGCCCAGTCCGCACCGCCGACGCCTACAGCGGCCCCGCAGGCTCAGGAAACAGCACCACAACCCGCAGCGCCGTCAATCGCTGCAAAAGAAGAAAGGTCACCGATGCCCACGGAAACCACATCCACGAACTCATCGCCCAAATCCACGCCGCCTCCCAGCATCGACGCCCAGTTCGATCTGATCCTCGGTGACGTGGAAGCGTTACGGACCGCTGCCCAGGATCACCTCACCGAGATCAATGGCGTCCGCAGCAAACTCAAGAACCTCCAGCGCGAGCACAAGGCCAGCACCAAAGAGCTGCAAACGGTGCGTCAGACCCTCAAGGAATTGCAGGGGCTGAAGATCTGATCCATCTGGCGACGGAAGCCGATTGGGCCAGTCGCGTCATTCGTTGGCGTGGCTGGCCCCAATTCCTCGTTTGAACTTGGCACTGACCAATCAAAATCGCATGCTCCGCTCATCCCATATGAGCGACAATATCGCCAAGACCGTCTCCACCATCGGCGTTTGGGTTTGCCTTATGATCATATTCGTGGGCGGCGTCTTCCGTTTCAACTGGACCGGTCTCGAAGCTGGTTTTCTCTGGGCCGTCGTGTCCTCTGCTCTGGCCATCGCGCCAGCAATCGCAACTTGGGCGATCTGGAACGGTGGACAACGATCCAAAGCGAAGGAGAAAGAAGGGCTGAAGGATTAAGCCCGGTCTATCTCTCCGACTGAATCGAGGACATCACCCATGCAGCAGGTGCAGCAGCACTAAAGTGTGCTGCTGCTGCACCAACCGCACTAGCATTTGGTGTAATGGTGCAATAGGTGCAATTGCACTTGCTGCACCTCTGCACTTCACTTGCCGGGTTTGAACTGGATGAGCGATGAGCTCTCCTTGGCTCCAGTGGTAGAAGTCATCTCACTTTTGACATCTCCGATGCCGGGTGCCTTCCAGTTATCCAATACAACCCCGTCGCTGGATTCGCTGTGCAAATGGATGCAATTGCGGTAGATGCTCCTTTCCAGAGCGACATCTTCAAAACCAACCACCGAGAACTTGTTGGTTTGCCTGCCCATTTGAACGTCCCAGGAAGCTCCTATTTTCAGAGGGAACTTGACGATCTGCTGTTCGCGGATGTCGGGATTTTGTTCAATGATTCCATACACACCTCGCTGATCCGTGCGGAAGAGCGTGCTGACAACCTGAAAGCTTTCGCCGCCCATTGTATAGCTTCCCCAAGTAAAATTGCTGCGGACGCGCACATAATCATTCCCGTTGCGTTTTGCCTTTTCTAGAACCTCAGTGCGCAACGTTATCAGTCGCCGATAGGGTTCGCCAGGAACCTGTTTGATGATCTGGTAAGTGTGCTTGTCACCGATGCCCATTGGAAAATAATCCGCGTCCCGCACTCGCGCCTTGCATGCGACCAGGCAAGCAAAAAGAGGCAGGTATAGAAGAGAACGCATCCTTTTGTATCCTGCTTGGTTAGAGGAACCTCGACAACTCTGAAAATATCTGTTCACGCGTTCAAAGGACACTGAGGTCCTGAGGTGAATTTGGAACCGACTGCAAGCGCAAGGCAACTCCTATTCTCAAAACCCGCACGGTCACTCGACTGCTGCACAACCAAAGAAAGGAGGACCCTCATGGTCCATCTACTCGAACAGGCCCCGGCTGCCTCCAAACGCCGACACCCCAACGTCATCCTCCACTGCGGCGCTCATGCCGTGGAACTCGGTCAAGTAACCGGGGTGAACACTCCACGTCCAACGTCAACGTGGCACCCCATCCCACATCATCAATTGATCTGCACCGTCCAAAAGACGCTCGCTGCCACCAACCTTAAAATCGGCAGCCAGGCTCACTCCCTCACACATGACGGCTCCCGCTACTTCGGCCTCATGGAGATCATCCAGAGCCGAAAAGCCAACGCCGACTACACTTGGATTCTTGGGATCAGAAACAGCCACGACAAGACGTTTCCTGCCGGGATCGTCGCCGGTGCTTCGGTCTTCGTATGCGATAACCTTAGCTTTTCGGGCGATGTAAAATTCGCTCGCAAGCACACTCGATTCATCAATCGGGACCTGCCGCAACTCGTCAGCCGTGCGGTCGGAATGCTCCACGAGAAATGGAGCCAGCAGGATCGACGCATCGAAGCCTACAAGAACCATCGGCTCACGAGCATCACCGCTCACGACCTGATCGTTCGAAGCGTGGATGTGGGTGTGTGCGCTAATTCCTACATTCCCGACGTGCTCCATGAATGGCGAGAACCACGTCATGAGGCATTTCAGCCGCGCAACGTCTGGTCGTTGTTCAATGCATTCACCGAGGCACTGAAGCAGGGATCACTCGCGGAGTTGCCGAAGCGGACTCTCGCCCTGCACGGGCTGCTGGATGTGGCCGTGGGGTTGAACTGATCTTGCGTCAGTTCTCAAAGATTAGCGCCTCTCCCCTCGGAGGGACGCTTTTCTTTTAGCTGTGGGCCCGTGGCTACCAGCCGCCACCTACGGCATTTCTTATTTTTGCTTTCGCTGTGTCGCTGCGTAATGCGAAGTGAAAAGAGGCTTAGACTTGTGTAGCTTCGAGATTCAGACATCCTTCGGACGACTCATGAATAAGCAATCCACTTTAGGGTTAATGCCCAATAGTCCGCTGAGATGAGTTTCGATTGTAAGCGAATTTGGAGGGCTCGTTTTTGAGAATACGACGAATTCGTTCCCATCAAATTCCGTAACAAGATATCCATGCCAATGCTGAGGACCAGATGGGAGAGAAATTACTACGGGGTTACCTTTGCCCAACTCCGCTCTGAATCGCTCTTTCATCCCGTTGTAAGGATGATGAAAGGTGATCTTTTCAAAATGGACGCGCTTGCGGCCATATACTTTGATTCCACCGTTGGGATAGGGCTCGTAGCCCCGTCCGTCGTGCTGCGGAATTTCCTGCTCGGGGTATTCGGAGGGGCGAATGACACCTTTGACTTTTGGCCACAGTTCCGGCGCAGACTGAAAGCAAGAGTTCAGTCGAAGCTGCTTATGGGCGTCCACGATTTTCCTCACTTCTGTTCGGTTCGGTAATTTCATCGCGGGGCGATTACAACGGCTAGATCGGCCAGAGTCCAGTGATTCGACCAACTCCCGGCGAATCGATCAAATGGATTCCAAGAGCTGTTGCTCGAAATGAAAAATTAAGCTTCGCGGTTCAAATACGTGAAAATCGCTGACAGGTCGTGATCAATCGCGCCCTGCTCAAGAATGCCTTGCCTCGGAATACGTGGAGAATGTGTAGAATAGCTCCGGTTAATAAGACGATTTGCCTGCTGCGGCGTCAGCACATAAAGCTCCGGCAGTCTAGGCATGTCACGATTGCGCGGGAGTCGGATAAAAACGACGAAGTTCCCTTCGATTTGAGGGAAATCTTCACGCACCAACCAATCGTAATGCCACAAATTCGCCTTCACTTGGATAGCGACCCTTGATCCATGGGGGCCATTTACGAAAACGTCGTATGATTTTGAGCTGCCTATTGTGAGGGCCGTATCGTATCCGGCGTAATTGAAAAGAGAAGCAACGTAATATTCGCCAGCCAAACCGCGCTGATTCGAATCAGGCTCAGCTTCTTGTGGCGCAAACGTGATAGATTTTTTGCTGAATATCTTCCCGACACCCGGAAAACGAAACTCTCCATTGTCCTTCAACTGTTCCAGTGCGACTTTGGTAATTGTCGCAAGGAGAGAACGGACAATATGGCGACCGATCCCCGTTCTCGTTGCTAGCTCCTGAATAAGGAGTTGCTTGGTCAACGTTTTGGACGGCATGACTGGGTTTTTGGTGCTAGTTTGTCCGCCTGACAGTCCGTTCGGCTCAAGCCACACACTTGCGCGGGCCTCATTTTTCTGTTTTCTCGTCCAACGATGGTAAGGCCCGGACGATCTTCATCGTCTCCAGGCTGACCGTGATCACGCGGAGAAAGAGTTCCAGGGGATACCGTGGGTTGTTCATTGTCTCGATTGCCCAGAGATTGGCGTCGTTGACGATGCCACTATCCTTGTCGGTAGTCACAGCCTGCCGCTCCATTACCCATTCGAGAGCTGGTTTGCCATTCACCACGTATTCATAGGCTTCCAACGGGATGCCGCGGATCGTAATCCATTCGTTGTAGATCACGGTGGTCTTGTCATTGACGCTCTTGTTCGTCACCGGATCGCGAGTCTTCGCGAATTTCATCTTTGTAACGCGATAGTCGGCTGGCGACCGGTCGCTTGACTTGCCCTTGGGCACGGCGAACTTAACGCCCTCGTAGGGAACCACAGTTTCGTAATTCAGGTGCCAGTGAGCGAGGTCGCGACCCGCTTTGGAAAAGGCACGGAAATCGCAAAATGGTTTTACAGCTGGAATTCGCGGCAATTCCTTTCCCAAATTGTCGGCGTAGCGGTCGCGGTAGTCGGGGGAATGCAATAGGCCATAGATGTAGTAGAAAAGATCCTCTTTGGTAATCGACGAGCCTTCACCAGGCATCGGATAGGCCGCCTGCAAATGTGCTAACCCCGCGTCGGTAATGCCGTCGCGCCGTGTGTAGCAACCGGTGCTCTTCAGGCCGGTGGTAGTAAATAGGCTCTCCTCGTCCTCTTCTTTCGCTTTATCGTAGATATAGAGCGGAAGATACTGTGAACCTACCATGTCAACGGCGTGGAGGCTTGCGACTTCGTCGGTAATCAATACCGAGAATGAGCTTCTTGACTCGGATGATGAAAAACCCAAAGCGACATTCTTCAGGTGGGCACTGGGGAAAAACCGCGGCATTTGCAGCACCATCTCGTTTAGTTGACGACTAAAGTAGAGCCACTGCTTGCTGTAGGGGCGATAAAGACCGCGCGTTAGACATGAGGGGTCGAAGGAGAATCTTCGACCTTTGGCAAGCTCCTGCTTTAGGCCGCGAGTCCACTTTATCTTCTTCGGGTCGTTGTCGATGAAATCGTCCACCTTTGCTTCGCGCACTTTTTTCTCTGTTCCGACCTGAAATTTGTCGAATCGATCGACCTCGCTGTTATAAAAGGCGATCATCCGCGCCATGTTTTCCTTCACTGAATTTTTGGAGGCATTGTAGCACCAAGCGTCACGGTTTGTGACCACCCCCAACGAAAAGGTCTGGAATATCCGTGGCCCTTCTCCCTTTTTATCACCGACTGTGATGAACCCCTCGAAGTCACGGTTGCGTTGCTTTAGCCAATCTCCGTGTGAATCCGGGACGATTGTTTTCCATAGGCTACCTTTCGAGATCCCGGCGATGCTACCGAACGATTTGACTGTCGCCAGCTTTTGGCTGCGGGTCAGATAATCGCCAATATCGTAGAAGAAGATTTGGTTCGAATTTTGAGAATCGGGATTCTTAACGAAAAACGTTATCGCAATCGGGGTTAGGCTTCCGCCTTTGCCGCCGTGAGCGCGATTCGTTGATGACCGATAAAGGCCACCGTCATTTTAACAACGTTACGGTCGGCCAAGCGCCCTTGCCACCGAGCTTCAATAGACCCGGATTCACCCGAGCTAGCGTTTTGATGTTCTGGAGTTCCAGGTTCGCTTTACGAATGTTGAGAGTCTTGTCGGGTGCCGCCGCCAATTCTTCCTTCAGCTCCTGCAATGGGATGTTCCGTCCGGTCGGCACAGAACCGGTAGAGCGCGGCTTTTTACCTTCCACAGGCTTGCCTGTAAGCTTTGCGAGTTCAGCATCTACTGTTGCAATCTCACGACTGAGATTGTTGCGACGCTCCATCAGCTCTTGAATCGCTGCTTGTTCAGCCTTGGCGAGTTCGGCTTTGAGTTGCTGGATACGTTCGAGAGACGAGGTAGTAGGCATGTGAGAGGCCGGACAATAGATGACGAGGCAGGCCCGTCAATGGGCGTTTGCCGCGCCTAGAATGCCCGTAGAATCGTCGATGACCAAGTCAGGGGATGCCGCCGTCGACCGCTGTTTAAATTCACTCACTCTTTGGAGGCTTTCCCGAGTGATACATCTTCAACTTTCCGGTCTTACCGAGGAGGACGGGGATACAAGCAATCGATCCCGCCATGAAACTGACGGCCAGAACCAACTCACCGAAGGTCTGCGCTGTGTCTCGATGAACGACGGGCGGTGAAGTCGCCGACGTTCGTGGCTTCCAGTCTGGCTCCAATACATGCAGGATTGGGTTATTCATGAGCTCATCGGATCGCTTTTGCAATTCAGCAAGCGACTTCGCCGATTCCTCGTCGTGAAGCCATCGCTCTTGCATGAAGTAGACGGTGAAAACAGTCAGGCCGACAAGGATCAAGAACATGAGACTCGCTGCCCATTTGGGAACCGGAGGAGCCCAAGCCGCGCCGCAAGATCGGCAAAGACGATCTCCCGAAACGGAGATATAGGCTTTGGCTTTCGTCGTCTTTAAATCATCACTTCCACAAAGTGGACAAATCCACGCAGGCCCAGAGAATAGACGATAGAGGAACGATTGCCTTGGCTGATGTCGCCGGGGAGGCTTGGGGACGTGTTCGACAATCGCTTTAGACGGCGGAGTGGCTTGAAACACACATTCCACACCACCGAACTTGATACGGTCGCCGTTCGTGAGCTTTGCCTCGATTACCCTGGCTCCGTTCACCTTCATTCCGTTTGAGGAATTCAGATCTCGAACCGTGAATGTGCCATTCTGTTTCTGGATCACGGCATGGTAGGCAGAAATCGTTGGATCATCCAGCACCACGCTATTGTCCGGGGCACGGCCGATGGTGGTCTCGCCTTCTCGGAGATGCGTGGACACATTTTCAACAATCAATTCAGCCATATTCTGATCTGGGGAACGGATGGTCGCCTTCGTCTGGATTCAAGGCATCACCCTCGAACCGGTTGTTGAATCACTAAACGGCTATTTGTTCCAGTCGAATGTGGCGCGTGGAGCGGCCCGCATTCGATCGCAATTGGCGCTAGAATGCTCCTACTGGCCGAACAAGAGGGCCATAGCGGCACTTTTTAAAATACTCGTCAGGCGTCTAAAAGCTGGCGGGTGGATTCAAGCATCCAACCGCGATACATGGGCACTCTGCTGGTAATCAGCTCATTCAACCCTTGCCTGGACAATCCGTGGTCTCTGGCGAACTTCGCGATACTCAAGCCGAGGATCGCGGATTCTCCAGTGCGGGTATTGACCAACTTCGTTAGGAAGCGTTGACGCGCCCTCTTCACTCTCGGCTTGGAACTCCCACTGCACCAGCCCCTCAACCGGGATCTCACGCCAGCAGCAAGAGACCGCGCCATTGACGGCGGAAAATCATATCTCTCGGCAAAGTCTCTGATCGTTGCGCAGATCGTATTGCCTTTCGAATCGATCCATTTGTAACTCTTCATCCAAATAAGGATACTAGAGTTTGTGTCCAAAAGTCCAGACTAAACGGATTAGTGCTTAGTTGCTCAAGAACTCCAAACTGGTTATCGGGTGGATCTCCCACGCTGTCTTTGGTTTCAACGGTCCAGGCCCAACGGCTCCAGCAGGGTGATCTACGTCAAAGAAAAGCGACCCAGTGATGCGAACATGCACGGGTTGAAGCATGGTGTAGCTTGAGGTTTCTGAATCGGGAACGGTTGGAACGAAGAAGTTTTTGAATTCGTTTCGAACGCTGGCAAGGTCCGCTCTTCTCGGTGCGCCCGTCGGTGGCAGTCCCGTTACTTCGACGTTCATCAGTTTCCAACGGTCCGGGTTCGGTTGATCAGCCAAATCAGCCTCGGCAGCTAGAATGACATGAAAATCGTTATCACTCTCCTTCTTCGTCGCGACGATCCATCCTTCTACGGTTACGTTGTCCTCTTCTTCCGCAACGCGATCAAAATCCCAATCCTTTACCATCGTTGGCGTGTGGTGATTCCGCATGTTTGAGTCGCTTTTTGCCTGCCCCGGTTTGAATTCCGATAGCAAATCGGCCAACTCCACGGTGCGGGGAGAAGCAGTCGCCGGTTTTGTCTTCGGCAGTGCTCGATCAGTTCCGACAAAACTTTCGCCATCGTCTTCGAGGTCGAATGCACCGTGAGCAGCGAAAAGGTTCACCCCTGCCGGGGCCGCATGGGCAACAACTTTCGGTTGGAGATGTCCCGAGACGAACATCCAATTGGTTTTCTTCTCATCCTTCTCGGACCATCCTTGATTGCCGTAGTGAACGTTCCGCACCACAGCTTTTGAAGGACGGTGAGCCAGATAGCGTTTGGCTGTCGGAGCAGTGGTCGGCTTTGCAGGAGGAGCCGGCGGTTTAGGAGCCTGGCAGCCAGCGAAGCACAAAACCGAAAGAACAGTTGCCACGGGGAGAATTCTCATGGAGCCCGTATACTTACTATTTGTGTGGAAGCCAAGGCAGTTCCCAGGAGCGGCCTGCTCAGTGCTTGGTAGGCCAGAGACAGAAATTCTCATCATCCGCGAAGAACTCCTCCATCTTCCTCTGCGTGAGATTGCCAGTTCCGATATAGGGCGTTCGATCTCGTTGATGATCATTTTCTGTTCCCATGCGTTGACCGTATGGGCATCCACGAAGAACGAAGGGGCGCAGTAGCCGGTGCGTGTGCCAACCATGCAGCCCTACTCCAGGCACCTTTATGCTGCGTGCATTTCCTCAGATCAGCTTTCGAGCGAACCAGCCTGGAGAATACACAAGCCGCTGAATCCAACTCGTCTGAGCATAGCGCACCACGTCCGGTAGCTCCTTCTCAATCACTTGGGCCATCGCTCGCTCATGAAAGGGCTTTACAGCGACCTCGACCAGATACGGCGTATACGACAGCACCGATTCGACAAAGGGCGTGAGGGCTGTCCGAATCTGATCTTCGGGAATGCCTTGCTTCTGTCCAATGAGCAATCTTCCGACTGAATCAGGATAGATAATCCGTTGTTCGTCGTTGGAAGCCACGCTGAACACTTGGTTTTGCGTGGAATCCGTGGCGACTGAATAGACACCGGGTATCGCTGGCCAGCCCACATCGAGCAGGTAGGCGATGAACGAGGTGTCTGGTTGAAACAGTGCGCCCGTGTCCAGATTCGTATCGAGCGGAACAATCGAATAGACTTCCAGCTTTCGCGTAGCTGGCAGCTTCACGCCGTCTCCCAAGACCTTTTGCACCGCATCCCTGACGAATTCCTCAGTGCCACTTTTGAGCTTTGTTTCTTGGTGGAAGAGTGAGCGCATCATCATGCAGGTATTCCACATTAGCGGCTCACTCAATCTCAATCTCTCGGCTGCTCACCATATGCCCGTGCTGAAGCAGAAATGGTCGTAGAAGGCGTTGTGGTGCAAAACCCCGTGAAACTGTCATTGCGTGGTGGGGCCTTGCGCTGCATGGAAGTTCGGTTAGCGTCAGTCGGCACACATGCCCCGACAGAGAGAAACACCCTATAGGGAGCCCCGCCCCAGAATCCCGACAGCTATAGACCGCGCTGTTCGGATTGAGGCTGGTCACGCTTGTGCGGTCACTCGGAGATCCACCACATTAATGGCAATCGGGAGGACAACAGATTCGAAAACCTAATTCTTCTCTGTCTTCGACATCATACGATGGCGGACCGAGAGAAGATCGACCGTTTGTCTATCCGAGAATATAAAAAACTTCTCTCATCGCCTGCGGCAGCAACCGCAATCGCTAAAACAGCGGCCGTAGCGCGGGAGAACGAAGTTCCGCTCACTATCCAGATACTTCCTGCTCGCGAATCTAGGGAAGGGATCACCCGCGTTGAAATCGTCAACCTTCGCGATGATAAACCTTTGAAGATTGCAGCGGTTAGAATAATCGGCCAGTGGGAAGGAGGTTTTGAGGCATCGATTCACGACTACCCTGGATTGATTTGGCCCGAGCCTGAGTCCGTCAGGGACGTGGATGCAGACGATAATCAAGTGTTCATATTTCCGAGCAGCCTCGGGTCAGTGTGGTTTCAGGATAAGAAGCTCAAAGGGTTTTGCGCTGAGGTTGAGCTTCGGAACAAGAAGACAGCTAGATCAGCCAGCATTCTACGGCCCGCCCAGCCCGAAACGGAGCCGATGAGAAATGACCTTGTTCGGACGGAAGCGGCTTTGGAGGCAGTCGCATCTGGCATGCTCAATGGGCACGCTTCCGACCGGGCATTATATGACTCAATCATTTTCCGAGCTCAACGTGGAATAGGGACTCTCCTGCCCGTTGTGCCGGTCATTAACGAGTCCCTTATCGAAGACCTTAGGCTTACGGCCCACATTCACCATTGGAGGGCGTTCTCAGAGTTGGCGGCATATTTGTCGCAACTGAACTCGGCGGTCGGGGACTACAATTATAACAGTGCAAACGTGGATACTGCGAAGGAGGTTCTTAAATTGGCGATTCAACAGATACCGGAGTCGATAGCAACGATCAGGAGGTTGATTGTGGAATATTTCCCCTAATCGCACCTGCAGCAGAAGCGCCGAGATATGCGAAACTTTCCAATAAAGTTCATCGAGGTATTCGCCCTCCTATTTGCCAACATGTCCTGCCCGTGGATGCCGTTCTCATAGCCGCACTGGGCGTATTGCTACTGCTTTAAAAGCAAACATTCGCGCGTCCGATCCTTTTTGTTGTTCAAAAGGCATCGTGTGGCTCGTCACTTGGGTGCCTGGTAACTTTTGTGCTCCTACATCCATGCGAGCGATGAAGCCGGTGGCGATTGATGATATTGAGACCGCCTGCAAGCAGTAAGAAGTAGTGGAAAGCAGTAAAAAGCAGTGAAAGCAGTAAGTAAGGAAAAAAGATATAATAAATAAACATCAACCTCCCCTCTTTATTTATTGCACTGCTTTTACTGCTTTTAACTGCTTTCACTGCTTTATTGCATTAGTCTACGTCGGATTAGTCATCACACACTCGCCGGTCTCACACGGCTGACAGTATAGTATTTCTTCATCTCGCGGTTCCCTTGCGCTGTTGTGACCTCTTCTTCCTCGCGGTCTATGCGATAGCCCTCAATGCCGTAGCTCTCCCCGGTCTTGAAGAAATGGGCCATCACTTTGCCAACCACGCCACGCTCGTAGTTCTCGTTGTATGTGCGGCCGTGCTTAATTCCCGGCACGTCAATACCGGCTTCGTCACACAACTCCAAGATGGTGCTGGCACTGTATGGGACGAGCAGTTTCCCCTTCTTCTCAATTTCGATGACGAGTTTGCGTAAGAACGTCATGTGCGGACTCTGGATGCGGCCCTGTGCCTCGGTGTTCCCGTCCAGCAGCGGAGCCATGCCAAAGATGTTTTGCACGATCCAATCCAAAGGCCGTGCCCATGAACTGAAGCTGTGCCTTTTTTCTGCGGTCTTCGGCATCCCTTTCTCATGCCAGTGACGGATCACCTTGCACACCGCACCGATAAACACAGGTTGTGCATAACGAATGTGCTCAAGCATTCTCCTTCCGTCGATCTCTACGTAATCGGCACCTTTGTTCTTCACCAGGCGGATAAAGGATGAACGATTCGCGAGGTCCTCGGTGGTTTGCAGACCGTTCGAGGTGATGGAGATCGAGAACCGTGAAAGGTCCACGTAGGTTTCTGGACAGCCTGGCGTGCGGACAGAGTAGTATCCATCTGACGTGAGGAAACCTTCGACGTAGGGGCTGTCCAGAACCCCACGGTAATTATCGAATGTGACGAACGGGCGTGCCTTGATGAGTGCCGATGCAAATTTTTCATCAAAGCTGCCAACTCCACCCTTCTGTTGAGTCACCTGCACCGGGCGTTCTCCGTAAACGGCTGCTCGCCGAAGTGTGAAGAAGCCCTTGCCCGTCTGGCTCTCATTCGCTTCCACAATCTCTATTGGGATGCTGCCATTGATAAACCCGCCAAACTTCAGAGCGGGTGTCAAAATGGCGGCGATGGCGCGGGCTCTATCACCGTCACTCGCGAAGTCAAAGTCAGACAGAACGGACTTCACAATGCTCACGGCTTCCTCGACGGTCGCTGACTCCACAACCGGTTCACCCGTGACGTAGAGATGGGTGCGTGGGTCGTAGCCCGGTTGGAGCATGTGAAGCTCATCTTTATGTAGAATGAGCAGCGGCGCATTGATGAGACCGTTCACATTTGGCAACACCTCTCGCGCTACGTCACTGGCGAGGATCGCTCTCGCAATGTCCTCACTCATCAAAGTCTCCACCTGCTCCTTCTTCCTGCTGAAGGTAACGAATGTCCCATATTTCTCAAATTCCGACCGCGCTTCGGCTGCCTTGAGCGGCTTGAAAGTGATGGTTGTGTCGCCAGTCAATGTTTCGGCCTTTGTGATGTTGCCTCCCCGATAAAAGAGGCTCCGGGTTTTATTGCTTTCGGTGTATACGGCTCGGGCAGTATCGCGAATCTTGATGCGCCCACCAGGAAGCAGTATTCTCGTCTCCTGATAAGGGGTTGCAATGTCGGCCACTTCCGCTGCAAAATCCCGCATGCTGTTGAATTGATCGTCCATATCAATTTCCCCTTCCGATGATGGCAGTCCCATCCGCCTTTGGATTCAAATAGAGAAGTTCCTGCTGTCGCTCCCCGCGCATGGTGCCGGGTAAACGTGAGAGACGGACCGCTGTTAAGGCATGTTCATCAGCACCAAGTGCGACGACAATGGGCGCGATCACACTTCTCTTTGTGTCCCAGTCTTGCTTGCTCGTGGCATCCAGTCGCACCAGCGCATGGATGGATCTGCCTCCAGATGTGTAGACCGCGACGATCCTCAACGGGAATTGAACCAAGCAAGAAAGCCACGCATTCGGATCAGCAACATCACTTTCCAGCACAAGGTATCGCCAACTCGTGATGGATTCTTCACTGCGGCGAGAAGGCTTACCTTCCTGCCTTGGATTGGGGTAATACTGACCATCGACCGGATTTACCAAGAACCAGACACCATCCGGGCCGCCTGCGGGCAATGCATCTTCATTTTGGCTGCCGACTTCGTAGACGCGTTGGCCTTGTGATCTAAAGGTGGTGAAGACCACCACCCGCTCGCCGACCTGATACAGGTGTTCAAGGAACTCGGCGCTTGTCACCGTAGGAACCGGGATTGGCGATTGCTCACGCAACCAGTCCGCGTTGATTGCAGCTACCTTGCTTGCGCATTGTCTGAGTTTCTCCGGGTTGAATACCGCTCTGGGAGGTTTTACGAGTGCTTTTGTCTCGCCTGCTTGAGTTCCAACGAATTCATACGCTCGTCGCAATTGACTCTTCAATTTGGCGGGATCAAAGGTGCCACCCGTTCCGATGATTGCCTCGGCCACTTGCGCGATCGCCTCCTCCGGTCGTATACCCAAACCACCGGCCCGCAAAAATGCCTTATGCCCCGAGTAGTCTCGTTGACCGGGGCCAAAGTCGAGAGTCTTTAGGTAGTCTGTGAATGTTTCGAGTTCGCCGAGGGCGTATGCTCGAATGGTTTTGCCTGATTTCGCTCGGATGCTATTGAAAACACCGGACGCGCCGGTGCTTTCAGTAGAAGCCTGGTTACTTACTTGAGGTGCATGTTCTAACTCGACATGCGGCGAGATATTGTTTATACTCATATTGTAGTTGAGATTTGATGTTCATTTTCTTCTGCCCGGTGTTTTCGCACCGGGCTTTTCTTTTTTGCGTGTTCCAGCGCCCGCGGCCCATCATTGATGGACCGTCAGACGCAAAAAAACGGTCAGACACAGACGAGTTGCGTTCTGAGAGTCGCCTGACTCCCATTATTGAGAGTCAGGCGAATGTCTTGATCGTGAAGATCGCCATCCACGGTCATTGCTGCGATGGCCGCTGCACTGATGCCCGCACGCTGTAGTTGCAGCGCCAGGTGATTGAGAAGTTGCGCCGGATATGGCTTCGCTTCGTTGAGAACTTTCTCAGTGCAGGTGTTGATAGCGTCGTAGATGAACCGCTCCAGTTGCTCGCCTTCAAGGTTCAACGCGCGACCAATCTTTCCGGCCTGATATTCACCTACCCGCCGATTGTCGTTCTGCAACCCCGAGATGAATGATTCAGGGACATCAGCACGCCGGGCCAGCTCCGCATTGGTGAGCTTGGCATTTGTTCGGAGACGGTAAAGTTGTGAGGAAAAGGGCTCGTTCATTCTAAATATTGCTGTGTGAAGCGCAGCGGCCAAAGACCAGATTATTCATCCTCCATGCCACCTAAAATATCGATGCACTTCATCCGCTCGACCGGCAGGACAAGATCCCATTCACGTTCTAAAGCCGCGAATTCGAAAAGCTCATCCTCAACATAGAGATATGCATTCAACGCTAGGGCCAGGGCGGATAATTCTTCGGATTCCACGTCCGGGTGGAGTCGGGTGCATTCGTCGCATTCGACATGCTCGAGCGCTAAAGCGTCGACGATGAAAATGGCATTCTCACGTCGGCCCTTTTCATAGCGCATGATCGTGTCCTGATCGATGCTCTGCAAAATCTTGATGACACGCCCTGTGTCGGGGTGGAAAAAGTCGTAATCCAATCCCGCGTCCTCATCCGTTATGGGCGAGATTAGGCCACGAATACCGAGATAGCGGTCAATGGCGGCGATATAGAGGGATTGTTGTAAAGAATTGTTTGCGGGCGATGAGAGTCCCGAGAATTTATCGTTGATCATTTTTATTTGCTCACAGGCGTCCAGCGTCATGCTGAGCACGATACAGCGCGAGGAGTGCGTGTTGGCGCACATGCTGGATACCACGAGAATCCAATTACTGCCCGACAGGCGGGAGAGACATCCTTCAGCACGTAACCCATTAATGTTATCGGCTGCGAGTAATGCTAGATTACCACTTCTATCCTTAATGTCAACTAACTATTTGTGATAGACAGTAGAAAAGTTTGTTATCGATATGTGCAAAAAAATGGGACCGCCAGACGATTCTAGTGACCCCAGTGTATTCGCCGTTGTCGCTTACGTTACCATTCCGTATCGGAACTTGGTTGCCGAGAGATACCAGTAGTCAATAGAGTCAACAGTTCGTCGGCGCATGCAATCAATTCTTTCTCAGCGTTTGACAACCTTGCGAGCGCCTGTTCCCCGGTGCAACGATGAGAGATGCGAACCGCAATCATTCCATTCTTCACGTCCTCGTAGATAGGTTTCCTCCAACGACTCAACAGACGTGCCGCCGCGATAAGTGTGGAATTTGCAATCTCGACGAACGACTTGATCGCTTCTGGTTTGATCGCCGCAGGCAGCCGATACTCAGTGAGCATCTTCAAATGAATGTGGTTGCCGACGTGCTGAACTTGCACATGAGCGCCGGTATTTCCGACTACCCGTATGCGAACTTTCTTTGGCATCCGAGAGAGAAGGAGAGGATTAAACTGCGCCACGGTGAGGACTGCTTTGTCGCGGAGGTCTTGAGCGCGAAGGGGTGTGGTTTTCATTGGCATGCGTTCTTGGAGCGCGACGGACCGGTTCGTTTGAGCACCTGCACATCGGTAAGCCGGGCAGGGTCGACGACGATTTCCTGCTCTTGTCTTCCGTTGAGGTAGCAGAACACATCCGCCCTCTTGCATCGTGCTTTAGCCACCGTAGGCTTTCCGTTGTGATCGAAGCGATGCGCGAACCAGGCCGCTTGGGGTTTCGAAAGCGTCCACGACAAACCGAACAGATGATCGTATTCACCGTCCTGGTATCCTCGATAAACGGTTAACTCATCGGGAAGCGACTCAAAGGCGTGACGCTCCTTACGATCCATGAGGAGAGGCCGATATCTCCGCTGAGAACGGAATAGCTCAATCCACGTATCGATCTCCGGGTTGAGGCTTTCTGACATTGTCCAGACGAGTTCGAGGCACTTCCAGTATTGAGCGTCCGTCAGACGAGCCCGGATTTCGAGGAACGCCTCAAGACGATAGGGCTTCTCAACCAGAGCCAAGTAGCGCCTCGCGTGGCTGCGGAGATTGCCGAGATATTTGTCGGCGATGCTCCGTTTGCGCGCATATGCTTGGTTGAAGTGTTCCGCACTGAAGAACCCCAATCCCGAGGCCACGATGAGTGGTGAGTGAATCCACAGATCGTCTGCCATCCAGTGAATGTGCTTGCGCAGTTCGGGAACGAGTCCATCGATGGTCTTCTGGCTGACCGCTTTGTATTCAGCGCCTGATAAGGTGATCATATTGTTGTCTGCAGGGAGATGGCCGCGCCGTCGTGGAGGACGACGCGGGTGTTGAGATGAGATCTTTTGGTGTTGTGATGTGTATGCAGGCCGCCGCAGGGATGGGACCGACGGCGACCGGGTGATTGCTTACCTGCTAAGCCGGGCGAGCGCCGACTGTGGTTTTCCACCACTCTTTGAGCAGTGACTTTCTTCGGTGCAGGCGCACGGGGATCGGACCCGAGCAGCCTGGATTGAACGTGGAGGCTCAGTCGTCGTATTGAGGAGGCTTGAGACGGATACCTTTGCTGACCGTCTTCAGTAGTGCATTGGCACGCCGAAGCAGGGCATCGACGGCTCGGTCCAAGGCGGCGAGAGCTTCGCCACCGGAAACGAGATCATCGATTCTCACTTCGATGTTGCCTTCCCCGCATGAATAGATGGGCTGGCCAGTCCACCGGGGATCGAGGAGCCGTCGGCCGCCAAACAAGGCTGCGTCAGCGATTTCGGCGACATGCTCGTATTCCTCGACTTGGGGAACCTCATAGTCGGAGACAAGTGTTACACGAATGCGCTTCCCAACATGCTGGACCTCGACGTTTCCGTTAGTCCGCCGCACTTTGACCCGGACCTTCTTTGGCAACCGTGAGAGGTCAAGTGGAACGAAGTCGTATTCCGTCAATTCAGTTTTGTCCTGGATGCTCTTGGGATCGATCATCGATTGGATATTTTTCATTGAGAGGAGTAGCCGCACCCGAAAGGGTCGGACTTTCGAGCGCGGGCGTGGGATCACTTCTTGACGACTTTCGCACTGGGTTTGGCGGTCGCGGCGGGAGCGGCCTGCACTTCTTCCTCAACTTCTCCGCCGGAATCCGAGGTGGCTGATTCACCTGCTGTCTCATCGCTACTCTCGTTGCCGATCTGCGATGTCTCCGGTGGAATCGACTCCGCAGGCGGCGGTGTCGTGCTCGGCGGCGGTTCCGGCGCTGGTGTTCCCGCGGCAAGCAGCGCCGCAAACGTGTCCTTCTTGGCCCCACGCTTCTTCGTCTTGTCTTTCAGGATGAATTTATCCGTGCTATTAGGGCGGTTCCACTTCGCCAACAGATCGGCGAATTGGGCACCGCTGAATAGCATGACGAGAGTGCTTTCGGCGTCCTCGTCGAGGACACAACCCGCGTCCGCGAATGCTTGGCGGAGAACATCCTTCTCAGCATCTTCCGTGGGCTTGTAGATCAGCTTGAGGATGTTGCCGAGCGCCGGACCGATGGTGACAGACTTTCCTGCTTCATCCTTGAGGCTGGGAAGCAGTTGGTTGACCAGATTCCAGTGGTCGTCGGTAGTCCAGCCTATCTTCCCGACGGGGATGATGGTGGTGAGGGCTGCCATGAAAGCAGCCGGTGCGAGCGTCACAGTAACCGGGGCGGGTGCCCCAGCTTGAACTTCCAGTGAAGTTTCCATATCGTTATTTTGTTTATTGGTGTGTGCTCCCGAATGTGCACTGGCACTTCAATGAAAGCGCATAAGCGGGCTTCGCCTTTAGGCTGCGGCTCTCCCGTTCCACCAGGGCGGGATGAGTCGCATTTCTCTCCGGTATGGAGAAAAGTGATTGGCGCGAGTGCGCCGGAGATTTGATGTTGTTTGGGTGCTCATTCAGCTTGGACCTCCTCTTCCTGATGGCCGTTGCCTCGTGATTCCGCCTCGTCGATCAGACGTTGGAAATATGCGCGGGCGCTGGAAATTATGATCAATCTACAGCCCCGAGTTGTGCCCGGTCTCCGCAGGCTGATGGATTTGATCGGCGGCCGAAAGTTGTTCGCCGCGCACGGAAGAATAAGCAAATTCCAGGTGCTGCGACTGAGACTAAAGATTGGGTCGACCTGCCGGTTCTTTGGCAGCCGCAATAGCTCGCGTAGATCGGTGGACGTGCTATTGTCAGCGACGACGAGTGGGGCTGCTGTGTAGGCTGGACGGATCGGGCTGGTGAGCGGTTGGGTGTGCGGCTGTGTTTTCGCCATGCAGACGAATCACCCAGAAAGAAAATCCTGTAAAAACCCCGCCTTTTTGAAACGCGGGGTAAAATCCCGCATCCGACTGCTTACGATTCAGTAGGTCGAATCCTGCCAAGATCGCGTGCCAGTTTTTTGATTTCCCCACGCAAAATCGATCGGATCTCCGCATTGATGCGTTTCTTCTGCTTTTCGAGTGGGAAGTCGGGATCGTCGACACCAGGAACGAGTTCCAGCTCTGCGATTTCTTTTTTGGTAAGCGGTTGGAAGCGGCGATGTTCTCCGAGGGCGCACAGCTCTGAAATGGATGATGGGTCTTCATCAGAACTCAACTCAAGCAACTCCAGCGCCGCTTCCTGCCACTGGGAGATGTTCTCGGGGCTGTTGACGAGATCGGGAAGTTTCCCGATTTTGAAGACCAATGACCAATTCACTACCACTTTCGAGAAGAGTATTTGGGTGAATTCGATTGGCTGAGGGCCTCGCAACCGTTGGAAGTGCTCTGCGGTCATTTCGTCCGGATTGAAATTATAAATCAGCTCGCTTGCCGACGCACGAAAGCGAACTTGCTCGACAATCTCGATCAACGCGAGGATGCACCGCCGTGCAGGGGTCGGATTAATGGGAACCTCGACGAGATTGATGATGGGGCGAATGTCCCTTCCCAATTGAATTCGCTCAAACCGCTCTGCATTTTTCTTTTGTATCGCCGTATGTCGCCCCGCGAGAACCGGCCATGTAACCCGTTTTCTTGCAACCGAGAGGGCGCGCCACAAATCCTCCGTCTCACGACGCTCCAGTTCGTTGATCAGGCCGACCAAAAGCTCAACGAGCGTGTGAACTTGAAAGTATCGGAGTTGCCTTATCTTGGCGATGATGTGTTCGGGTGATAACTCGCCATTCGCGGAGCCGGGTTCGCGAGTCGTTGGCTCCGCCGTGAAGAGAGTGAACGGAGCAACTGCAGCAGTATCAGTCTGCGACTTGTTTCTGACGATTTTTCCAGGCAACTTTTTGACCGTTTTCTTCATTTGAGAATATCCGGCAAGCTCTCCGCCGCCTTGCGCATGGCGTCCATTTCGATGTGCGTGTAGTTGGCGCTGATCTCGGGGCTATCGTGGCCGATGAATTCCTGGACGATGGCCGAGCTGATGCCTGCATTTTTCATCAAGCTGGTTGCGGTGTGCCGAAGGCAATGGAAGCTGATTTCGTTCTGTGTGCGCTTCACGCTTCTGCCCTTACCGCTCTTCTTATGGGTGCGAGTTTGCACCAAACCCACACTGGCCATCAAATCGTAGAATTGCCTGCTGAGCATACCAACCAAACCGGTTCGTTGCACAATTGCGGCAGCGCGAGAAAACACAGGCTGCTTCGGATCGTCTGACGCCGGGAGTGCGGCAATGTATCGAAGCAATGGTCCAGCGAACGGGATGATCTGCTGGCGTCCGGTTTTACCTGTTACGAATCTCAATTCATTCCGGGACAAGTCCAAATTCTGCCAAGTCAAGGTCGCGAGATCCTTGAGACGTTGGCCCGTGTAAAGTCCGAACAAGATCATCCCCTTCCACTCATCATCGGCCGCCTCAATGATACGTTTCAGCTCTGGGAGCGTGAACGCTCTTCTCTGCGTTTCGTTCTTCGCTGAAACACCTTTTACTCGCGCGGCGACATTTTCATTCAGAAGACCGTCACGATTTGCATCACTCAACGCGCTGCGCAGAACTTTGATCGCAACATTTGCGGTCGCGGGCGAAAGGCGATCCGCGAGTGAGTCTCGAAAGCCTGCGACATCTTTTGTCGTGAGGTGCGCAAGATCGACTTCTTTTCGCGGACCCAAAAACGTTTGAAACTGAGCAATCACATTTTGATATTTCGCGAAGGTGCCGGGCTCGACCTCTACACGCTTCCGTTGGAGCCAACTCTTAAGGAATTCCTGAACGTTCGATGACGCGAGGCACGTGCCTGTGATCATTGAGTAAAGGTCCGAGATGACACGACGGGCTTGGCTCTCCGTCACCTTGCGCTGAGCGGCCTCTTCCCAACTACTTACCATCTTCAGCGCGAGCTTTCGGTCTGTGGTCTTGGTGCTACGCTTGAGCTGGCGACCATCCGGCGCGGTGAAGCAGCCGATCCAATAACGAGAGTTGTTGCGTCTCCAAAGTGAAGCCATCGGGGTGAGAATGTAGATGAGAATATACGGTGATGTCAAAGACGCTCATTGATGCTTTTCTACAGAGAGAGCCGCTCCCGATAACTGACCGGTTTTACTACGGGGGTTCGAATCCCCCCCCATCCGCGATCTGCCAGGGCGCCTGGGCTTTAGAGCGTTTGCCGAAAATCCTTTCCGAATCGTAACTGGAGGGAAGCGCGCCGTCGCTTCCGAGTGAGCACCTTCTCCCAGCACCGACGGCGGCTCGCCCAGGAACCGGCCGCCACTTGTCCCGTATGCCGCCGCCTCGGTGGTGCCCTCCAGCGCGCTTTCTGTTATCCAGATGTCATTTTTTAGCAGGCGCTCTAGCGGCGAGATCACGTATCCGCCGGGATGAGAACTCTCAGTTCGACTGCCGAGCCGGCGGAATCTGAGCTCCGTGCCGGGTGTTCAGCGTTCATGATGGCCACCTGCCTCGGTGGCTCCGGCAACAAACCGTCGGGCGGTAGTTGATTGTCTCATTACCAAGGCCGCATTTCGCGACGGATTTGTTTAAATTACGTAGGGACCCCCATAGGCGCGTGGAAATAGTTTCCCTATGCCAGAGGGAATGAAATTCCGCGATCTGTCGTCCCGTTCCTTCCTTCTCCGAAAAGTACCGCATTCTCCCGCCCGCACCCGCGCTCTTCTGTGGGGCTGCGCCCTGCTTTCGGGTATCCAGGTGGGGCAAGCGGCGGATCCCACCGTCACTTACACCAAAATCGCGGACGTCTCGACCACCGCGCCGGGTGTCGGGAGCAATTTCACCAGTCTGAGTTCGATCTCCATCGATGGCGGCAACGTTGTCTTCCTCGGTGTGAGCAATGGCAACGCGACGCCCGGCATCTACACCGCCACCGCCGGCGGCCTGTCTCTCGCTGAGGTGGCCGATACCACCACGGTCGGCACCGATTCCGGGAATTCGCTGGGCTCACCCTTCAGCAACGTTCTGACTCCGTCCATTAGCGGAACCAGCATCGCTTTCCGGGGAATCACCAATAGCTTTACCGGAATTTACACCGGGTCCATCGGAACGATCGGGGCCAGCCTCGTCGCGCAACAAAACGATCCCGCCGTGGAGCTTCATGAAAAGATTTCCAATGTCGTGGCTCCAGCCATCAGTGGATCGCATGTCGCCTTTTTCGGCAATTATATCAACGACGGCACGGGTGGTGTCTCCGGTAGCGGGCTCTACGTCGGCACCGCGGGTGTCCACGCCACTCCCACCCTGGTGACGGATCGCCTGACGTCGGCTCCCGGGCATAGCAACTTCGTCAGCTTTAACAGTGACCTCTCCGCGGACGGAAATCTGGTCACGTTTCGAGGGAACTACAATGGCGGGGGAAACGGGATCTACACCTCCAAGGCGGATGGCACCAGCCAGACTCTGGTCGCGGACAATAACACCCCGCTGCCGGATCATTCCGGCACTTTCTCTCTCGGCCTGGCCAGCCCGGTGGTCAGCGGCACAAACGTGGCCTTTTCCACTGGCAACGGCATTTATTTGAGCGATGCCACCGGCATCCACACGATCGCGGATAGCACGACATTTGTCCCCGGACAGTCTGGCATCCAGTTCTCCGGCGGCGGGTTTTCTTCCACGGTCTCCCTGGACGGGGAAAATGTGGCCTTCACCGCCGCATATAGTGGTGGCTCCGGCATCTTTCTGGAAAAAAACGGCTCCCTGCTTCCCATTGTTACCACGAACAGCACACTTTTTGGTGATCCGGTCTACTTCTATAGCATGACCAACGAAGCCCTGGACGGCGATAATCTCGCATTTAGTTACCTCGTGAACGGCTCCAGCGGCACGACGGGTGTCGCAGTCGCCAATGTCGGGGCCGACACTTCCGTGCCCGAACCTTCCGCCGCGATCTTCCTCCTCGGCGGAATCGGATCGTTCGCGCTGGGACGCCGCTCCCGGAAGAGATCCCTCGCGAATTGCTGATTTAAGAAGCATGGCTGGTTGGGAAGATGGCTTCCCGACCAGCGGCCAATCCGGGGAAGCGACGGGGCGGTTGCCAGCACCGTCCGGCGCTGCTCGCCCGTTACCGGCCTGCCCTTATCCCCTCCGCCATCTCGGTCCTTCGAACTGCCGGCGATTCGTCCGTGGCGGATTGAATCCAGGCGTTTTGCGGGAGAAGGCCTCCGTATTTTCACTTTATCTGGTGGCGGCAACTCCGTTACAACCTCTGTATGCCTTCCGTTACCGAACCCTTTGATGGAGTCCTCACCGAGAAAGAATGGTCGAAAGCGCGCGACAAGACCGGCCTCACCGGCAGCCTGACCGAAAAAGTCAGCATGGGCAAAGAGCTCACGCTCTTCCACAAGACGAAGGATGAAGCGGCGGCGAACCATCTGCTCAGCAAGATCGCTATCTACGAGCAGGCCTTAAAGACCAAGCATTCGAAGGACAAATACTACGCGAAGCTGCTCGCGCTGGTGAACGAACTGCAGAAAGCACTGCACACCGGGCTCAATATCTTGAAGAGCGGGCCGGTCATCGCGGATTTGCGCAAGCGGCTGAAGAAGCTCACCCTCGGCTGGGGGGATCTGGTCAAAGAACACTCGCAAAGCGGGGCGTCGGAAAAGGCCTTCAAGGAGCGGCTCGCCGCCATCAAAGTGCGGGTGACGGCGCTGCTCGAAGAAGTCCCGGAGGGCGCCCACCTCCTGAACCCGACCACCGTCGAAAAGGTCGTGCATGTGGAAAAGGATTGGGAGCAATTCAAGGCCGATCTCGAAAAGGAAGCGACCGACGATGATGATGACGAGGAGGGAAACGAGGGCCGCGCCACGACCACGGCGGGCAAATATTGGGAGAAGACCATGGTTCCGTATTTGACCGGCCAGATCAACGCGGTGCTGAGCAAGCATCCGGACTTGATCCTCAAGGGGCAGCCAGCGCAAGTCATCGCCGGGCTGCTCGGCGGCGTCCGCCAGACGTTCGAGCGGACGTTTGAATTTTCCAAGATCAAGCCATTGGGCGATCACGGGCCGGATCCGCAAGATGCGACCTCGACTGAGGCGGCCACCTCCGCGAGGGCTCTCCTCTTGCAGGCCGCGCAAACGGCCGTGAACAAAAAGGCCGACACGCAGTGGTTTCAGTACGCGCCCATTCCGGAGAAAACGAAGACCGGCGGCGGCGAGAAGAAGATCGCCTTCACCGGTACCGCCCCCGAGGAGTTTGACGACAAGAAGGCCTATGGTTCGCTATTGGTGAGACTCTCCAGCTTGAAAGCGGATCCGGGCGCTGCTGCGAATTTCCTCCGCAACGCCAAACAACTCACGGCCATCTTTCCCTACGAGATGTCGAATGGAATCAAGACGGCCAATCCCCAAAATGAGCCGCCGAGCGTGGTCAAAATTCTGTCGAGTCTCGGAGAGCTGCTCTCCAACGGGGTTGACAGCGCGCGGCGAAGTCTGCGCGAACAGCCGCCCGGCATCGAAGCCGCCCGCACGAGGCTCGGCCAACTCGAACAAGCCGTGAATGGTCTCACACTCCCGCGCCATGGCGATACCGTGCAGAAGGGCGTAAAGCTCTTCATCCTCAAGCCGCTGGAAGACGAGATCAACGCCGCGCAGAAGAAATAGCCGCCAGGCAGCGTCCACCAATTCGAAAGGACGGCCGATTCACGCCTGCGTTTTGGAGTGCGGCTCGTCCGTCCACCAGCCTCCGCTATGCCCCTCCGCCTCCTCGGCGGTGTTCCGCCGCTTTCGCAGCGGAGCCGCACTCTCGAAAACGACGGCGCTTCCTAAGCTTCACCCACGTCCGTGCGGGCTATCGTTGCTCCGAGTTCGAACGGCTACACTCGCGGTTTGCGTTCTCCTTCCGTTACGATTTGGTATCCAAGGATACCCATGCCCTCATTCCATCGTTCATCCGCCCTCCCTGACGGGCAGCCTCAGCGTCTTTCCCGCGGCCCTCACCATGGTGCGCATCGATGAGTCACGGTCGTCTGAATTTTCACGTCGAGGCGCACGCCACCGGCTCCGGCGCCCGAGCCGGCACTTTCCGGACAGCGCACAGCCATGTCCTGACGCCGCTCTTCATGCCGGTCGGCACACAGGCGACCGTCAAGGGGCAGCTCACCCAGTCGCTGGAAGACGCGGGCTCGCAGATCCTCCTGGCCAATACCTATCACCTGCTGCTGCGACCGGGACCGGAAGTCTTCCGCCGCATCGGGGGCATCCACGAGTTCATGAGTTGGAAGCACTCGGTGCTCACCGACTCGGGCGGCTTTCAGATTTTCTCGCTGCCACACTCGCGGGCGATGAGCGAGGAGGGGGCGGCCTTCAAGAGCTATCTGGATGGACGGGCCATCCTGCTCAGCCCGGAACTCAGCATCGAGATGCAGAAGGCCATCGGCAGCGACATCATGATGGCGCTGGATCAATGCATCCCTTCCACCGCGGATGCGGCCACCGCGCGGGCCGCGCTCGGGATCACGCAGCGGTGGGCGGCCCGCAGCCTGGAGGCCCGTGGAGATTCCACCCAGGCTCTCTTTGCCATCGTCCAGGGAGCGCTCTTTCCCGAGTTGCGGCGCGAAAGCGCGGCCGGCCTATGCGAAATGCCGTTCGATGGTTTCGCTATCGGCGGACTCGCGGTTGGCGAAAGCCGGAGTGAACGACAGGACACCTGCGAACTGACCACGCAATTTTTGCCCCAGGATCGTCCGCGTTATCTTATGGGCGTGGGCACGCCCCTCGACATCCTCGAAGCGGTGCATCGAGGGGTGGATATGTTCGACTGCATCATTCCCACGCAGGTGGCGCAGCGCGGCGGGGCCTTTACGTCGCGAGGCTTTTTGCAATTGCGAAGGGGCGTTTACAAATTCGCTGAGGGTCCTCTCGATCCTCTCTGTCATTGCCCAACCTGCACCCGCTTCTCCCGCGCCTACCTGCATCATCTCACCAAGACGGGCGAGCACCTCGGCTGGCAGCTCATCGGGCAGCATAATATCTACTTTTACCACCAGCTCATGCGCGACATCCGGCAGAGCATCTTCGAGGACCGCTTTCTCGCCCTCTATCGGGAAAAGCGCGCCTATCTGCATGAGCCGGACGCGGACCATCCCATCAAGAAGCAGAAGCCGCGGCGCCAAATGGCCTTTCATCGGGGGAACTACGAAGTGCATCGCGCTCCCGAGGGTTTCTGCAGTATCCGGCAGATTTCTTCGGGCGAGATCATGCACTCGCGCACGCCGCCGATGGTCGAGGCGCATCGCCTCTACATCGAGCAGTCGGATCTGGCCGCGCGCCTGCAGATTTCTCCGCAAGAGAATGCCGGCGCGGACGCCGAGCCACTGGTCATCTGGGATGTGGGGCTCGGCGCAGCCGCCAATGCCATGGCCGCGATTCTCTGCTACGAGAATCAGGCCGTCGCCGGGCCCGTTCGGCCGATGCACCTGATCAGTTTCGAAAACGACCTCGATCCTCTGCGCCTTGCTTTCCAGCACAACCGCGAATTCACCTACCTGCGCCACGCCGCCATCGCCGGTATTCTCGATGCCGAGCGCTGGCAGTCGCCGCGACATCCGGGCTTGAGCTGGACGCTCGTTCAGGGCGATTTCCTCGCTTCCATTCCCCGCGCGCCCGCGCCGCCGGATCTCATTTTCTTCGATATGTTCTCCAGCAAGACCGACGGCGCCCAATGGACGCTGAGCGCCTTCCGCGAGATCTTCGCCGCCTGTGCGGGGCGCGCCGTCGAACTCTTTACCTACACCTGCTCCACGCCGATCCGCGCCGCCCTGCTGGTCGCCGGTTTCCGCCTCGCGCGCGGCGCTGGCACGGTGGACAAAACGGATACGACCATCGCCCTCACTCCGCCCGCATGGCTGGCCTCGTCGCGTCCCAATTACGAATTGATCGGCGCCGAGTGGCTGGCCAAGTGGACCCGTTCCAGCGCCAAGTTCCCCGCCGATGTTCCCGCGGACCAACAACCGGCGTTCGAACAAGCCATCCTGGATCATCCTCAATTCCGGCTTGCACCGCCGATCTCGAGCTGAACTCACTCATGCTTCCGGCGGAGATTGCCCAAAGCTACGACAGCATTGCCCGTCGTTGGCTGGAGCCGCATCTCGAGACCAATGGGATTCGCCAACATCAGCACGCTCTCCGTTTCCGGCCCGGCGGTGGGATGGCTCTGGATGTGGGGTGCGGATGCAGTGGTCGCTTTATTCGGTTACTGGAGAGTCACGGATACATCGTCGAGGGTCTTGATATTTCTGCGCAAATGATTGCCCTCGCGAGGGCGCGGAATCCCCACGTGACTTTTTACCACGCGGATGTGTGTGAGTGGGTGCCAGCCAGACGGTACGATTTCATTACCGCGTGGGACAGCATCTGGCACGTGCCACTGACTCGCAATGAGGACGTCTTGCGGAAGCTTTGCGGAGCTTTGGCTCCGGGAGGCGTCTTCATCTGGACGACGGGTGGTCTGGATGGCCCGGAGGAAAAGCGCGACTCAGCGATGGGGCCGCCCGTTTACTACGGCGTCCTCGGTATCCCGAAGACGCTGGAAATTATCGCCGGTGAAGGCTGTATCTGCCGGCATTTGGAATACGACCAGCTCCCCGAAAAGCATCTCTTCCTCATCGCGCAAAAAGCCTAGTGCGTTGCAGGAACGAATAGAGGGATTCGCGGGGGCGCTCGTCCCACTGTCTCCCTGTCCGATTGTCTTCCTCTTCCCCTCTGCGCCCTCTGCGTTCAAAAATTCTTAGCCTGGCATCACCGTGTCCCCATGCCGGGCGATCCAGTCTTTCGACCATTCCACGGCTTCCAGATGCAGGCCGCAGAGAGGTGTGCAATGAAAGATTAGTCCCTCGATCTTACCTTGGTTCAACCATTCCAGCGCCAGGCGGCATTGATGTTCCATCAACTCCAGGGGGATCGTTTTCTTTTCGCCGAAATCCCACATGTAGATGCCGAGCAGGGTCCGCTTGCTCGGGGCGATCTTTTGATAAGCCGCGAAGTTCTCTTCCAGCTTCGGTAACTCCCGCGCTTTCCAGGTCCAAAAATAAACGACGTCCACGAGGTCGATGTGGCGCTGGATGGCCGGGCGCAATTGGTTCGAGTAGACCACCAGCGAAAGATCGAGCCGCCGCTCATTCACCGTCAGTTCCTTACGCACCTCTTCGACTTGGGCGACCGTCAGATTGGCCGCGGCTTCTCCGCCTTCTGTTTTCGGAGTCGCATCGCCGATGAAAAAGTCATCCATGTCCAGCCCTACGAGATTGGGCGTCTTCCGCGCGAGATCGAGCGCCTGCTGCCGCTTCTGCTCGGTCGTATAATTTCTGGCCCCATCGACGAAGCTCCAGGTCAGCCGGCGGGCATCGGCAAACTGCTTCACATAATCGTCAAACGGCGGCAATGGCGTCCCGGTGAAGCGCACCATGCAGACATTTGGAATGCCCATGTAACGGAGGGCCGCGCCGGGTGTCATGTCGTCGGGACCACCGATGCCATAGCCTTTCTTGAGCGAGCCGGCGTCATGACCCCACATCCACAGCCGATCGCGCAGCCTCCGGTCATAGGGGACCGGGCTGGCGAGGGTTCGAGAATGGCCGAGGAGAATCGAGCCGGCCGAAGCGGCCATAGCGGCCCCCGCTTTGGTCAGAAATTTTCGGCGCGAGAGGAAACCGGGAGAGGTTTTTTCCGGTGGGGGAGGGCTCACGGTGATTCTAACTCCGGGCGCGCGCTTCCTTTAGGGACAAATGGCGGTGATCCCGATGATCCGTCTCGGCGATTTCAACGAGGGTCACCGCGGCGGCGGAATTAAAGCTCGCTATTCCCGTAGCCGAGACGAGGGTGCTGATCTGCTTGTCCGTGAATCTGAACGGAGCCCGCGCGGTCAATTTCCTGAGTCGGCAGGGGAAAACCGCTATGAAATCTCATCTTCTCGACCAGGCGCTCCTCGTTCTCCCGTGCGAAGGGTATCTCGTAAACGTCATCTCCCGCAGAGTTCGTCAGTTGGTTAATGGGCACCGGCCGATGGTGCTGATTGAGCCTGGTATGGGGGTCGCCGATATTGCTCTCACTGAATTGATTGCCGGGAAGCTCAGCTACGAGCGGACGGAAAAATTCGTGCCGGAGCCGATCGTTTCGCGACGGAGCGGAGAAAGTCAGACGGATGGTTCGCGAAGCTCCTCGACCAAATGGTTCGACTAACCGCGAGCCGCTAACCACACGAAAGAGCGCTTGCTGATATTCGCGAAGCTCCGCACCGGCGGCGGCCCCGCCGCTCGTTCGGCAAGCCGAGCCGTTAGCAAGCGCGGCTCCGCTATCTAAACTGTTCCATCTAACGCCCCGGCTCCGTCGGGCGGTTTTGCTTTCCTGCTTAACACGCCGTAATTCAGCGTCAGGCGGGAGTTTCTTCCTTCGACTTCGCTCCCGGTGTTGCCGGCGTGGCCGCGGCGAGAAGTTTCTCACCGCGCGCCGCCGCGATTTGATCAATGAGCGGCCGCAACCTTGCCAAATCGCCCCGATAATTCTTGCACTCCTTTTTGACGCTGCCCATTTGCACGAGCCATTGGAGTTTTTCGTAAAGTCGCAGTCGTAGCATATCCTCCCCGCCATGCGCCGCCTGGCGCGCCTGTAAGTTGCCGTAGACCACAGTGAAGAGCGGCTTGAACTCATAAGTCGAATTTCCGGAGAGAACCCCGACCAACTCTTCTGTCAGCAGATCCGGTCCACCTCGCCGCGAAATCAGACGTTTTTTCATGATCACCAATCGCAGTGATCCGGCCATTGTCCAGTAATGGTTCGAAACGCGAGTTGCCGCGGCTGGCAAAAGACTCGCGCAGTGGATGCCCGATCGGCGGCTCAGGTCCCTTCTCGAAGCAAAGGATGAGGTACCGTGCGGACTTCAGGTCCATCGCCGGCGAAATCGAACATGGTCACATACCGCCCGCCGGCGCCGGTTGAAGATGGTACTGTAAATTCAACATTCACCACGTCGTTATCCACCCGCACTTTCGTAATATCGATCGCCTGAAAAGATTCCTTCGGCAGGGAACGTATTTGCTCCCACTCGCCCGCGACCTCCCATTTTTCGACCATCCTTTTTCCGGCGCAATAGATGTGCAATTCACTCAATATCTCCAGGCCACCCGCTTTCAATGTCGTGGTGAACAATAGCACCGCGGCTACATCATCATGGCCCGAGGGAACATTGATTTTGCGCACCCACTTTTTCCGCTGAAGCAGCTTTTCAAAAAATTCCGCCAACCCAACAGAAACGTCGCGCCCGATCATGGCCTTGGCCAAATCGGCTGGGTTCGGTTCGGAAATCGTGATCCGGCGCGATTCGCTCTTGGCCGACTCCTCCTCCGGCGGAGCAGGGTTGTTTCGCGAGAGCGGCATGGGTCAACATCGGATTTTCCGTCGGGAATGCAAGCGGAGTAGAAATTTCACGGCCATTGTGGGCGCCGATGTTGGCGGCATATCACGGCGATCTATCGGCGGTTCTTGCGCTGTTCTCGGAAAGGTCGCCTAATCAAGGCATGGCGAAACCGAAGTCCAAAGCGTTTGCGCGCATCCGCGCGGAGGTCATCCGCCTGGTCGGTCTCATCCCGTCGGGGAAGTTTACGACGTACGGGAGCATCGCCATTCACATGAATGTGATGGCCCGGCATGTGGCATTTGTGATGAGCCGTCTGACCGAGGAGGAATCGGTGAGTTTGCCATGGCATCGTGTGGTGAGTGCGGATGCGCGGATCAGCCCGCGAATGGAGGTGGCGCTTTCGAAGGTGCAGCGCAAACGTTTGCGCGCCGAAGGGATGAAGATCAACGCCGCGGGCTATATCCAGGATCCGGACTCGCATTTCCATGTGGTTGGTATCCGGCGGAATATCCGCTGGAGCGAAGGGTGAAAACGGCGGCAAAAATTTTCAATTCGCTGAAAGAACGGCTGCGCTGGCGCCGTATGGGAAGGAAGGCGGGAATAACTCCGCGGCCCTTCCATGTTTACCAAATTTCAGCGCTTCGCTTCCCTCCTCGTCGGTGACTTTCATTGGAACCCTCCGGAGTGGCCGCGGCGATCGGCGCGGACCGGATTCAATTGGGTGCGAGGTCATCGCCGCGCCAGCGGCGTCACGGTGTTGGTGCTGGCCGTATTGATCGCGAGCGGTTGGCAGACGTGGAATTGGTATCGGCATCGCCCCAAGCCGGTGACGATCAGCGTGGCGGTGGAGTCGCCGGGCGTGACACCGATGGACAAGGAGCTGAAGCCGCGACCGATTTATATCCGCTTTGGGAGCTCGGTGGCCCGGCTGGACCAGATGACGCGGCCAAAACTGTCACTTTCCGGGCCGGCGCTCCAAAACGGGCCCGCGCCGATCTCGAAGGGGATTCAAATGGACCCGCCGGTTGATGGCGCCTGGCATTGGGCGAATGATAGCGAGCTCGTCTTCGAGCCGAAACAAGATTGGTCCGCAGACCGCAAATACCGCATCACGCTCGATCGCAGTCTCTTTCCGTCGCACGTATTACTGGAGAAGTATGTCGTGGAAGCGTCGACGCCGCCATTCGTGGCAGAGATGTCGAAGATCGAGTTTTACACCGACCCGACGGAGCCAACGGTGAAGCAGGTGGTGGCTACGTTTACGTTCACGCATCGGGTCGACCTGGTGGAATTGGAAAAGCGCTTGAAACTATCGGTTGTCGGCGAATCGGAGATTTTGAAGAAGGGAACGCCCCAATTCACCCTCACCGCCGGCCAGCATCAGCGCATCGCCTATTTGCGCACGAGCCCGCTCATCCTGCCGGAACACGAAGACTTTTTGCGCGTGACCCTGGAGAAAGGCCTGCCGACCTTGCAAGGCGGTGCAGTGACGAGTGCTGAGGTCGAAAGGAAAGTCGAGGTGCCGGATATCTACAGCTTCTTCCGCATTTCGAAAACCACCGGCGCGATTGTGCGGAACAATGAGGGCGACCCCGAGCAACTCATCTTCGTCGAGACGAAGGGCGCCGCGAAAACGGAAGACATCCAGAAAGCGCTGCACGTCTATCTCCTGCCGAAACGGAAACCGGCGAAGGACGATGACGATTCGGAAAAGAAAGAATGGTCCAGCGCGGAGGAGATCGACGAAGAAGTAATCAAGCGCGCCACGCTGCTGCCGATCAAGGCCGTGCCGTCCGCCAGGGAGAATTCGGAGTTGCACAGCTTCAAGGTGAGCCTGGAGACAGAGGGCCAGCTTTACGTTACCATCGACAAGGGGGTGCACGCGCTCGGCGGTTTTCTCCTGCGCGACGATTACGCCGCGATCATTCCCGTGCCGGAATTGCCGCGGGAGATCGAGATCCAGGGAGAAGGCGGGGTGCTGGCGTTGAACGGTGAGCACAAGCTTTCCATCAAGTCGCGGGGTGTGCGCACCATCGAATATGAGATCGCCCGTGTGCCGGCGGATCAGATCAACCATCTGGTCAGCCAGACGCGCGGCGAGTTTCAAAATCCGGAATTCGTGAACTACCACTTCGGCCGGGAAAATATCGCCCGCATTGCCACGGAACGGCAGTCGATCAATCTCAAAAACAAGTTCAAGGCGAACTACTCGGCGTTTGATTTCTCGAAACACCTGCACTCCGCGGACGATGGTGGAAGCGCGATGCAGGGCCTCTTTTTCCTCCGCGCGCACGAGTGGACACCGCCGAAAAAGAAAGAGGCGGAGGCCCAGGAAAATGCGGCAGAGAGGACGGAACGGACGGATCGCGATGAGGCGGGCGCCGACGAGGAGGAAGATACGAATGGCGAGGAAAGTGAGACCAATGTGGGCGATGGCCGGTTCATTCTCATCACCGACATCGGCATGGTGGTAAAGGAGAACACCGACGGCAGCCGCGATGTCTTTCTCATGTCGATCAAGACGGGGGATCCGCTTGGCAGCGTCGCCGTGGAAGTGCTCGCGAAGAATGGCGTGCCGCTGCTCACCGGTCAGACAGCATCCGATGGTCACCTGAGTTTCCCTTCGCTCGGCAAGCCGACTCGCGAGAAGACACCGGTCGCTTTCATCGCCCGCCGTGGCAACGACGTGGCCTTCATGCCTTACTCGCGCAGCGACCGGTTGGTCGATTACTCGCGCTTCGATACGGGCGGCGTGGAGAGCCGCTTCGGCGCGGAGCTCGACGCTTTCGTCTTCACCGAGCGCGGCATCTACCGCCCGGGTGATGAAATCCGCATCGGTCTTATCGTCAAGCAGCGCGACTGGGGTGGTAAGCTCGAGGGATTGCCGGTGGAGACGGAGATCCTCGATGCGCGCGGGACGAGCGTGCAGGTGCGGAAGCTGGCGCTGCCCGCGATGGGTTATGCCGAGACCAGTTACCAAACGGCGTATGAATCGCCGACGGGTGCTTACACGATCAGCGTCTATCTCGTGAAAGACGGCAAGCGCGGCACGTTGCTGGGCGAGACCTCGGTGACGGTGAAGGAGTTTCTGCCCGATCGGATGAAGATCGAATCCGTCCTGTCGAAGGACACGAAATCCGGTTGGGTCACGCCCGACGAGGTGCGTGCGGCGGTGACCTTGCGCAATCTCTACGGCACGCCGGCCACCGCTCGCCGGATCAAGGCGCACATGGTCCTTTCGCCGGCGGATTTCGAATTCGAAGAGTATCCCGGCTTCTCCTTTTACGATCGTCTCTACGACGAGAAGAAGGAGCGGAAAGCGCAGGACGTGGAGATCGGCGAGGAAAAGACCAACGAGCAAGGCGTGGCGAACTTCGACCTCAATCTGGACCGCTTTGCCGATGCGACCTACGCGATGACGCTCTACGTGGAGGGTTTCGAGGCCGACAGCGGGCGCAGCGTGAACACGAGCAACCATCTGCTCGTCTCCTCCTCGCCTTATGTCATCGGCGCGAAGCCCGATGGGGACTTCAGTTATCTCAAGATGGGCAGCGCGCACACCCTTGAGTGGATTGCCCTCGATCCCACGCTCAAAAAGATCGCGGTGGAGGATCTGGAGGCGCGGCTCATCGAGAATGTCTATGTCTCCGTGCTGAGCAAGAACGAGGAAGGAAACTACGTCTACGAATCGGTGATGCGCGAAAATGTCATCCGCACCGAGAAGGTGAGCATCGGTGAAGACGGCCTGAAATACACGGTGCCGACGGACGTGCCGGGGAACTATGTGCTGGAGCTGCATGAGAAGGATGACGAGACACGGGTGAGCCGCGTGTCGTTTTGCGTCGTGGGCCGTGGCGCGGTGTCGCGTTCGCTCGAGAAGGACGCGGAACTGCAGGTGAAGCTTTCGCGCCCGCAATATAACACCGGCGATGACATCGAGATCAGCATCGTCGCGCCCTACACCGGTGCCGGGCTCATCACCATCGAGCGCGACAAGGTCTATGCGCATACCTGGTTCAAGGCCGATCGCACCAGCACCGTGCAGCACATCAAGGTGCCGGCGGATTTCGAAGGCACCGGCTATGTGAATGTCTGCTTCGTGCGCGCGCTCGATTCGAAGGAAGTCTTCATGTCGCCACTCAGCTATGCCGTCGAGTCGTTCAAGGCGAACATCGAGAAACGCCGACTGCCCATCACCCTGCACGCGCTGCCCAAGGCGAAGCCCGGCGAACCGCTGCACATCGGTTACAAGACCGACCGGCCGGCGCGCATTGCGGTCTTCGCCGTCGACCAGGGCATCCTCCAGGTCACCGATTATCAATTGCCCAACCCGCTGGCCCACTTTTTCCGCAAGGCCGCACTCATGGTGCAGACCAAGCAAATCGTTGACCTCATCCTACCCGAGTATTCCATCCTCCGCTCTGCCTCGGCCTTCGGCGGCGATGGGGAGAAGCATCTCAATCCCTTCCGGCGGGTGACGGAAAAGCCCGTGGTCTTCTGGTCCGGCATCATCGATGCCGACGCCCGCGAGCGCGAAGTGATCTACGACGTGCCGGATTACTTCAGCGGCACGCTCACCATCATGGCCGTAGCCGTCGCGCCCGACGCCGTCGGCTCCGCGGAGATGAATTCGCTCGTGCGCGGCCCCTTCGTCCTCACGCCCAATGTGCCGACCGTCGCAGCGCCCGGCGATCAATTCGACGTCAGCGTCACCGTGGCGAACGGCGTGGAAGGTTCGGGCGAAAACGCCGAGGTGCACGTTACGGCCGAACCTTCCGAGCATCTCGAAATCGTCAAAGCGCCGGCGAACCCGCTGCAGATCAGCGAAGGCCACGAGATCAGCACGACCTTCACGGTGCGGGCGAAGGAGAAATTCGACTCGGCGAGTCTCCTCTTTCGCGCCACGGCGAACGGCCGGGAATCCAAACTCCGCTCCACGCTCAGCGTGCGCCCCGCGGTGCCATTCATGACTGACGTGCGCAGCGGCAATTTCCTCAAGGACGCTTACGAAATCCCTATCGAGCGCCGCATCCATCCCGATTTTCGGCGGCTCGATGCCACCGTCTCGGCGCTGCCTCTCGGCCTGGCCCGCGGCCTCGACACGTTCCTCAAGAATTATCCGAACGGCTGCTCCGAGCAAATCACCAGCGGCTCCTTCTGCCGCCTGATGCTCGCGGATGAAGCCGACTTCGGTCTGACCCGCGGCGAAATCAACAAACAACTCGAGCGCACCTTTGCCACCCTGTGCCGCCGGCAAAACGATCACGGCAGCTTCGGCTACTGGGCTGCGGACAACAACGACCGCATCGACTTCGTTTCCACCTACGTCATGCACTTCCTCATCGAAGCGAAAGCCGCCGGCTTCGCTCCGCCGGCGAATGTCTTCCAAAGCGGCCTGCGCCATTTGCAGGACACGGTCACGCAGGATCCCCGCGACTTGCGCGAAGCGCGCATCCAGGCCTACGCCATCTACCTGCTCACGCGCGAAGGCGTCGTCACGACGAACTACATTCTCAACCTGCGTGACTACCTCGACAAGAACCACGCCAAACAATGGC
>Ga0207667_10001024_pt1 | contig 35605 bp, 23 predicted proteins | sample KBSCornC52_FD_184301 | JGI IMG/M metagenome (GOLD analysis project Ga0207667, IMG submission 184301) | Corn rhizosphere microbial communities from Kellogg Biological Station, Michigan, USA - KBS Corn C5-2 (SPAdes) (version 2) | ecosystem: Host-associated > Plants > Roots > Rhizosphere > Soil ...
GTGTTCGGCGCGGGCCTGCGTGTGACATGGCGATCGACACGGGCGGCGCGGGTTCTGGCGCGGTACGATCTGCGGGATATTCCGTTTCATCATCGAGGTCACCCGCATGCCCTTCGCCCGAGTATCGCCGATCGTTTGCTCCCTCGCGACCGCGCTGGTGGCGCTGACGTTTGCGCTACCCGGCGCCGCGGCCACCGACGCGCTGAATCAGGTCGATCCGATGATCGGCACCGGTGGCAATGGGCACACCTTCCCGGGCGCGACTGTGCCGTTCGGAATGATCCAGTTGAGCCCCGACACCGCGATGCCGGATTTCAAGCACGCTTATTCGTGGGCGGCGGGCTATCAATATGGCGACCACAGCATTCTCGGTTTTTCCGAGACGCACTTTTCCGGCAGCGGTCATTCCGATCTAGGCGACGTGCTGTTGATGCCGGGCGTCGGCAAGGTGCAATGGGATGCGGGTGATCCCGACAAGACGGGCAGCGGTTATCGCTCCGACTTCAGCCACAAGACCGAGGTCGCGCAACCGGGTTATTACGCGGTGACGCTGGCGACCCCCGGCGTGCGCGTGGAGCTGACCGCGGGCAAGCGCGTCGGTTGGCATCGCTACACATTCCCGAAAGACCGGGACGCACACGTATTGCTGGACCTGCGCCCCAGCATCTACAACTACCCCGGCAAGGTGCTGTGGGCACGGCTGCGGGTGCGTGACGACGGCACCGTGACGGGTTATCGCGAAACCCGCGGCTGGGCGCCGGGGCGGCAGCTTTGGTTCGCGATCCGTTTTTCGCAGCCGATGACGTCGCACGAACTCGTCAACCGTGAAACCGATATTCCCTACAAGGGCTTTCAAGGTCCAGCGGCGAATCCGAACGGCAACGATGCAGTCGCGGGCAAACAACTGGAAGGCGCGTTCGAATTCGGCAGACTCACGAAGCCATTGCTGGTGAAGGTCGCGATTTCGACGGTGAGCGCCGACAACGCGATCGCCAACCTCGATGCCGACGGCAAGGGCTGGGACTTCGACGCGCGCCGCGCGGCTGCGAAAGAAGCCTGGGCAAGCGCGCTGTCGGCGATCGATGTCGAGGCGCCGCCGGAGGTCGAAAAGAGTTTCTACACCGCGATGTACCACGCGCTGATCGCGCCGAACCTCGCGATGGACGTGAACGGCGAATACCGCGGTCCCGACCATGCGGTGCACACGGCCAAGGATTTCACTTTCTATTCGAGCTGGTCGCTGTGGGACGTGTACCGCGCGGAGATGCCATTGATGGCTTTCATCCAGCCGCCGCAGCGGATCTACGATTTCGTGAACTCCCTGCTCGTCGCGCAACAGGCGAGTCCGTTCGGCATCCTGCCGGTGTGGTCGTACCAGGGCCTCGAAACGTGGTGCATGATCGGTTACCACGCAGTACCGGTGATCGCGAACTTCTACGTGCAGGGCTTTCGCGGCTTCGACGCCGACGCCGCGTTGAAGGCGATGGTCGCAAGCGCGTCGTACGCACCGTATGGCGATCTCGGCGATTACATGAAACTCGGATACGTGCCCGCCGACCGCGAACCCGAGTCGGTTTCCAAGACGCTGGAATACGCCTTCGATGACTGGTCGATAGCGCGCATGGCGGAGGCGATGGGTCGCAAGGGCGTCGCCGCGAAATTCTTCAAGCGCGCGGGGAACTGGCGCAACGTGTTCAATCCGAAGACCGGCTTTGCGCAACCGAGACTCGCGAACGGACAGTTCCGCGAACCGTTCAGTCCCGCCAAGGCCGGGCAGGGCAGCGGTTTCACCGAGGGCAATGCGTGGCAGTACTCGTGGTACGAACCACAGGATGTCGCCGGGCTGATCCATGAGCTCGGCGGCGACGCGGGCCTGGTGAAAAAACTGGACGACGTGTTCGATGCCAGGATCGACCCCAAGGCTTTCGCGGGGATCGAAGACGTCACCGGCCTGATCGGCTGGTACGCGCACGGTAACGAACCCAGCCACCACATCGCGTATCTCTACAATTACGCCGGGCAGCCGTGGAAGACGCAGGAACGGCTTGCCGAAATCATGCACACGCAATACGCGCCGGCGCCGACCGGGCTTTCCGGTAACGACGATCTCGGCCAGATGTCGGCGTGGTACATCTTCACCGCGCTGGGCTTCTATCCGGTCGCGCCGGCCAGCAACCAGTACGTGATCGGCCGTCCGTTCGTGCGTCGCGCGGTGATGCACCTGCCGAACGGCAAGACATTCACGGTTACCACCGATGGGCTCGGCAAGGGCCATCCCTACGTCGGCTCGGTAGCATTGAACGGCAAGCCGCTGACCCGCGATTACCTGACCTACGCGGAAATCGCGAACGGCGGCACGCTGCATTTCACGATGCAGGCGCAGCCGAACAAGACCTGGGCAACGCAAGCCGTGGATCAGCCCTATTCGATGACGGCGTATTGATCGCCGTCGCGCCGGCGCGTCACGCGGGCTGCACCCACGACGTCCGGACCGGCAGGGGACCGGTTCCCGGAAGCTGCGCGAGGCTCGCGCGCAGCGCTTCCGTCACTTCGCCATTCGGCATCGCCTGCAATGGCAAAACGCCGGCCCACGCGTTGCGGCCGTGGCGCTTGGCCGCGTACAGGCATTCGTCGGCCAGGTTCACGACCTGTTCCCAGCTCAGCCGGTCCAGGTCGTCGTCGCACATCGGGTAGGTCGCGAATCCGACCGAGCAGGTGCGGCGGATCGTGCGGCCTTCGCCGACGTCGAATTCGTGCGCCGCGACGACGGCGCGGACGCGCTCGGCGAACTGCGGGCCGACATCCGGCAGGGCGAAGCGCGCCACGATCAGGAATTCCTCGCCGCCCCAGCGGATCGGGATGTCGGTTTCGCGCGTGACCGACAGCAGGACCCCGCGGAACTGCTGCAGCACGAGGTCGCCGGCGGCATGGCCATAGGTGTCGTTGATCTGCTTGAAATGGTCGATGTCGACCATCAGGAACAGGATGTCCGAATTCCGCGGCAGTTCGCCGCGCCCGCGGCTGCGGTCCTGGCACTGGCGGCGCGACATCGCCACGTCCTGTGCGATGTGGTCATAGAGGTAGCGGCGGTTCTTGAGGCCGGTCAGCGGATCAGTGACGCTCTGTTCGGCCAGCGCATGGTTGCTGTGCTGGAGCGCCTCGATGGCCTCGGCCAGTTCCGCGGTGCGCTGCTCGACCAGCGCCGCCAGTTCATTATTGCGCCGGCGCAGTGCAGCCGAACGCCAGCGCAGGATCAGCGCGATGACCAGCAAGCCGGAGGCGATCCAGATCGTCCAGGCCCAGGGGGTGCGATACCACGGTGGCAGCACGCGGAAATCGAACGTCGCTTCCTTGCCCTCCTCGCCGTATACGTTGCGCGCGCGCACCCGGAAGCGGTATTCGCCCTCGTGGATGTTGGTGTAGTCGCGGTAGGCGTCGTCGCTCCATGGCGACCAGTTGCGATCGATGCCCTGCAGCAGCACCTGGAAGCGATTGGCGCTGGAGAAGTCGTAGCTCGGGGCCGCGAATGCGAAGCGCAACGCATTCTGTGCATACGGGATTTCCGGCACCTTGCCGGGCTCGTCCGTGAACCGGATGCGGCCGTCGTGCGCGGATACTTCCCGTATCAGCGCGCTGAACGGAACATCGCCGCGACCGGCCTGCGTGGTGACGTAGCGGAACAGGCCCTTGTCGCCGCCCAGCCACATCACGCCATCGGGATCGCCGTGGAAGAAATAGATGCCGGTACCGGTGATCGGTTGCAGCGGCGTGACCGTCCATTTCCATCGGCCGTGCACGCGCTGCGCGCGACCAGTTTCCTTGATGCCCCTGCGATCGTCGATCGTGTACAGCCACAACGTGCCGCGGCGATCCTGGTACAACGTGGTGATCTGCCTCGGGCCACCGGGAAATAGATGCTCGAGTGCGGCGTCCGGCACGAAGCGTCGGGTCGACGCATCGAAGCGGTAGATGCCCAGGCTGGTGGCAAAGCGCAGCTCGCCGTCGACCGTGGCGATGGTCTGCGGTCCCGCCGGCAAGCCGGCACCCGCGTCGAAATGTTCGACCTTCACCGATCGAGGATCACCGGGACCCTGCCAGTCGTCCGGCAACGTCAGGCGGTCGAGCCCCTCGGGATATAGCGATATCCAAAGGCGGCCTTCGGCATCCTGGCCGAAGCTGCCCGTTTGTCCCGGCGCGCCGGCGATCAGTCCCTCGTCGATCCATTGGCTGCCATTCCAGCGCAATGCGCCGACGCCATCCTGGTAACCCACGAACACGCGCGACGGCTGCAGCCGCGAGCGCAACAAGGGTTGCGCCGCCACCGCATGTTGCGCATGGCGGGCATCCAGAAGCGCCCGCGCGGAGCCATCCGCGCCGACCGAAAATACGCCGTCATTGTTGGCCGCCAGCAACTGGTCGCCGAACGACAGCAAGGAAAAATTCCAGCCCGCCACACCGGCCTGCCGTTCGAAACGGGCGGCGCCGTGGGCGTCGGTGATCAGGCGGAACAACCCTTCCGAGGTGCCCGCAAACAGCGTACCGTCATGACGAATCACCGAAAGCACGGCGCCCTGCAGACCGCTGCGCTCGCCGAAATGCGTCAGCGGCGCGTCGACATCGACCCGCGCGATGCCATTGTCGGTGGCCAGCCACAGGCCGAACTGACGATCCTGCATCAGCCCCAGCACCACATTGGTGTCGAGTCCGGTCGCGCGTGCCAGATGCAGCAACAGGCGGCCATGCACGTCCAGCAAAAACAGGCCGTCGCGCAAGCTCGCCACCGCGAGCCGTCCATCGGCCAGCCAGACGGCGCCATAAACCGCGGCGTCCTTGAGCGCGGCATCGGTTGCCATTGGCCACGGTTTCCAGCCGGAGCCATCGAACAGGAACCACCCGTCGGAGCGCGTGCCGGCGAGGAGTTGCCCCGGCCTTGCACCTTCGCCCCGCCGGGGCAGCAACGCGTAAATCCTCTTGTCCGCGAACAGCTCGCCGCCCGCCACGCGTTGGAGTTTGTCGTCGACGACCCGCATCAGTCCGCGGTCGATTTCGCGGACATACACCATGCCGTCAACCGAAAACCCGAGGTGGAAAGAAGTTTGCGGCTTGATGACGGTGATGTGGTTGTCGCGCAGGTGGAAAATCCGGGATGAGGTTTCGAAGAACACCCCCTCGCCGGTGACGTGGATATCCCACACGTCGGAAAAGCCGCGTTCGTTGGACGGCGCCAGACCCAGCAAAGACGCATAGGCAAGCCGGCCGGACGCATCGGGCTTCAGGTAACCGAAATCGCCGACCGTCCCCACGTAGATGCGTCCGTCCGGGCCGGTGGCGAGGGAACGCACGGGCAATCGCGAAGGAACGGGAATGCGCCGCCAGCGCGTGCCATCGAAGGCCAGCACGCCGTCCTCGACATTGCCCACGTAGATGACGCCGTCGAGCCCTTGCGTGACCGCCCAGTTCTGCGGCGCGCCGCCGTATTCGGCCGGCGCGAAATTGTGGATGAATGGCAGCCCGGCCTCGGTCGCGGCGGCAGGTGCGGGAAGTGCGGGCGTCGCTGCCGTCGCAACGCCTGCCAGCAGCATGGCGAGTGCGGCCATGAACGCCGCGAGCCATCGTCCGATTGAACGATGGCCCGGGTGGTGACCGTCGCGCCGTGCGCGTGTTTCCTGCTTCCTCACTTCGGTCTCGCTTTCCGTTCGGGACGTCGCGACCCGGCCGTGGCGGATTCCTGGCGCGCGCATTCTTTCCGTTGACAAAAATCGGCCGGGCACACGCCAGCTTGAGTCGCGCGCGCGCAGCGACACCACGTTTCACAGTTGTGACACAAGGTGGCCGCGCCAGCGGAAGGAATTCGGTTCAGCATGTTCAGCGACGGCTGCGCGAGCGGTTTGCCGCGCGCGCTTGAGGGCCGCGCGCGGGCGCGTTAACGTTGTGCAACTTCCACGCCCGTCTGGGGAGCAACGATGAACCTTCGTCTTGTCGCTTGCGCGTTCGCGCTGGCTGTCGCATCGGGAGCCGCCATGGCCGCGCAACACCCTTTCAACGCGCACGATCTCGCGATGATGGATCGCGTCTCCGATCCGCATCTTGCGCCGAACGGCAACGAGGTCGCGTTCACGGTGCGCAGCACCGATTGGGGTGCCAACAAGGGCGTCAACAGTGTCTGGCTGCTTGACCTGGGTCAAAAGGACGCGCAGCCGCGCCGCGTCACCGACCCGAAGCTTGGCGCCAACAGCCCGGTCTTTTCGCCGGACGGCAAGACGCTGTACTTCCTCGCGACCGAGAATGATTCGACCCAGTTGTGGTCGGCGCCCGTCACGGGCGGCGCACCCGTTCAGGTGACGCACCTGCCGCTCGACGTTGACAACTTCAAGCTGTCGCCCGATGGCAAGTCGCTGCTGTTCTCCGCGCAGATGTTCGAGGATTGCGCCACGCTCGATTGCACGCGCGAGAAGCTGGACGCGCAGAAGAAGGTCAAGGCGACCGGACGCCTTTACCACCGCCTCTTCGTGCGGCACTGGGATACGTGGTCCGATCATCGGCGCGGGCAGTTGTTCGTGGTGCCGCTGGATGGTTCATCCAAGCCGGTGCTGCTGACGAAGGGCATCGACGGCGACGTGCCGTCCAAACCTGATGGCAGCAACGCCGAATACGCGTTTTCACCGGATGGCAAGACCGTGTATTTCGATGTGCGCATCGCCGGCAAGACCGAGCCGTGGTCGACCAACTTCGACGTTTACTCTGTACCGGCCGACGGCTCCGCGGCGCCCAAAAACCTGACTGCCGCGAACAAGGCGTGGGATGCGTTCCCACTGCCCTCACACGACGGCAAGACGCTGTACTACCTCGCGATGAAGGTGCCGGGTTTCGAGGCCGACCGCTTCGGTGTGATGGCGCTGGATCTCGCGACCGGCGCGACGCGCGAAATCGATCCGGACTGGGATCGTTCGGCCGGGCCGCTGACGCTGTCCGCCGACGGCAAGACGCTCTACACCACGGTTGCGGACGACGGAAACGTCGCGTTGTACGCGGTCGATACCGCTACCGGCAAGCCGACGAAACTGTTGAGCGATGGCAGCGTGCTGGGCTTCGACATCGCTGGCGGCAAGCTCGTCGCTGCGCGGCAGGACTTCACGCACCCGACCGATTTGTACACGCTGGACGCGCAAGGCAAGCACCTCGCCCAGGTCACGCACTTCAACGCCGCGCAGCTCGCCGACATCGAATTTTCCAAGGCGACATGGTTCACCTTCAAGGGTTGGAACGGCGACACCGTGCACGGTTACGTGATGCCGCCGGTGGGCGCCAAGCCCGGCCAGAAATATCCGGTCGCATTCCTGGTGCACGGCGGTCCGCAAGGCGCCTGGCCGGATGAATTCCACTACCGCTGGAATCCGCAAACCTATGCGGGTGCCGGCTTCGGCGTGGTCGCGATCAACTTCCATGGCTCGGTCGGATACGGCCAAGCCTTCACCGACGCGATCTCGCAACACTGGGGCGATCGGCCGCTGGAGGACTTGCAGAAGGGCTGGGCGGCTGCGTTGAAGCAGTTTCCGTATCTCGACGGCAACGATGCCTGTGCGCTCGGCGCGAGCTACGGCGGCTACATGATCTACTGGATGGCCGGCGTGTGGAACCAGCCGTGGAAGTGCATGGTCGACCACGACGGCGTGTTCGACGCGCGCATGATGTATTACGCCACCGAGGAGCTGTGGTTCGAGGAACACGAGAACGGCGGCACGCAATTCGAGCACCCGGAGAACTACGAAAAGTTCAATCCGCTGAACCACGTCAAGGACTGGCGCGTGCCGATGCTGGTGGTGCACTCAAACCACGATTACCGTATCCCGGTGACGCAGGGGCTCGGCGCGTTCACGGCGCTGCAGCGGCAAGGCATTCCCAGCGAGTTCCTGAACTTCCCCGACGAAAACCACCTCGTGCTGAAACCGCAGAACAGCGAGATGTGGCACGAGACGGTGATCGATTGGCTGAAGCGCTGGACGGGTCCGGATGCGCCGGCCGCGGAGTCCGGTTCACATGCCAAGGCGCGCGGGGCCCAATGACGTTCGCGCGATCCGGGGTCGCTGCAAAATTGGCGCACCCCTACCGCGGAGGGAGTGCGCCGCCAGCGAGGGGTCTTCGTAGCTTGGGCTGATCCCGGACTCGATCCGGGGGAGGCCCAACGCGGTCCAACCACGCGATCAAGTTGGGCTTCTCCCGACAAAGCCGGGTTCAGCCCTATGAATGCAGAGGCCACGGACGGCCGTCAGCCCACTTTCGCCGAAACGAACGCAACTCGCTCACGGCGCGAGCAAAAAAACGTTTGAGGGGAGATCATAGGTTGGGCTGAGCGCAGCGAAGCCCAACAAGGGCGGGGATATTGGAGTTCCCCGGCCAAGCCGCGTAAACCGCTTGAAGTTCAGTGCGCGCTCGTCAACGGAATCAGCCGCCATGCCCACGAATGATGCTTCGGCCAGCGGTTCGGATTGTGCAGGTAGGGGTGGTCCGGATAGTTGAGCTTCAGCACGTCGGTGGTCTGGTCGGCCAGTTTCTGCTGACCCAGCAGGTGGTAGCTCTTGGCCATCACGGCCAGCGCGTCGGCGGCCTGCGGCGACTGCTGGTAATGCGACACGATGTATTTTGCGCGGTCGGCCGAAGCAATGTAGGCCTTGCGCTGCAGATAGAACTCGGCCACGTTCAGTTCCGCCTGCGCCAACTGGTTGCGCAGATAGATCATGCGCTGGCGCGCGTCGACCGCGTAACGCGTGTTGGGAAAGCGTGCGACCAGCGTATTGAAATCATCGAATGACTGCAGCGCATAGCCCTGGTCGAAACGGGAGGGGCTGATGCCGGCCATCCGCTGCAACGCGGTCTGGGTGCGGTCGAAGTTGATCAATCCGCGCAGGTAATACGCGTAGGCAATATGCTTGTGGGTCGGGTAGGTCTTGATGAATTCGTTGATGGTGGAAGATGCGTCGTCCGGCTTGTCGTCCTTGTACTGCGCGTAGGCCAGCTCGATCTGCGACTGCTCGTTGTACGCGCCGTACGGGAAGCGCGCGATCAGCTTCTGGTAGACGGTTTCGGCCGAGCCCCAGTTGCCGTCCTGCGACAGGTCGTGCGCGCGCTGGTACAACTGTTCCACCGTCATGGTATTCAAGGTGTCTCGCTTACCGTGGTGGAACAGCGAGCAGGCGCCCACCGCGAACAGCAGCGGCAGGAACAGGGCGAATTTCAGCAGCGGTGCGGAGCGTCGGAATGGCATCGGGCAAGTCTTTGCGAACGCAGCAAGGTGGATTCGGCATGATAGCGGAATCCCCATCGGCCGACCGGTGGGGATTCCGGCGTGGCTGAAGGGGCGTCCCGCGTGGAGATACCGCCCGATCTGGCCGGGCAACGCTTCGACCAGATCCTGCCCGGGTTGTTCCCCGGGCATTCGCGCTCGCACCTGGCCGGCGAGGTCAAGGCCGGGCGCATCCGGCTGGACGGCCGCGAAGTGCCGCCGCGCACGCGGGTCCGCGGTGGCGAGAGCGTCGATTGGCGGCGTTCCGACGCGCCGGTGCTGGGCGATCGGCCCGAGGCCATTGATCTCGCCATCGTGTTCGAAGATGACAACCTGCTGGTGCTCGACAAGCCTGCCGGCCTGGTGGTGCATCCCGGGGCGGGCAATCCGGCCGGCACGTTGTTGAACGCGTTGCTGCACCACGACCCGAAACTGGCGCAGATTCCGCGCGCGGGCATCGTGCACCGGTTGGACAAGGACACCTCGGGCCTGCTGGTGGTCGCGCGCTCGCTGCCCGCGCAGACCGCGCTGGTCGCGATGCTTGCCGCGCGCGACATCCATCGTCGCTACGTCGCGATCGTCAATGGCGTACCGGTCGCGGGCGGCACGGTCGATGCGCCGCTGGATCGCCATCCGACCGATCGACTGCGGCGCGCCGTGCAGGAGGGCGGACGTCCGGCGGTCACGCACTACCGCGTGCGCGAGAAGTTTCGCGCGCACGCGTCGCTGCAATGCGAACTGGAATCCGGGCGCACCCACCAGATTCGCGTGCACATGGCACACGCGGGTTGGCCGTTGGTGGGCGATTCCTTGTATGGCCGCGGTTTGAAATTGCCACGCGGTGCGACGCCGCGCCTGACCGGGGCGCTGCGCGGGTTCAAACGTCAGGCCTTGCACGCCGAACACCTGGGGTTTGCGCATCCGGTCACCGGCGAAGCGCTGGCATTCGACGCCGAGCCGCCGCGGGATCTGCTCGACCTGCTGGAAGCGTTGCGCGAGGATGCCGCGGGTGCGGGACGCGGGATTTGAATGGGAAAGCAACGGCACTATTTTTGCTCGTCATCCCGGCGCAGGCCGGGATCCATTTGCGCTGAATGAAGAACTGGGCGATGTCGACCAATATTGGCCAAGGCATCACGGATCATCTCGATGCCTGGATCATCCCCGACTGGCCCGCGCCACCGGGCGTGCGCGCCGTGACCTCGACGCGCGACGCGCCCGTCAGGGGCTCGCAGTCACCATTCGGCTTCAATGTCGGCACGCGCTGCGGCGATGATCCTGAAGCCGTCGCGCAGAACCGCACTTTCCTTCGCGACACCTTGTCATTGCCCTCCGAACCCCGCTGGTTGCGGCAAGTGCACGGCACGCGCGTTGCAGTCGAACCGGCGAAAGACGAACCGGAAGCCGATGCAGCCGTCGCCCGCACGCCCGGCACGGTGCTGGCGATCCAGACCGCCGATTGCTTGCCGGTGTTGTTCTGCAACGGTGACGGCAGCGAGATCGGCGCCGCCCACGCGGGCTGGCGAGGCTTGTCGGCGGGCGTGCTGGAAAACACGCTGGCCGCGATGCACGCGCCGCGCGAAAAAGTCTTGGCGTGGCTCGGCCCCGCGATCGCCGCGCAGTCGTACGAAGTGGGAGACGAAGTGCGCGACACGTTTCTCACACATGACTCTGCCGCTGCGTCCGCATTCACCGCCACGCGGCCGGGCCACTGGCTGTGCGATCTGTATGCACTCGCCAGCCAGCGACTGCGCGCCGCCGGCGTCACCCGCATCTGCGGCGGCGGCTTCGACACCTTCACCGATCCGCGTCTGCATTCCTACCGCCGCGATGGTGCGCGCAGCGGGCGGATGGTCAGTCTGATCTGGATATTGTCGAAGGCAAGCTGACGGCGTTTAATGGTCTTCGCGTCAGGCGCCTCGCCAACGGAAATGCGCACCAAATTCGCGATCGGATGTTTTGCGCTGCTTGTGGCCGGCTCGGTCCCGCACCGTGCGGCCGCCGCCGCCGCTACACCTTTGCCGCAGGCGAAAGTCGAACAGGCTGTCATCAACGCGCTGCCCACTTGGCATGGAACAAGGGCGCAAATCATCGAATATCTTGACTTCACGAAGTCGTTCGCGACGACGGCTCCGTGGGCGCTCGTGGTCGCCCGGGACGCCAAGCCTCCGCCCGGCGATCTCGCCATGATGGGAAATGGCAGCCCGATCGTCATCTGCTTCGTCAAGACACTCACGCCCCGTTGCGGCGAGGCCCGCGGCCATGCTGCCGAGAACGGGTTCGACATGACGAATGGATTGATTGACACGGCGGTTGTTTTCGCAGGTCCCGGCCGAACGCGACCGCTGTTGATGCTGCAGACTTCGTACGCGCACGGCCTGAACGGGAATGCCAATATCGGGACGAAGTTGTTCGAGTACGATCGCAAGACGGACGGTTTCCGCCAGGTGTTCGTCAACATCACTGGCGGCAGCAACAACAACGCGGCGGCACGATTCGTCGAGCACGGACCGTTGCAGGGCGACGTGATCGTGAATTATCCGACCGACGATGCGCCCTACGCCTATTGGGTCGAAGCTTACGCGCCGGGCAAATCGGATCACTACGCGCGCATCCTGCGCTATCGCAGCATTACCCGCTATGGCGACGGCAATCCGCTCGCCGTTGCCGATTCCGAGATGCCGGAAATCATGGAACGAATGGGGCTGTGGAAGCCGGGTGATGCACTGCCCATCCCGCCACACGCGCCGAAGGGATGTGGGCCGCTCGTCATGCGTCGTGGCGAAGCGTGGTGCAAAACCCTACGCATAGCGTCAACGCCGCAGCAATAGCAGCGGCGACGTCCGCAACACACTGCGCGTGCCGGCCAGCCCCAGCATCGCGACCGCGAACGTCGACAGCACCACCGCGATGACCAAGGGTACCCACGGTGGCGTGAACGCCTGGATGCGAAACACCGAGTGCGCGAGCCAGGTGCCGCCCAACGCTGCCGCCAGCATCGCGGTGAAGCCGGAGATCGCGCCCAGCATTCCGAATTCGCACAGCGCCGCCATCCGCAACTGATCGCGGCGCGCGCCCAGCGTGCGCAACAGTGCGGCTTCGTGACGTCGCTCGGTGGCGCTCATGGTCAGCGCGGCAGCCAATACCAGCGCGCCGGCCAGCAGGCTGAAGGCCAGCACCCAGCGTGCGGCAGCGGTCACCTGCGCCACGATCTGGCGGGCGCGATCGAGCAACGCATCCACGTCGATCAACGACAGGTTGGTGAAGGTGCGCGAGAACATCGCCAGTTCCCGCGCATGGCCGGTCGGCAGATGAAAGCTCGCGATCCACGTATGCGGCAACGCCGCCCCATGCGCGGGATCGAGCATCACGAAGAAGTTGACGTTGAAGCGGCTCCAGTCCACCTCGCGGATGCTGGTCAGCGTGGCATCGATGCGCGTGTCGCCGATCAGGAACGCGAGCCGGTCGCCGAGGTGCAGATCGAATCGTCGCACCCACGCCACGTCCAGCGAGACTTCCGCGTCGTGGGCATTCGGCGCAAACCATTGCCCGGCGACGATGCGATTGGCCGGCGGCAGCGCTGCGCCCCATGAAAGACGTACCTGCTGCTCGGCATCATGTTGCGTCTCGCGGTCGTGGAAGGCCATGCGATCGACGTCCACGCCGTTGACCGCCACCAGTTTGCCGACCGCGACCGGCATGTCATTGAAACGCGTCGCGCCGAATTTCGAAAGCGCATCGTGCACCGCGGCGCGTTGCGCATCCTGCACGTTCACGACGAACCAGTTGGGCGTATCGGGCGGCAGCTCGCGGCGCCAGTTGTCGAGCAACGCGGGGGCGACGACCGCAAGCAGCAGCAATGCGGTCAAGCCCAGCGTGATCGCGCAGGATTGCACCACGCTCAAGGCACGGCGACGCGCCAGTGCACTTGCCCCCAGCCGCAGCGCCGGATGCAGACGTGCGACGAAGCGTCGCACCAGCCACAGCAACGCGAGCGTCAATAGCGAAGTCAGGAGCGCAGCGCCCGCCAGCGACGCGGCCAATACGCTCGCCAGTTTCCAGCTTCCCGTCTGCAGCGCGATCAGTCCGACTGCGACCGCGACGGGTAGGAGGTAGAGCAGGTCGAAACGGCGTGGCACCCGGGCGGCACTCTGGCGGAACACCGCGACCGGCGGCACGGATTTCAGTTTCGCCAGCGGCGGCAGCGCGAATCCGGCGAGCACCGCAAGCCCGACGCCGGCCGCGGCGAAGGCGGGCCCCAGCGGCAGCGGTGCCTGCTGCGCGGAAGGCGGCAATAAACCGTGGGCGTAGGCGAACGCGATCGCGGCGAGCGCCAGCGCGATGCCCGCGCCCGCCAGCGCCGCGAGCACCGCAGGCACTGCAAGTGTCCACGCGAGGCTGCCAAACGCGAATCGCGACGACGCGCCCAGCGCGCGCAGCAACGCGATCTCGTCGGTCTTGCGGCGTGCGTAGCGTTGCGCCGACAACGCCACCGCGATACCGGCCAGCAACGCCGCGAGCAGCGCAGCGAGGCGCAGGAAGGTGCCCGCGCGCTCGAACGCGACCGCGAGGCGCTGCTGTACTTCTTCCGGCGTGACCAGGCGCGCGTCGCTCGGCAGATGCGCCTTGGCCCACGTGCGCCAGGCATCCACCGGCGCCACCGCGCCGGCGATCAGCAGGCGGTGGCGGGCGCGGCTGCCGGTGCCGAGCAGACCCGCGCTTTTCGCATCGGCCAGCGCCATCACCGCGCGTGGCGCCAGCGCGACCAGATCGCCGCCACCGGGCTGTTGCTCGATTTGCCCGGTGACCACGAGATGCATGCCGCCGACCTGCACGCGTTGGCCGGGTGCGACATCGAGCGCCACCAGCGCGCGGTGGTCGAGATATATCGAACCCGCGGGTGGCGCGTGCATCGATCGATCGACGCCGTCGCGGGCCCCGATCACCAGCTTGCCGCGCAGCGGCCATGCGGCGTCGGCCGCCACCACCTGCAGCAATTGACTGCGGTCGTTCGCGAATGCGACGCTGGGGAATTCGGCGAGCGCGCTGGTGCGAAGATCGAGCGCATGCGCATGCTGGACGAATTCCGGAGGCAGCGGCGTGGCCGCGTTGATGCCGAGGTCGCCGCCGATCAGCTCCGCCGCGCTCATCACGACGGCGCGTTGCACGCGCGCGGCGAGCGTGGCCACCGCGCCCAGCACGACGATCGACAGCAACAACGCGCCGATCAGGGTCCGCAATTCAGGCAGCCGCCATTCGCGTCGAAGCGTTCGCAGCGCATGGCGCGGACCAGTCATTCGGCGTGTCATGTGACGTGCGCCCGGACGCAGCCATCGACGAGGTCGAGGATGCGTGCACAGCGCTCCGCCAGTGCCGGGTCGTGCGTCACGACGATGAGTGTCGTGTGATGCGTCCGGTTCAACGCGAAGAGCAGGTCGGCGATCGCATCACGGCTGGTGTGGTCGAGATTGCCGGTGGGTTCGTCGGCGAACAGGATGCGCGGCTCGTGCACGAATGCGCGCGCGATCGCGACGCGCTGCTGCTCGCCGCCGGACAACTGCCGCGGGTAATGCGCGCGGCGCGGCTCCAGGCCCACGGCGGCCAGCGCCTTGCGTGCCCGCGATGCCGCGTCGGGTGTCGCATCCAGCTCCAGCGGCAGCATCACGTTTTCTTCCGCCGTCAAGGCCGGCAGCAGGTGAAAGGACTGGAACACGAAGCCGACCAGTTTCAGCCGCAATCGTGCGCGCGCTTCCTCGTCCAGGGTTTCGAGCGCGTGGCCGTCGAGCCGCACGCTGCCATGGCTGGGCAAGTCCAGTCCGGCCAGCAACCCGAGCAACGTGGTCTTGCCCGAACCCGACGCGCCGGTGATCGCCACGGTTTCCCCGGTATTCACATCCAGGCTGACATCGTCAAGAATGTCGAGCCGGCCCGTCGGCCCCTCGACGTGCTTGCCGATTCCCCGTGCGGAAATGAGTGCCATGGTTGCCCGACTGTCATCCGTCCTGCCGTTGTCCATCGTGTGGTGCCTTGTGCTGTGGTTGGCGTTGCCGGTGGCGCAGGCCGCGCAACCGCCGCGCACGATCCTGCTGGTGGGAGACTCGTTGTCCGCCGCCCACAACATCGAGGTCGGCACGTCCTGGCCGGCATTACTGCAAAAGCGTCTTGCCGATATGCGTCCGCCGCGCGCGCTCGTCAATGCCAGCATCAGCGGCGAGACCACCGCGTCGGCCGTTGCGCGATTGCCGGCGCTGTTGAAGCGCTACCAACCCGGCATCGTGATCCTGGAACTCGGCGGCAATGATGGCTTGCGCGGGCTGCCGCTGGGTGAAATCCATTCCAATCTTTCCGGAATGGTGCGCGAAGCGCAGGACAGCGGTGCGCGCGTGCTGCTTCTCGGCATCGAACTGCCGCTCAACTACGGCCCGCAATACCGCACCGGGTTGCGCGCGATTTATGCCGATCTTGCGCGCGACGACCATGTGCCATTGGTACCATTCCTGCTCGACGGCATCGCGCTCGATCCGGAATTGATGCAGTCCGATGGCCTGCATCCGACGACTGCCGCGCAGCCGCGGGTACTGGCGAATGTCTGGCCGGCGCTGGCGCCCATGCTTGCGGGGAAATAGCCCGCGACGTATGCAGCTTTTCGTGTCGTGCACGGCCCGCTCAGCCCGCCTGCGCGGTCAGGACGTTGCGCCGCCATGCGATGTGTCGTGCTTCGACAAATACTCGAACGTTGCAGCCCAGCGGTCGCGGCGTTCTTCAGCGACACGGGGCTTGTGCGATGCCTTCGAGCCAGTCTTTGGAAATTGCAGGGAGTGGAAAAAAACAACCCCCGTTTCCGGGGGTTGTTGGAAATCAATCGAGCGTGGCTTCAGGCGACGCGCCGGCGCAAACCAAGGAAGCAGCCGATCATCAACACACCAACTCCGAACAGGCCCAGCCCCGCCGGTTCCGGGACGTCGATGGGTGGTGTGTTGGTGCAGGCACCGCTGCCGCTTGCGCCGCGGCCATTCCCGTCCACGATCCAGCCGCTGCATCCGCCGGTGATGCCTTGCACGTGTGCCACCGACAACCAGCCGCTGCCGTTGTCCCCGAAGGGATTGCCGGTCAGGGCCTGCGTGAACGTCAACTCATACACCGCCGAGTCGCTTCCATCGAACCGGTTGCCGGAAGACCAGCCGAAGGCCAAGTTGAACAAGCCGGGCACCGAACCCGCATTGTAGCTGCCGCCAAACAGCGCGTTATTGTCCGCACAGGCGCCGGAAGTGCAGGTGAGTGAGGCAAGCGATTGATCGAGGTAAAACGCCCAGCCGACCGCCGCATTGCCGTTGTTCAGGCCCTGCAGGAAATCCGATGCGCTGAGGTGGGAAGTGAGCGTGAGGGTTCCGGTGGTCAAACCCTTCGTGGAAGTGAAGGTGGCCGTCAACCAAGGCGCCATCCCGTCCGGCGTATTGCCGGCAGACACCGTGCCCAGGTTGATCGTGGTCGAGATCGGGATCGGGCCCGGGTTGGTGCCACCGCAACCATCCCGATGGACCTGCTGTGGATGGACCTGCTGTGGCACGGCAAAAATGCAAGCTTGCGCCGGTGCCACTGCGCCAAATGCGAGAACCACCATGAACATCAAGAAAACCACAATCTTGGTCATCAAAGCCACTCCATCGATCGATGCTTGTCAGTTGGTCGCCAATTCGCCGGGTGCCGGACTTGCCGGCGGCGTTCTGCCGGATTTCGGATGACCCGAAGCAATTTTTGCGCCATCTGCTATCTATTTGATTATCAAAAGTACCTCTGTTGGTGTCGAATCATCGTCAACTGAAAAGTAAAGTTTCTCGACAGACGCTCCACCATCCGCCTCTTCACGCCGCGGCCTACCTGTTGTTTACTCGCTTAATTCTGCGGCCCCTGGTCGCGACTGCAAGAAACGTAAAATCCACCGACGGATGACAAACGGGTCGTTGCGGAAAACCGTCATGCCGCAAGCGCCGCGAGAAACGCGCGCCGCCACGCGCCGATATCGTGTTTCGACACGTGCTCGAACATGGCGGCCCAGCGCTCGCGGCGTTCCTGCAGCGGCATGGTCAGGGCCTGTTCGATGCCTTCGACCAAGCCTTCCGGATCGTACGGGTTCACCAGGATCGCCTGTTCCAGTTCGCCCGCGGCGCCCGCGAATTGCGACAGCACCAGCACGCCGGGATCGTCGGCGGGCTGCGCGGCCACGAATTCCTTGGCCACCAGATTCATGCCGTCGCGCAACGGCGTGACCAGCGCGAGCTGCGAAATCCGGTAGAAGCCCGCCAGCGTGGACTGCGCGAAACTGCGGTTGACGTAGCGGATTGGTACCCAGTCCGGATCGGCGTAGCGGCCGTTGGTGGCGCCAGCCGAGCGCTCCAGGCGCGAGCGCAGTTCGCGGTATTCCGGTACTTCCTCGCGCGAGGGCGGCGCGATCTGCAGGAACGAAACCCGCGACCGCCACTCGTGGTGCTCCGCGAGAAAACGGCCGAACGCCTCGAAGCGGCGCGGCAGACCCTTGGAATAATCCAGCCGGTCCACGCCGATCGCGAGCTGGCGATCGTTGAGGCTGGCGCGCAGTTTGCGCACCGTGGAATTGTTGACGGCGTATTGCGACTGGCGCGCGACCTCGGCGGTATCGATGCTGATCGGAAAGGGCGCTATGTGCGTGTGCCGCCCGCCCAGTTCCACGACGTCGCGCGAACGGGTCGCGCCGAGCCTTCGGGAGAAATAGTCGAACAACGCGCGGGCATCGTCGCGGTTCTGCACGCCCACCACGTCGCACGCGCTCAGGGTAGCGATCAGTTGCTTGTGGCAGGGCAGGTTGATCAACAATTCCGGTGGCGGCAACGGAATGTGCAGGAAAAAACCGATGCGCGCGCCAACGCCGAGTTCGCGCAATTCCGCGGCCAGCGGAATCAGGTGGTAGTCGTGGATCCAGATGCGGTCGTCGTCGCGCAGCAATGGCGCGAGTTTTTCCGCGAACAACTTGTTGACCTCGCGGTAGCCGGTGTATTGCGTGCGGCTGTACTGCATCACCGTGGGCTGGAAGTGCAGCAACGGCCACAAGGTGCGGTTGGCGAAGCCGAGATAGTAGGTTTCGTATTCCTCGCGGGTCAGATCCAGCAGCGCGTAGTCGATGTTGCCGGCGGACTCGCGGTGCAACGCGCGCTCGTCCGGCGCGACGCGCTTGCCGCTCCAGCCGAACCACAGGCCGCCGTGTTCCTTCAGCGCCGCGCGCATGGCTGCGGCGAGCCCGCCGGCGCGGGTTTCCCGCGGGTGCGCCACGCGGTTGGACACGACGACCAAACGACTCATACCACGTCGCTCCATTTCGTGGACAAGCCGCGCGCCGCGTTGATCAGGCCGACCATCGAATACGTCTGCGGGAAATTGCCCCACAGCTCGCCGGTTTTCGGATCGTAGTCTTCCGACAGCAGGCCCAGTGGATTGCGGATCGCCAGCAGTTTCTCGAAGAATTTGCGCGCCTCGTCCTTGCGGCCGATCGCGATCAGCGCTTCCACGTACCAGAAGTTGCAGACCAGGAAACTGGTCTCGGGCGCGCCGAAATCGTCCGGGTGCGCGTAGCGCATCAGGAAGCCGTTGCGCATCAGGCTCTTGCCGACCGCATCCACGGTCTTGACGAAGCGCGGATCGTCGGCGCTGACGAAACGCAGGCCTTCCAGCAGCAAAAGGCTGGCATCGAGCTCGTCGCTGCCGAATGATTCCACGAAGTAACCGTTCTTGTGCACCGCGTGCCGCAGGATCTTGCGCCGGATGCTGTCGGCGCGCTTGCGCCAGAATTTGACGCGATCGTCCAGCCCCAGCCACTTGCCGATATTGGCGAGCCGATCACAAGCCACCCAGCACATTACCGCCGAATAGGTGTGCACTGAGGTGCGCCCGCGCAATTCCCACAGCCCGGCATCCGGTTTGTCGTGCAGGCGCCACGCCGCTTCGCCGCAGCGTTCGAGGCGACGGTATTCGGTTTCGCCGGCGATCCGCACCAGCCGCTGGTCGCAGAACATCTGCGTGGCCGCCAGCACCACGCTGCCGTAGATGTCGTTCTGTTGCTGCTTCCAGGCTTCGTTGCCGACCCGCACGGGTCCCATGCCGCGGTAGCCGGCCAGCGTGGCTTCCTCGCGCTCCGGCAGTTCATCCTGGAAATGGATGCCGTACACCGGCGTCATCTTGCCTTCTTCCTTGAGTGCAAGATTGAAGATGTAGCGCACGTATTCTTCCATCGTGCGCGTGGCGCTCAGGCGGTTCAGCGCGCGCACCGACAGCGCGGCGTCGCGCGGCCAGCAGTACCGATAATCCCAGGTGCGCACGGTGTCGGGCGCTTCCGGGATCGAGGTCGTCATCGCCGCGGTGATCGCGCCGGTGCCTTCGTACTGACACAACTTCAGCGTGATCGCGGCGCGGATCACCGCTTCCTGCCATTCGGCCGGAATCGAGAGATAGCGCGACCACTCGTGCCAGTAATCGAGGGTCGAATCCAGCGCCTCGTTGTAGAAGCGCGCGGCCGATTCGTGCAGCGTCTCGTCGGTGCCCAACACGATGTGCACGTCGCGGTCGAGCAGGAAAGGCAGGCCATCCCGCAGCATCGGCAGTTGCGTGTCGGTGGTTGCGCGCAGCACCAGCGGATCGAGCAGGTAGCGCACATGGTTGGAGCCGAAAGTCATTTCGGGCTTGCGTGCGCCGTAACCGGTCAGCGGCTTCAGTCGCAGCGCGATGCGCGGCGCCCCCGACAGCGGTCGCACGCGCCGCAGGATCTGCATCGGGTGAAAGGTGCGTCCGTGCTGCTTGTAGCGCGGCGCAAAGTCGGTGATCTCGACCTGTGCGCCATCCTTTGCGGTCAACGTGGTCACCAGCACCGCGCTGTTGTCGGCGTAACGCTGATGGAAGCTGGCCTCGTTTTCCAACTGCACGTCGAAAAAGCCGGCATCCGAAAACCGCGGCGACAGCAGCGAGCAGAACACCGGATCGCCATCGAACGCCGGCACGCAGTGCCACACGATGCCACCGCGCGCATCGATCAGCGCATTGATGGTGCCGTTGCCGATGATGCCGAGGTCGAGGCTGGCGCGCCTGTCGGGGTCGGTCGGCTTGCGCTTGGGCGTGCGGCTGGCCGGACCGCGCAGCGGTCTTGCCGGCTGCACGCGTGATGTTCCGGGTCTGGGCCTGGATTTTTTCGCAGTGGTGGTTTTGGCAGTCAACGGTTGCCTCCTCGTCGTGGGCCTTCGATCCCTCGTGTTCGAGCCGTGCCCGCGAACGGGTGTCGGGAAGAGAATCGGACGAGATGGCGAAGACCGGTTCGGTTCGGCCGATTCGTGGATATAGGCGGGTTCATGTCGCCATCGCCAGCCCGTGCAGCCACGCGCGCACCGCGGCGGGGTCATCCAGCGCATGGCGAGCTTCGGTCGGACGGCGCGCGCCGACGATCACGCTGACACCGCCGCTCGCGTTGACGTGGCGGAACGCGTGCTCGTCGGTCAAATCGTCGCCCAGCATCCAGGGCGCGCGGCCGCGAAACGGCGCCTCTTGCATCAGCGCCGCGAGCGCGCCGCCCTTGTCCACGCCAGCAGGCTTCAGTTCGATCACATGGTCGCCGCGCTGCAGCACGTGGCTGTCGCCGACATCCCGCAGAAGCGTTTCCGCGATATGTTCGGCGGCCGCGCGTGCAGTGGGTGCGCGCCGGTAATGCAGCGCCAGTGCGAGCCGCTTGTCTTCCAGCAGCACCCCGCGTGTCGCGGCCACCAGTTCGGCCGCGCGCGCGCGGATCTGCGCGAAGGCAGCGGCGTTGCCGGTCGTCCGCACGTTCCCGCCCGGGGTGCGCAGTTGCGCGCCGTGCAGTCCGGCGGCGACGTGGTAGTTCCAGTTGAACAGCTCGTCGAGTTGTGACAGCGCGCGACCGCTCAGCAGTGCGACCGCGCCACCGAGTCGCTCTCGGAGGTTGGCGAGGTCGTCGTGCAGGTGCGGCGTCACTTCGACGCGGTCGGGGTCATGCGCGAAATCCAGCAAGGTACCGTCGACGTCCAGAAACAGCGCCCAGCCGTCGTCGGCGCCGGTTTCAGGCGGCGCGGGCAACCTCGTGGCAATGTCGGCGCCGGTTATGGCCACGCGCGTTGTCGACACCTCGGCTCAGCATTGAAACATCGACGTATTGTGGCGGACCCGGCGTGAACGCCCCATTCACATCCGCGCGCAAGCGTGCATTGCCGCGACCGCATCGTGCGCGCGCTGCGCCAACGCATGGCGATCGCCGATCCGTAATCCGGTGGTCGGAATCGGATCACCGATGCGCACGGTGATGGTGCCCGGACGGACACGGAAACCGGAAAGTGGCAACACTTCTCCGGAACCGTCGATCGCGATCGGCACCACCGGCACGCCGGCCTGCAGCGCGACCTGGAACGCGCCGCCCTTGAACGCGCGGATCGATCCGTCGCGGCTGCGGGTGCCTTCGGGAAACGCGCACAGACTGTCGCCGCCGCGCACCAGCGCCACGATGCCGTGGAGGCGTTCGGCGGCTTCGCGCGCGCGGCCGCGCTTGATGAATATCATGCCCATGCTGCGCGCGTACCAGCCGATGAACGGGACGCGTTCCAGTTCCTGCTTGATCACGAAACGGATCGGCACCGGCAGCGCGCGAAACAACGCGCACACGTCGATCATGGATTGATGGTTCGCAACGAACACGTGCGGCTTCGAAAAGTCCACACGCTCCAGTCCTTCCACTTGCAGCTTCGCACCGGCGCCGAACAGCAAGCCCGGTGCCCACAGCCGCGACGCCATCTTGAGCGGGGCGCGCCGATTGCCGCCGCTGAGTGCCAGCACCGCCTGCGCCAGGCAAATCCAGCACGCCGTCCAGGCGATGGTGAAGACCAGTTGCAGTGCATTCCACGAACGCCACGCCAGACGCGTGAGTCCCGGCGGGTGCGTTTCCAACCCGATCACGTTCACGATGGTGCGATCCGATGAATTCCCGCGCGGATTTTAGCGACACGTTTTCGTTGCGCAAACGGCGCGGTGGCGCGACTGCATTCGGTGGTGGTCCCGAGTGCTGGAAGGAGGTGAGCCGCGTCCGGCCCAGCCGCATGGGCCCAAATGAGCCGCACATCGAGGCGGCCCCGGCGAAAGCGCGGCCGGGACCGCAAAAACGGCTTGAAGCCTGCGCGTTGCGACCGCATCTTTGGGCTTCGGATTCACCAGCAAAGGCTCGCCACCATGCGCACGGACAAACTCACTTCCCGCTTCCAGCAGGCCCTGGCCGACGCCCAGTCCATCGCGGTCGGGCGCGACAACAACATGCTGGAACCCGCGCATCTGTTCGCCGCCCTGCTGGACCAGCAGGGCGGCTCGACCGCGCCGATGCTGGCGCAGGCCGGCGTCAACGTGCCGCTGCTGCGCCAGCGGATCGGCGAAATGCTGGACAAGTTGCCGCGCGTGTCGGGGCAGGAAGGCAACATCAATGTCTCGAACGAACTGAATCGGCTGCTCAACGTCACCGACAAGTTGGCCCAGCAGCGTGGCGACCAGTTCATCGCGTCGGAACTGTTCCTGCTGGCCTGCATCGACGACAAGGGCGACCTCGGTCGCGCACTGCAAGCCGCCGGTGCCAACAAGCAGAACCTCGAAGCCGCGATCGACAAGTTGCGCGGTGGCGAAAAGGTGCAATCGGAAAGCGCCGAAGACCAGCGTCAGGCGCTGGAGAAATACACCATCGACATGACCGCGCGCGCCGAGACCGGCAAGCTGGATCCGGTGATCGGCCGCGACGAGGAAATTCGCCGCGTGGTGCAGGTGTTGTCGCGCCGCACCAAGAACAATCCGGTGCTGATCGGCGAGCCGGGCGTCGGCAAAACCGCGATCGTGGAAGGCCTGGCCCAGCGCATCGTCAAGGACGAAGTGCCGGAGGGCTTGAAGAACAAGCGCCTGCTGGCGCTCGACATGGGCTCGCTGATCGCGGGCGCGAAGTTCCGCGGCGAATTCGAGGAACGCCTGAAAGGCGTGTTGAACGACCTTTCCAAGCAGGAAGGCCAGATCATCCTGTTCATCGACGAGCTGCACACGATGGTCGGCGCAGGAAAAGCGGAAGGCGCGATGGACGCCGGCAACATGCTCAAACCGGCGCTGGCGCGCGGCGAGCTGCACTGCATCGGCGCGACCACGCTGGACGAATACCGCAAGTACATCGAGAAAGACGCCGCGCTGGAGCGGCGTTTCCAGAAGGTGTTCGTGGGCGAGCCGACGGTGGAGGACACCATCGCGATCCTGCGTGGATTAAAGGAACGCTACGCGGTGCATCACGGCGTCGAAATCACCGATCCTGCCATCGTCGCCGCGGCCACGTTGTCGAATCGCTACATCTCCGATCGCCAGTTGCCCGACAAGGCCATCGACCTGATGGACGAGGCGGCCAGCCGCATCCGGATGGAAATCGATTCCAAGCCGGAGGAACTGGACCGCCTGGAACGCCGCCTGATCCAGTTGAAGATCCAGCGCGAAATGCTGAAGAAGGAAAAGGATCCGGAGTCGAAGAAGCGCCTGGCTGATCTCGAAGGCGACATCGAAAAACTCGAGCGCGAGTTCTCCGACTTGAACGAAGTGTGGAAGTCGGAAAAGGCCGCGTTGCAGGGCGACGCTTCGATCAAGGAGCAGATCGAGAAAGCACACCACGAACTCGAAGCCGCGCAGCGCAGGCAGGATTACGCGCGCATGAGCGAAATCCAGTACGGCCAGTTGCCGGCGCTGGAAAAGCAGCTCGCCGCCGCGCAAAACACCGATCAGCGCGAGTTCAAGCTGGTCAAGGACAAGGTGACCGCCGAGGAAATCGCGGAAGTCGTATCGCGCTGGACCGGCATTCCGGTGTCGAAGATGCTGGAGGGCGAGCGCGAAAAATTGCTGCACATGGAAGACGCGCTGCACAAGAACGTGATCGGCCAGGACGAAGCGGTGCGCGCGGTGTCCGACGCGATCCGCCGCGCGCGGGCGGGATTGTCCGATCCGAATCGCCCGTATGGTTCATTCCTGTTCCTCGGCCCGACCGGCGTCGGCAAGACCGAACTCTGCAAAGCGCTCGCCGGGTTCCTGTTCGACACCACCGAAGCGATGATCCGCATCGACATGTCGGAGTTCATGGAGAAGCATTCGGTCGCGCGGTTGATTGGGGCGCCTCCCGGCTACGTTGGCTACGAAGAAGGCGGCTATCTGACCGAAGCCGTGCGTCGGCGTCCGTACAGCGTGATCCTGCTGGATGAAGTCGAGAAGGCCCACCCGGACGTGTTCAACATTCTGTTGCAAGTGCTGGACGACGGACGCCTCACCGATGGCCAAGGCCGCACGGTGGACTTCCGCAACACCGTGATCGTGATGACATCGAACCTCGGCTCGCAGCAGATCCAGGAAATCGCGTCCAGCGGCATCGACGAGGATTCGCCCGAGGCTTACACGCAGATGAAGGCCGCGGTGATGGGCGTGGTGCAGGCGCACTTTCGGCCCGAGTTCATCAACCGCCTCGACGAAATCGTGGTGTTCCATCCGCTCGACAAATCGCAGATCCGCGAGATCGCACGGTTGCAGACGAATTACCTCGCCAAGCGCTTGCAGGAGCGCCAGATCGATTTCGAGATTTCCGACGGCGCGCTGATACTGCTCGGCAACGTCGGCTTCGATCCCGTATACGGTGCGCGCCCGCTGAAGCGCGCAGTCCAGACCCAGCTCGAAAATCCGCTGGCGCAGAAGATCCTCGCGGGCGAATTCGTCGGCGGCGACACCATTTCGGTTGACGCCGAACACGGCAGGCTCGCGTTCCACAAACGCTGACTTAAACCCTTTTTCTTTGTAGCGATGTGGCTGGTTCCGGCCAGAAGCGGAAGTTCATTAGCGCAGCTGTCAGACCCGTAAGCGGACGTTCCGCATACGGTTATGCACGCGCTTCGTACCACTTACGAGAACGATTGACGGCTCGCACCACCGACAACATGACCGGTACTTCGATCAGGACGCCCACCACGGTCGCCAACGCTGCGCCCGAGTGCACGCCGAACAGCCCCACCGCGGTCGCGACAGCCAGCTCAAAGAAGTTGCTGGCTCCGATCAGCGCGGAAGGTCCGGCAACACAATACGGCACGCCCAGCCTGCGGTTGAGTAAATAGGCCAGACCTGAATTGAAGTAGACCTGGATCAGGATCGGCACCGCGAGTATGCCGATTACGGCGGGCTGGGCCACGATCTGCTTGCCCTGGAAGCCGAACAACAGCACCAGTGTGGCCAGCAGTGCCACCAGAGACACCGGACCCAAGCGCTTCAGCACGGCGTGCAACCGCAAAGCACCACCTCGCGACAGCAACCAGCGCCGCAACCACAGGCTGAAGATGACCGGCACCACGATGTACAGCAGCACCGAGAGAAGCAGCGTGTTCCAAGGCACGCTGATTGAGGAGATGCCCAACAGCAGTGCCACGATGGGCGCGAAGGCAAACACCATGATGGCGTCATTCAGGGCCACCTGGCTCAAGGTAAAGTGCGGCTCGCCGTTGCAGAGATTGCTCCACACAAACACCATCGCCGTGCAGGGCGCGGCTGCCAGCAGGATCAGTCCGGCGATATAGGAATCGAGTTGAGCCGCCGGCAAGTGCGCCGCAAAGACGTGGCAGATGAAGATCCAGCCGAGCAACGCCATCGAGAACGGCTTCACCGCCCAGTTGACGAACAACGTGACGCCGATGCCCTTCCAGTGCTGGCGCACGCCTGCCAGCGCGCTGAAATCGATCTTGAGCAACATCGGCACGATCATCAGCCAGATCAGCACGGCGACCGGCAGATTGACCCGCGCTACCTCCGCGCCGCCCAATGTCGCGAAGGTGCCGGGAAACAGATGGCCGAGCAATGTGCCCGCGGCAATGCACGCCAGCACCCAAATCGTCAGATAACGTTCAAAGATGCCTATCGATGCAATGGGTGGCGCGGCTTCCGCGGCAGCAGGGGTTCCAGTGATCGGTACGTTCATGCGTGGGATTCCGTACCCATCCGGCCGATTTCCTGCAGGAAGTCTCGGGCTTTCGGGCCGGCAAGCTGCTCGTCCGGAAGCGCCACCATCGCTTCGATGCGCTTGCGCAGCAGTTCCGCCGCTTCGCGGTACGCGGCGCGGCGCCGCGATTCATCGCCAGCGACGAAGGCTGGATCAGGCACGCCCCAATGCGCCGTGACCGGCGAGCCGAACCAAACCGGACAGGTTTCGCCCGCGGCGTTGTCGCAAACGGTGATCACGAAGTCCATGGTCGGCGCGCCTTCCTTGGCAAACTCGTCCCACGATTTGCTGCGCAGACGCTCAGCGGGGTAGCCGAGGCTGGTCGCAAACGCAGCCGCCATCGGCTGTACCCGGCCCGCAGGATGGCTGCCCGCGCTGAACGCCTCGAAGCGGCCATGGCCGAGCACGTTCAACAACGCCTCGGCCATGATGCTGCGGGCGGAATTGCCGGTGCACAGGAACAGCACGCGATGCGGATGCGGGTACGTCATACGTTGACGTCACGCAGCCTGCGTTTTCGGCCCACAGCAGGAGGATTGAGGACCACAACACGCATCCGGCTTGGTGGACTCGGACTGCGCGACGGGCGCCGAATAGGTCGTGGCCTCGCCGTGCGTGTGGAACGTCTCCCAACGCACGCCCTGCGGATCCTTGGTCCAATACTTGTCGGAATGCGCGTAACAGCAGGTCGTGCCCCGTTCGGCCAAGGCCACCGCATCAGCGGCGATCAGCCGTTCGCCGATGGCTTCCAGTTCCGCCCCGTCCTCCGCCTGCAAGCCAAGATGGTCCACGCCCGCGGCACGATCCCGCTGCGAAATCGCGAAGTTGACGCGAGGGTCTTCCAGCATCCACTTGGCGTAATCGGGCTTGCGCACGGTTGGCGCACTGCCGAACAGGGTGGAATAGAAGCGGATGCTGGCATCCAGATCGTTGACGTTGACGTGTACGTGAAAACGTTTCATCGGGGTGATCTCCGTTTGGGTGGCGGTGCACACACGGATGCACAGGAAGATGTGTCATCGCCACAGCAGTTTTCGGTTAGGAAGCCGAGCAATGCATTCATGCGCGTGTAATCGGCGCGACAACGGATCGATCGACCTTCGCGCACATCGCGCACGAGTCCAGCGTGGCGCAGGACATTGAGATGACTGGTGAGCGTGGGTGCCGGCAGCATGAGCCGGGCGCCAATTTCACCGACGGCCAGCCCTTTGGGACCGGCCTGCACCAGCAAGCGATAGGTTGCCAGCCGGGTGTCGTGGGCTAGCGCTTTCAAGGCTTCGACGGCTGTTGTTTGTTTCATAATTTGGAAATTACAAAACTATTTATTGCATGTCAAGTGCCAGCGCTGTAAATAGTTCGCTCCTAAGCCTTTTAACCCCGACTCGGTAGAGGACGGCTTGGTCAGATGGAAACCTCAATCCCGTACTAAGACCCCGAAAGCGGTCAGTCGCGACTGACCGAAACGAGTCGCACTGCGCCCGTCGCCGAAGGCCAGAAGCGGACATCGCCGCGATGACTCACGAAGCCGTGAGCATTATCGAGGCAGGCATCCAAGCCCTCATCGGGCCAAGTAGAAGTCCATGGGGATAAGTTCGACGGCCCATCCGCCCTCTTCGCCCAGCGTGGCGGCCGGATGCATAGATGCGATGCGCAGCGCCTCGTCACGGCTGTCCGCCTCGATGATGAACATGCCACCCACCACTTCCTTCGACTCGGTGTAAGGCCCATCGCTGACGTGCGTCTTGCCGCTGCGCGGGCGAAGCGCCCTCCAGCTATCGAGATCGCCAAGCGAAGCGGAAACCAAGACCTTGCCGGTGGCACGCATCTTGTCGTCCAATGCCGGGCATTGGCCCACCAGTTTCTTGACATCGTCTGGCGCCATCGCGGCGAATTTTTCGGGGGTGAAGTAGGCTAGGCCGAGGTATTTCATGGAAGATCCATTGGGTGGGATGCACTTACGACGAAGCTGATGATCGGCAATCGACAATCATCTGGGAGCGTTTGTCGGAGCAGGGCTGGTTGAGTGGGAGCAGCTTCAGCCTCATGCAGGTGACGCTCTTCGTCGGTGCGTCGCTGCCGGTTGGCCAGATACTGTCCATGCACGCATTTCACCTTGGCCATCCTCTTTGAGCCAGAGACGTTCCAGAGCTTGTGGGGACAGCGGCGGCGAGACACTAGCCCGGTCAGATCAAGTCCGGGTATTCAGATCAGGCAATCCACCGGGTGGCTGGTTGCCCGCCGGCGGATTCTGAACATCCTGACGTGATGGTTTTCACGCATCGCCGCGCGAATTGCAACAAATCGCAAAACGGCCGCGCCTGCTTGTGGTCGATCTCCTACGCTGCCGGCTGGTTCCCCGCGGGACGGGTGGCAACGGCTTCAACGAGTTCGATCTTCAACTTGTCGCGCAACGGATGCAATGGCAATGGATGCAATGGTTACCAATGACGTCGTGCCAGAGACGATTGCGGTCCTTGAAACGTTGCCGTTGTCGGTGGTGTTGCTGCGTGACGACGTATCGGTGTATTACGCCAACGCCCCTGCCCGCAGCCTGGCCACGGTCATCCATGACGACCTGAGCCTCGGTCTGGCAAAGCTGGTCGCCAATCCACCGTGGCTCAGTTCGAATCCGGACCCGCCAAGTGAAGGCTGCGAGGACTGCCTGAACTGCTACGGCATGGACGGACTGCCGCTCTGCGTAGTGCGCCAGTGGCGCACGTGCGGCGACACGAGCCTGCTCAGCGTAACAATTCGTCCGGCGCGTACCAGCGACCCGGACCGGCTCAATGCAACGTCGGCCAAAACCGCGGAGGCCCTATCGTCCGAACAGCACAGGATGCTCCAAGCCGACAAACTGGCGACGGTGGGCCAACTGGCAGCGGGGATGGCACACGAGATCAACAACCCGATCTGCTACGTGCAGTCCAACATGGGTGCGTTCCGCGATTACCTCAACAAGCTGTTCGGGTTATTGGAGCTGAGCGATGATCTGCTGCGCGATACGCGCATGAGTGCCGAGGAACGCGCGCATGCCATGGAGGTGCGCAAGCAGGCCGTGGATTTCCCCATGATCGTCGAGGATTTGCCGGCGCTGCTGGAAGAATCCCGCGAAGGCGTGGACCGCATCCGCAAGATCGTGCAGAACCTGCGCGACTTTTCGCGTAGTGACGCAACCGAGGCCTTCCAGTTGTTCGACGTGCATCGCGCCCTCACGACGGCCCTCGACCTGGTGCGAAGCCTGTCCAGCAAGTACCTCAGCTTCGTCACCCATTTCGAGTCGTTGCCGCTGATCGAATGCAACCCCACCGAACTGAGCCAGGTGTTCATGAATATCCTGGTGAACGCAACGCAAGCGGTGGGTGCGGACGGACGCATCGAAGTCTCTACCCGCAAGCTCGATACGAATCGAGTGCAAGTGGATATCAGTGACAACGGGTGCGGGATGGACGAACACGTCCTCAGCCACATTTTCGAACCCTTCTTCACCACCAAGGGCGTCGGCAGCGGCACCGGCCTCGGGTTGTCCATCACCTTCGGCATCGTCAAGAAGCACGGCGGTGATATTGCGGTGCGCTCGTCGGTGGCCAAAGGGTCGCTGTTCCAGATCACCCTGCCCGTGAAGCAGCCGCTTGCCCCAACCGCTTTCCCTGCTTGAGGACTGCGCCATGTACAACATCCTCGTCCTGGATGACCAGCCTCCCATCATCAACGCGATGCGGCGGGTCATCGACCGGATTCCCGCTGACTTGCTGGACGCTCGGTGCCGGGTGCATGGCTTCGATAACCCGGATAACGCATTGGGGAGCTTGCGCGACGTGTCATACGACGCGGTCATTTCGGACCTGCGCATGCCCGGTGTCGACGGACTGGATTTCTTGCGCCAAGCGAGAAAGGTGCAGCCTGACGCCATTCGCATTGTGATCAGCGGTCATGGCGACCTTCCTTCGGCCATGGCTGCGATCAATGATGTCGGCGTGTTTCGCTTCGTGGCGAAGCCTTGGGATGAAGCCGAACTGCAGCTCACGCTGGCCTCGGCGTTGCAAACCCGTGCGCTGCAACGCGAGAACCAGCGCTTGGCGGACGAGGTTCGTGTGCAGCGCGGCCAATTGTCCGAGCAGGATGCAAGGCTGCGCGAACTCGAAGCGGAATGCCCGGGCATCACGCGCGTCGAGCGCGACGATAACGATGCGATCGTGCTGGACGAGCATGACGTGTAAACGCGGGGCGGGGCTCAAGCTTCCATTTGAACCTGTGCCATCCGCATGGCTTCGCGGAGCGTCTCGCGCAGATCATCGTCGTTCCAGGGCTTGGTGAGAAACCGGTAGACGGCGCCACCGTTGATGGCCTCGGTCACCGCGCCCACATCCGCATAACCACTCAGGATCAGCCGGATTGTGCGCGGATGTGTGGCTTTGACCCTGCTCAGGAATTCCGTCCCTTTGCCTTCCGGCATGCGGTGGTCGGACATCACCACGTGGATATTTTGGGTGCCCAGAATCTCGAATGCCTCATGGAACGTGGACGCAGTGAAGATCTGGTAGCCATCCCGGCGCAAAAGGCGTGCCAGCGCGCGCAAAACATTCTGCTCGTCATCCACCAGCAGGACGGCACCGTTCTGGCTCTTGCCGCCCGTCTCGCGGGGATACAGGACGGGTTCACGCAGCATGGCCAGCATGGCGTCGGCCGATACTGGGGCACTCAACAGGTAGCCTTGCACGAACTCGCACCCGTTGCGTTCAAGAAATGCGAGCTGCACAGCCTTCTCCACACCTTCCCCTACCACCGAAAATCCGAACTCGTGCGCCAATCCGATGATGGCGCGGCAGATGCGCGCCGCATTCACGTCATCCGGTACTGCAGCGACGAATGAGCGATCGATCTTCATCCGGTTGACCGGCAGCCGCTGCAGATGACCGAGCGAGGACTGTCCAATCCCGAAGTCATCCATGGAAAGCTTGACCCCCATTTTGCGCAGCTCGCGCATCGTCCAGGTCGCTTCCTCGACGTTGGTCATGATGGCGGTTTCGGTAAGCTCCAAATCGAGGAAGCTGGACTGCAAACGGGAAGCGTCCAGCGCCCGCCGCACATCTTCAAGCAGCTGTCGTCCACGCATTTGCGCGCGCGAAACGTTGACGGACAGCGTGAAATCGCCGACCCCGAGGTCCAGCCAGCGCCGCGCCTGGGCGCAGGCCTCCTGCAGTACCCAGCGTCCAATTTCTTCGATCATCCCGAGACTCTCGGCAAACGGGATGAACTGCTCTGGCGTGAGGAAACCAAGCTTTGGGCTGCGCCAGCGCACCAGTGCCTCCATGCCGACGACTTCGCGTTTGGCGGTGCCGAGGACCGGCTGATACACCAGTTCCATTTCACCACGTTGGACAGCGCCATCGAGTTCTTCGGCCAGCTTGAGTTGCTGGCCCAAGGCACCGTCGAGCGCCGCCGTGTAGGCATGCACGTCGTTGCCGCCGTTGCGCTTCACGGCATAGGCGGCCGCGGCTGCCTGTTGCAAGAGTTCGTGGACGTCGGATGCCGTATCCGGAAAACACGACACGCCCACGCTCGCGGTCACACGGCGCTTCGTGGCACCCATCACGAAGGGCGATTCCAACGCTGCAGCGATACTTTGTCCGACATCCAATTGGTCGACGGCTGCATCCTGCTCCACGAACACCGCAACAAACCCTCCGCTTGCCGTTCGTGAAACCCGGCTGGGATCGCCTGCACATTGGATCAACCGCTCGGCGACCATGCGCGTCAGATTCGCTGCGACGCTGAAATTGCAAACCTCATCGATCATGCCGAAGCGGTCGATGCGGAGGTAGCAGACAATGATGCGCGAGCACTCATGTACTGCGCGCACCAGCTCGGCTGCCAGGTTCTCTTCCAGCACGTGGCTGAGGATCAGCCCGGAAAGGGAGTCGTGCGAAGCCAGATCCCCGCTCGTGCCCTGCAGGGAGACCTGCTCGGCAAAGTCGCGGAGCATGCAGAGGGCATGGGTGGCGCTCCCTGCCGCATCGGGTACCGGACGCACCTCCAACCGGCACAACACGGGTTCGCGGCCGCGCACCCGGCAGATCAGGACCGCGTCGGACGCCGTATGCAGGTCGATGCCCGACTCGTCGTCCAATGAGCGCAGCACCTCTTGGCTGGGTCGACCGATCAGCTGATCGCGGTCCAGGCCAAGGAACGCCTCAAGCGCGGCATTCACGCGCACGATCGGGCAGCCCGGACTCTTCAACGCCACGATCATGTTTGGATGGACGCTCACCTCGAAGCTCCGCAACACCAGCCCCGCCGTGTTCGCCCCGTCCCCGTGCATGCCAGTCATCAATGATTGCCTTCTTCTTGGACCGGAACACCGATGCGGGCTCCAAGTCTCGGCTCGCTCTGAACCGCGCCGACGGTAGATAGCACGATTGCAAACGCTGTTTTGTGCGCCGATACAGAACTCGGGATAAACGCCGCGATTACCTACGCATCGCGGCCAAGTCCCGGCGTCGGGCGGAAAGGCGCGTGCGGTGATGGAGCCACGCCCCGCCTCAGCAACCTGGTCCCAAGGCAATCGATCGAAGATCGGCAACACGCGATATTGACGCTTACGCCGATTGTCGAGGGGTCCAAGCCGAGCTTCGTACGCAAGCAATCGTAAAGAAAAGTGACTTCGTGACTGGACACAAAGATGTCCGCGGGCCACGTCTTGAAAATACACGGACGAACCCGCGCGTCGTGGCGAGTTCGGATGCCCACAACTGTACTTTCGCCACGCCTTGTCGCAGGCGCCCCATGTCCGGTCCCGCGCCGACTCGGGCTGCGTATGGCTGTGTGTTGTTTTTCTGCTGCCCGAGCACAGAACAAGAGAGCCAGATGACGAACGCGTCGATCGCACGTCAACGAAGATTCACGCCAGAGCAGGATGAGGCGCGATTCGAACTCACCGATGACTTGCCGCCTCCCTTGGATTGGCGCAGCGAAGCACGGCGCGCACTGGCGCCGGGCCGCTTGGGCGTCGACGGCGATGGACGCATCGTCCGTATCGGAGGTGCGCCAACGGCCTTCCTGCTTGACCCGCTGCTAAGCGGCCGACAAGTCTACATTCGCGATGAGCATGGAACGCGATATTGGCTGGGATCACCGGATCGATTGCGAGCCGTTGTCAGCTGGCTTCTGTCGTGACCCAATTGCTTGGAGCCGCCCTGTTGGCAGCTTTCGCCCTGGTCGCCGTTGACGGTGCCGACGCTGCGTCGAAAGAGAATCATCCAACTTCCGGACCTCCCGGTGAGGTCCGGTTCAATGGCGCCGTTTTGATGCCGGCAGGATCTCACGCCACCGCTGACGTCCGAAGCATCACTGCGTTGCCTGCCGGTCAAATCATTCGGCGCGGTAGCACCGATCCAGGAAAACACGACCCTTTGCGAACGGTAGTCGTGCAGCCGCCTCGCAAGGCGGGAGAGCGGGTCGTGCTGATTACCTACGAGTGATCACCTCTGGCCAGACGGAATCCTCGATCCCGCCACCCGATGTTGCACGAAATGCGATCAGCGGCCTCAACCCCCGCCGGCGCCAACCGGGGGCCAGGCTTCGCACGCGTGCGGCAATCGGAATCTGTGCCCTTGTTTTCGGGACAACCTTGGCGACAGGCGGCGTCTCGGTACAAGTAGCGGCATCTGTCGTCGGCGGCGCCATAATGATGGTGTACGTGTACCGCCCCCGGAATGCACATGCGCCGACGCATGCTTCTCGGCTTGATGCTGTTGGCAGCGTTTTCGTTACCGGCGGCTGCGCGCGTGGAGCTTTCCGGCGGTCGCAGCCAAACCACCCATCGGCAGTGGACGAACGTGTTCTTTGCGGAGTGGATTGGCGCGCCGCGACCGGTATGGAAACTCCGCTGGGCACCCGGGCGTTGGACTCGGGCATTTCAATGCGCGCCTCGACTTGCCAGGTATCCGGCGCACAATGACGTGTGGGTGGGCGCGGCGGGCGCGCGGTTGTACCTCTGGCGCAAGGCGTTTCGATGACTTTCACAAACCCAACCATGGGGAAACCATGTTGCTGTTGGGCGTGGCGTTCGGAAACGACGTGGCACGCGCGCCACGAACCGTAGTCACGTTATGCCGCTCCCCGGGTTGGCGCCCGGCAGCCAAAATCGGCCGGTCGAGGGACCTCGCTTTAGTGCTCGAAAGCAGCCACACGCGGAATCGCCGCAGGTCTCTGCGGACCAGCCGCCTGGCACTTCAATGTGTGCATCACGATACTTCGAGTGCAGCAATGCAGACTCCGTGGATTCGGGTGAACCTGGCGAACCCCCCCGCATCATCCTTCCGGGTTTGGGCGAGTAATCCGCAGCATCGGCTTCCCGCGTGCGGGTTTGAGCGGGAAAAACGCTTCGTGGGTAATCGAATCCACTGCCACGACGTGGGCATTGGGTCCAAGCCGCGCAGTTCCGAGCGCGCTGACCGTTTGTCCCCGTATCTTGAACACCGAGACTTGGCCCGATTCGCCGGCGACATACAGCCAGCCGAGTGAGTTATCGAACGCGAGTACGTCCGGATCCTTGGTCACATCGAACGACGCGATGGTGTTCCGGCTCGCAAGGTCGAGCACCCGCAGCTTGTCGTTGCCCTCGCAGGCGACGAACGCAAGCCGCGCCGGAGCGTCGATGTACAGGCCGTGGTTGCCCTTGGCGCCCGGCAGGTTGATCCGTGCAACCACCTTGTCGGTGGCCGGGTCGATCTCCACCAGTTGATCCCGGGTCTGCGCATTGGCAAAAATGTGCCGCGACACCGGATCGTACTGCGTGTTGCCGACTTCGCCTCCCAGCGGAATGGTGGCGATGCGCTTGTTGCTCACCACGTCAATGACCGTATCCGTGCCGCCATGCTCGTCGGAGACGTACAGCTTGTGCACGCCGGGCGCATAGGCCATGCCGTCCGGGTAATCACCGCCGGGCATGCGCGCGACGATCTTGAAAGTCCTGGCGTCGATCGCGACCACCTCATTGGTTCCGGTCGCTGACGCATAGACGCGATCCCGTTGCGGCACGTAGAGCACCCCGTGCACGTGGCTGACATCGGGGATGGTCGCGATCACTTTCCGCTGCGCGGTATCGAACACCACCACCGCGCTGTCGCCGAGATGCGCGAGAAAAAGGTGATGACGCTTTGCGTCGAGGCTGGCGTAGTCCCAGCGCGTTGCATTGCCGGGCAGCGGCACGTCCGCGACCGTGGTCAGCGGCAATCGGCTGGCCGTGCCGGCCTGACTAGGCACCGATGGGGCGA
>Ga0207667_10001025_pt1 | contig 35587 bp, 25 predicted proteins | sample KBSCornC52_FD_184301 | JGI IMG/M metagenome (GOLD analysis project Ga0207667, IMG submission 184301) | Corn rhizosphere microbial communities from Kellogg Biological Station, Michigan, USA - KBS Corn C5-2 (SPAdes) (version 2) | ecosystem: Host-associated > Plants > Roots > Rhizosphere > Soil ...
CCCGCTTGGCGGGTGATTCTGCTGCGTCCATCGGGAGCGAGCCGAGCGCGAGGCCGCACCGCCCCTCTTCGTTTCCGCCTCCGCCCCAGCTTATCTCGTTGTCGATAAACCAGCCGAGGCACCAGGGGTCGCGGGCCACTCTCGCGGGAACGGACTGTACGCTCCGCCGCACGTCCTCCGCGAACTCCGGGTCGAACGGGTCGTGCATCTTGCCCCAGTAGTCCTGCCCGCTCGCCACCCGCTTGTGGTTCCCGTCGATTCCCAGGGTCACCACATACGGAACGCGCCCGTTCCCATAGAGCGAGGCGTCCGACCAGTTGCCCACGGTGTTGAAGCCCCACGCCCGGAGCCGCCGAAGCGAAGCATCGAGCCACTTTCGGTGCGCGTCCGCGCCATACTTGCGAGCGAGGTTCGCCTCGAAGAAGTCAAAGGTCTCGCCCTCCCTGATGGGGCCGGAGTGCGCGCCCGACATGCGGCTGTAGAATTGCCCGTCCGGGCCGTTCCGGTCTGGCAGACTCGTGAACATCTTCTTCCTGCCGGTGACGAACGTCTTGCCGTCTCCGTTCACGCAGTCCATGCCCATCGAGAAAAAGAGCTTCCCTTCCGGTGTCACAAGCCACCACTTTCCGCCCGTCTTCCCGGTGCGGAAGAAGCCGGTCGCCCGGAGCGTCGGACCCTCCGCCCATCCGCCATATGGGTCGAATCCGCTGAGCGTCGGCGCGGCGGTGAGCGCCCTCTGTTCCGCGGACCGGCGCGCTGCGAAGTCCGACTCCGCATGAACCTTGCCGGGCCAGTCGGCCTTCGTGAATTGCCCCCAACGGTCCACGATTCCGTCGAGCGACGAGATGAGCGAGACGAGTCGGACTCTGGAGAGGACGAGGGTCTTCGGTGCGGACGGGCTGTGCATAAACACCTGGAACGAGGTGATGTGGCGGAGGTCGAACGGTCCCGACGAGCCACCGCTGAGCGGCGTGAGTCCGCGGGTCTCCACCGGCAGGCCGCGCATACCAACGTCCATCGCGCTGATTCCGAGCGAGACGACCACGTGCGCCGTCTTGCCGGCCGCGACCGTTCCTGTGCCGGTGCGGCAATGATTCACGCCATCCGCCGCGACATCATCGTCCACCCGAACGCCAAATGAAAGCGCATCGCCACTTGGATTCGCAAGGTCCAGCGCAAGCCCGGAATAACCGGACCAGTCCCACGGCGCTTGCGGAGAAAAGGTAACGTTCGGCCACTCCGCGGGCTGGAAGTCGATGCGGAGCGCGGCGCCGCTCGGAGCGAGGCGGGCGCTATTCGCGCGCGCAACCTTCATGTAAACGCCCTTCTCAAACCCCTTCACCGGAAGATCGTCCGACGGCGCAGCGAAAGTACCGAGCATTGCGGCAAGCGCTACTGCAACACACAACATGGTGCTCTCCTCACTCCGCGCTCACGGCGCGGGAAACGCCATCTCTGTGACATATGTCTCCTGAAATTGCGGATCTGCGTGGAGGGAGACATACGTGATCCGCTCGCGCAAGGCGCAATACCGGCGGTCCGAGTCCTCTGGTGCGAAGAGCGCGAGCCTGGCGCCGAGCAGCACGCTGCTTCCGCTGGGCTGAATCCTCTCGACGGCGCAGTGGAGCGGCCCTTCCACAGGGAGCAGGGAGTCGATCCACTGGCCTGCAGTCAATCCGCGATTCAATACGCTCCCGGCCAATCCATGCTTCCTTACGGCGTCCCGGCCCGGCGAACAACCAGAGTAGCCGGCAGGCTGGCGTTTCCGCATCGATCCACCGCCGTCACCGCCACGACATCCGGATTCGATTCAGGCTTGTAGCTTGTGCGTGATGACGGAAGAATGCGCGTCTGCCAGGCGCCGTTGCGGCGTGTCTGCACGACCCATTGCCAGACCCGCTCGCCGCCGGCACTCGTCCAGGAGCAGGTCCCGGAGGCGGTGTTCATCTTCAGGATTGGCTGCGCAGGCGGCGTGCTGTCGAGCCACGGCGATGCGGGAACCAGGGCGGGCTCCCTGTAGACCGTTCGCTTGAGCGCGTCACAGAGCGATTGATCCCGCATCAGCGTCGCCATGCTGAAGTGGACGTTGCCAGTCGCCCCGGCGATTCCCCGGGTGGTCTTAATTTGCCACACAATCTCGTCGGCGGGCCACGCGGTCGCGCTGCCGTCGCCCACGCGACTCGTGTAGATGCCCGGCCAGAGGTTCCGGGTCTTCGTGTTCTGCTCCGACCACCACATGAGGAGGACCGGATAGCTCTGCGGCGTCTGGGCGATGGGCCAGTAGAGCTGGGGCGTGAAGTAGTCCACCCATCCCTCCTGGAGCCACTTGCGCGCATCGGCGTAGAGCCGCGAATACTGGTCGAGCCCCCTGATCTGCGCCGGATAGCCGGGCCGCCAGATTCCGAACGGGCTGATGCCGAGCTTCACCCACGGTTTCGCGGCCTTGATCTCCATGTACAGCCGGTGGACGAACATGTTCACATTCTCGCGCCGCCAGTCGTCGCGGCTCAGCGTGCCGCCGGACTGCTGGTACTTCTGCCAGCTCGGATCATCGGGGAACTCGATATCGTTCCCGGCGGCGTCCTTCTCCCTGTACGGGTAGAAGTAGTCATCCATGTGAACGCCATCGATATCATAGCGGTTTACTACGTCCATAACTACCGCGATGGAGTGGTCCTGGGTCGCCTTCTCGCCCGGGTCGAGCCAGAGGTGCGCGCCGTACGACTTCGTGATCTCAGGTTTGGTCCTGCTGACGTGATCCGGGGAGATGGGAGACTTGCCGGATGGGTGGTGCGCGCGGTAGGGGTTGAACCAGCAGTGGAGCTCGATTCCGCGCTTGTGCGCCTCATCGACCCACATCTGGAGCGGGTCATAGAAGGGTGAGGGCGGCTGGCCCATCGTTCCGGTCAGATACTCGGACCAGGGCTCGAGTTTGGAGGGATAGAGCGCGTCGCACGCCGGGCGCACCTGCAGCACGATGGCGTTCAGGTTGAGATCCGCGGCCTTGTCCAGAATTGCTACGATCTCGCGCTTCTGCTGCTCCACGACCAACCCGCGTTTGGACGGCCAGTCGATGTTGGCGACCGTCGCGACCCAGGCCGCGCGAAACTCACGCAGAGGCGCCGGTGGAGTAATCGCCTGACCGCGTGGTGCGGGATGGGACGGTCGGTGCGGGGCAGCCAGCATTGCGAGGAGAGCAGCGATTGCGGCGATGCGAGCCGTCATGCAGCGGGCCTTTCACGGTTAGCCATCGAATTCGATTCAGCAGGGATGAACGGGATGAACCGAAATGGGGTCAACAGCAACGGCAGCCGTTGTGAACATTATGAACGGAATGGGGAACGCGTCAATGCCGTTATTCTGTTCAAAACGTTCATCCCGGCTGATCACGCTTCGGCTATTTCGGCTCCGGCCTCAGGTCGGCGATGGCGGTCGCAGGTACGCCGAGGCCGCGCAGGATCTCATAAGCCATGACGCGGTTGCCGGCTGGATTCATGTGTACTCCGTCTACGGTGAGAAGGTTTCCCGCTCTTCCGGCACGCTTCTGATAGGCCCGTACGATCTCCTTGAATGCGGTGTTCAGGTCTACGAAGGCGCAGCCGCGCTCTTTCGCAATGGCCCGCATTTCCGCGACGTACGCGTCCAGCCTTGCATTCTCCGGTCCCGACAGGTTCTCGTGGATGAGCGTAGGGGAGACGAGCACGACCTTCGCCTTCGCCGCTTTCGCCGCATCCACCATCGCCAGCAGCTTCTCGCGGTAGACCGTCAGCGGCACGCCGGCCGGCAGGTCGCCATTGGGATGGTCCACGCCCCGGGCAAAGTCGCGGAACGCGTGCCAGACATCGTTGACTCCCACGTTGATGGTGATGAGGTCGGGGTTCTTCGAGAGCACGTCCTTCTGGAATCGCGCCTGCATGTCGGTCGACTTGTGGCCGGAGATGCCCGCGTTGAATACCTCTATGTGCTGGGCGGGGTACAGCGCGGTCAGGTAGCGCTGGAGCAGGTTGACGTAGCCGCCCGGCTGCCCGCCCTGCTCGGTGATACTGTCACCCAGGCAGACGATGCGGTGGACGCCGCGAAGAAGGCCGGGTGGCGAACCATCTGCGTGCGTTTCGGCCGATGCGGGAAGGTTACTCAAACCAGCTGCGAGAATACCGATGCTGAGGACGAGCGGCCAGGCGAGCGTAGTGAACAGCGGATTCGACATGCATGCCTCCTGAGGTCTTTCCCCTACGGTTGGGTGTGGACGCGTACGAATCCTGCTCGGAACGGGAGGATTGGACATGGGCGGATGGAGAGGGACGGTCTACAGTCTGCACCCGGGCTACGCGATGGAGGAATCGTCGCGCGATAATCTGATCAAGCGAACCGGCAAATCGCTCGAAGAGTGGGTGCGAATCGTCCTGGCGAACGGGCCGGCGGAGGGAGGGGGATCGCGGCGGGAATGGTTGAAGTCCGCTCATGGATTCACGACGAACTACGCGATGTGGGTCGTAGAGCGCGCGGCCGGACGCGGCGCGCCGGAGGAGTACGATCCGGCCGCTCTCGTGGACGCAATGTTCGCGGGGCCGAAGTCCGCGCTACGGCCATTGTATGATCGTCTGCTCGGCCTCGGGCTTGCGATGGGAGACGACGTACAGGCGTGTCCGTGCGCGACGATCGTGCCGCTCTACCGCAGGCATGTTTTCGCGCAGATCAAGCCGACCACACGGACCCGAATCGACCTGGGATTTGCGCTGAAGGGGATGGAAACGACTCCGAGGCTCATTGATACCGGCGGCGCGGCAAAGGGCGATCGAATCACGCACCGGATTCCCATCGAGTGCGCGGAGCAAATCGATGACGACGTGAACAGATGGCTGCGAATCGCGTACGAGCGCGACGTTTAACCGCCCAACGAGCGGCGCGCGGCTTCGCGCACTCGGGGCGAGGTGTCTGTGGCGGCGAGGTTTTCCAGCACGGCGCGCGAATCGGCATCTGGCGCGGTGGAGAGCGCTTCGATGGCCGCCATTCTCGCCTCTTCACGCACGGACGTTGCCTGCTCACGAAGCGCCTTCCGCGAAGCGTCCGTCCGCATCGCGCTGAGCGAGAGGGCGACGGCTCGCAGCAGGTCACCGCGGAGTCGGTCGCAGACGTCCACGAGGAGCGGAACCGCTTCGTCGAGTCCCGTCCGAGCGATCGCGAGCGCGGCCTGCGCGGCGAGATGCGCGTCGTCGTGGCGAAGCAGCGGCTTGAGCAGCTCCATCCCGCGCTCGTCCCGGGTCTCGACCACGGCGTCCATGCACTCCGCGAGCACTTCGGGGTTCTCCCCGTCGGGATAGTTGAGGCGGAGCGTGAGGGCGACGAGCGCGGCCTGATCGCCCAGCCGCCCGAGCGCTCTCGCGGCCGCTTTGCGCGCCTCGAGCGTGCGGTCGAGCGGATCGCCCGCCCCGTCGTAGAGCAGTACGGCGATGTCGCGGGCCGCGTCCACCGGCGCGAGCTGCGAGAGTGCGAGCGCGCAATTGCCGCGCAGTCCGACCGCGGTGTCCGTTCGTACGCCGCCCACGTATTCCCACTGCCGCAGCTTGATTCCGCGTTTCAGGTCGTCGATGGCGGGATGGACATGGAGCTTGCCGAAGGTGAGAGCGAGATGCGTGCGGATGTGGCAGCCAGGGTCGTTCGCGGGGCCATTGGCGTCCCGCTCCCGGTAAGCCTTGATTATCTGCCGCTCAATTCCTTCGGGTGGGTCCGCGGCGAGTTTTCGTGCCGCGATGGCCGCAACATAGTGCGTTGAATCACTCAGGACTTCGAGCACGAGGGGCACGTGCGTGGCATCGGCTGTGTCGAACGATTCCGCCGCGCGGATGCGATCCTGCGTTTTCTTCGAGCGGAGCAGAGAGGTGAGGGTGTCAGAGTCCATATCGGGCATCCATCGAGTCCATTATAAAGCGCACGTGCGTCTACGTCAAGAATTCATTTGAAATCTCAGGCTCAGGGACATACGTCGCCGCCTGGAAGCGTGTCCTTCGCAATGTCCTGGCCGATTGCGCTTAATCACCGTGTGCCACCCCTCATGCGAGGCACAGCCTGCTGATTGTCCGAAGGACAGCGACTCAGGCGGGGACGTATGTCCCTGAGCCTGCGCATCCGGGGTGTTGACTCGGCCGGCTCAAATGGGCTACGATTCACCAACCATTTCAGTGCTGTGAACGTAACTGGCGCCTGCGGAGAGACACTCCGGGGAAGCGTTCGCAGAGGATCCGCCGCGCGCCTGGGCAGCCTCTCTCCCGATTCGGGAACAGGGCTCGCCCGGGCGTCTTTCGCTGGGAGGCGACATGCTTGCGCCGTTGCAGGAGAAGATCGATTCGATTGTTCGCGGAATCGACGGGCTGGTCGGAGTCTGCGTGCGCGACATCGCGACGGGTGACGAGATCGGCGTCCGGCTGGATGAGCCGCTGCCGATGGCCTCCGTCTGCAAGATTCCCATCCTCGTCGCCGCTTACCGCGAGCACGAAGCCGGCAGACTGAACCTCGCCGACCGCGTCACGCTCACCGAGGAGACCGAGTGCTTCGGCAGCGGCCTCTTCAACCACTTCGACGCCGGCCTCCAGCCCACGATTCACGATCTGCTCCTCATGATGATGGTCGTCTCGGACAACCTCGCCACCGACCTCGTGCTCGACAGAATCGGCCCGGCGCGTGTTACCGAGACCATGCGCGAGCTGGGTATCGATGGTATCCGAGTGGACAGGCCCATCCGGGACCTCATCGGCGACATACTCACCGCGCTCGACCCCCGGCTGAAGGGGATCCGGCGGTGCGATTGGGACACGTTCAAGGAGCAGCATCCGGACATCGCGGCGAAGGACAAGGACTTGGAGGAGGGGCGGCGTGCCGTGAACGAGGCCGCCGCGGACCGCGATACAGCGACCGCGCGGGACATCGCGCGGCTCGGCGCACAGGTTGCGGAGAACCGCTGCGCGAGCGAGGAATCGTGCAAGGCGATGCTCGACATCCTGGACCAGCAGCAGCTCAACGGCCGCCTGCCGCGCGACCTGCCCGCCTTCACCAAATTCCCGCACAAGACCGGGACGCTCGGCAGCGGCGCGGTGGTAAACGACGCGGGAATCCTCTCTCTGGAGGACCATCCGGTCGCGGCGGTCGCGGTGCTGAGCCGCGATGTCGGGAACCCGATTCACGAGACAAACTCGGCCATCGCCGCGGTCGGCAGGGCTGTTTACGAATTCTACGCTTCCCGGCAAGGAGGATGACATGAGACCGATCAGGCGCGCGCTCATCAGCGTTTCGGACAAGGCAGGCGTCGTCGAGCTGGCGCGCGACCTCGCGGACCGAGGTGTGGAGATCATCTCGACGGGAGGGACCGCGAAGGCGCTCACGGACGCAGGTATTCCCGTCACCGGAATCAGCGACGTGACGCAGTTCCCGGAGATGCTCGACGGCCGCGTCAAGACACTCCACCCTATGGTCCACGGCGGCCTGCTGGCGCGCCGTGATCTTCCGGCCCACATGGCGACGCTGGAGGAGCACGGAATCGTCCCCGTCGACCTGCTCTGCGTCAACCTCTACCCGTTCGCGCAGACGGTGGCAAAGCCAGACGTGACGCTGGAGGAAGCGGTCGAGAATATCGACATCGGCGGCCCGGCCATGATTCGCTCCGCCGCCAAGAACCACGACTCCGTGACCGTGCTGGTCCATCCCGCCGACTACGGTCTCGTGCTCCGGGAGATGGCCGAGAACGACGGCTCTACGACACGGGAGACGCGCCGTCGTCTCGCCGCCAAAGCCTACGCGCACACCGCCCGCTACGACAGCATGATTGCGGGATTCCTTCAGGCCAGGTTCGCGCCGGAGGAGCCGTTCCCACAGGAACTGGGTCTCGGATACGTGAAGGCGCAGAACTGCCGCTATGGGGAGAACCCGCACCAGCGCGCCGCCTTTTTCCGTGAGACAAATGTCACAGAGAACTGCGTCGGCACGGCCAGGCAGATTCACGGCAAAGAGCTCTCGTTCAACAACTTCTTCGACATCAACGGCGCGCTGGAGACAGTGAAGGAGTTCACCGCGGCCGACGACCCACTCTTCAACCGTCCCGCGGCGGTCATCGTGAAGCACACGAACCCCTGCGGCGCGGCCCTGGCCGATTCTCTCGCCGAGGCGTTCGTGAAGGCGCGCCTGGGCGACCCGATCTCCGCGTTCGGCGGAATCCTGGCGGTGAATCGCCCGCTCGATGTCGCGACCGCCGAGGAGATTACGGGGAAGAACACCTTCTTCGAAGCGATTATTGCGCCCTCCTTCGAGCCGGAGGCGATTCCTATCCTCACGGAGCGCAAGAAGTGGGGCGCGAACCTGCGGCTGCTGGAGGTGGGCGATCTCACCGGCTCACTTGAACGAGCTTCCGGATTCGATACGAAGAAGGTGGTCGGCGGCCTTCTGGTGCAGGATCGCGATCTCAAAATCGTTAGCCCCGCTGAACTGAAGGTAATGACGGAGCGCGCGCCGAACGACGAAGAGATAGCCGAGCTGCTCTTCGCATGGAGAATCGTGAAGCACGTGAAGTCGAACGCCATTGTCTTCACGAAGGATCGGCAGGTGCTGGGCGTCGGCGCGGGGCAGATGAACCGCGTGCGCTCCGTCCGGCTTGCGGTCGAGCAGGCGGGCGAATCGGCGCGCGGCGCGGTGATGGCTTCCGATGCCTTCTTCCCCTTCCCGGACGGCCCGACCGCCGCCGCGGAAGCGGGAATCACCGCCATCATCCAGCCGGGCGGCTCGGTGAAGGACCAGGAGACCATCGACGTCTGCAACCAGTATGGAATCTCGATGGTCTTCACGGGAATGCGGCACTTCCTGCACTGATTCGTGAAACGTGATGCGTGAGCAGGGCGACGCGACCAAACAACGAGGGCGGCGCACATGGAGCGTGGCGGCGCTGATGTTGCTGTTCGCGCTCGTGGGTGCACTCGTCGTGGGCTTGCGGCAACCGCCGAAGCTCATGGACCGAGCGAAGCTCGTTACGTCCTACCGAGTTCCTGCCGGCGAGATGGTTTTCGAGCACCGCTGGATGCCGGACGGTCGTATTCGCGTGCTTGTCGTTCCGCTGAGAAGCTTTTCCCGGGTTGAGGAGGTAGAACCGCGCACCGGAGACGTAGTTTCGCGGCGTGTGTTTAACGGCGTCACCAACGCGTGCTGGCTCTCGCCTGATGGCAAGCGACTGCTTAGCCTGGAACCGGGCGCCCCGGCAGGGTCAATCTCACTTTGCAGGATTTTTTCGGTGGACGAGGGCCGGCAGCTCACATGTGTGAAGGCGGCAATCCCCAAACGTACTCCTGGGAATCAAGTTGTTGGGATACATATCCTGTGGAATCCGAATAGCCGCGAGTGGATGGACATGTCAACTGCCGGCATGGGGACCGTGCACCGCGTTCAGGGTGGGATGACGCGGTCCGTCGCTATCCGCAACACTGGACTCATGGTCCCGCTTATCCTCGATTCGAGGGATCGGCTCCTCGTCCACACCTTCCGGAGCTCGCGAGGCGGTTCGCTCGGTTATCGGGAAATCTCCCTGAGCGGTCCATCCGGGAGTCGGAGTGTCCCGCTGCAGCTCCCGGCCGGTGTGGAGATGTCCCACGCATACCTTTCGCCGGACGAGCGCAGAATTGCGTGGTACATCCGATTCCGCGAGCAGCAGCCTGGCTGGCTGCAGAGACTGATGGCGCTGGTCGGCAGACGGCCCGGAGCCGATTATAAGTCCGAGGCGGTTTATGTCTGTGACCGGAACGGCGCCAACATGCGCGATCTGGGCCGGGTCGTTCTCTCCGGCGCCGAGGGCCACATCAGCGCACTCCAGTGGACCCGCGACGGAGCTGCGGTAACCTTCTTCCAAAACAAGCACCTCTATGCGGTCGATGTCGCCCGCTAAGGCCATGCCAGGAGCACGAAGATGTCCAATATTCCCATCGGATTGCAGCTCTACTCCGTGCGTGAAGATTGCGCGCGCGACCTGCCCGGCGTGCTGGAGGCGGTCGCGAAGATGGGCTATGCGGGCGTCGAGTTTGCTGGCTACTACGACCGCACGGCCGAGGAGCTCCGCCGCCTGCTCGACGCGAACGGCCTCCAGTGCTGCGGCACCCACACGCAATATCCCACTATCCTGCCGGACAGGATCGAAGAGACCATCACCTTCAATGCGACGCTCGGCAACCGCTACCTGATCGTGCCGTGGCTCAACGAGGATCTCCGCCCCTCCCGCGACGCCTGGAAGCGGCTCGCCGACATCTTCAATCGGGCTGCCGAAACCGCGAAGCCGCACGGGATGGTGGTCGGCTACCACAACCACCACTTCGAATTCCAGCCGCTGGAAGGCGAGCTGCCGTGGGACATCTTCTTCGGGAACACCCGGCCGGAAGTCGTCATGCAGCTCGACACCGGTAACGCGCTCCACGGCGGCGCCGACCCCGTTCCGTTCCTTCAGCGCTATCCCGGCCGCGCCCTGACGGTCCACCTGAAGGAGTACAGCGCCACCAACGACAAGGCGCTCATCGGGGAGGGCGACGTGAAGTGGGACGAGGTCTTCGCGCTCTGCGAGGGCTACGGCGGCACCGAATGGTACATCGTCGAGCAGGAGAGCTACGCCCATCCGCCGCTCGAATGCGTCGACCTCTGCCTCCAGCGCCTGAGATCCATGGGCAAGTGATCCCGTAGACCCACAAAGCCGAGCGAAACCACGAATGCACACCGATACACACGAATAAGAGCCGGATTCAGCCATTATAAACAGAATGAACATAATAACTGCAAAGACCCTTCCCCATAATGTTCATACCGTTCATAACGGCTAAGTCTGGTCGTTGACGTTATTCGTGCTCATTCGTGTGCATTCGTGGTTTTAAAGCCGTTGCCGTTCTTGCCGGCTCCACGGCACCGCGGCTCAGCAATGCTTGATTTTCGGCCTCGCTTACTGCTAGAATAGTGTTCGTGAATTTAGGCACAGATTTCCAGCCGCCACACTTGCGGCACAGACGAGAAGAGGAGCATCCCTACTGATGGCCACCGGAAAAGTCGTGCAGGTGCAGGGGCCCGTCGTGGACGTGGCATTCGCGCCCGGCGAGCTGCCCGCCATTCTGAACGCGATTACGATCAAGGACCCCGCCCGCAATATCGATCTCGTGGTCGAAGTCGCGCAGCACCTCGGCGACGACGTCGTGCGCACCATCGCCATGTCCTCGACCGACGGGCTCGTGCGCGGCATGGCTGCCGACGACACCGGCGGCCCCATCACCGTTCCGGTCGGCAAGGAGACCCTCGGCCGCGTCTTCAATCTGCTGGGGAACACCATCGACGAGCTGGGACCCGTGGTGACGCAGGAGCGCTGGCCCATCCACCGGCCCGCCCCGAGCTTCGAGGACCAGTCCACCAACGAGGAGATCCTCGAGACCGGCCTCAAAGTCATCGACCTCCTCACCCCCTACCTGAAGGGCGGCAAGATCGGCCTCTTCGGCGGCGCGGGCGTCGGCAAGACGGTGCTCATCCAGGAGCTCATCACCAATATCGCGACCGAGCACGGCGGATTCTCGGTGTTCGCGGGCGTCGGCGAGCGGACGCGCGAGGGGAACGACCTCTGGCTCGAAATGACCGAATCGGGCGTTATCTCCAAGACCGCCATGATGTTCGGCCAGATGAACGAGCCGCCTGGCGCCCGCCTCCGAGTCGCCCTCTCCGGCCTGACGATGGCGGAATATTTCCGCGATGTCGAAGGACAGGACGTGCTCCTCTTCATCGACAACATCTTCCGATTCACGCAGGCAGGCTCCGAGGTCTCCGCGCTGCTCGGCCGAATCCCGAGCGCCGTTGGTTACCAGCCCACACTCGGAACGGAGATGGGCGCGCTTCAGGAGCGAATCACGTCCACGAAGAAAGGCTCGGTAACCTCGGTGCAGGCGGTCTACGTCCCGGCCGACGACCTCACGGACCCGGCGCCGGCGACGACCTTCGCCCACCTCGACGCCACCACCGTTCTGGACCGCAACCTGGCCGCGAAGGGCATCTACCCGGCCGTGGACCCGCTCGGCTCCTCCTCCCGAATCCTACAGCCCGCCGTGGTCGGCGAGGAGCACTACCAGGTGGCGCGCGCCGTACAGGCAACCCTCCAGCGCTACCGCGAGCTTCAGGACATCATCGCGATTCTGGGCATCGATGAGCTTTCCGACGAGGACCGGCTGGTGGTTTCCCGCGCCCGCCGAATCGAGCGCTTCCTCTCGCAGCCCTTCCGCGTCGGCGAGCAGTTCACGGGGATTCCCGGCAAGTACGTCCCGCTCAAGGAGACCATCCGCTCCTTCAAGGAAGTGGTCGACGGCAAGCACGACGACCTTCCCGAGCAGGCGTTCTACATGGTTGGCAACATCGAAGAGGCGGTCGAGAAGGCAAAGACCCTTGCCGCCGGGTAAGGCGGAGTATCGAGTGTTGAGTATTAAGTATTGAGCCTGACTACTTAACACTCAACACTCAACACTCAACACTTGAGGAATCATGGCAACTTTTCAGTTGGAGCTGGTGACGCCGGAGCGCGTTCTTCTGAGCGAGCAGGTGCGATCCGTGCGCGCGCCCGGAATTGAGGGGTCGTTCGGCGTGCTGGCGAATCACGCGCCGCTGATGACTGCGCTGATGGTCGGTCTCATCAAGGTCGAGTACGAGAACGGTGATATCGAGCACGTGGCGACGAGCGGCGGTTTCATGGAAGTGAACCGGGAGAAGACCACGATCCTGGCGGACACGGCCGAGCGAGCCGAGGACATCGACATCTCGCGCGCCGAGGAGTCCATCTCCCGCGCCCGTCAGCACCTCGCCGGCAGTACGGCGGTGGACTATGACGAGGCCTCCGCCTCCCTGGAGCGCGCCACGAATCGCCTGAAAGTCGCGCAAATGGAACGCCAGTAACCGCAACGGACGGACCCTGAAGCCCCGCGGGAGTTTCTCGCGAGGCTCTGTTCCTGGCGGGCTTATCGGCTCACGGAACCGGCTCGAACTGCGCGGTGAAGTGGCGGAGGAGCGGCGCCTGACGGGTAATCCGCATTCCGCGAATCGAATGCCGTCGCGCAAACGTCTCCAGCACCACCTCCGCCAGATAATCTACGTGGCTCTGCGTGTAGACCCGGCGCGGAATCGCGAGCCGCACCAGGTCCATCGCCGAATATGATTCAGCCCCGGATTCGGGGTCTCGCTTCCCGAACATCGCGCTTCCGATCTCCACGCCGCGAACCCCGCCAGTCTCATACAGCGCGCAGACCAGCGCCTGCCCCGGATATTCTTCGATCGGTACGTGCGGAAGGAACGCGCGGGCGTCGATGTAGACCGCGTGCCCACCCGGCGGCTCGACGATTCGAACTCCGGCCGCCGTGATCTTCCGCGCGAAATACTCCACCACGGCATGCCGGTAGTCGAGATACCGCTGCTCCAGCGCCTCCTCGATTCCGACCGCCAGCGCCTCCAGGTCCCGCGCCGCCATCCCGCCATACGTTGGAAACCCCTCCGTCAGAATCAGCATATTCCGGGACTGCTCCGCCAGCGCGTCGTCGTTCATCGCGAGGAAGCCGCCGATGTTCGAGAGGCCGTCCTTCTTGCCTGAGAACGTCGCGCCGTCGCAATACGAGAACATCTCCTCGGCAATCTCGTGAGGCGTCCTGTCCGCGTAGCCCGGCTCCCGCTTCTGGATGAACCATGCGTTCTCGGCGAACCGGCAGGCGTCGAGGAAGAAGGGGATTCCATGACGGTGGAGCGTCTCGCTCACCGCGCGGATGTTCTCCATCGAGACCGGCTGCCCGCCGCCCGTGTTGTTGGTCACGGTGAGCATACCGACAGGGATGTTCTCCGCCCCAACTCGCCCAATGGCCTCCTCCAGCTTCCCGATATCGAGGTTGCCCTTAAATGGGTGAATCGCGGCCGGGTCGCGGCCCTCGTCGATGACCAGGTCGAGCGCGTCGGCATGCGTGAACTCGATGTTGGCGCGCGTCGTGTCGAAGTGGTTGTTGCTCGGCACGACCTTGCCCGCGCCGCCAAGAATCGCGAACAGAATCCGCTCCGCGGCACGCCCCTGATGCGTCGGGATGATGTGCTTCAGCCCCGTGATTCGCCGAACGACATCCTCGAAACGGAAGAAGGACCTGCCGCCCGCGTAGCTCTCGTCCGCCACCATCATCGCGCCCCACTGCGCCGCCGACATCGCGGACGTCCCACTGTCCGTGAGCAGGTCGATCATCACGTCCGCGGCATTCAGCAGGAAGGGGTTGTAATGCGCGGCCCGCAGCAGCTCCGTCCGCTCCTCCTGGGTAGTAAACCGGATCGGCTCGACCATCTTGATCTTGAACGGCTCGATGATTGCTTTCATGGCAGCCTTCTGACGGCAGTTGGGTTCGCCGCGCAGGCGGGAAATACCTCGAAAGGCCGCGCGTTACAAGACTCAGGCCAGGAGCATGGCTGATCCTGACTCGCTTACCGGTAGCGCCGTCGCTATTTCGCGACCAGGTTCCTCACGCACTCGTCGAAGTCATCGAACTGCGTGACGTACTCCGGTTGTTGTTTGCGCGAGTTGCCACGGAACTGACGGACCGCGACCAGATTGGCGCGCGGAACGACGACGAGATACTGCCCGAGGTACCCTTCGTGGGAAAACTCCGTCAGCGTGAAGGTCATGTCGCAGGCGGCAATGCCCTTTCTCCACGTATTGTCATCCCATTCACCTCGATTCGGAAAGACCTTCGCAACCTCAACGTACCAGTTGTCGCGGTTAATGCGCCGATTGAAGAGGGGCCGCGCACGACTGATGAACGACTCGGGGACCCCGTGCTCGCGCCAGTATTCGATCATGGCGTCGTCAATGACGCACGTGGCGTCGAACTTCAGCCACCATAGCAGCCCCATCTCCGGGGCTGTCAATCTCCGATTATTCTTCGTCGCATAGTGTTCCCGAAACTGGTCCGTGGTTGCCTCGGTCACGTACCGTTCGCTGAGGAGCCGCTTGCCATTCCAAATGCCGCGATGCAGCATCAACTGGCCGATTTTAGCGAGGTCGGTCGCCCGCATCCGGAGACCCGCCATGCCATGCGGGTTGCCGGCGGGATCGCGCTGCCACTTGAAATCGGTGATTCCCATCGGAGTGAAAAGGCGCTGCTTTAGGAAGTCGTCCAGCTTCCTGCCGGCAGCCTTCTCCACGAGACCGGCAAGGAGGTTCGCCGCCTTATTGTTATAGGAGAACCGCGTGCCTGGCGCGTCCGACATCGTAGCGTCCAGGGCGAGCTTCACGAAGTCCCTGGTGGCGTAGATCTCTTCGGTAGTTGGGTTGCTTTGGATCCCGGAAGTGTGGGTGAGTATATTGCGAATGGTGACGCGTGACTTCAGAGGGTCGGCCTTCCATTCGGGGAAAAAGTCGCATACAGTCTGGTCGAGGCTCTCGATCTTGCCGTCATCCCACACGAGCCCAACGGCCAGCGACAAGAAGATCTTCGTTACGGACATGAGCTCGACTGGCTCATGTCCGGCCGGCGTCCAGGCGGCGGTCACAAGTCGGTCGTCCTTCACGATGACGAGCGCGTCCGATTCAGTAGCCCGCGCACGGGCAAGCAGATGGTTGAGTGCGTGAGCGGAAATACCGGCACGGCGAAGGGCGTCTCGATAAGCTGGCGGCCCGTGCGGCCCGGGCTCGGTCGGCAGCGCGCCCTGCATGGATACAGCGGCAGCCAAAATAGCGCACCAAATCATCGGCAATTCTCCGCGAACTAGCGAGGTCGTTCATTTCGGTCGCGAGACGTTAACGAGAGGCCGGCAGGTTGCTATCGACCAGAATTGCGTCCGGCGCGCACCTTCACCAGGCTTCGCCCGTGCAAATCTCACAAGAAGTGGCATTCAAGCCCTGACGGCAATGATGTCGGCAAACGAGCGGTGCTTCTCCGTCTGTGGATGCCAGAGCAGGTCCTCGCCATAATAGAGCACGCGCCAGCCGTCGTACACGCGCTTCAGCTCGCCCGGCGCGAAGAGATACATCCCGTCGCCCTCTGGTCGCGGCGCCACATTCGTAAACACCCGAATCGCGTTCATCCCGCCGGCCGGCGCGTTGGCGCGCATCTTCCCAACCATGTCGAGGCACTCGTCTCCCAATCCCGACAGACTGTTGTGCGCAAAGAATAGGTCATATCCGGCCGTCAGATCAGCCTCCCGAATGTCGCCGCAGGTGACGGATCGGAGCGATACGCCGGATTCGGCGGCCAGCCGACGAGCCTTCTCGATACCTGCCGCCGACGCGTCCACCGCGTCCACGGTCCACCCCTGCTGCGCGAAGAAGACCGAATCCCGCCCCTCCCCGCACCCGAGATCGATGGCTTTCGCGGCTCGCTCACCATAGGTCTGCTTCCACATCGAGACGGTGAGACGGCCGAGAATCGACGGCTCCTTCCCGAAAAACCACTCGGTCTCGCTCGCGCCATACCGCGCGTCCCATCGGTTCGCGGAGTCGTCCACAGCTACCTCATCTCCCTGGCAGGATCGACAAATGTGCCCTTGGCGCAGAATGGTCTGTCGATGAAAATACCCAAAAGGATTCTACAACGACAGGAACCAGCCGCCCGCCAGTTGCGTCCATACAGAATAGCAGACGCACATCTGCTAATCGTCACATTCCCAAGCGTGTGCTGGCTTACAATCGCGGTCGTGAAACGGTTCCCAATGGGTAGCTGGAGTACAAGAACAGGGCGGGTGTAGGGGCGAATAACCCGCCGCACGAACTTCCTCCAGAGGCACGAACTTCCGTCGGCGGGTTATTCGCCCGGACGTCGGTCGAAGGAACTCCCTTCAGAGGCGCCAGCATCCGTTGGCGGGAGTAGAGGCAGGGACTGAGCGCGCCGTGCTACCCTTCTCCCGTTTTGGGAGAAGGGGCAGGGGGATGAGGGCAGATGCAGGCCCTACTTCGACGGATTCACGAGCTTCTGAACGTCCGGAGTATTCAGGTTATCCTTCGTGACGACCGTCATACCGCTATTGATGAACTTCTCGCTGATCGGCTTCTTGCGGATGGCGTTGAGGACCGTCTTGACGCCCTTGTAGCCCATCTGAAACGGGTCCTGCACGATGGTCGCCTGAATGATTCCGTCCTGGAGCGCCTTGATCTCCTCGGTCGAAGAGTCGTACGCGACGAGCTTGACTTTGCCGGCCAGACCCTTCTGCTTCAGCGCGTTCGCCGAGCCGACGCCGTTAGGCTCGTTCGCCGCGAAGATTCCCGTAATCTCCGGGTGGGCCGTGAGCATGTTGAGGGTCGTCTCGGTCGCCTTCTGAGGGTCGTTCGCCTCGAGCGTGGAGACGAGCTGGATGCCCGGATACTTCTTTATTCCCTCTTCGAAGCCCTTCTGCCGGTCGTCGGACGACGCGGATCCCTTCTGGAAGATAAGCAGGCCGACCTTGCCCTTCTCGCCCATCGCCTTTGCGAGCGCTTCGGCCGCTCTCCGGCCGCCTTCGACGTTGTCGGTGGCGATGTAGGCCAGTGACGCATCCTTGTCGGTCACGCCGGAATCGATGGTGACCACCGGGATACCCTTCGCCTTCGCGTCGAGCAGCGGCTTGTTCAACGCGGTGGCATCTGTCGCGGCGAGCACGATTCCGTCGACCTTGCCGGTAATCTTGGTCTCGACGAGATTCACCTGGTCGTTGATGGACCCCTCGTTCGCGGGGCCGGCCCAGTCGACGGTGCAGTTCTCCTCTTTGCACGCCTGGTCGGCGCCAGCCTTCACCGCCTGCCAGAACTGATGCTTCGTCCCTTTGGGCATTACCGCGATCGTAAGCTGCTTGCCTGCCGCGCCTCCTCCACCGCCAGCCGGTCCGCCTCCCGCCGTATCAGACGGCTGCTCCTTTGGGCAACCGCCGACGGCAGCCGCTATCGCCGCGAACGCCAGAACGCCGCCAAACCGCCGCAACATTGTCGAGCGCATTCTCTTCTCTCCTATAATCGAATCGGTTGTATACGTCATCCGATACGCAAGCGGCACGACCTTACTCATCTGCAAGCAACACCTCTGCCTGTGCCGCCTCGGCATACTCGACGCTATCTTCGTCCGTCTCATTGCCGAGGGCCTCGAACCACTCACGCCACTGCCGGTCTTCGTCGGCCGCAATACCTCGTGCCAGGGATTCTTGTAAAAGGGCGTTGAGAGTGATTCGTCGTCTTCTGGCAACACGAACCCCGGGTTCGTACACGTTGGGCCTCAACCGCACCGTAAGCGAGCGGGTTCCAGCAGCGCGTTTCATAGTACGTGGCCACTCACAGTCATTAACTCTCGTCACGCAGCCAGGCAATTGGCTGGCGATCCTCCCCTTGCGACGCTTTACAGGGGACTACATGTCCCCGCTACGCATAGTGAAGTCCCCCAGCGGGGACTGAATGCACTTGAATCAGGAGTCCACGAAGGTGGACTTGACCATGTTGACCGGGGACTTGTAGTCCCCTGTACGGTGTCTGGTTTGCTCGCCTGCGTAAGGTGAGTCACGGAGTCATGATACCAGCGCCAACCGAGTTCGTCATTGGCCAATGCAGACGACTTCCTTCAGGCTGCGGCTGAAGAGGTGGCCCCCCGCGTAGCTGACGGAGTTGAGGCTCCAGGTCTCTCCGACAGGGCCAAGATCGTTTACCGCGAGCAGGGCGGACTTATCGAAGGTCCGCGCCCGGCTGTTGACCACGTAGGTGATGCCGAGCATGGTGGACATGTAGAGCCGGCCGTTGATGGCGGTCGGGCTGGCGAAGAACGCGGGGATGGTCCAGCCATCGGTGCGCGACCGATCCTCCGGCGCGACCTCTCGGCCCTTGTAATCGGTGGTCTGCGTCGTGATCGGACTGGTGTAGAGGAGGCGGTCCGACTTTCCCGCGAGCCGCTCGACGCCAACCGGGACCTCCAGGTACTCGACCTTGCCCGTCTCGACGTTCACACGGCCGATGCAGTGGGAGGGGCCGCTCAGACCGGGCGGTGCATATCCGTTGCGGCGATGTCCGGTGGAGGTGAAGAAGTAGTGATAGCCGTCCACCACGAGGTTGGCGTGCCAGTTCGGGAAGACGTGGAGAACCTCGCCCGGCTTCAGCCGCACGCCGGGGCAGAAGTCCTTCATGTCGCGAATCGAGACGTTTCCGTGCGCGACGTACGCCTGTGCAGCCGGGTCCCACTGGTAGAAGTCCACGTTGCGGACGAGCGACTGCTCGCGAATCAATTTGCCGGTATTGGCGTCGAGCACGAGGTGCGATTCCTCCGGCGCGTTACGGAACCAGTAGGCGTACTGACTGTCCCACGTCATGGTGTAGAGCGCCTGAAAGGTCGTTCCATCCACGGGCCCGCCGGGCCGCGAATCGGGTACGTAGCGCCAGAGGGTCTTGCCTTCCCGTCCGGGCGCGAGGCTCGTCATCGTCAGCCCAATGGGCCGCTCCGGCACATCGTGCGGCCCGCCGCGGCCGGAGAGGACGCCGAATGTCCCGTTCGCCAGCCGGCCGATGACCGGCGTGCAGTAGTATGTGGTCCCGTCCTCCGCGATCCACTTCGTCCTGCCGGTGTTCTTGTCGATCCCTCGCAGGTAGTGCCAGAAGGAGGCCGGATGGGCAGGGTGGGGGTCCTCCGGCGCCTTGCCGTACTGCCGTTCGTGGGCGGCCGTCTCCTCCGCGGTGAGCGGCTCGACGTCGATGATGGTGTCGCCGAAGAGGATGGGCTCGCACTGCTTGTTGAAAGGCTCGCCCGGCGCGAGGAACTTCCTCCGCCACACCTCCTTGCCGTTGAAATCCCAGCAGCCCATCTCGCCGCTGGCGTTGAAGAACCAGACGTGTCGGCCGTCGGTCACCGGCGTCCACGACGTGGAATCGCTGTAGGCGTACATCAGGGGGCTCGGGTTCTCGCCGACCAACTTCACCGTCCAGAGGCGTTTGCCCGTCTTCGCGTCGAGGCAGTGGCCCAATATGGTCGCGCTGTACTTCGGCTGGCCAATCACGTATTCCTCGAAGGTGGTGAGAAAGCAGCGGTCGCCCCAGACCGCGATGCCGCCCTGCCCGCCGTTCGGCATGGTCGAGCGCCACTTAACGTTTTCGCCGCGCGCGACCGACCAATGCACGGGCGGGCTGCCCTTGCCGAGCTTCCACGACATCTCCGGCCCGGCCGCCTGTGGCCAGTCCCGGTTATCCGCGAACGATTCCCGGGTCGCCACCAGCAAACCGAGAGTGACCACTACGCAGAATGAGAATCGATTCATGTCCATCCTTTGATAAGGCGGCAGGATCGGGCTGCCAATCCCGAAAAACCAAACAGCGCGGCAGACCGGTTGTGGTCTGCCGCGCTGAGATATTCGAGGGATCGGTCGGCTAGTCCTGCTGTATGGACCACTCCGCCGCCTTCGTCGAGCCCCACTTCCGATACTTCGCGTGCATGTCTCCAAAGAGCGCCGTGAAGCCTTCCTTGTGGCGATAAGCGACCTTGGAGGCTGTCATGTCGGGATAGTGGTCGGTCCGAATCTCCGCCTGAATACCGCGAATGGAATTCCCCTGAATGCATGGGTCGGCCGTTCCGGTTGCTCCCGTCATCGTCTCGACGACGTGGATAGTGCCGGCAGGATCCTCGACAGCGGCTGCGACCACGGAGAGGGTCGTGCCGGACGTGACAAAGCCGCTCTTGTCGCCGTTGGTGAAGCCGGCGGTCTTCCAGGCATTGAAGGGTATCAGGTTGCGGCCATACGAGAGGCCGTTGACGAGGAACGGGGGTACGTTCGTGCCGTCGGCCCCTGTCAGGATGCCAAACGAGATATCGGTCCGAGTGCGTCCGCAGTAGGTCCGCGCGGTGCCTCCGAATATCTTTGTGGGATCGGGCTTGAAGGTGGCGCTTGAGGTCGATGGACACACGAAGACCTGCTCGTTCTTGATATACGGCTGCATCAGGACCGGCCACGATATCAGGTGCGCGTTGTCCGGGCCGAGCTGCGACGGAGGATACTGTTCATCGTAATCCGTCTCGTACATCATCAGTCCGATGCCGATCTGCTTCATGTTGCTCATGCAGGACGATTGCCGTGCGGCTTCGCGGGCCTGGGCAAATACGGGGAAGAGGATTGCGGCGAGGATCGCGATGATTGCGATAACTACGAGAAGCTCGATAAGGGTGAAGGCGTGTGTGATCTTCCGGGGCATCCTTCGTCTCCTGTGGGCATGGGTGCGCCCCCTGCGGGCACACGGGCTTTCAACGCCCCTATGATACCTCAGGCTGTCCGCCCGCATGTTAAATCTTGCTTAAGCCTCGGAGCGGGCATTGCCGGTTTTTGCACCGGAATCGCCCGCTCCAGGGAATTGCCACGCGTTACCACAATGCGGCCGACGGATCACGCCGCCTTCGAGGCTGCGAGCACCTCCTCGGCGGCCGCGAGATTATGCTTTGCCTCCGTGTAGTCGGGCTTCCGAACGACGGCTGCCTCGTAGGCGAGCTTTGCCGCGGCGAAATCCCGCGTGTTGAAATAGCAGTTGCCCAGCACCAGGAAGCCGCTTGCGTTGCCAGGGTCCAGCCGGAGTCCGGCCTGAAGCGCCTCGGCCGCATTCGGATAATGGCCGAGGCGATAGAGCACGTCGCCTGCGTTGAAATAAGCGTTGGCGTAGCTTGGATCGAGGAACATGGCGTCCGCAAACGCGTCGATTGCGTCCGAATGCCGCCCCATGCCTGTGTGCGCCCGTCCGAGATTGACACAGAGCTCCGGCGAGCGCGGGGAGAGCCGTCGCGCACGGACAAGCGTGTCCGCCGCTTCGTCGAAAAGTCCGAGCGCAAGACAGCATTCACCGAGCCGCGCGAGAAGCGCGGGGGAGCCTGAGTCGGCTTCGGCGGCGCGCCGCAGCCAGCTCAGCGCTGCTTCGTGGTCGCCGGCGTCCGCGAGGAGCACGCCGAGGTCGGCGCTCGCGGCAATGAAATCAGGATCACGTTCGAGAATCGCTTCAAGCTCCACTCGCGCCTCGTCGTCGCGGCCGATTGACCTCAGACTCTTCGCCAGCAGGTAGCGCGCATCCCGGAACGTGGCGCTGCATTCGAGGGACTTACGGCAGTATTCCACCGCATCCTGATAGCGATCCTGCCCTGTAACCGCCAGCGCGAGGCCGTACCAGGCTTTGTAGGTGTAGGCGCCGGAATCGCCCGTCTGCACGAACTGCGCGTCCCGTCCCTTCTCAATGGCCGACCGGAATCGCTCCTCCGCCTCGGCATAGCGCATGAGATGGAGGCACGCATGGCCGCGCGCGAAGTCGAGGCCCGGATGGTCGATTCCCAGGCCGGCCGCCTGCTCGCACACCTTAATTGATTCGGCCGCGCGGCCGGTCGCATAGAGCGCGGTCGCCCATTCGACGAACATGATCGCTGTGTACTCCTGGGCCGGGTCGGCGGTGGGGCCGGCCAGTGCGAACCACTTCGCCGCCGCCGCCAGATCGCCGCGTGTGAAGTACGCGTTGCCCAGGTTGAAGAGGTGGAACGTGCGCTCGGTGGGATACTGGTTCTCCTCCACCTCGCGCGTCAGCATGCGGATGAACCGCTCGTGCTTGTTCCGCTCGTCCATTACGTCGGCTGTGTAGCCGTAGTGGTCGAGTGTGAGCTGGGAGAGCGCGCAATCATAGCCGGCTTCCTGAAGCGCGCGCATATTCTGCTCATGCACGCGGCCGGTGAATCGAATTGCTGTATCGAGGCGGAAGAGGCGGCAAGCGCGGTGCCAGCAAACTTCGGGTTCGTCACCCTCTGTCATGATATTGCGAATGTTGACCATGTAGCCGCCGACCTCCGGCTGCGCCTCGACGATGAGGTACTTCAGCAGGTCCGCGTTGCCTTCCGCCAGCCGTTCGTCCGCGTCGATCCAGAGCGCCCAATCTCCAGTCGCATGGTCGAGGGAGACGTTGCGGGCGGCGGAGAAGTCGTCGGTCCATGCATGGTGAACGACCTTCGCGCCGAATCCGGCGGAAATCTCCTGCGTGCCGTCGGTCGAGCCGGTATCGACGACGACGATCTCGTCTGCTATGCCGGCCACGCTCTCCAGGCAACCCTTGAGGAACTTCGATTCGTCCTTCACGATCATCACAACCGAGAGGCGCGGCAACGGACGGATGGCCGGAGAGATGTCGGCATCGACGACTGGTTCCGAGATCACGGCCGGAGCGGCTTGGCGCGCCTGGAGCAGAGATTCGGCGCGATTAGTCAGGTCCATGAGTTCGCGGAACTCAGAATCGTGCTTCGCGCCGCGAATTCCCCTGGCGGATAACCGCTTGCGAAGTTTCCGCGCCTCTGCGATGACGGCGTGCCTCGTCCGCTCGAGCGTACGGGCGATGTCGGCATTGCCCGGCGAACATTCCGCGGCGGCGATCGCGTGCATTGCGGCGGCCCGCGCGTTACCGAATTCGAGCAGAACGAAAGCCAGGTTGTGATGGAAGTCGCGCGGTTCAGGACATTGCGCGATTCCAGCCTCCAGGACCTCGACCGCGCGTTCGGTATTCCCGGATCGGAAGAGCGCCACGCCGAGAACGTTCCGGAGTTCCCAGTCGGCCGATGCCGCGCCGCCAAGCAGTTCAATCTGCTCGATTGCCTGGAGCCAGTTGCCGGCGCGCGCCAGCCCGATGGCTCCCTGCTTCGCGGTCTCGAACGCGGTCGGCGGCTCATGAGTCGCTGGCATCGCGTATTGCGAACCCGGCGAGGCGAGCCGATCGAGTCGCTCCGCTGCGATGGCGGCGGCGTGAGCCCAGGTGTGCTTTGCGGCGATGTCGGCGGCCGCGACCAGGCCGATTGTGCGCCCCTCTTCCGGATTCTCGTAGAGGCGGCGCATCGCGTGGCTCAGGGCATCGCGGTCCGGCTCGGCCCACCAGGCGCGGTCCACCAGCACCAGATCGCCGATATGGGTCTGGTCGAGCACCGTCTTGCGCGCGGGAATCAGGAAGCTGTTGGAGCTGTTCGCGAAGTCGAGCGCCGCGCCGAATCCGGTGACGATTGCGGGCTTGCCGCACGCCATCGCCTCCGCGATTGGCAGCCCGTAGCCCTCTCCCCGATAGGGATGGACCAGCGCATCGCAGGCCGCATACAGGGAGGCGACACTGTCCTCCGGCATGTCCTCGGTAAGGTGGACGATCTCCGGCGCGTTCGGCAGTGCCCTGACAGCCGTGATAAGGGCGGCGGCGTCCTGGCCCGCGTAGAACGAGTTCGCCCCGAAATCCTTGATGATGAGCGACACGTCGTCCGCGGCGGTGAACGCGCGGACATAGGCATCAAGCAGGACGTCAATCCCCTTGCGCGCGATTGTGCCGCCCACGAAGAGAAACTTGTAAGACTTGCTTGTGGGTACCTCTGCCGGCGCGATGCCGGGATGGAAGCGATGCGTGTTGACTCCGTTCGGAACCACGACGACTTTGGAGCCTGCTACACCGCTCGCCAGGTACTCCTCGCGAACGAAGTGGGAGGGGACCCAGACCTCGTCCACGCTCGCGGCGATGCCTTCGACCCAGCTCTTCGGCAGGCTGCCGAACTCCCACGGTTGAATCAGCACGAGCCTGCCGCTCGCCGGCCGCGAGAAGTCCGCGGGCCATCGATGGCGGATGGTGGCGACCGGGTTTGATGGGTGCGCGACGAGACGGGTTGCGAGCGGATTCCAGCGCTGGTCCGACGCGGGATCGAGCTCGACTTCGTCGTAATGGCGGATGCCAAATTCGAATCGGTTCGCATCCAGCAGCGCAAGGGTCAGCTCGCGATTGACGAGCGCCAGGCTGTGGTGCGCGAAAAACGAGCCGTCCCAGAGGAATCCGGGCTTGCCGGTGCTTACGTGGAGAGGCATGGAATCGCATCGCTCCTTCGGAATGTGCGGTGGGTGGAAAGTGATCGCGCGGTGGAGAGCTCGTGTGGCGAGACAATGGGCAGCCCGCGCGCTTCCGCATAAACATTTTCGGGAGAATCGCGTTCGGACACCAGTACATCCGCCGGGAGGAAGAGCTTCCATCGCTCGTCGGCATTGAGCGGATCCGCGACAAGGTCGATATCCGGCAGCTCGTCGTGGCGCAAGCCGAGGCGTTGTGCCGCGAAGCCGAGAATTCGCCGCGCCAGCGCGTGGGCGGGCGGATGGATCGCAGGGTCGACGCGGAGGTGGAGCGAAACCGGCTCGGAGGCCGTGAACTCACGCGCATATGCAGCAACCGGGCCCTGCCAACTCTCGTCGTGGGACCAGTCTGGAAAGGCGAGCAGCGTAAGTCCCCGAATCGCGGGAGGCCTGGTCGCGAGCCGGGCCAGTACGGACCGGACGGCTATCAGGTCCCCGCGGCGCGATTCGAGGCAGGGCGCCCCGTCGATTATCCGCTCGGCAGCGGTCAGCGTTGCCTCGGCATCGTCCATTTGACCCCCGTCAACCAGCAGCCGGGCGAGCGTGATCCGCACGTCGATATTGAGCGGCGAAAGTCGGATCGCGGCGCGGTATTCGGCGATCGCTTCATCACTCCGACCGAGCGCATGGAGGGCCTGGGCGTGGTGGAGACGGGCCGTACCGCGGTCGGACGCGAGTCTCGCCTCCTCGGATGTAGAGGAAAGCGCCCTAACGAAGTCGCCCTCGATGTACGCAATTGCCCCCAGCATTTCCACCGCGCTCCAGCGATGGATCCGGACCATCTCCGCAATCCATACAGGGGACCCGTGGATACGCTTCGTCCATGCTGTCTCGGTATCGACCGCCTGCGCGGTGAAAGTACGTGGAACGAGGGGGCCCGCGAGCTGGCGCGCGTCGAGATGGGTGTCGTCCAAAATCCGAATCACTTCCGTGAGCTGTGCACGCGCTCCGGCGTGGTCGCCGACAGCCAGCAACAGATGCGACAGGTTCAGGCTGGCGGGAACGATGAGCCGGTCGAGATCGAGTGACCGCCGAAGGTGGGCATCCGCTTGCGCGCGAAGAACGGCCTGGCCCTTGTTCGGATCTACATGCTCGGACCATTCGAACAGCGCCGCGCCCTGCACAGCCGCGATCATCGCATTACGCGGGTCGGAAACGGCGGCCGTCGTGCACTCCTCAACGGCGCGCGGAAGCGCATGGCGATCCGCGCAGAGCAGCCACTGGCTGGCGCGCCTGGCGGAACGGTCGGCAGTGGGCAGGGCGTTGAATGGCCGCGCGCCGGGACTGACGGACCCCGGTCCCGCCAGAGCGGCGGCGATTCGATTGACGACGTCCACCGTCTTGTGCGGAGGAGTGTGATTGCGCACGGCGCGCCGGCCCGCTTCGGCAATGGCGGCGCGCTCGTCTTCATGCGTCAGGTAGTAGTCAAGCCGCTCTTCGAGATCGTCCTCGCCATAAAGAACGCAATGGACGCCGTCTTCGAATATATCACGGATCTCGCGATTTTCGCGTTCGTAGAGGACGAGGGCGCCGCAGGCCGCGGCTTCATAGACGCGCATGTTGATCTCGCCCCGAATCGACCGGTTGAAGACGATCTTCGCGCGATTCATCAGACGCGCGTACTCTTCGCCGAAAACGCCGCTCGTCATCACGACCTTCCAACGGTCCGATTGTGAAGTGACGCGAGCTACCCACGGCGCCCGGTCCCGTTGAATCTCTCCATGGAAGTTGCCGACCATCACCACGTCGAGGTCGCGCACAACGTCCTCCATCCGATAGTTTGTATCGGGGCTGTATGAGAAGAAGGGGACATAGACGACGTTGGAGTGTCCAATCGCGCGCAGCCGTTCACTGCCGGCGCGGTCGGTAGCGAGAACGTCGAACATCGATCCGATCAGATGGATCGCCTGCCCGCCGAGATTCCAATCCCCGATTATGGCCGCCGTGGGACAATCGGCGTTCTCAATTCCTCGCGGAACAGGGTGGTACTCAGGAGAGCAGAAGATGACGAGGTCGGGTAACCAGCCCGGGGGGAGCCGCGAGAGGATGTCCGTGAAGTCGTCGACGGCCGGATTCCACGGCACGTCTGCGTCCTTGCCATATGAAAGCAGGGCATGGCCCGCCACCTGAGCAAGGCTGTGCGTTTCGGGTTGGATAGGCCGGTCGGAGGGCCCTATGAGGACATGCATCGAATCTTCCAGCAACTCATGGCATCAAGCTGCAATGGACTTGCAGAGAGCCTCGTCGAGAGCCTCCGCGATCACTCCGGCTACGCGGGCATAGGAGTAGTGCTCGGCGATGTGGGCGCGGGCTGCTCGGCCGATTGTCGCTGCCGCTTTCTGGTCTGTGAAGGCACGGCGCATCAGCACTTTCAGATGTTCGGCATCCGGCTCGGCCCATCGGTGGCCGCGGAATGCCGGCGCTTCCCGCCATGCCGATTCAGGCACGTCGCCCAGCTTGCAGTTGATGAGATGGCTGGTCTCGGGTGTCATGAAGGCGGTGTTGCCGCTCCAGTTCGTGCCGATTACGGGCAGTCCCGACGCCATCGCCTCCATATAAGGGCGGCCCCACCCCTCGCCGCGCGTGGGAAGGACGAAGGAGTCCGCTGCCCGGTAGAGATTCGGCATCCTGTGCGCGGGAAGGTTGGAATCCTGGAGGATGATCTCCGGCGTGCGGGCCATCCCGCGGCCCAGGGTGTTCTCGACAAACGAGACAATCTGCTCGCCGATCTGGGCGGTCGTGTACCCCAGCGACGAGTGGGTCTTGATGATGAGCGCCACGTCCTCATCGGCGTCGAACTCCTCGACATACGCGCGCAGAAGGAGGTCCCAACCCTTACGCAGCGACCAGTCGAACACCGAGAGGAAATTGAATCCGCGGGCTCCGTCGATATCGAGCGCGGGCGCGTCGTCCGGGTAAAGACTCATGTCGATCGAGCCCGGCACGACAAAGAGCTTCTCTGCGCGAACGCCCGCGCGTACAAACGTCTCCCGGTTGAACTCGCTCGGAACCCAGACCTGGTCCATGCGGTTGCAGGCATCGGCCCATCCCTCGGGGAGCCTGTCCGTCTCGAACATCGTGCGGCCGACGTTGAGGCACGCATCCTCTCGTCGCGTGAAGCTCGTCGGAAAGATGTGGCTGACGTGGACACTGCCGGGCCTCCACGGACGGGAAGTAAAGCGGTGGAGGCGGGATTCGATGGTGGAGGGGAGCGCGAGTCGACGGTCGCTCCAGCGAATCGATTCGGCGGAGAGATCGACACCGGATTCATCCAGGGCGAGCACGAAGTGGCGCGCCTCGTCGGCGTATCCGCTCGGATCGAAGAGCGGCCCGTTCCAATGGATGGGCGGAGTGGAGCTGGCGCGTCTGGCCCGCATTGTCTGATCGGATCGCATTACTGGCCGCGCGCTCGCCTCCAGCCGGCTGGTGATCCAATCGGCGGTGCGCTCCATAGTCCAGTTGTCCAGCACATCCTGCCGCGCCCGCGCGCCCTTCTCGGCTGCTTCGTCACGATTCTCAAATACGCGGCGCATCAAGTAGGCGGTGGACGCGACGCTCGGCTGCGCCCAGAGTTGGTCAGGCGTATAGAACGGGTTTCGGGATGCCTGCTCGTCGTCTACTGGTGCGAGGCCGTCCACGTCGATCAGGTAGCAGTTGTCGTCGTTCATGAAGTCGAGATGGGCGCTCCACCGCGTGCCAATTACCGGCAGGCCGCCCGCCATCGCTTCCATGAACGGGATTCCCCATCCCTCGCCGCGAGTGGGCAGAACGAAGGCGTCCGCGGCACGGTAGAGTGACGGCATCTCCCGGTCGGGAATGAAGTCGTCGAGAACGACAATGTCCGGCGAGGATGCCGGGTCGAAGCCGAGCTCGCGAACGTAATCGCCCACCGTCGCGCGGACAGGCGGGGATGAATCACTCTCCGGATACGCGCGCAGGACCAGGCAGACATCGTCGGCGGCGGTGAACGCCTCGAGGTACGCGCGGAGGAGGACATCCCAGCCCTTCCGTCTCGACCACTGGAAGACGGAGAGAAATGTGAATCCTCGCTGCCCGGATATCCGCCTCGGCTGGACCTTCGCCGGATCGTAGTCGCTACCGTCGATGCCGAAGGGAATTACATGGAGCTTCCTGGGATCGACGCCGGAAGCGGCAAACGTCTTCCGGTTGAACTCGCTCGGCACCCAGACCTCGTCCATTCCGTTGCAGGCGGCGGCCCATCCGGCGGGCAGGCGGTCCGTCTCGAACATGCAGACGCCGACGTACTTCCTGAATCCGGGATTCGCGGCCCGGTGATGTCCGAACCAGTCCGCGCCATTCCAGAGCGAGGGGACGCCGAAGCAGATGAACGTGCCGTCACGCTTCGGCTGGTTAAGGAGCTGCCGCAACTTTCCAATCGTCTGGGGGTCCGCCTGGAGCTCCTTTACGAACCGGTCGCTGCCGCCAACGGCCTCAATCGACTGGCGCACCCCGGCTCTGTCCAGCGCGCGGGTGGCGTCCCGCCCGAGCCTCGCATAACCGCTGTAGTCGAAGAGATTTGCATGCCAGTGGACGGACGGGGACCGCGATTCCGGCGCGGCAACGACGGCACGGGTCGGTATTGGGAGCTGGATTCGGCAACCGGCAAGCTCCCGGTTGGAGGCCTGTAGCTGGTCGAATTCGTCGAGATATGGCCGGACAATTTTCGTATTTCCACCGAACCAGTAGTTCAGATCCTGGTCGAAGAGGGCGCGCATCCGCTGCCAGACGCAGTCATTCAGGACGACCGGCGGCTCTTCTTCCAGCAGCCACCTGCGCCAAATGTTGAGGCGGGCCGCAGCCGACCGGGTGTGGCTGTTGCCGGTCTTCGCCGTCTCGCTCGCCTCATGAAACCGCACGCAGACGCGCGGGTCCGGCAGGTAGGCGGTCTGCGCATGGCGGCTGAGGCGGAGCCAGAGTTCCCAGTCGTTTGCGGGCGCGAATCGCGGGTCCTCCGTGAGGCCGCCGTGCTCCTCCAGCAGCGACTTGCGGAGCAGCACGGAGTTCATCATGATGTGGTTGTTCTGGAGCAGGTCGCCGAACTCGTCCCGGCCCCCGACATAGCCGTAGGTCAGCATCCCGGAGCCCAGCGGTACCGACTGCGAGCGCCCGTCGCCGTCGATCAGTACCCAGGGGCAGTAGACGAATCCGATCTCCGGGTGCGAATCGAGCAGCGCCGCCTTCTCCTCGATGTGGCCGGGGAGAATCAGGTCGTCGTCGCAGACCAGGCAGACGTACTCACCGCGCGCCTCGCGGAAGGCGAGGTTGAAGTTGGGGACCATCCCGATGTTGGATGCATTGCGAATTGAACGGATGCGCGAATCCTCGGCCGTGTGGCGCGCGATGACGGCGGGCGTCTCGTCGGTCGAGGCGTTGTCGACGACCAGAATCTCGCATTGAGCAGGCGCGGATCGGGCGTGGCGGATGCACTCGTCGAGCAGCTTCGCCCGGTTCCAGGTCGGAATCAGAATCGAGATGAGGGGCGGGTTCATCGGCTCTCCTGCGCGCCGGCGAAGGCGCGCGATTCCTCGGCACTTGAGGCTTCATGGAGGCGGAAATAGTACTCGGCCGGCCGGGGAGTGTTCGGCTTGAATGTGTACGGGCCGGGGCCGCCGACGCGCGTATTCGCCGGGACGGAGGTCTTCACGAGCGAGCACCCCGGCTCCAGCAGGACGTTGTCGCCGACCAGGCAGTCGCCAATGAGACTCGCGCCCGCGCTGAGGATGAGCCGCTCGCCCATGGTCGGGAAGACGCCGCCAATCGCGCCAATGGTCGTGTTGTGGCAGACGGCCAGATAGTCACGGTAGCGCGCGCGGCCAAGCACCGTTCCCGCGCCGTGGACGACGCAGAAGACGTCCGGCAGGTCCACGTCGTAGAGGCAGCCAAACCCGTGCATCGCGCGATTCAGGAGGTAGAGCTTCTTACAGAGCGCTTCGTCGCCGCCCTCCCGGTGAATCGTGTTCGACAGGTAATAGAGGAAGGTGCAGTACTGGTCCCCGTGGAGGTGGTCGAAGGCCGGCTCGCCATCCACGTCGTAGCCTGGGCGGTTGATTCGCGCGAAACAGTGTTCCAGTCGGTCGAGCGCGAGGCTGACGAAGGGGCGCAGCTCGGATGCGCGCCGGTGACGGCCATCCGGGAAGAACGTGGCGAGCTGGGCCGACGTATAGGCGGCGAGCTCCGGTACCAGCATCGAAAGGTGCATTGGCATGGTCCTCAGGCCGTTCGAAGCAGGGGCCGCGATTCGGGCGCCACGGCTCGTGCCGCCCGCGAGAGGCGGTCCAGATCATCCGCGTGCAGCAGGGAAGCGACTCGCGCCCTCTCCGATTCGGGAATCACCTCGATTCGCACGCCATTGCGGGTCACATACGCGCCAGGGTACGGCGGGTACCAGAACGCGCGCGCATACCGATCGACCGTCTCGGAGTCAGCGTTCCGAGGGATCTGCTTCATTGCCTCGAGCTGCTCCTGTGACAGGCAGCGCATGCGGGCGGGGTCCTGCGGAACGGAGGGGATCGCGCGGCCGGATTCGGCCAGTTCGCAGAAATCTACGAAGAGCCGGATCATCTCCTCCTGTGTTCGCCGCTCCAGGCTAAAGGCCGTCTCATTCGAGGCATCGATGGGGAAGCGGCGGACTTCCACGAGAGGCCCGGTGTCAAATCCGTCGTCGAGGTGGTGGCACGTGCAGCCATACTCGGTTGCGCCATCCAGGATCGCGACGTTGTAGAACGCCCATCCGCCGTATTCGGGAAGCGGTCCGGCGTGGAAGTTCACGGAGGCGCGGCTGCCGACCGCAATTACCTCCGGCCGCACCCGGTAGCGGAACATATAGCTCACCACGAAATCGACGGGCTCGACCGCCATTTTCGTCAGCTCCGGCTGTGTGACGACGCTGAGGCCGTTCGCCCTCGCCGCCTCTTCCAGCGTCTCGCCGGGAATCCACGGATGCGCAATCTTGCGCGACACGACGACGTGCCGCACGTCCCATCCACGCTCCAGCAGCGTGCGCAGCGCGACGACCGACCCTGGCTTCGAACCCATCAGAATCACGCTCGGCATTCCGAATCAGCCTCCGTAGAACGACGCGACGCCATCCGCCACCCGGCGCAGGGTCTCGGCTGACATGCACGAGTGGAGCGGCAGCGACAGTATCTCGTTGCCGACACGCTCGGTCACGCTCAGATCCCCGCGGCGGCACTCCTTGAAGAGCGTAAACCAATGGCCGGGCTGCCAGTGGATGCCGGTATCGATTCCCTTCTCCCGAAGGTGGGCGCGGAGCGGCTCGCGATCTGCCGGATTCACGCGGATGTAGTAGAGGAAGGGCGTGACCTCCGAGAAGTCCGTCTGCGGTACGCGAATCTCAGGAATCGAGCCGAGCCGCGCGTTGTAGTAGCGGCAGGCTTCGCGGCGCGTGGCGGAGATGACGTCGAACCGGCTGAGCTGCGCGAGCCCGATGGCGGCGTGGAGGTTCGCCATGTGGTAGCGGTATCCGACCTGGCTCACGTCGTAGGTCCATGCGCGCTGGTTCTGGTACATCACCGTCGCGGGCTGGCCCATTCCGACGAGCCGCATCTCCTGCACGCGTCGCAGGTCCTCTTCCGAATCGACGATGAGCGCGCCGCCGTCGATGCATGTGACGGTCTTCACCGGGTCGAAGCTGAACATGCAAAGGTCGGAGAACGACCCGACACGCTTTCCTTTATAGTTGGAGCCGAAGGAGTGCGCGGCGTCGTGGATGACCCGGAGCCCGCATCGGTCGGCGAGCGCCTTCACACCGTCGTGGTCGCAGAGCAGACAGTCATAATCCATGACGATGATTGCGCGCGTCCGCGGGGACACCAGCTCGGCCGCCTTGTTCAGGTCGATGCAGAGCGTCGTATCGTCGATATCGCAGAAGACGGGCCGCGCGCCGACTGCGAGGATCGCCTGGAAGTCGGCGACGTTGTTGAACGAGGGAGTGATCACCTCGTCGCCGGGGCGGACGCCTGCGATAATCATCGCGAGATGGAGCGCGGCGTGACCGGTGGAGACGGCGGCGACATGCCGGTCGTGGCATCCCGTAAAGTCCTGGAGCGCCTGCTCGAATCGGCCGACATAGCTGCCCATGCCGAGCCAGCCCATCTCCAGCGCCCCGGTGGCGGCCGCGATCTCGTCGCGCTCGATCAGCGGCTTGAAGACGGGAATCGTTTCCAGGATTTCAGGAGTGACACGTGGTTTGGAGAGAAGCGCTGCGGTCATGTCGGTAGTGTCCTTTTTCAGGTCTCAAATCTTCGAGTGAAGGCAGCATCGCATCCCGATCCGAGAGGATCGGGTCAGCCAGAGGCCACGGAATGGCAAGGGCCGGGTCATTCCACCGGATTCCGCAACCGGCCTTCGGCACGTAAGGAACAGTGATGTGGTAGAGGATGGAGGTGTCGTCCCGCAGCGCCTGAAAACCGTGTGCGAATCCGGGTGGAACGTAGAGCGCGCCGCCAGTCTCTTCGTCCAGCGTGGTCGCTTCCCACTGCGCATAAGTAGGAGAATCCGCTCGCAGGTCCACGATAACATCGTAAATGGCGCCGCGGATGCAGCGGACAAGCTTCGCCTCGGCGAACGGCTCCGCCTGGAAGTGGAGGCCGCGGAGCGTGCCGGCCCTCCGGTTTTGCGAGATCGAGCACTGCGGGAAGTCCGCCGCGATTCCGTGACGGGCGAATTGGTCACGGCAGAAGACCCGCGCGAACGAGCCGCGCTCGTCGCGGGCATGCTCGCTCTCGACGAGGAACGCGCCGTGAAGCCGCAGCGGGGTAAAGATCATGCCGCCTGCCTCGCATGACTCGCGCCGACGGGAGAAGTTGGATGCGCCGGAAGTATGAACCGGCCTCCGGCCCGCAGATAATCGTCTTGTTGCCGGATAATCTCGTCGGCGAAGTTCCATGCAAGCAGCAGGCAGTAATCGGGCTGCTCGGTCAACAGCGCTTCCGGCGTAACGATGGGAATCCGGACACCAGGAATGAAGCGGCCCTGCTTCCACGTGGAGCGATCCGCTACGAAGTCAATGGTTTCCGGGCCGATTCCACAGTAATTGAGGAGGATCGCGCCCTTGGCCGCCGCGCCGTAGGCCGCGATTCGGCAGCCGTCAGATTTCAACCGCGCGAGCGAATGGACGAGTGCGTCCCGCATCGCTCCGACCCGATCCGCGAAGTCGAGGTAGGGCGACATACTTCCCACCGACCAGCCAGCCTCCTCTGACAGGAGCGAGCATACGCGCGGGCCAGCCGACGCATATGCCGCATGCGTCACGTGCAGTCGCAGCGACCCGCCGTGAATCTCCGTGCGCTCCACGTCCTGAACCACCAGGCCGTGCCGCCGAAATAGTGAATCGAGGGCGGTCAGTGAGAAGTAGCAGAGGTGCTCGTGGTAGATGGTGTCGAACTCGCAGCGGTCGAGCAGATCTTTCAGGTACGGGACCTCGATGAACGCGATGCCCTCCGGCTTCAGGATTGTGGCAATACCCCGGACGAAGCCGTTCAGGTCCGGCACATGCGCCAGAACGTTGCTTGCGTGGAGGACGTCCGCCTGCCGGCCCTCGCCTGCAAGCTCTACTGCAAGATCGTTCGTGAAGAACTCGGAGATGGTCTCCACGCCGCGCTGCGCGATCGCGACCTCCGCGACATTTCGGGCGGGCTCGATGCCGAGGACTGGCACGCCGGCTTCGACGTAGTGCTGAAGGAGGTAGCCGTCGTTGCTGGCGATCTCCACGGCGAGGCTCGATGGCCCCAAGTCGCGCGCGGCAATGGTCCGACGAACGAGACTGCCCGCATGCGCGACCAGCGCGTCGGAGAACGACGAAAAGTAGAGATACTCACGGAAGAGGGCTTCGGGCGGCAGCTCCTCGGTGATCTGGACGAGCGAGCACGCTGTGCAGACGGCGACCTCGAGTGGATACCGCGGATCGGGCGACGACAGATCGATCGGGGTCGGCAGCGCGTTCGCGAGCGGCATCAGCCCGAGGTCGAGAATCGATGCCAGTCCAACCGCGCCGCACGACCGGCAACGAATGTTCACGCGGCCCACGTTGCCATCTCCTCTCCCAGTCCACGCTTCCAGTGAAGGTCGGAGCGGACTTCTCCACGCGCCCTGAGCGATTCGAGCTGCATACGGCGGTCGAAGCGGTATCCCGCGAGATCGCTAGCAGTGATGCCCGCGCGGCAGAACGCGTCGAGCATCTGCTGCAGCCCAGTGGCTGCCGACCACTGCGGGAAGCAGCCCGGCAGGAGAGACTGGAACTTCACGAAGTTGACGGGTCCGACATTCGCTGCATCCCCAACGCCTGGGATGCACTCAATCGAGCACTCAGGGAGCGCGTCTGTGATAATTCGGGCGAGGTCCCCGTCCGCGTGGCATTCGCGCTCCCACCCCACGTCGAGTATCCGTCCTGATGTCAATGCCGAGGGCGTGAGCAAGGCTGTCGCGAACGCGGTCGCCACATCGTCGACATGAATCAGGGGGCGCATCGCCTGGTTCGCATTCGGGAGGCGAATCGCGCTTCCGGTGAATGCCGCCAGTGCAATCCGATTGAACGGGAGGTCCGCCCGGAATCGTGGGGAAGCGCCATAGACTTCCGGTAGTCGCAGCACGAGAGGGGCGAACGAATCATCGGCAAGGGCCGTTATTCCACATTCGGTGTTAACGTCCGGCTCCGGCCACGCGTCTGTTTCCCGCG
>Ga0207667_10001026_pt1 | contig 35566 bp, 32 predicted proteins | sample KBSCornC52_FD_184301 | JGI IMG/M metagenome (GOLD analysis project Ga0207667, IMG submission 184301) | Corn rhizosphere microbial communities from Kellogg Biological Station, Michigan, USA - KBS Corn C5-2 (SPAdes) (version 2) | ecosystem: Host-associated > Plants > Roots > Rhizosphere > Soil ...
CCCATACTTCTTTGCTAAAGTACGGTAACTTAACCCCTTTACATTGCGATCATAAAGGATCGCTAATTCTGTCTTTTGCTCCATCTTTCGTTTACTTAATGTGTAAACCTATTTCAGGACAAGACAATAATTATTTATTTTCTACCAACGAGTTGTTCCGCTGGAACAAAGCTTCAAGTTATAGCACCTCAAAATAAGAATTAGCCCTTTTTTGTGATTTCCCGGTTCTCGCCTGGATTTTTGGTAATTTCGGCAGCGTATGCACAATGATCCTACACAGCGCTTTTCGGACAGGGTTGAAAACTATATAAAATACCGTCCCGGCTATCCAAGCCAGGTAGTTACCTACCTGGATAACGAATGCAATTTATCAAACAATTCAGTTATTGCCGATATAGGCTCAGGCACCGGCATCTTCACTAAATTGCTGCTCGACCAGGGTTACAAGGTTTATGCTGTTGAACCAAATACAGCTATGCAGCAGGCGGCAAAACAACAGCTTGGCCCTCATGTAAATTTTATCCCGGTTAACGGCAGTGCCGAAGTGACCACACTGGAAGCAAAAACCATCGATCTTGTCGTATGCGCACAGGCGTTTCATTGGTTCAATAACCAAAAAACACGGCTTGAGTTTAAAAGGATATTGAAAGATGATGGATATGCTGCCTTGATATGGAATAACCGCGATGCAAATGCCGATGACTTTTCAACAGCCTATGAAAATATTTTGAAAAAAGATTCGACAGACTACAACCAGGTTAATCACCGTAACATCAACGACACAGATTTAAAAGCCTTTTTCAGGGATGGTATATTTAAGTTGGTGAGATATCCAAATGAGCAGGTATTTGATGAGGCCGGCTTTTTGGGCCGCGCGTTCTCGTCTTCCTATGTCCCGGCGGAAGGCAGCGATGCGGGCGAAAAATTCCGGGAGGCGCTAAAAGCAATCTTCAGGCAATATAGTAAAGGCGGAAAGGTTAGCTTTCAGTACCGGACAGAGGTCTTCCTTGGTAAACTTTAAGCCGTTTTTTGTGCTGCGGCAATTTTCTTCAGCTCGTCTTTTGCCTTTGCAAACCATTGGCGGTTGCTTTTTTTCTCAATATTGCCCAGGTGCGGCTCTTCATCCAGCATGTCGGTAAAAATTTGGGCAGCGTCGTCATAGCGTTCTGCACGCATTAAAAAAAGTCCGTATTGATAACGAGGCTCAAAATAAGAATAGCGGCCTTTCATCGCCTTGAATTCTTTTTCGGCCTGCTCCATATTACCCGTGTTTTCGAGTGCTAAGGCATATAACAGGTGCTCCTTTGAACGGGCAAACTGAGGTAAGTTGTACAGTTTTTTTGCTAATGGGAGTACCTCGTAATAACGCTCCTCTTCAAAATAAGCCACGATAAGCTGCCCCATTACATGTTCGTTTTCGGAAAATGCGCCGGTCAGGCTGGCTTTATAAAGATCGATGGCTTTTTCCGTAAAGCCCGCTGCCAGGTAAGCATCGGCCAGCTTAACCTTATTGGCGAATGTATCGGTAAAGCGAAGCTCATCCTCCAGTTTTTTGATATTGCCGGGTGACGCGTTTGATCTTCCGGGGTTCATATTGATCGGCTTCACAAAGCTTTTGCGGGCCGAAAGCACTTCGCTGTACAGGTAGATGGCGCTCCCGATAAGCGGCAGAAAAACAATCAGGAATATCCACCGGTTCAGCGTCCCCCTACGGTAGCTGTGTATGCCGCAAAATATTTGCAAGCCAATGATGATGTAATAATACGAGCCTCCGTTAAAAAACATAGGGGAATTAAAAAAAGGGAAATTATATTAACATATCCAAAAATAAAAAAATAACGCATAATGCGATTTTTTTTTAATGTAAAATCAAATTTTAAAGTTTTGAGAAAAATCGGCCTATCCAAAATAAAAACTGTAAAGCAACGCTTTTACGCCCATAGGCGTATATTTATACACAAATGGGGCATCATCTTAATTATATTTATGATAAAATAGATACACTAAGCCCGGTGCATAGCAGGAAGCTAAAAAAAAACCTGGAATTTTTTGATAGACGGTATCATAAATTGGCCGATGCCTTTTTTGATAAATACATTCCCCTGCTGCAACTCGAAAATAAAACCCTCGATTATTCAATTAACTGTTACTTGCACATGGTGGATGATGTTAATAATGAAACCATTGAGTTTTTACGTACTGGCAAATATACCAGCAGTACTTTTAACGAGGTAAATAACAGGGTGTATGCCCGGCCCGAAATAATGGAGTATTACATGCATGGTTTAATAATGTCGCAGTTTTTGTGGAGGCATCATTACCAGATGTTCAATTACTTTATTGAGACGCTGCCGAAATATACCGGTCAAATAAAAAACTACCTCGAGGTAGGCGTCGGCCATGGTTTCTACCTTTCAAAAGCACTGGAAATACTCGATAATGCAACCGCTGTTACCGCCGTGGATATTAGTGAAACATCTATTGAAATGGCGCAGAACTTTGTAAACGATAGCCGGGTTGCCTATAAATTGAAGAACATTTTTGATTTTAATAATGATGAGAAATATGATTTTATTACACTCGGCGAGGTACTGGAACACATGGAAGACCCATTAACGCTGCTATTGAAACTAAATGAGTTGCTCAGCGATGACGGCACACTGTTTTTTACAACGCCCACAAATGCACCGGCTATTGACCATATTTACCTGTTCAATAATATCAGGGAAATTCAGGATATTGTAAAGTCAGCGGGCTTTCGGATTGATTCTGAAATGTCGTTTTTATCAAAAGACGTTCCTCCTGAAAAGGCCGGGAAACATAAAATAACGGAGTTATATGGAGCTTTTTTGAAAAAAATGTAAAGCCCAATATGTTACAAACTGAATATGAATAAAGACGAAATATTAAAAAAAGTAAACGATATTTTTATCGATATACTGGATAATGAAGACCTCGTTTTAACTTACGCAACTACAGCTAATGATGTCGATGATTGGGATTCGTTAAATAATATTCAATTGATGGTGGCCATTGAAAAGCAGTTTAAAATCAGGTTTACCTTGCAGGAAGTTGAAAGCTGGGAAAACGTGGGGGAAATGATAAATTCAATACTTTCAAAACTAAAATAGTAGGGTATGAAATTTCATCATATTGGGATCGCCTGCGGGAATATTGATGAGGAAATAGCAAATATTTCTAAAATCCATGCTATTATTGATCGCGGTCCAACGGTTTTTGATAAGGAACAAAATGCAGAATTGGTTTTATTAACTTTAGCCGACGGAACCAATATTGAACTGATCGCAGGTAAAAAAGTTGAAATGCTGCTTAAAAAAAACATTACCTATTATCACTTATGTTTTGAAGTAGAGGACATCAACGCTGAAATACAGCGGCTCTTGAATGCGGGTGCCTTTTTAATATCGCCGCCAAAACCTGCGTTATTATTTAATAACCGGCAGGTTGCCTTTCTTAATGTTTCCTATGGAATGATCGAATTGCTAAACTCAAAATAAAAGCAAATGCTTTTCACCTCCCCGGCATTCGTTATTTTTTTCACGCTGTTTTTCCTTTTATACTGGTATGTTTTTAGGGGAAGCCTTAGACTTCAGAATCTTCTGATTCTAACCGGCAGCTACTTGTTTTATGCATGGTGGGATTGGCGGTTCCTTTTCTTATTGGTGGGCAACTCTATATTAAATTACTTTTTGGGTATCGGGCTAGCTAAAAGTAACAGCCCAAAATACCGTAACTTTTTACTTTGGATCGGATTGATCCAGGGCCTGGGAAGCTTAGTGTTTTTTAAATATTTTAATTTCTTTATTAATTCTATTATCAGCGCTTTTTCGGTTTTTAATATGAAGGCTGATATTCAAACTCTTAACATTATACTTCCGCTAGGTATCAGTTTTTACACTTTTAAAACCATCAGCTATTTACTGGAAATTAAAAAAGGTAAAATTAAACCTGTGACTGATTGGGTTGTATTTTTCTCTTACATATCGTTTTTCCCAACAGTTATTTCAGGGCCAATAGACCGGCCTAAAACATTGATACCACAATTGGAAAAACAAAGGGTGTTTGATTACAGCCAGGCTTCGGATGGTATGCGCCAGATTTTGTGGGGCCTGTTTAAAAAAATTGTAATTGCTGATAACTGCGCGGCTATCACCGCACCGGCCTTTGCCCATTATGATACTTTACCGGCTAGCTCGCTGCTATTTGCGGTTTTTCTTTTTACCATCCAGCTTTACGCAGATTTTTCGGGGTACTCAGATATGGCAATCGGCCTTGCCCGCCTGCTTGGGTTTAAAATCACAAGGAATTTCAATTTCCCATTTTTTGCTCAAAGCATTCCTGATTTTTGGCGGCGGTGGCATATCTCTTTAACGTCCTGGTTTACAGATTATGTGTTTAATCCATTAAGCTGGTACTTCAGGGATTATGGAAAGTTCGGGCTGATACTGGCCATTTTAATAAATTTTACAGCAATAGGCATATGGCACGGCGCCAACTGGACATTCATAGTGTTCGGTTTTTTGCACGGCTGTTTTTTCATTCCCTTTATATTGAGCGGCAATTTAAACAAAAAGAAAAAAGGCGCTCATGCAACGGCTGGCAAATCTTTAGCCGCGTTTATAAACATGGCCGGCACATTTATCCTGCTGATGTTAACATTTATGATTTTTCGCGCTGATAACCTTTCAACGGCCCTGGGATATTATCACAAACTGTTTTCTTCATCAATATTTTACAGCTTTACAATAACCGAAAAGGCAAATACCATAGCCACAATGATCGCAATTGCTGTAATGCTCTCAGCCGAATGGCTGCAGCGCGATAAACAGCATGCCCTGCAAATCGACGCGGTCAAAGGGCTCCCGGTGAGGGCGTTGATCTATTTTGGTTTAATATTTTTTATCCTGTCGTTCAGCCCGGTAAAGGTTGTGGACTTTATTTATTTTAAATTTTAACAGGAGTGAAGAAACCCATCAACAAATTCATGTTTAAAACACTGCTGTTTGTGATGCCGGTATTTGTTTTTTTTGAGGTTTTGTTCCGTTTGGGCTTTGCACCGATTGTTACCAATTCAACATTGTTTGATATAAAGATGCTGGCTGTTCAAAAACATCATATTAAAAATGTAAAACTACTGGCAATGGGATCATCGGTAGGATTATATGAACTGGATTCAAAAACCATCGTGCAGAACTTTAATATGCCCTATTATAATTTTTCGTCCTGGGGCCTGCAGATAACAGACACCAGGCTACTATTAAGCAGCTTTGTTAAAAAATATCATCCAAAATATGTTTTGCTCTGCTCATCCATCGGGGAGTTTGTCGGCCCGCAAAATGATACCTATCTCAATTTTATTAATGCCAATGACTTCATTAAAGATAAGCTCCCGGAGCTTTTTTATTTTACGAATTACAGCTCCATTCACCAACTAGTTTACCGGAAATTTAACACCTACCCGCTGGCCCTTGATAACTGGGGAGGGGCTTCCCTAAGCGTTAAGCAAAAAAATATAAACAGGGAAAAGTGGAACGAACATGATATTTTTCCAACTAAATATACCCCCGCAAACTATATCGCCCTCGATTCTTTAGCCAGTTTACTCAAGCGCGAACATGTTAAATTTGTTTTTATACAAGTGCCGATAAAAAAATCGTACTCGAATACTGACCAATCTAAACAGATCATACAGGTGCACTTTGATAAATGCAAATCAATTGTTGAAGCGCATGATGGCACCTATTTAAACTACTATAACACGACTGTTTTTACAGATAGTTTATTTATCGATCAGTACCATTTACAGGCTGAAGGGGCGGTGATCTTAACTAAGGAGATTGTTGCTGATCTGGAGAAAATCATAAAATGAAATGCAACGGGTAAAGGATGCAGCCGGAATATTTTGGCTAAAGCCCGGATTTCTTTCTTTTTCAACCCGTCCCATAAATGGGACGGCAATGAAGAGGATTAAGCCTTTTTTCATTGCCGTTGGTTTCAACCAACGGTTAAAATGATACAAGCAAGTTGGGCTTCAGCCCAATGTACGTGGTACATTAATTATCATTCTTTTACCACCTCATTTAAAACAGGATGGTCCAACGTGTTGATTTGGGTATGCCCGCCTTTCAATTGATCAAATACGACAATTTCATTAAGGCCTTTTTTAAGCCATGGTGCAGGGATATAAATGGTTTGCTGCGGGCCTATCTCCCAGTATTTGCCCAGGTTATGGCCGTTCAAAAAAACAAAGCCTTTACCAAAACCATGCATATCCAAAAAGGTGTCGCCGGTTTTGGTTACAGTGAATATCCCTCCATATAAGCCAGGCGAATCTTGCAAATTAATAGAAGTATGCCAACCAGGCTTTACAGACGCTGCATGAAAATAGTGCTTTATTTCAGCGAAACCAGTAAAAGGAAACTTATACATCTTCCAGCCAGTCAGCTCTTTATTATTTAAAGTAACCTTTTCGGTAATCCCCTGGCGGTTATCAGTTAAATAGGGGCCATAATTAATGCGCCCGTTGTTCTCCACCAAAATATCAAGTATTGTATTGGGTGCAGTGCTGGTGATCTGTACAGAATCCTGCCTCAATCTCCTGTCTAAGATGCTTACACGTTTACCACTAAGGTAAATGGTAGCGAAGTCGCGCATTTCTTTGATTTTCAGCGAACCAGTAACTGCATTTTTCAACGTGGTGCGATATAAAACAAAACCGTAACCCTGATCCAGATCCTCGAAGCATAAAGGATGTTCGGCTATAACCGGTTTCCCCAGGTTGGCAAATAACGATGCTGTTTTCGAAAGTTTAATATGATCAATTGCAATAGTCTTGTGGGTTTTGGGCACGGGCGGCAATTTTTCGCCCGTGGGCAAATGCTTTTCAATCACCTCGCGGAATTTATAATACTTAGGTGTTGGATTACCCGCCTCATTCAAGGGCGCATCGTAATCATAGCTGGAGGTTTGCGGCGAATAGGGATCGCGCCTGCTCATATTGGCGCCGTTCATAAAACCGCGCGTGGTACCCCCATGAAACATGTACAAATTGATAGATATGCCTGCCGATAAAACCTCATCCAGCTTTTTTGCATCCTCATCAGCGTTGCTCCCCTGGTGTGGACTACCCCAGCTATCGAACCAGCCGGGATACCATTCGGCAATATAATACGGGCCTTTGCCGTCATGATATTTGTTAATAAGCGTTTTTACTTCTTTTGGATTGTCGAGGCCGTTAACTGCAGGCAGGTAACCCGGTAAATAGCCCTTGGGCATTTGCGATGGCCCGTCGCAAGTGAACAGCAGGCCGCTAAAGCCTCCTTCACGGAATATTTTGCGGTTGATATCGAGGTATTCTTTATCATCACTGTATGAGCCATATTCATTCTCTATCTGCACCATTAAAATGTTGCCGCCATTGCTTACCAGCAAAGGCGAGAGCCGTTTGCCCAGTTGCATGATATATTTGCGGTAGGCTTTTAAAAACTTCGGATCCTTGCTGCGTACTTTTAATGTTTTATCCTTCAGCAGCCACCAGGGATAGCCGCCAAACTCCCATTCGGCGCAGGAATATGGGCTGGGGCGCATCACCACCCATAAGCCCTCTTCTTTCGCAATGCGCACAAATTCGGCGACATCATTATTTCCCGTAAAATCAAATTTGCCTTCCTCGGGCTCCAACGCGTTCCAAAAAATGTAGGTGGCAATGGTATTAAGGCCCATCGCTTTGGCCATCCGCATCCTGTCGCGCCAATAAGCACGGGGGATACGGTTGCAGTGCATTTCGCCTGAAATCAGTTGAAAAGGCTTGCCATCAAGCAAAAAAGTGGAATCGCCAAGGGCGAAAGTATGGCTGGCTTTTTGGGCGAGAGAGAGGTTGGCTAGCGTACTAAAAGTGAGAATAATTATTGCCAGTTTTTTCATCAGGATACAAAGCTTGTAAGACGAAGGCAAATTAATGATTTTTAATTTTGATGGCGAGCTGATATCGATTTAAAAAATTATGTCATTTCGACGAGGAACGAGGAGAAAACTTATCCTGTATGTGATGCGGACAATACATGACGGGCTATGGATGGAGTTAAAGTTTTCTCGCTATCGCTCGAAATGACATGGTTTTTTTATTTTTTGGTAATCAAATGTATTTTACTTGATTTTGAATAGATTTCTTTATTCGCTCTTTTAACCCGTTTCTTGTTATTAGATCTACGGTAAGGCCTAACTGCTGTTCTAAAAAGCTCTCCAATGTAAAAAAGGTCCAGCCTACCGGCTGCGAAAACTCGACAACCAAATCTAAATCGCTATTGGTTGTTTGTTTTCCATTTGCATACGAGCCGAAGTAACCAATTTTGCTCACATGAAATTTTTCAGTGAGTATGGGTTTAATTTCGTGTAGTTTGTTCTCTATTTCAGTTGAGGATAACATATACACAAATTTATGATTTTTAATTTCATTCGTGCTTTTTTAATACTACCTTTCTTTGCCCCCAAAATTTAAGCTTAGCATGCCCTATTATAAAGGTTATGAAATTAAAACCCATCCTCTGCTATATTTTTAAAAATGTCCCCCTGACGGTCTTATTTGGCACCCTGATTTTCATCCTGGGTGGCGCATCGCCTGGTAACAAGCATCAGCGGTTGCAGCCGGTTGCCGGAAGACCATGGAATTTACCTTTGCCCGGCAACTCCTCGCTGCCAATGAGCTGGATCCCGGCCGGAACGTTCGTGATGGGCAGCCCCGAATCGGAGCAAGGCCGTAAAACTGACGAAAGCCCGCAAACCACAGTAACACTTAGCAAAGGTTATTGGATGGGGAATACCGAGGTAACGATAGGTCAGTGGAAGGCGGTAACCGGGCAAACCCTGCGCGAAAAGGTGAACAAACTGCTTAACGATGAAACATTATACGATTTTGACGGGAAGAAAATGAAGGAGCGGGATTTTATGCATTTCGATAAAAACAACCCGGATAAGGTAATGGCCAATGAGGACGACCGCCTGCCCATGTACTTTGTAAGTTGGAACGAGGCTATGGATTTTTGCCGGAAATTGACTGCACAAGAGCGCAGGCATGGAAGGCTGCCGGCCGGGTATGAGTATTCGTTACCAACCGAAGCCCAATTTGAATATGCTTGCCGCGCCGGTACCACCGGGCCTACTTATAGCGATGCCAGCCTTGATGATATTGCCTGGTATGTTAAAAACAGCATGTCAGGCTATACGGGCAGGGGGCTTGGCAGCCCAACGGCCGGACCACGGGACGTAGGCGATAAACTGCCGAACAAATGGGGCATGCATGATATATTAGGCAATATATGGCAATGGTGCCGCGACTGGTACGGCCCTTATCCCGGCGGAAAGGTAACCAACCCTTTAGGCCCTGCAACCGGCACATACAAAGTAAACCGCGGCGGAAGCTTTGGCAGCGGGGCAAATGATGAACGGTCGGCTAACCGCGCTAAAAACCCGCCGAATGAGGATAGTGCTTACCGGGGTTTTAGGATAGTGTTGTGCGCTGTGCAGCGGTAGAAAGGGCTCGTGCACAGGGTTCCCCTCTTGAGAGGGGCGGGGGTGTGTCCTGTGCGAGTATGAGGAATTTCAGCGGGTCCTGTGGTTTTTAAGCAGTGATGAATACTAATTTATTCAACATTCGGAAAAACACACCCCTCCACCCCTCTCAAGAGGGGAATCGCACTGGCCGGGCTTTTTTTATGTTTCGACGCCATCGCTCTGTGGAACTTATTCAACAACGAACCATGTACAATCATTAGCAGGAATAGTAAAATCCAAATCAACGCTATAATCCCTGTTTAACTTGTACACTTTAGCCATTCCATCCTTTTCACGAACTATTGCTCTGTCGGTTAAACCAGTATAATAAAGCGGCAGCTTAATGTGCCTGGTAATGGTTTTATTCGTCGGGTTGTACAGCATCGCCAATCCTTTTATTTTAAGCTGCGGATTTACGTGCAGTATCCCGTCCCAATCACGGCCATCCGGCCGGCGTAGGTGGATAATATCTGAATTGAGGATTTCCCGGTATTTTTTATACCAGCTAATTACCCCCTTAACCATTTGCCTGGTTCTCTCCGTGTCGTATAGCCGCGGGCCGCGATAGCATGCCTGTACGCCCGCGCCATAATATTCCATCATCAAAGCCTTGTAATCGTTAAGATGTTCGCTCAAAGGTTCCAGCACCGCTTCCGGGCCGCCGCCCTGGTAACGGGTCAGCGGCACAAAGCCCCAGCCCATCGATGGCGTTTTTTCCCAGGTACCGTCAAATATATTCTGCCGGTTCAGTATTTTCTGGTCTTCCCGCGGAAGCGAAAAATTTACTTCGCGATAGCCGATCGCTATTTTATTGGTGCCATCTAAAAAATACCAGTCGGGGGCATTGATATAAATGCCTCTTGCGTTTAGCCAATGGTAAAGATCCTTTTGAATTTCCATCTGCCGCCATTGCGAATCTTCCAGCCCTTTGTGGCCCGGGTGGGTAGTGGATGCGCAAACATCGCCGGGGTAGGGGCCGTCGTTTTCCCAAATATCGAAACCGGTTTGGGCGAAGAAGTTTTTGATTTTGTCCCGAAAGGCCAATCCCCATTTACTGCCAAAACACGGCGCATTGCCAAATAAGGCGCCGCCGGGCTTGCCTGTTTTTGGGTCGATAACGTCATCCGCATCGCTGATACGCCGCGAACTGAATAAATCATAGCCACCGATGAACACATGCTTGCTATGGGCGTAATCCGCAAGCCCCTTCCACCTTTTTAAATTAGCGGCACTGGCATCCTCCATATTTAAATGACTGCCAAAACTAAGGATCACCGCTTCGTAACCGGTCGCTGCACATTGATCAACTGCCCGGCGCACATCATCACCGTTACGGCTTACCAGGTGCATAAAAATGGGATTGGCCTCGGTCCACGGCGCTACCACATTGTACATTTTTCTGATCTCAAGGCCGCGTCTTTCCCGGTCATAGCTATCCATCAGCAGTTCATTCGTCCTCACCGAGTTAAATACTTCACCGGGCATCAATTCAATCCCCGGTCCTTGCTCTGGATATATCTCCAGCAGGCAAGGTGTTTGCAGATTGTAGTTGACCTGTGAAGTGTAGCCCGTATCGGTTTTCCAGTGTGTTACCTGGTCGCTCAGGCTGTAGCGCATGGCGTTGTTGAAGGCATAATTTGTTTCAAAATATATGCCCTGGTTCTTTTTCATGTCAGCAGGCGTGCCAACAACGGCGCTTTCCTCCTCAACAATTCCCAGTATCTCGTTCACAACCCGGTTTAGCTTGAAAACCTTAGTGCCTTTGTTATCTACAGCCAGGGATTTGACGATAAGCGGAATGCCATCATAAATTTCATAAGTCACTTTTACCTCTAATCCGCTTAATTCAGGTGCAGTGGCTTTATAACGGAAGCTGATCATTTTCCCCGATGCCGGTTTTACCGGAGGCATCCAGAACCTTGTTTTCCATTGCAGGTAAGGTGTGATTGGCTTGATGGTGTAATCCGCAAACTGAAAATCATTAGCGCCCGCTTTTAACTTATCTAATTTGTCAGGCAACAGGTAAGCATTTTCTTTTTGCCCGTAAAGGCCGCCCACATTGTAATCTTTGCCGTTGATAGTTAGCCGCGCTTCCGCTTTTACCGCTCGCAATAATTGCCGCCCATTGGTCAAATTTTGATAGTCAACACAAGCCACATTTGGGGTAATGCGAAAAGTACGCTTTACCAATCCATTGTATAAAACCAGTTCCTTCCCATCTTTGCTGCTGAAAACCTGCGCTTTAGTTTTTATTGGATTTACCAACCAGTCTGCCGTAACGGCTTTTTGTTCTGCGCTGCCCCATACCGGTAAAGATTGGCTGTCTGCCAAAAAACTAATGAGGGAAGCCACTATAAAAATCAAAGTGATCCTGGTCGGTCTCATTTTTTATTTTTTCAGCAAGGTACGGAAAGCATTAAATTTTTGAAGCGGTTTTTATAAGGTCATGAATCAATAAAAAATAAGATTTCGCTAATTTTAAACTGCAAACATTAACAGTTTGCTAGCTGTTTATCAATTTCAAACATTATTATGAGTAAGGCAACTTTGTCTGAGGGGGCCATCGGCCAGCCAATAAACCGCATAGAAGGCCGGGCTAAAGTTACCGGGAGTGCAAAATATGCTGCCGACTATCACTTTAAGAACATGGTCTACGGCGTTATGGTGACCAGCACTATAACAAAAGGGCGCATTGTTGAGATTGACAGCAAAGCAGCCGAAAATTTGCCGGGCGTTTTATGCGTAATGAGCCACCTCAACGCGCCTGATGTGCCTGGCTACGGTCATAACCCGATGTCGAAAGTCCCGATATATGCCGGTAAAGAATTTAAACCATTCCTGGATGACAAGGTGCATTTTAACATACAGCCGGTTGCGCTGGTGATAGCTGAAACGCTGGAGCAAGCGCAGCATGCGGCATCGCTGGTTAAAGTAAAATACGAGAAGGAAGACTATCAAACTGATATTCATGCAAACATCGCCAACGCAATAACCCCCGAAAGGCCTGCGGACTATACACGGGGTCAGCCCGATGCATGGAAAGATGCTCCTGTTAAAATAGAGCAGGAATACCAGACGCCCTTGCAGGTGCATAATCCACTGGAGCCGCATGCCACTACAGCATATTGGGCGGGTGATGACAAGCTGTATATCTATGATAAATCAAACGGTGTTAAAACCCCACGGCAGCAGTTCGCCAAATATTTCAATTTAAAAGAGGAAAACGTAAAGGTATATTCTCCGTTTGTGGGCGGCGCGTTTGGCAGCTCGTCGCGCGTGTGGCCGCAGGAAATGGCCGCTGTAATGGCCGCGAAGAAAGCAGGCCGCCCGGTAAAAGTAGCGTTGGAACGCTGGCAGGTTTTCAATATGGTAGGTTACCGGCCCTATTCTATACAAAAATATGCCATTGGCGCTAATAGCGACGGTACCCTAACAGGCATCAGCCACGAGGCCTGGGGTTCAACTTCGCAATATGAGCAATTTACAGAACGGATCTTGGACCCTACCAAATCCATGTACAAGTGTGCAAACATGAATACATCGTACAAGCTGGTACAACTTGATGTAAGCACACCATGCCCCACGCGCGGGCCGGGCGAAACGAGCGGGTCATTCGCGATGGAATCGGCTATAGATGAGCTGTCGTACGCCCTAAACATGGATCCGCTGGAGTTGAGGTTAAAAAACTATGCCGAAACAGACCAGCTCAATAATAAGCCATGGTCGAGCAACCGCCTTAAGGAATGTTATAAGATTGGCGCTGAAAAATTCGAATGGAATAAACGCAATCCCGTACCACGTTCAATGCGCGAAGGCGAAATGCTGGTAGGCATGGGCATGAGCACAGGGATTTATAAAGCCGAGCGCGCCCCCGCATCGGCAAGTGTAAAAATGTTTGCCGATGGTAAGGTAATGATACAATGCTCGGTGGCCGATACGGGCCCCGGATCAGTTACGATTATGACGCAAATTGCTGCCGATGCCCTGGGCATCCCGGCCACCCAGGTACACATAGAATGGGCCGATGCCGACCTTCCTTTCGCGCCGCCTGAATATGGCTCGCATACCACAGCTTCAACCGGTTCTGCAGTCCATGATGCCGCGGCAGCGCTTAAACAAAAATTTATGACGCTGGCAAATATCGACGAAAGTGATGCGCCTGTCAATTATATCAATGTTCTGAAACAGCATAACCTGCCCGAACTTGAAGCAACTGTGGACTCGAAACCCGGCCCTGAAATTGAAAAGTATTCGGGTAAATCGTTTTCGGTGCATTTTGTCGAGGTACATGTTCACCCATTAACATGCCAGGTAAAAGTTGCGCGGGTGGTTTCGGTAATTGACTGCGGCAGGGTAATGAACCATAAAACCGGCCGCAGCCAGGTGCTCAGCGCCGTAACATGGGGTATAGGCATTGCGCTAATGGAAGAGGGCGTTGTTGACCATCGTTACGGACGTTATGTAAACAATAACCTGGCCGATTACCATGTGCCTGTACACGCCGACGTACCTGCTATCGATGTGCATTTTATCGATAAAAACGACCCGGTTATTGATCCCATGGGCGCCAAAGGGCTGGGAGAGGTGGGCCTGATCGGTTTTACGGCTGCAGTTGCCAATGCAGTTTACCATGCAACAGGGAAACGCATCAGGCAATTACCTATAACACCGGATAAGCTGTTGGGGTAAATTTAAAGTCTCAAGTTGAAAGTCCCGAGTCTTAAGCCGGTGGTAGATATTCAAGCTGTGTTGTTTTTTCTTCTGACTTTGGACTTTATACTCAAGACTCAACTACGGTATCAAAACGGCTGCTCCGTTAATATCACCTTTTCGCAGCTTATTGAGCGCCAGGTTTGCATCTTCCAGTTTAAAAAATTCTGTTTCTGTTTTTACGGGCGTATGTTTTAACAGCTCAAAAAAATCGTGGCCATCCTTACGGGTAAGGTTGGCAACTGACCGGATAATTCGTTCGCCCCATAAAATATCGTAAGGAAAAGAGGGAATATCGCTCATGTGTATACCGCCGCAAATAACCGAGCCGCCTTTATCAGTAACAGCAAGGGCCGTTGGGACGAGGTCCCCGGCGGGGGCGAAGATGATAGCGGCATCCAATTTTTCAGGCGGCAGCTGGCTGGTATCGCCGGCCCAAAACGCGCCGAGGCTAAGCGCAAATTGCTGGGATACGGTATCGCCGGGCCGGGTAAACGCAAATACTTTTTTCCCCTGATGAATGGCTACTTGTATAAGGATACTGGCCGCCGCGCCAAAACCATAAAGGCCAAAATTTACCGCCGATGGTTCGGCCATGCTATATGACCGGTAACCGATAAGGCCGGCGCAAAGCAGGGGTGCGGCGTTTGGGCCGGAATGATCTTCGGGCAGCAGGAAACAATACCGCTCATCGGCAACCGTGTATTCCGCATAACCGCCGTCGATGGTATATCCTGTAAATTTTGCATTTTCGCATAAGTTCTCTTTTCCGCTTTTACAGTATTTGCAATGGCCGCAGGTATAGCCCAGCCAGGGGATACCGACAATATCGCCGGCTTTTATGTTTGATACATTTTTACCTGTGGTAATCACGGTGCCGACAATTTCGTGACCTATAATAAGCGGGAGTTTGGGTTTGTTCAGCTCACCATCAACAATGTGCAGATCGGTACGGCAAACGCCGCAGGAAATTATTTTTACCAGCACCTGGTTTTCAGCCGGCTTGGGTACGGTAACTTCTTTAAGGCGCAGCGGTTCGCCCGGTTTTTCCAGCACCATGGCGCGCATTATTTCAGGAATTTTTTCCATAAGCCCACAATAAAAAGTATGTAAAATTAGGAAAATAACGACGGTCTTCTAATTACCCGGACGCCTCTTTTTTCTGAAAAAATTCAGGTACACCGATAGTGCAGCCGCTGAAAAAAAACACACCGTTGTGAGCATGTCAATTAACGCAGGATTTATGGCTTTACCTGTTATTTTATCGGCATAATACGTAATAAAAGAATTTGGCAAATTGTGCTCGCCCAGTTTTTCCTTAACCTGCCATTGCCAGTCGGTTACGGGGCAATAGCCAATGCCGAACCATATCCCCAAAATAAACCAGCAGGCGGCAGTGATCGCAATACAAATTAGGTGGGCCCTCCTGGTCCGCTTCCATATCCAGCCAAACAGGTTAAAGCCGATAATGGCGAAATGAAGCAAGGTTAATAACAGGTCAAGTACGCGAAGTTCCATTTATGGATCGTTTTTATTAAAACAATCCCAGCTGCCCTTTATCATCTATCTCTATATCATCGGGATTGGTTATTTCGAAGTCTATTTTTTTTGGTGGGGATTGCACCGGTTGCGGGGGTGATTCCACCGATTTTGTTTCTGATGATTCCACCGATTCTGGTGTTGATTGCTCCGATTTTGTTTCTTGTGATTGCACCGATTTTGGAGTGGGTTGCACCGATTTTGTTTCTTGTGATTGCACCGATTTTGGCGTTGATTGCACCGATTTTGTTTCTTGTGATTGCACCGATTTTGGCGTTGATTGCTCCGATTTTATTTCCGGTGATTGTGCTGGTTTGGAAGGCGATTCGGTTGGTTTTTCGGGAGCTTGAGATGCTGGATTTGCAGGGCCGTTTAATTCTGGTCCGTCGGGTTCATCAGGGCCGCTTTGGTCGTCATCTGCCGTTGTATCGTCATCCGGATTATCGTCATTAATTAATTCAACTGTTTTTACAGGGAATTGTGATAGCCGGTTGCCCATGGCCTTCATTCCCTTAACATCGATGACGCCCGACAGGTCCACTTCAATGTCTTCCGGAGTTTGCCCCTTGCCTTTTAATTGAACAACTTTTGCAACCGGCTGTGCGGCGCCAGTAATGAGTACCAATTTTGAACCGTGCTCATCGCTGATAATGCTGGTTTGTTTTCCTATCGCGGTGTTTTCAAATGTAAACCTTTTTACCAGGTGATTTTTGGTTTTACCATCGATGTGCACAACTGTATAAACTTTTTCGGACTTATACTTTTCGATGAGTATCATTTTATCATCAAAATGATTATTCAAGTCGAAACTGGTCAGTTCATAAACGCCGCTGCTTAAAACGGTTAATATTTTGTCGTCGCCGTCAAACTCGCCAAGATATTTGCCGCGGCCGTCAGCATTTAGCCGTTTTAACACGTCATCATACCATATCTTTCGGCCCGAGAGGGTCGAGACGCCCTTACTTTTCAATATGATCTTTTTGACCGGGTATTTGGTGATGATATTACCGATGGAGTTGCGCCCCTTAATAGCCACCATTGCAAAGTCTTCGTCAAACTGGAGTTTTTTAAGCCTGTTTTGCGGTTTTAGCTGCACATTGACCACCTCGCCCTCGCCGTTAGGGTTGGCCGTAAAATACAATACTTTGGTGCCTTTCGTTCCTTTTGTAAGATCGTACTCCCTGTCGCGGGTAACGCCTACCACGGAAAAACGCTTGATGAAGCTTACGCCGCTTTGCCCGTCTTTGTATATCATGTTGTAAACGGTGCGTTCGTCGTTCTTTTTAAATACAGCGACGTGTATAATGTCCTTACCGACAAAAACTTTATCCTGCACTTTAGTAACTACAAAACGGCCATCTTCCCTGAAAACGATGATCTCATCAATATCTGAGCAATCACAAACAAATTGTACAGATTCATCTCTCTTTAAACCGGTTCCAATGAAGCCATCGGCCTTATTAACATACAATTTCACATTAGCCAGGGCAACCTGTGCCGCTTCAACCCTGTCGAAGGTGCGTAGTTCTGTTTTACGCTCCCGTCCCTTGCCATACTTATCTTTCAGCTTTTGGAACCAGGCAATGGTATAATCGGTTAAATGTTTGAGGTGATGTTTTACTTCTTTTATTTCTTCCTGCAGGCCCTTTATCTGTTCATCCGTTTTCTTTACATCAAAACGGGTGATGCTGCTCATCGGCTTATCGATCAGCTTTTTATAATCCTCGGGAACGATAGGCCTGTAAAACTGCGGGAAGAAAGGCTCGAACAAACGGTTCAGCACTTCAACGACAGTTTCAAAGTTGCTTGATCCTTCATAGTCAGGATGCTTGTACATGCCCTCCTGGATAAATATTTTCAACAATGAACTGAAAAATATTTTTTCCATCAGCTCTTTGAGCCTGATCTCCAGCTCCATTTTCAGCAGCCTGCGCGTGTTATGCGTACTTTCGGTGAGCATATCGTTTACGCTCATAAAGCGCGGCTTATCATCCTGTATTACACAGGTATTGGGCGATATGGAAACTTCGCAATCGGTAAAGGCATACAATGCATCGATAGTTACATCTGGCGATATGCCGGGCGCCAGGTGTATCACAATTTCCACACTATTGGCCGTATTGTCTTCGATCTTTTTGATCTTGATCTTGCCCTTTTCGTTGGCGGCCACAATACTTTCCATCAAGCCGCCGGTAGTAGTGGTGAATGGGATTTCTGTAATCGCCAGTGTTTTTTTATCCCGCTCAACAATTTTTGCACGCACTCTTACCCGGCCACCACGCTGACCATCATTATAGGCCGAGGCATCAGCCATGCCGCCTGTCGGGAAATCAGGCATCAGGTTGGGCAGATTACCTTTCAGCACCTCGATAGATGCATCAAGCAATTCGATAAAATTATGGGGCAATATTTTCGTGGCCAAACCTACCGCAATACCATCAGCTCCCTGGGCAAGCAGTAAAGGAAATTTAACAGGCAGTGTTATCGGCTCGCGGTTGCGGCCATCATAGCTGGCCTGCCAGTCGGTAGTGTCGGGATTAAAAACCACTTCGAGCGCAAATTTTGACAAGCGGGCCTCGATATAACGCGGCGCCGCGGCCGAGTCGCCCGTAACAGGGTCGCCCCAGTTGCCCTGGCAATCTATCAGCAGGTTCTTCTGGCCTATCTGCACCATCGCATCGCCAATTGAAGCATCGCCATGCGGGTGGTACTTCATGGTGTTGCCGATAACATTGGCCGCTTTATTGAAGCGCCCGTCGTCCATCTCTTTCAGCGAGTGCAGGATGCGACGCTGAACGGGCTTTAAACCATCATTTATATGGGGTACGGCACGGTCAAGAATTACGTACGAGGCATAATCAAGGAACCAGTTTTCATACAGTCCGCCGAGGGATGTTATATTGTGCAGTTTATCGTCTTCGTTAGGAGGTGTATTGCTTATATCTTCACTCATTCGTAGCTAAAAAATATGGATGGGTAAATATAAGGGGGATGGCCGGAAAATTGTTAACGGAAATTATGAACATACCTGTTATGTTAGTAAATTTGATACATGGCAACACTAACAATAGAAATAGATAAAGAGCGGGACCTGCCTGCCTTAGAAGCGTTATTAACCCGTATGGGATTGGAGTTTGACGTGGAGGATGATGACGATGATGACTGGGGCGATCTTCCCGAAGCGGCAATTGAAGGGATAAAAGCTGGCCTGGAGGATTTCAAAGCGGGCCGGGTGGTTACTCATACCGAAGCAATGGCACAAATAGACGAGCACTTAAAAAAGTCCAAAGTCCGTGGCTAAAACTCTATTGTGGTCGATACGAGCCTTAAACGAATACAAGAACTTGTTAGATTATATATTGGGGGAATGGGGAGAACGAATAAGGGACAGGGTAGTTTCGGAGTTTAATGATTCGTTGTCCCGTATTCAAAACTCACCTGAGCAATTTCCGATCTTTCTAAAAAGAAAGAACATTCGTCGTTGCGTCGCGTCGCCGCAAACATCCATTTATTTCAAAGTTCATAAGGATGATATTGAAATTTTGGCTGTCTTCGATAACAGGCAAAACCCTAAAAAACGTAAACTATAATTTTATCATCTGCACATTTGAAATCCGCACATCTGCACATCAAACATCCTTCTTCATCGCCCTTAACATCTGTCCGTAGTTCCATTTGCGCAGCATGGCGTTAACGGTGTTTATAATCCTTTTTGCACGTGTTTCATTAGTTTTGGCCTGGTCGATCCATTTTATAAAATAATCGCGGTGCGATTTTGGGAGACTGTTGAAAAAATTGAGCGCTTCGGGCTCAAAATCAAAACATTCCTGCAGGTCATCCGGCACTTCAACTTTATACTCAGTATCCTCTTCAATCCTTACCTGTACCATGGCGCCGGCATTTTTGTGTATCCCTTTTCTTACTTCCGCCTTTAGCGCCATTATAAAATTGCCTCCGCCCATCGGCATCAAAGCCATGCCTTTTACCGCAAGCCCATCGAGCATACCCCTTACCCTGAATGACTTTTTGTTGCCAGGTTTTAATTGCTGTGCCAGGTCGGCAGGGATATGGATATAACTCCAGCCGGTTTTTTCGCCCTGCTCCGCAAATTGTAGGATAGTCGTAGTGAACTCGATCATGTTTTTATAGAAATCTATGGTCAAAGGCCTTAAATTTTAACGGAAGCTGCTGTGATTTAAGACTTTCGGATCAAGGCTTCGGACTCGAATTGTTAAATGTTTGTTAAATCTACGAAACGTTCGTAACGAATCAAATTTTGCTATTGTCTTATGGTTATAAAAGCTAATTCAAAACTTAAATTACAATATTATGAAAACTTTAAAATCAATTGTACTGGGCCTTGCCCTTCTTGCAGCCGGCAGCGCTGTAAACGCACATCCGATCAAAACCGACAGGCTTACAAAAACCCATGCCATCGACACTTATATTGATGCCATGACGAGGGGCAAGTTAGACGGCCTGACCGACGTTTTCGACAAGTCGGCCGCATTCAGTATGCTGCGCGGAAAGACCGTGCTTAGCTTTACCCGCAAACAAATGCTCGATTACTTGCAAAGCAATAAAGATACCGAGCAAGCCTGCACCACCAGCACTTCGATAATTGAAAGCGACGCAAACATCGCCGTGGTAAAAGTCGACATGAAATTTGATGGCTTTGTGCGAAGCAACTATGTAACCATAGCCAATACCGGCAGCGGCTGGAAAATCACCAATGTGTACAGCGTGTTTGTGTAGAGGAGGAGCGAAAAGCAGAAAGCTTAAAGCTAAAAGCCAAAAAATGTTGGTGTAGCTTTAAGCTTTTTGCTTTCAGCTTTCCGCTCAATTCACGAGTGGCTCCAAAACCGCCTGCCACTTATCATATCCTTTGCTGTTCAGGTGCAGGTAATCGGCCTTGAATAAAGAGGAATCCGGCAGGGAAGTGTAGGGTTTAAAGATGACGCTGTTTACATCGATAAAAGCGCTGTTGGGTTTGTTTGCCAGGTAATTTTTTATCAGTTCATTTGCTGCAGCTACTTCCTTAAAATACTTCTCGCGACTGGGGCTCATTTTAATGGACATAAAATAAACGCTAGCATCGGGCAGCCGTTTGTTTATCATTTCAAACAGTTTTTGAAACTCGTCAAATACAAAAGCACTGCTTTTGCCCCCGGCGATGTCATTTTCACCGGCATAAATGAATATTTTTCGGGGCTGGTAAGGGAATAAGATGTATGGCGTGTAATAGTCAACTATTTGCCAAAGCTCGCAGCCGCCAACGCCCCGTTTTATGATAGGTTTACCGGGAAAACGGTGCTCAAGGTCATCCCACAAGCGAATAGAAGAGCTGCCGATAAACAAAATGCCGTTTTTTGGCGGAAAGCTAATACTGTCCTGGTGTTTAAAAACCCTGATCTCGTCAGCAAAAGGAAAACCTTTTTGGGCATAAACTTGTGCGCCAAGGGCGATACCCAAAAACAGCAGGATTAATTTTTTCATCGTCAATAGTTCTAAACAGACTTTATCCGGGTTCTTTGCTTTCCGCTTTGGTCTTTCAGCTTTAAGCCTTCAACCTGTTTTCAAAAAACAAAAAAGGAAGAAAGTTTTCAACGCTGCTCATAACCCTGGCTAAACCGTTGCTGCAAAATAATATAATTTTTATGGGTTTATTTTGCTTTTTTTCATATTCAGCCATTACCTGTAAACAAGCGCCGCAAGAGGCAACCGGCTGTAAAATTTCAAACTCGTCCGAACGTGCTGTTACCGCCATGGCTTCAATCGGGTCATCCGGATAATAGGCCCCGCAATGGAACATTGCGACCCGCTCGGCGCATAAACCTGAAGGATAGGCCACATTCTCCTGGTTGCTGCCATAAATAATTTTCCCGCTTTGCAAGCGCAACGCCGCCCCTACACGGAACTTTGAATAAGGCGAGTGCGAGGTTTCCATGGCTTTAACGGCTTCAAGGCAGAGCTTATGATCGGGTTTGCTGAGCTCTTGTAATGAGCTGTATTCCTTAAAGTTTATTTTTATTTCGTGGTTGGTCATTTATTGAGTCCGGTAAAATCAGGGGCAAGGTAGGACTTAATTTTAGAACGTCAGGATTGCCGTTATTAGCAAACAAACTTCGTTATTTTATCGGGTTACAGATACTGCCGTGCATCTACTTTTTTTTGGGAACAACCGGCAAGGGCCATTTTTATATCAATAACTCTTATAATTGTATTCGCAATTATATGTTGAAAATCCAATTGTGAAAGGGCCCGTTTCACAATTAAGCGATTCAAACCGGGCGATAATCGAATTTGGGAAACAGGCTGTTTCCCAAATTCAATAGGGATAACTATCAAAGAGATAAAAAGCGAATTAAAAAATAGAGAGGATTAAAATGAAACACTTTTGTATAAATAGAATCTCTGCATTGTTGCTTTTACTATTCTTAGCAGCTTCTGTAAAAGCCGCCCCCAACAACACCGGGCCAGCCAAAGACACCGTATTCAACTCCGCCTCCCTACTAAAAATAATGAAACGCGTGGGCGACTGGCAGCTGCAATCATGGAAAACGGATGGTTTTAAGCACAAAAAAACCGATTGGACAAATGCGGCGCTGTACACCGGCCTTTTTGATTTGAGCAAAGTTAGCGGCGACGACAAATACGACCAGGCCCTTATTTCAATTGGCAATGATGTAAACTGGAACACGGGCGCCAACAAGTTGCTGGCAGATGATTATTGTGTGGGACAAACGTACTCGTTACTATACATGAAATATAAGGACGCGAAAATGATTGCGCCATTTAAACAACAAGCAGATAGCATTGTGAGCCTGCCGTTTAATGAATCGCTGGAGTGGAAAAACAACATACAAAGCCGCGAATGGGCCTGGTGCGACGCTTTGTTCATGGGGCCAACAGCATTGGCTTATCTGTCAACGGCTACGGGCGATCTGAAATATTTAGATAAGGCGGTCACGCTCTGGAAAAAAACTACCGATTATTTATATGACCCGCAAGCGCATTTATATTCAAGGGATGGCAGCTTTTTGAATAAAAAGGAAAAAAATGGCGCAAAAGTGTTTTGGTCGAGGGGGAATGGCTGGGTGCTGGCAGGGTTGGCTCGCGTAATAGAAAACATGCCGGCTAACTACCCGGCAAGGCAAAAATTTGTCGGCCAGTTTAAAGATATGGCTGCGAAGATCGCTTCCCTGCAGCAATCCGATGGCAGCTGGCATGCATCGCTGCTCGATCCCGAAAGCTATCCGATCAAAGAATGCAGCGGCACCGGTTTTTATTGCTATGCTATTTTATGGGGCATAAATCAGGGCATTTTAAGCAAGGAAGAATACCTGCCCGTCGCAAAAAAAGCCTGGACGGCCCTTGTAACTTCGGTTCAGCCGGATGGGATGCTGGGTTATGTTCAGCCAATCGGCGCCAGTCCCGATAAGGTAAGTGAACAAAGCAACGAGGTTTATGGCACAGGCGCCTTTTTGCTCGCCGGCGCGCAGCTTTATCAATACCTGGAAAAACACCATGGCAAGCTTTAGCAGTAAAATACGACCGTCCCTCAACCACGAAGAAGTGGTCTGAAAATTACCTTGTAAGGTCTTTTGTAGAGCAATATTTTGCGTCTCGGAGACGGATGTCGGCATTTTTGAAGGGCCGGGCATATAGGTCCGAGACGCAACATTCTGCGTCTCTACCGGGTGTTTTTGCAGCAAAAAAAGCGCCGCCGGCTAATTCGTAACCGGCGGCGCTTTGCATTATAATGGTAAAATTTTATCGGCTATAATGCCCTGGTACCCAATAACGGTGCCCGTAAGCATCCCAACCATAATGGCCGGGGGTCCAACCTTCCCTGTGTACCACACAGGAACTGAAGCTTGCTGCCATAACTAACAGCAATATAAAATACCTTATTGTTTTCATGATAATTTTCATTTTGATACAATACTCATTGTCAGAACTCATTCAAAAATGATACCAAATTGTTTAGGCCTATTTGTAATTTCTTTTATATTGCACAGCCAAACGCCAAAATCTAAAATAAATATGAAGGAGATAAAACGCCGCGATTTTTTGAAAAGTACGCTTATTGCGGGGGCCGGCGCCGCTTTAGCCCCATCAGTTTTACAAGCGCAAAACGTTTCGGCCAGGCAGGAACAAAGCCCTGTTTATCCGTTATCAGCAACAGCTAAAAAAGTTATAGTAGCCGGCGGCGGCATTACCGGCCTTTGCTGTGCGTATGAACTGATGAAAAGCGGGCACGATGTAGTGGTTTTGGAAGCATCGGGCAGGTACGGCGGCCATGTGTTCACGGGCCGCGACGGTTTATCCGATGGCTTGTATGCCGATTTCGGGGCCGATCATATTACCCAGCCCGGTTACGAGCGTTTTTTTGATTATGTGAAGGAATTTAACCTTACAGCTATCCCCTATCCTAACGCGGAAGGCTCGGAGGCCGCTACAGACGGCAACCAGCTTAAAATGATAAACGGCAAGTTTTATACCGCCGAAATGCTGCGTGATCCTGCCGTGCTTACTGGTTTTGGTTTTAACGACAGGGAAGTAAAGTTCCTGTCACAAAACCCTTTTTATGCACTGGGCTCGTTATTTACTAAATCTTATTTAAGTAAATTCAAGGATGCTTACCAGCCCTTTGGCGTGGGTTATGATGACCTGGATAAAGTGCCGATCGCCGATATTTATAAAAAAGAAGGCGCTTCAGCGGCAGCGCTTCGTTTCCTGGGCGGCCGTCATTCCAATGCCCTTTACCATTTGTGGCGGGCCGCAATAATGGATTTTCGCGGTATACCGCTTTCCGAAGGCGACACTTATCACCTTAAGGACGGCAACGAACAACTCCCAATCGCCTTTGCAAAGCGGCTGGGCAATCGCGTAAAGCTTAACCATCCCATAACCGCGATAAAGCATAGCAGTACGGGCGTTACCGTCAGCTACAAGGCATTTGGCAGGGATGAGGTGCTGCAGATGGATGCCGATGTGCTGGTTAATTGCATCACGCTTCCTGTATTTAAAAACATCCCTATATCGCCGCCGCTATCGCCCGAAAAACAGTATGTAGTTGATAACCTGGCCTATTCATCGCACCCGTTTTATGTTTTTGAAGCCAGTTCCAAATTTTGGCTGGATGACGGTTTTAAAAGCATTAACATGGAATTTGAGCACCCGGATATCTCGTCGATATGGCTGGAGACAAACCAGGTGGATACTACGCGCGTTGTTTTAAAAGCGTTCGGCCCCGGCGGGCTTTCGCCGCAACGGGTTTTGGCCGCCTTCAGGGAGGTGTACCCCGGCAAGCATGATACCATAGAGCAGGCGTTAACAAAAGACTGGACAGTTGATAAATATGCCCCTGCCTGCGAAATGGAACCATTCGCGATAGGAGAAATGCATAAATTCTGGCCGCAGATCATGCTGCCCGAAGGCAGGATATACTTCGCCGGCACTTACGCCGACAACATGAGCCGAGGGATGGAGTCATGCTTACGGTCGGCGCAAAGGGTGGCGGGGGAGATTGGGAAGCTGTGAGGATTTCGGAATTCGGAATGCCGATTGCGGAATGTTTTGAATGCGGAATGTTTTGAATTCGGAATTCGGAATGCCGAATGCGGAATGTTTTAGAACGCGGAAGTCGGAGTGCCGAATGCGGAATGTTTGAATTTTTTAAGTACCAAAAAAGTTGTCATTTCGAGTAGGTACGACGAGAAAACTTCTCGAATATGCCTATCGGATTGCCCGGGGAAGGAATCGACAAACTTCGAAAAGTTTTTTCGCTGCCAATAGTCGGAAACGACTTTTATAGATAAAGCAAATATGATACGAAGGCCAAAGTTTATTTATCTCAATGTTTTCACTTCGTTGTTTTTGTGCGTTTTTGTAAACGTTTTCGATGGCGGATCACAGCAGGAAAACCACCCGCCTGTCGTAAAGATCATCTCGCCAAAAAATAACAGCACCTTTGATTTTGATACCCCGGTTAACTATACCATCAGCGTATCCGACAAGGAAGACGGCGATTCAAAATACGATGAGATAAATGGCAAAGAAGTGTTGCTGGAAGTAAAACATGTGGCAAAATTGCCTGCTTTATTAAACAAAGATGTACAAGCTGATCCATCCGGAATTGCCATCATGCGGATATCCAACTGCTTCAATTGCCACAACTTTAACAGCAAATCCATTGGGCCTTCATTTTACGAGATCAATAAAAAGTACCCGGCCACAAATGCGAATACGGATACGCTGGTAAAACACATCCGCGAAGGGTCTTCAGGGACCTGGGGAAAAGAAAAAATGCCCACGCATACTGAATTGTCAGTTGCCGAAATAAAAAGCACGGTGCAATGGATACTAAAGCATGCCGCCGACGCAGGTGTTAATTATTATATCGGCATGGAAGGCTCGTTCCGGATAAAGCGGCCCGGTACTACCAAGCCGGGCGGGGTATATGTGCTCACAGCAAGCTATGTCGATCATGGCTTAAAGAGCGCACCGGGAAAGCAACGCCTGAGGGGGCAGGATGTTGTGGTGATACGCAGCAAATAACCTAAATGCCATGGGCAATAAAGCGCATACCGGAAAGCCGAAAAGTGTAAACCTTGATTTTTTGTTAAATGTTTGATTATAAGCTATTAAACTACAATAAATACAGAATTGTGTAAACCCTTCCCGGAGTTGTTTAAGGATGATAACTATACCACGCTGGTAAGGAATGCGATATTTTGGGCAGCGGGGAAATAAGAGACACATTGTTTGCCGGGACAGGGTTGCCCTTTCGTTTCAAATTTATTTAATTTTTGTAAATAAATAGGTTTTATCACCCTGGAATACAGTAAACTCACCAATACCCGGATCAAACTGTATTGTTAAAGCCGCCTGCGCATCCGAAAACTTATCATCGCCAACTGCTTCCAACGCTAATGGTCGGTGCCCCGTAGCATGGACAATTAAAGTTGTATTGTTTTTAGTGACCGTAATTTTTAGCGGCAGTTGGGTGCTTTTATAATTACCAAGGTACTTATCCAGGTCAGTTGTTTTTAACGTAATCGTTTTAAATTCAGGAATGCTAAAAGGCTTGTTAAAATAAATACTTAAAGCAGCGTTTATTACATCATCGGTTGAATAAACTACGCCATTTGAGATATATGAAATAGCCAGCTTCTCCTCCGGGAAATAGGCAAGCAGTGAGGAGAAGCTGTCAATTGCTCCACTATGAGCGTATGATTTTTTTTCGTCAAACGGCATTTCAAACATTGCCATGCCATAATTGTCCCTCATGGTTGTCATTTGGTTCAAACTGTTCTGGCTGATAAGTTTGCCTCCAAATAAGGCTTCAATAAATTTAACCAGGTCGGTTGGCGTCGAAACTATAGCGCCAGCCCCGCCGGGAATGCTCATATCTGTCTCAGGTTCTTGTATCCATTGCCCCTGGTACGAATAAGAATAGGCTTCGTTATTTGCCGGGTTTGTTTTGCCGCCATAATAAGTATCTGTTAACCCTATTTTTGATGCGATACGTTTTTTCAACTCTTCGTTATAAGGTTTCCCTGTAATCTTTTCAAGAATATAGCCCAGCAAAACAAAATTTGTGTTGCTGTAATCGGCCTTAGTGTCTGGTTCAAAGTCAGGTTTCTGTTTTTCCATTATACTTATCATAGCATTCTCAGACTGTGGTTTCGTCTCGTATGATGAGTATAACGTATCGTTAGTAAAATTATGTAACCCGCTTCGGTGGTCAAGCATCTCGCTGATAGTTATTTTAGCTGCATTAGGCAATTGGGGGTACCAGGTAGCTAAAGTTGTTTTAAGGCTCAGTTTTCCTTCCTCTATCAGTTGAAAAATCATCACAGCTGTAAACATTTTGCTGATTGAGCCGATGCGATATTTGGTTTTAATGGTTGCTGCTGTTTTTGCTTCACCATTAACCTGGCTGTAGCCAATAGCCTTTTGATAAACCACCATGCCATTGCTTGAAATAGCAAGACTACCCATATTTTTATTGTGCGTGGTTAGTGCGCTAAAAAAACTATCTAATTTTGTTGTATTGAGGTTTTGCGATTTAACTGTATAATTTAAAGCAATAACTAACAATAAACCAGCAAATATTTTCTTGATCATCAGGCCTTAGTTTAGATTATAAATTCATTAATCATTCCCCCACCTCATACAACCCACCATGCCCCGTAACAAAAAGCGTTTTCCCATCCTTGCCACCAAACACAATTGATGTAGGCCTTTCCGGCGTTTTGATCACTCTTATTTGTTTGCCCGTACTATCATAAACATAAACTTGCCCGTCGGCAATGTACACGTTGCCCCGGCTATCTGTAGTGGAAACAAACTCGCCCCTTTCAGCAAAATATTTTAGGTTGGAAACATAGCCTTTTGAATCCGCATCCACGCTTACCGTCCGTTTATCATATTCATCGGCAATGTATGCCGGTTTGCCGGGCCACGCCGTTGCCAACGCGGTTGAGCGTGCCAAATCGTAGGCTACCGGGATAATGGTAACGCCATCCGGGGCTACCCAGCATTCCTGGTCGCGGGCTACGGTGATGGTGTTAAAATCGTGCCCGTCGCGCCAGCGGTGGGCGGGGTAAAGGGCTTTATAAACCGGGTTAATTGAGCCCATGGGGGCCTTTTTCAGCAGTTGAATGGTTTCATCAGGATTGTTCGGATCAACTGAGTAAACCAATGTCCCGAAGCCGGAGTTTCCCCATCCGCTGAAGGAAGTACCATAGGCATCGGGCGGGTTTTTAAATTCCTCGGGCTTGCCGTTTACAAGATAGCCGGGCTTGGGCACATATTTAAAGACAACCAACAGGTTATCGTTTTTATCACAGGCCAGTGATAACGGCTCCCAATGGTAATCGGCCAACAGGCTGATGGAACGGGTAGCCGCATCCCATTTATATATCCTTTTCATACGTTGTTCGCAGAAATAAATATTGCCCTTGCTGTCGGCACACATACCCTCTGCAAATTCAAAACCCATTGCCAGTTTGGTTATTTGCCCGCTTAATGGTGCGGGCGCATTTGTTTTATCGCCAATAAACAGCCTCGCAAATTCCCATGGCCGCACTTCGGTATCGCTGTTAACATCATACAGGGGATTGGTTGTCGTATATTTTATCTGGCTGTAATTATGCACATTTAAAAACTCAATATTTTTATTTGCCCAGCTGCGGATGGAATAGGGATATGGTTTTATCACCCTGATCACCCTGAACATATACAGGTTTGCAAACACCATGTCATGGCAATTCTCCAGCTCCATGGGCTGGCATTCGGTTCCCTCGCGGCTTTCTTCTTCCAGCTGCAGGGCGTACACATTAAAGTTGGCCACATCATTAAACCTGATCTCGTTGCGCACATGGTGCTCAACCGATAAGGCATAAATATGACTCGGCGTTGAGGTATTGGAAATGTAAGCGCCCGTTGCTGCAAATGTATTGGCCGTCCAGATATTAAAAAAAGTACCACCGCCGCCGTCGGTTATCCACAGGCTCCAGTATTGGGTATCCCATGCTGGGTCGGTACCTCGGCTGTAAATGCCGGGTTTGGGAGCAGTCCCGGGCTTTTGCATGCCGCCATGGCCGCCGATAAATTTTACATCATTTAAATAGGAGTTTTCGCCCGACATCCACTTGCAGGCCACTGCCCGCGGGTTATCGGCATTTGTTGAAAGCCCGATACCTGTCACAATATTTTGCCCGCCTTTGGCGCTTTCCAATAATGCTTTCGGTCCGCCAAAGCCGCCGAAGGCCGGCGTGTTATTGGCTATTATCAATTGCGTGGCAATAGGGTTGAGGCCAATAAGCACGGTATTAGGTTTTAGCTTTATGGTTTCGCTGACCCGGTACCAGCCTTGCGGGAAATAGATGGTTTGATACTTATCAATCGCACTTTGAATGATTTGTGTATTATCGCTTGTGTCGTCTCCCATAGCGCCCAGGGTTTTAATATTTACCCAGGTATTCATAGCCGGCAAATCGGGTATGTCTTTTTTGGCCGGTTCGGGGAAAATGGTTAGGGGTTGCAAATCTTTTATGGTTTTGTAAACCGGGTCGGCGCCAAGGCTGTCCATCTGCAAACCATAAATAAAATTCCTGACCTTGTAAACCGGTCCCGCGCCTGGTGTTTGCTTCCCGCTTCGGCGGTAGCTTGTCAGTACAGGCACGTCCCGGCAATCAATATTGCGTAAACTGATCTGGTTAACGGCATTATCTTCGTTACTGATAATTATGGCCGGCCCGCTTACCTTATCAAAGCGGCAACTCTCCATAAACAGCTTTTCGTGGTAATTGGGATTGATGCTGATCACCGTCGGCACATTTTTGGCTTGGAGGCGGACGATAGTCAACCCGGCTTCCTGGGTTTTGATGGCGGCTTCCCGCTGACCCTCAAAATAAGTATCCACCATCATAAACTGCCAGCCCGGCGAAGGCTTGGTGGTATAAATTCCGTATTGTCCGCCAAAAAAACGCACATCTTCCATGGCATTACCTACGTCAAATAAACCTGCCTTGCCATTGCCGATATCAATATCCGCATGGGCGATGAAACTATGCTGCGCAAAATGCGCGCGCAGCGCCACGGCATTGGGGTTACCGTCCTCAATTTTCAGGTTGATATTGCTCAATGCGCTGTAGAAAGTACCTGCCCCGGCATCGTGGACAGGCTCGCCGGGTTTTGAGAGGCTGCTTACAAACCAGAACATATATTTCGCCTTTCCTTTATCGGTTGAATCGGCTGTTTGAAAGCCGGGGGAATTTTTGGCTAAGATAATTTGCGGGCGGGTTTTGCCGTAACCGATCAATCTTATTGCCTGCGGTACAAATATGGTTTTTGAAATGAGGTATTTCCCTTCAGGGATAAATACGATGCCAAAATTGTATTTTGTCTTTACCTCGGCAATGGCCTGTTGCAATGCTTCGGATACATCCGTTTTTCCATCGGCGGTAATTTTATAATTAGCAGGCGTAAAATACACGGCATCCGGGTCATCGGGCCGCTGTTGGTAAACCGACCGGCCGGCCACCGGCTTTTTATCGCTACGCAAATCCTCGCCGAAACAGGCCAGGTGGATTAAGAATAGGAGTGAGGTTAAAGTTATGGTCTTTTTCAAGGCTTGGCGGTGTTTTGGTTTATGATTTGTTTTATTGGGAAAATATACGCCAATTTACATTATCTGTTCAATTACTTTTTTAAATCATTTCCATTTCGGCGTTTGATTTTGATGTCTTATATTGGTTGAACAAATGATGTATGGCCTTCAACCTCAGCAATATACTTTTTATACTCATCATATTCCAGCTGCTGTTCCTCAGTTTTTTTTTATTTACGCAAAAAAAAGGACAGCCGGCTGCCAATAGCTTGTTAGGCTTTTTCTTTTTATCCATCTGCCTTAATCTGCTGGATGTATTTCTTTTAAATACAGGTATTTATTTCTCCTATCCCAACTTTGCGGGTTTTGGCGCCTGCCTTCCTTTGATTTTTGGCCCGCTGCTTTATTTTTATACACGAGCTATTATCTATAAAAACTTTGCATTCAATTTAAAGAACCTGGTTCACTTTTTGCCCTTCGTTATTTTCTTTTTAGGGACCGAATTTTACTACCTCAGCCTGCCCCGCGATGTACAGGAAAAGCTATTGAGGAATTTGTCAGGCCATCATATACCCGGGGCCATTTCTATAAGCACCCTGCTTATTTTTGCGCAGTTTCTTTTTTATGCCGTATCTTCCATCCGGTTAACTTCCAACTACAAAAAAACGGCAAGCCAGCTCTTCTCGGATCCGAAACGCACCGATGTTGCGTGGCTTTATTCCACCATTGTCTTCTTTATTTCGATAATGGTAATCACTGCGCTGAACGGACTGCTCGCCCAAACTTCGCTGGCTAAATATTTTTTATTGGCTTTTAACCTGGTTGTGGCGGCAGTGCTTGTTTTTGTGATCCGGGTATTAATGCGGGCGCTGCGGCAATCGTACTTTCTTACTTTTACGGAACAACAGAGTGTGCCTCTAATTTCTCCTTCAGCCAAAACAACCCTGCCTGCTGCGCAAAGGGACGAAAAAGAAAAAATAGTGCAATCCGTTTTGCAGTATATGCAAAGCAATAAACCCTACCTGGAGCCAGAGCTCACCTTAGGCCAGTTGGCTTCGCAACTTTCGCTTAAGCCAAGAATCCTTTCAGAAGCCATTAATGAAATACGGCAGCAAAATTTCTTCGACTTTATCAATCATTACCGCATTGATGAAGCGGCAAGGCTGTTAACCAATCCCGAAGACAAAAAAATAACCGTTCTCGAAGTTTTGTACCAGGTAGGTTTTAATTCCAAATCGTCTTTTAATACCCTGTTCAAAAAATACACAGGCCTTACGCCTACCGAGTTCCGGCAAAAAAACGCCCGCTAGCCGTTCGACTTTCTGCCTGCCGAAATCCAAACCAATTAAAATGCGTTCGACTTTGCGTATCCGGTCGACGCGGTTTCTCTCCAGCTACATCTTTGCTGAAAAAAACTTTTGTTATGAAAAAAATCACAATCTCAAATTCCATATACAGTATATGGAACGGTTTGCCCCTCATAGTAAGGGCCGTATTGTCAGGCTTTTTTGTAAGCTCGGTTGGCGTATCTATTTGGAACGGCCTGGTTACAGGCTTTAAATCCGCCGCCGTTATTTTGCCCATGATAGTTATTTTGTGGGCGTTCTGGAAATACTACAGCGGGAGCTGGAGCCCAAAACGCAGCGCCACGAGCCGGCGTTTCTTGTTCCGGTCGACCAGTTTACACCCCTCAACCTGGAAATGGGGCATTGCCGCCGCCATATTTTTTGTATTGGTTGTACAATCGTCGTTTGTCGTAACGTTCCGGCTTATCGACTTCCCGGCAGCTAAATTTACGGCTGATTATAAAATGCTCGACAGCTTTCCACTATGGGCGGCCTGGGCTATCCTCGTCATGAGCTCAACTGTAGCGGCCATCTGCGAAGAAGCGGGCTTCAGGGGTTATATGCAGGCGCCGCTCGAGAAGAGGTACGGGGTTGTTAAAGCGATTGTCATCACATCCATACTTTTCACCGTAATACATCTTAGCCATACCTGGGCGCTCCCAATTGTACCGCATATCTTTTTTGCAAGCGTGTTACTGGGTATCATCGCCTGGAAATCAGGGTCGCTTATCCCCGGCATCATCGGCCATGCCATACTGGATATTTTTGATTACTCCGTATGGTGGACAGATATTACCGGCGGATTTACCTATCAAACCATCTTTAAAACCGGTGTTGATGTGCACTTTATCGTTTGGGTCCTGCTGTTTTTATTTGGCCTTTTCGGGTTCTTTAGGGTGCTTGGAAAGCTTCGCAAGAGCGATGAGGTTTCGTTGGGTTTGGGGGCGGAGAGTGGAATACAGGTCATTTAAAAACCCGTTGTACATTTTGGCGCATTCTAAGAAGCTGTCTAAAAATGATAATGCAAATTTACTGCAAACGTAAATTCATTGCCGTTGGCTTCAGCCAACGGAATATTAGTAAGGAAGCTAATGGCTTCAGCCAAAAAAGCCGCCGGATCATGCTCACATATTATTTGGCTAAAGCCGGCCTTTCATTTATTTAATCCCGTTGGCTAAAGCCAACGGCAATGATAAATTTATCCCATTTTTAGACAGCTTCTTAGTGGTCTCGTATTAAAAAAATAATAAACGCAGGGACAGCAGAGAAAGTGTAAAGATCACGAAGACGCAATAAATAGGGAAAGTTGAAAATATACCTAATTTTAAACAGTTAAATTGTGTACAGATCAAACTGATATGATGAAGCCATTGAAGCTCGCTCTTTTAATTAATTGTTGTTTATGCTTTGTTGTTCCCGCGCAAGCGCAAGCAACAACCGACAGTTTATTAAATCAGCTGAACGGCGCTTTGGCTAACAAGCTATTGTTCGTAAATAAAAAAGAACAAAAAATAGCGCAATTAAACCGGCAGTTAACACAAGCCCAAACGCCGAAAGCACAATACGCCATTTACCAGTCGCTTTATGAGCAGTATAAATCATTCCGTTATGATTCTGCCTATTATTATGCGAAAAGACTCAAAGCAATATCGGCTGAATTGAATGATCCCTCACTGATCGCTTCAGCCAAAATGAAGCTGGCGTTTACCTTGCTTTCATCGGGACTTTTTAAAGAGACCCTGGAGGAGTTAAACCAAGCTGACCCTGGAGCCTTGCCCCCAAACGATAAAGTGGAATATTATTTTTTAAAAGCAAGATGCTATTTTGATCTTTCAGACTATGACCGCAGCCCTGATCTTACCGCGATTTACGACCCTAAAGGAGTTGCCTGCGCTGATTCAGCGCTGGCGTTATGCAAGCCGGGCTCCTTTAGTTTTTTGGAGCTAAAAGGTCTGAAAGAACTGAGAGAAGGCGATTACGCCGGCGGCAAGGCAACTTACACTGCCTTGTTAAGACTCCCGGGGCTTTCGCCGCACGACCTGGCTGTTAATGCCAGCAGCCTGAGTTATATTTATGAACGGGAAGGCTTACAGCAGCAGTCGATGGACTTGCTGATCAGGGCGGCTATAGGGGACATAGAATCGGCAACTAAAGAAACGGTTGCCCTGTACAGGCTTGCCGAAATGCTTTATAAAAAAGGCGATATAAAAAACGCCTATAGCTATATCAAACCAGCCATGGACGATGCAACTTTTTATGGCGCCCTGCAGCGGCAGGCCAAGATCAGCAGCATTTTGCCCATCATCGAGGCGCAATGGATTAACCAGATAGAGCATCAAAAAAAGCTGCTTTATACTTATTCATTCATCATTACCTTACTGGTGATATTCGTTTTGGTATTTGCCTGGATCATATTTAAACAGTTGAAAAAACTCCGCGCGGCCGACGAACTGATCAAAGCTGCCAATATCACCTTACAGGAAAATAATAAAGCCCTTGAGGAGCTGAATAGCAATTTAAGCACGGCGAATAAAATAAAGGATGAGTATATCGGCTACTATTTTAATATCAATTCGGTTTATATCGAGAAGCTGGAGAGTTTTCAAAAATCGCTGGAAAAGAAACTGGACAGCAGGCGCTATGACGATGCCCTGGCGACGGTCAAAAACCTCAACCTCGAAAATGAAAGGCAGCAGTTGTTCCATACTTTTGATATGGTATTCTTAAAACTTTTTCCCGGCTTTATCAATAAATTTAATTCGTTATTTAACCCCGGTGAAGAGATCATTATCCCGGAAGGGCAAATGCTTGGCACCGAACACCGGATATTTGCGCTGATCCGGATGGGGATACATGAAAATGACCGCATTGCAAAGCTCCTGGGGTATTCCGTCAATACCATATATTCCTACAAAAACCGGATCAAAAACAGATCGTTTGTCGCCAATGATGAGTTTGAGGACCGGATTATGGAAATTGAAGCTGTTTAATACACGGTGCAAATCAAATTGTCGCTTCGGTATCAGGCGTTCCTACGGAACGCAATACCTAATTTTTATTTTTTCAACCTGTATCGTCCTGAAAAAAGTTTACACTTTTAATGATTAATCCTGTTTTGAGTTTACACTTTAATTTAGTCCTGTAATAGCGTTACACTTTTTTTAAAGATAAAAAAAACTATTGTGGTTTGCTTGTCGTGTTGGAATGTGGAAAACTCCTTCAGTTTTCCATATTTCAACACGTTTTTCTTTTTTTGCTTCTTTTTTTCTTTTTGCTG
>Ga0207667_10001027_pt1 | contig 35562 bp, 23 predicted proteins | sample KBSCornC52_FD_184301 | JGI IMG/M metagenome (GOLD analysis project Ga0207667, IMG submission 184301) | Corn rhizosphere microbial communities from Kellogg Biological Station, Michigan, USA - KBS Corn C5-2 (SPAdes) (version 2) | ecosystem: Host-associated > Plants > Roots > Rhizosphere > Soil ...
AGCCCACGGTCGACATCCGCACCGCCAACGCGCAGGTGACGGCGGTGGCGCAGACCCTGCTGCGCCAGCTGCCGCCGGGCATCACGCCGCCGCTGATCCTCAACTACAACGCCTCCACCGTGCCGATCATCCAGCTTGCGCTGTCCGGCAAGGGCCTGAGCGAGCAGAACCTGGGCGATCTCGGCATCAATGCGGTGCGCCCGGTGCTCACTTCGGTGGCGGGCGCGTCGATCCCGTATCCGTTCGGCGGCAAGACGCGCCAGGTGCAGATCGATATCGATCCGGCGGCGCTGCAGGCGCGCGGCCTGTCGGCGCAGGACGTGGCCAATGCGCTCGCCGCGCAGAATCTGATCGTGCCGGTGGGCACGCAGAAGATCGGCGGGTACGAATACGTGCTGCAGCTCAATAACTCGCCGTCGGATATCCGCGCGCTGGGCGATCTGCCGATCAAGACGGTCAACGGCACCACGGTGTATATCCGCGACGTGGCTCAGGCGCGCGACGGCAATCCGCCGCAGACCAATATCGTGCACGTCGACGGCGGCCGCTCGGTGCTGATGACGGTGATGAAGAACGGCTCGGCCTCGACGCTGGCGATCATCGAAGGCGTCAAGCAGAAGCTGATCGATGCCAAGGACACCTTCCCCGACACGCTGCAGATCGCCCCGATCGGCGACCAGTCCCTGTTCGTGCGCGCGGCCATCGGCGGCGTGGCGAAGGAAGGCATCATCGCCGCGGCGCTGACCAGCCTGATGATCCTGCTGTTCCTCGGCAGCTGGCGCTCCACCGTGATCATCGCCACCTCGATCCCGCTGGCGATCCTCGGCTCCATCATCGCGCTGTCGGCGGTGGGCGAGACGCTCAACATCATGACCCTGGGCGGCCTGGCGCTGGCGGTGGGCATCCTGGTCGACGACGCCACGGTGACCATCGAGAACATCAACTGGCATCTGGAGCATGGCAAGGACGTGGAGACGTCGATCATGGACGGCGCGCGCCAGATCGTGACGCCGGCCTTCGTCTCGCTGCTGTGCATCTGCATCGTGTTCGTGCCGATGTTCTTCCTGGAGGGCGTGGCGCGCTTCCTGTTCGTGCCGATGGCCGAAGCGGTGATGTTCGCCATGATCTGCTCGTTCATCCTGTCGCGCACCCTGGTGCCGACGATGGCGAAGTACCTGCTGAAGCCGCACGCGGCGCATACCGACGCGCATGGTTCGAACGCCGCGCTGCCGCCTTCGCGCAATCCGCTAGTGCGTTTTCAGCGCGGCTTCGAGGCGCGTTTCGAACGCGTGCGCGCGGCCTATCGCGACCTGCTGGCGATGGCGCTGGAGCATCGGCGCGTCTTCGTCGCCGGCTTCCTCGCCTTCGTGGTCGCTTCGTTTGCGCTGGTGCCGTTCCTGGGCCGCAACTTCTTCCCCGCGGTGGATGCCGGCCAGATTCTGATGCACGTGCGCGCGCCGATCGGCACGCGCGTGGAGGAAAGCGCCACCATCTTCGCCAATGTGCAGGCGGCGGTCCGCCGCATCGTGCCGCCGGAAGAGCTGGGCACGGTGGTGGACAACATCGGCCAGCCGATCAGCGGCATCAACACCGCCTACAACAATACCGGCACGATCGGTTCGTGGGACGGCGATATCCAGATCGCGCTCAACGAAGGCCATCGTCCCACCGCCGAATACGTGCGCCGCATGCGCGAGGAACTGCCGCGCCAGTTCCCCGGCGTGACCTTCTCGTTCCCGCCCGCGGACATCATCAGCCAGATCCTCAACTTCGGTTCGCCCGCGCCGATCGATCTGCAGATCCGCGGCAACAACCTGCCGCAGAACTTCGCCTACGCCGGCAAGCTGCTGCGCGAGATCCGCCGCGTGCCCGGCGTGGCCGATGCGCGCATCCAGCAGTCGCAGGCCAATCCCACCTTCGCGGTGGACGTGGACCGCACGCGCGCCCAGCTGCTGGGCGTGACCGAGCGCGACGTCACCAACAGCCTGGTGGTGAACCTGGCCGGCTCCAGCCAGGTGGCGCCCACCTTCTGGCTGAATCCGCAGAACCAGATTTCCTATCCGATCGTGATGCAGACGCCGCAGTACAAGCTCGATTCGCTGTCGGCGCTGGAGAACATCCCGGTCACCTCCAGCGGCGGCGGCAGCTCGCAGCTGCTTGGCGGCCTGGCCACGATCAAGCGCGGCGTCAGCAATGCGGTGGTCAGCCAGTACAACATCCAGCCGATGGTGGAGATCTTCGCCACCACCCAGGGGCGCGATCTCGGCGCCGTGGCCGCGGATATCCAGAACATCGTCGCCGCGCACGCCAAGGAACTGCCCAAGGGTTCCTCCACCGCGCTGCTGGGCCAGGTGAAGACCATGAACAGCGCCTTCTCCGGCCTGATCTTCGGCCTGCTCGGCGCGGCGGTGCTGATCTATCTGCTGATCGTGGTGAACTTCCAGTCCTGGAGCGATCCGTTCGTGATCATCACCGCGCTGCCCGCCGCGCTGGCCGGCATCGTGTGGATGCTGTTCGGCACCGGCACCACGCTGTCGGTGCCGGCGCTGACCGGCGCGATCATGTGCATGGGCGTGGCCACGGCGAACTCGATCCTGGTGGTGAGTTTCTGCCGCGAGCGCCTGGCCGAACACGGCGACGCGCATCTGGCCGCGATGGAAGGCGGCTTCGTGCGCTTCCGTCCGGTGCTGATGACCGCGCTGGCGATGATCATCGGCATGGCGCCGATGGCGCTGGGCCTGGGCGAGGGCGGCGAGCAGAACGCACCGCTGGGCCGCGCCGTGATCGGCGGCCTGATCTTCGCCACCGTCGCCACGCTGTTCTTCGTTCCTGTGGTGTTCCGCATCATTCACGCGCGGTATGGCCGCGCATCCGACCCGGCTCCGGTTTCGGGAGAACCCGCTCATGTCGTCTAACACTCCGCATAACCCGCGCCCCGTGCCGGTCCATCGCCTGCGCCGCGCCGGCATTATCGGTGCGGTGGTGGTGGTCGCCGTCGTCGCCACCGGCGTGGTCACCCGCGCCAACGACGCGCGCAAGCTGAAGGACTGGACCGAGCAGCAGGCCGTGCCCACGGTCAGCGTGGTGCCGGTCGAGCGCAGCGCCGCGGGTGCTGCGCTCGATCTGCCCGGCCGCCTCGAGGCCTATGCGCGTGCGCCGATCTATGCGCGCGTCAGCGGCTATCTGAAATCCTGGAAAGTGGATATCGGCGCCCCGGTCAAGGCCGGCCAGCTGCTGGCCGAGATCGAGACGCCGGACCTGGACCAGCAGCTGCTGCAGGCCAAGGCGGATCTGGCCAGCGCCGAAGCGAACGCCGCGCTGGCCGCCACCACCTCCAAGCGCTGGCAGGCCATGCTCGGTTCCGATTCGGTCTCGCGCCAGGAAGTGGACGAGAAGACCGGCGACTTCACCGCCAAGCAGGCGATCGCCAAGGCGGCCAAGGCGAATGTCGACCGCATCGAGGCGCTGAAGGGCTTTACCCGCATCGTGGCCCCGTTCGACGGCATGGTCACCGCGCGCGAGACCGATGTCGGCGCGCTGATCAATGCCGGCAGCGGCAGCGGTCCGGAGCTGTTCGTGGTGTCCGACGTGCGCAAGCTGCGCGTCTACGTGCGCGTGCCGCAGAACTACGCGCCGTCGATCAAGCCCGGCGCGATCGCCACCTTGGCGGTGCCGGAATATCCGGGCCGCAGCTTCCAGGCGCGCGTGGAGGCTTCGGCCGGCGCGGTCGCCGCGGAATCCGGCACCACCCTGATCCAGCTCGCCGTCGACAACGCCGACGGCAAGCTGATGCCCGGCAGCTTCGCCAGCGTGCGGCTGGATCGCCCCGGCGATGCCACCGCGCTGCGCGTGCCGGCCAGCGCGCTGATCTTCGACGAGAAGGGCACGCGTATCGCCACCCTGGGCGCGGACGGCAAGGTCGCGTTCAAGCAGGTCACCATCCTGCGCGACTACGGCAAGACGGTGGAGATCGGCTCCGGCCTGGCGGCGGAAGACCGCGTGATCGAGAGCCCGCCGGATGGCCTGGTCGACGGCGACCACGTGCGCACCGCCGAGAAGAACGACACCGAGCTGGCCAAGAACCCGGGGCGCGCCAATGAAAAGAAGGCCTGAGCGCGTCCTGGCGCTGGCGCTCGCCGCGGCGCTGAGCGGCTGCTCGCTGGCGCCGGCGTACAAGGCGCCCGAAGTGCCGGTGGCCGAGCAGTTCCAGGAGCACGGCGAGGCCTACGGCAAGAGCTGGGTGGCGGCGCAGCCGTCCGACCAGCTGCCGCGCGACGGCTGGTGGACGCTGTACGGCGATGCTGGCTTAAGCGATCTGCAGCAGCGCCTGCTGAAGAACAACGCCGATCTCGCCGCCGCGCTGGCGCATTACCAGCAGGCGCAGGCGTTCAGCCGGCAGGCGCGCGCGGGGCTGTTTCCGCAGGTGGGCGTCAATGCCAATGGGCAGCGCGACCGGCAGTCGGATACGCGTCCGCTGCGCGGCGCGACGTCGCCGGCCAATTACGACAGCTACACATTGGGCGCCGAGGTCGATTATGAAATCGATCTGTGGGGCCGCGTGCGCAATACCGTCGAGGCGGGCAAGGACGATGCGCTGGCCGCGGCGGCCGATCTGGCTTCGGCACGCCTGAGCCTGCAGGCGCAGCTCGCCGATAACTATCTGGTGCTGCGCGGCCTCGATCAGCAGATCCAGTTGCTGAAGGAAAGCATTGCCGCGTACCAGAAGGCATTGGAGCTGACGCAGACGCGCCACAGCGGCGGCATCGCGTCGGGCCTGGATGTGGCGCGTGCGCAGACGCAGCTGTCGTCGACCAAGTCGCAGTGGTCGCAGACGCAGGCGCAGCGCGCGCTGGTCGAGCATGCGATCGCTTCGCTGGTGGGCGAGTCGGCCTCGAACTTCAGCTTGCCGGCACAGATCGCCGCATTGCCGCTGCCGACGGTGCCGGTGAGCCTGCCGTCGACGCTGCTGCAGCGGCGGCCCGATGTCGCTGCGGCGGAGCGCCGCGTCGCCGCGGCGAATGCGCGGATCGGTATTGCACGCGCTGCGTACTTCCCGTCGCTGGGCTTGAGTGCGCAGGGTGGTTTTCAGAGCGATCGCTACGGCGGCCTGTTCACCGCGCCGAATCAGTTCTGGGCGATCGGCCCGACCGCACTGCTTACGCTGTTCGACGGCGGCCGCCGCAAGGCTGGCGTCGAAGCCGCCAAGGCCGCCACCGAAGAAGCCGGCGCACGCTATCGCGGCGTGGTGCTCAACGCCTTCCAGCAGGTGGAAGACAATCTCGCCCAGCTCGACCACTACGGCTCCGCGCGCAACGACCAGCAGGATGCCGCCGACGCGGCGAAGCGTTCGCTGGATATCGCGATGGACCGCTATCGCCAGGGCGCGGTGGGTTATCTCGACGTGGTGCAGGCGCAGACGGTGGCCCTGGATGCGCAGCGCAGCCTGCTGGATCTGGATACGCGGCAGCTGCGGGCGAGCGTGCAGCTGGTGCGGGCGTTGGGTGGTGGGTGGACGGTGGGCGATCTGTCGTCGAACGATGGCGTTGCCAAGCGCGAGTAGGAAAGCTGGCGACGCCCTCCCAAGATCGTCATTCCGGCGAAAGCCGGACGAGCGCGCAGCGCGAAGAACGCCCGCAGGGCGGCCCCGAAGGGGCGAGCGAAGCGAGTCATCCAGTGCCTTTAAGACCCTGGACCCCAGCTTTCGCTGGGGTGACGAAATACTCTTGGTGATTTGCCGTCATTCCGGCGAAAGCCGGACGAGCGCGCAGCGCGAAGAACGCCCGCAGGGCGGCCCCGAAGGGGCGAGCGAAGCGAGTCATCCAGTGCCTTTGAGGCGCTGGACCCCAGCTTTCGCTGGGGTGACGACGGTTTACAAGGTGGCTCTTAGAGCCGCCCCGCCAGCATCGCCTCCAGCTTGCGCTGATCGGCGGCGAACTTGCGGATGCCGTCGGCGAGCTTTTCGGTGGCCATCGCATCTTCGTTATGGCCCCAGCGGAAACCCGCTTCGTCCAGCGCCGGCACACGCGCTTCGCGCTTGCCGTCGTCCTGCAGCGCGCGCGGCAGCGGCTCGCTGGTGGCTTCCAGTTTTTCCAGCAGGTCCGGACTGATGGTCAGGCGGTCGCAGCCCGCCAGCGCCTGGATCTGGCCGAGATTGCGGAAGCTCGCGCCCATCACCACGGTGTCGAAGCCGTGCTGCTTGTACCAGTCGTAGATGCGGCGCACCGACTTCACGCCCGGGTCTTCTTCCGGCGCATAGGTCTTGGTCGAGGTGTTGGCGACGTACCAGTCCATGATGCGGCCCACGAACGGCGAGATCAGGTACACGCCGGCTTCCGCACACGCCACCGCCTGCTCGAACGAGAACAGCAGGGTGAGGTTGCACTGGATGCCGCGGCGCTCCAGCGTCTCGGCGGCGCGGATGCCTTCCCAGGTGGAGGCGATCTTGATCAGGATGCGCTCGCGCGTCACGCCGGCCGCTTCGTACATACCGATCAGGCGCTCGGCCTTGGCGATGGTAGCGTGGGTATCGAAGGACAGGCGCGCATCCACTTCGGTGGACACGCGGCCCGGCACCAGCTCGGAGATCCTGCGGCCGGCGGCGACGGCGAGATAGTCGCCGGCGTCGATCAGCTGGCGCTCGCGCGAGGCGCTCTGGCCCTTGGCCCACTGCACGGCTTCGTCGATCAGCGGCGCGTACGCCGGCAGCTCGGTCGCCTTCAGCAGCAGCGAGGGATTGGTGGTGGCGTCGACCGGGCGATAGCGGGCGATCGCGTCGATATCGCCGGTGTCGGCGACCACGGTGGTGTACTGGCGCAGCTGTTCGAGTTGGTTGGACACGTCGGGATCCGTCAGAGGGAACGAGTTATTGTCGCCGCGGCGCGGCGCCGGGCAAAGCGTGGTCAGCTTTCGTCTGCCGCTTCGGAAGCTTGTGGATCGGAGCCGGTGACGATGCGCGCATGGCGCTGGTAGGTCCAGTACGACCAGGCCCAATCCAGCAGCACCACCAGGCGGTTGCGGAAGCCGATCAGGAAATACACGTGGGCGACCAGCCAGACCCACCAGGCCAGCACGCCGGACAGCTTCACCTTGCCGAACTGCGCCACCGCGGCCATGCGGCCGATGGTGGCCAGGGTGCCGTCGTCGCGGTAGCGGAATGGCGCGGGCTGGGCGCCGCGCAGGCGGTCCAGGATGGCTTCGGCGGCGTAGCGGCCCATCTGCTTGGCGGCGGGGGCCACGCCGGGCACGGGTTTGCCGTCGGCCTGGGTGACGGTGGCCAGGTCGCCGACCACGAAGACCTCCGGGTGCTGCGGCACCGCCAGCTCCGGCGTTACCTGCACGCGGCCGGCGCGATCCAGCGGCACGCCCAGGCGCTGGCCCAGCGGCGAGGCGGCCACGCCGGCCGCCCACAGCACGGTGCGGGATTCGAGCGTTTCGTCGCCCAGCTTGACGCGGTCCGCGCCGATCGCAGTTACGGCGGTGCCGGTGCGCACCTGCACGCCGAGTTTCTCCAGCTGCTGTTGCGCCTTCGCCGACAGCTCCGGCGCGAACGCCGGCAGCACGCGCGGCCCGGCTTCGACCAGCAGGATATTGGCGGTGCGCGGATCGCTGCGGCGGAATTCGCGCGGCAGCGTGTGGCGCGCGATCTCCGCCAGCGTGCCCGCCAGTTCCACGCCGGTGGCGCCGCCGCCGACCACCACGAAGTTGAGCCAGGCCTGGCGCCGCGCCGGATCGTCCTCGCGCTCGGCATGCTCGAAGGCGAGCAGCACGCGGCGGCGGATCGCGAAGGCGTCGTCCAGCGTCTTCAGTCCCGGCGCGTGGCGGGCCCAGTCGTCATGGCCGAAATAGGCATGCGTGGCGCCGGTGGCGACGATCAGATAGTCGTAATCGAGCGGACCCTGGGCGAGCTGCACGCGCTTGTTGGCCAGGTCGATGTCCTGCGCCTCGTCCAGCAGCACGGTGACGTTCTGCTGCTTGCGCAGGATCTGCCGCAGCGGCGCGGCGATCGACGGCGCGGACAGCCCCGCCGTGGCGACCTGATAAAGCAGGGGCTGGAACAGATGATGGTTGCGCCGGTCGACCAGGGTGACGCGGAGCGCGGGATCGTCGAGCCGGTGCGCGGCGGCCATGCCGCCGAAACCGCCGCCGAGGATGACGATGTGCGGCCGGGGATCGGGCTGGGACATCGGGGAAGCTCGTTGGGAGAGGGGCACCGGCAATTTTACGGGAGCCGCCTGCTTCGTGCCCCGCTCAGTACAGATCCACCGGATCCACATCCAGCGACCAGCGCACCCGCCGCGCCGCCGGCAGCGAGGACAGGGCGCGCGACCACGGCCGCAGCGCGGCGTGCAGCGTGGCGCGGCTGGGGCCTTCGACCAGCAGCTGGCCGCGGTGGCGGCCGGCGCGCAGCGGCATCGGCGCCGGCATCGGCCCGGCGATGGCCAGTTCCGCCTGCGCCGCCGGCTCCAGCGCGCCGCGCGCTTCGCGCAGGAAGGCGTCCACGTGTTCGCGCTGGTGCGCGTCGGCGCGCAGCAGCACCTGGTGCAGATACGGCGGCAGCTGCAGCGCGCGGCGTTCGGCCAGCAGTTCCTTGGCCGCGGTGGCGTAGCCCTGCGCCAGCAGCTGGCGCAGCAGCGGATGTTCGGGATGGTGGGTCTGCAGGATCACCCGGCCCGGCTTGCTGGCGCGGCCGGCGCGGCCGGCCACCTGCACGATCAGCTGCGCCAGGCGCTCGCTGGCGCGGAAATCCACGCTGTGCAGGCCCTCGTCCACGCCGACGATGGCGACCAGGGTGAGGTTGGGCAGGTCGTGGCCCTTGGCCAGCATCTGGGTGCCGACCAGGATCGCCGCGCCGTCGCCGCGCAGGCGGTCGAGCAGGTCGTCGAAGGCGTCGCGGCGACGGGTGGTCTCGCGGTCGATGCGCAGCACGGCGGTGTCGGGGAAGCGCGCGGCCAGCGCTTCTTCCAGGCGCTCGGTGCCCTGGCCCTGCGGCTTCAGTTCGGCGGCGCCGCAGGACGGGCATTGCTCGGGCAGGCGGGCGTGGTAGTCGCAGTGATGGCAGATCAGCTGGCGCCGCCCCACGTGCAGGGTCAGCGGATGCTCGCAGCGCGGGCATTCCGCATGCCAGCCGCACTGATAGCAAAGCAGCACCGGCGCGTAGCCGCGGCGATTGCGGAACACCAGGGCCTGCTCGCCGCGCGCGACGGTGTCGGCCACGGCGTTGAGCAGGGTCGGCGACATGCCGTGCTCCAGCCGCTGCGCGCGCATGTCCACGATCTGCACCTGCGGCGGCCGGATCGCGCCGGGCCGCGCGCGCAGATGCAGCGCGCGGTAGCGGCCGGCTTCCACATTGGCCAGCGATTCCAGCGACGGCGTGGCCGAGCCCAGCAGCACCGGCACGCCCAGCGCGCGGCCGCGCAGCAGGGCGAGGTCGCGCGCGTGGTAGCGGAAGCCTTCCTGCTGCTTGTAGGCGCCGTCGTGCTCCTCGTCGACCACGATCAGCCCGGCATGCGGCAGCGGGGTGAATACCGCCGAGCGGGTGCCGAGGATCACCTTCGCTTCGCCGTCGCGCGCGCGCAGCCAGGCACGTGCGCGGTCGCCCTCGGCGAGATTGGAATGCAGCACTTCCACCGGCACGCCCAGGCGTTCGCGCACGCGGCGCACGGTCTGCGGGGCCAGGCCGATCTCCGGCACCAGCAGCAGGGCCTGCTTGCCGGCGGCGATCACCTGTTCGATCAGCGCGAGGTAGACCTCGGTCTTGCCGCTGCCGGTGATGCCGTCGAGCAGGAACGGCTGGAAGCGGCCCAGTTCCGTGCCTACCGCGGCTACCGCCGCCTGCTGCTCGGGACTGAGCGCGGGCGCCGCGACGGTGGGCTGCGGCGTGGCGTCGGCGGCGCGGCGCACGCGTTCGATCAGGCCGGCGGCGGCGAGGCGGCGTGCCGCTTCGCGCCAGTCCGGCAGGCGCTCGTGCAGTTCGCCGGCGCTGAGCGGCGCGGCGGCCAGCGCGGCGAGCAGGCGGCGGCTGCCGCCCTTGCGGCTGCCGGCGTCCAGGGCGCTGCGGCCGGCGATGGTCAGCGCCCACACTTCCTCGTGGGTATCGGGCAGCGGCTTGTCTTCGCGCAGGGCCAGCGGCAGCGCATTGGCGTAGGCCTCGCCGGGCGCGCCCAGCCAGTAGTCGGCGGACCAGGCCAGGGTTTTCATCAGTTCCGCGTCGAGCAGCGGGGCGTCGTCCAGCAGCCGGGTTACGCGCTTCAGGCGCGCGCCGCCGAGGGTGGATTCGACCTCGGTCTCCACCACCACGCCCACCGCCTTGCCGCGTCCGAACGGCACCAGCACGCGGCTGCCCGGCTGCGCCTGGCCCGTTGCGGGCGGGAGGTAGTCGAACAGGGTGGGCAGCGGGACGGGCAGGGCGATGCGAAGAACGGCGGGCATGGCGATCCTCAAGGCGCGCCAGTGTAGCGGTCCCGGCCGGGATGAGATGGCGTCATCGATCGACCCCGGGAACGGCCTGTTGCCCGCCGGTGCTGCTGCAGGGCCGTCTGGCAGGGGTCTGCTGGCGCCGGGTCGAGAAGTGCCCGGTAAGTGGCTCTGCGCAGGGCAAAAATCGCCTTATCCACAAGATCTGTGGATAAGTCTGTGGATGCGCCGGGGAAGGGTGCCCTTAAAGCCAGAAAAATCGGACTTTGCGACGTGCTGTCGAACTTTTAGCCAACTTGTAATGTATTTAATATTCAATCACTTGCAATGATCGCTCGGCCGGTGTTCATACAACTGACATCCGAGTGGTCAATCTATTGACAGTCCTGTGATGCTGTGCAAAACCCTCGCTGGCCCGATTCTGGCAGGGCTCGATGTGTCGGCCACTGCCCGGTTTCGTTGTGATGTAGATCACATAATTTAAGGGGGTCGTGCTAATGCACGGCACCCATCATCACGGCGCTCACCAGGGCGAATCCGAGCAGCCACGTGTAGCACCAGCCGATCATCAGGTACTTGATCACGGTCATCGGCCAGCCCTGCCGGTACACGCGTTTCTGCATCAGCAGCAGGTACACCGGCGCCCATATCGCCAGGGCGAATTCCAGCCAGCCCAGCAGGTGCCCGGCCCAGGCCGCATGCGGCGAGATCCAGGCCTTGAGCAGGGCCAGCAGCACCCACAGCAGCACCGTGGCGAACAGGAAGGCGTGGCTGTGCAGCGCCACGATCAGGTGCTCCATGAACAGCCGGCGCTTGAACACGTAGAACAGCTTCAGCAGCAGGGCGAAGGCCGGCATCAGGATGAACATGGTCTGCGGCAGCGCGCCGAAGATGCCGGCCTTGACCCGCTCGGTGGCCTGCTCGCGTTCTTCGGCGTTGCCGCTCTTCCAGCCCTTGATATTGGCGCGCAGGTTGGCGGCGGCATGCGCCAGCCGCGCATTCATGAATTCGGGCAGCCACGACACACGCGTATTGGCGGGTTTGGCCAGCCAGTCTTCCGCCTCGACGTCGTCGTCCTTGGCGGTGGCGCTGCTGGAGGCTATGGCCGGCGCGGAAGCGGCCACCGCCGGCGCGGCCGATGCGCTCGCCGCCGGTGCCTGTTCCGCTTCCAGCACGGCGATGCGCCGCGCCGCCTGCTTGCGCAATTCCTTCTGCGCCTTGACCAGGCCGGCATCGGCGCCGGGCACGTTGGCTACCGTCGAGCGCGCCTGCTGCAGGCTGGTGATCTGCTCGTCCAGCGCCTGGCGCACTTCGTCGGTGGTCTTCAGATCGTCGAACTGGTGGCGGTCGACATGCACGCCGGGCGCGAAATCCTTGCCGTGCGTCACCAGCGAGTCGACCGCGATATGGGTAAGGAAGAACGCCAGCAGGCACAGCACGAACATCAGCCGGAACGGCGGCACGTAGCGCTGCCGGCGGCCGGAGAAATATTCCAGGGTGAGAAAGCCCGGCTTGGCCATCAGCGGCGGCAAGGTGTGCAGCACGCGGCCGTCCACGTGGAGGAAGGTCTCCAGCGTGTCCTCGAACAGGTGATGCGCCGGCTTGAGCACGGTGTGGATCGACTGCCCGCAGTCGTGACAGAACTCGCCCTGCATGGGCGCCGTGCAATTGGCGCAGTGCACGCCATCGTACGAGACGATTTCTTTCCCGCTCACGTTGACCCCTCCCCTTACAAGCGGGCGATCTTGGCATAAGCCCGTGACGGTGACAGCCCCGGGCGGCGCGAGCCTGTAGAATGCCCGGCCCTGGAGCCCCGCCTATGCCGTTTTCCCCTTCCGATCGCGCCCGCGTGGCGCACGAGATCGGCGCCACCCTGACGCTCGCCGCGCCGCTGATCTTTGCCCAGCTTGCCGCGGTGGGCACCAACGTGGTCGACGCCGTGCTCGCCGGCCACTACAGCGCGCACGTGCTGGGTGCGGTGGCGGTGGGCGCCAGCATCTGGGCGCTGGCCATCGTCAGCGGCATCGGCATGATGATGGCGGTGCCGCCATCCGTATCGCAGCTCGACGGCGCCGGACGCCGCGGCGAAGTCGGCCCGGTGTTCCGCCAGGCGCTGTGGCTGGCGTTCGGCATGGGCGTGCTGCTGTGGTTCGGCGTGCGCCATGCCGGTCCGCTGATCGATCTGATCGGCGTGGATCCGAAGCTGCGCAACGACGTGCTGGCCTTCCTGCAGGCGATCAGCTGGGGCGCGCCCGCGCTGACCTGCTACTTCGCGCTGCGCGGCCTGTCCGAAGGCCTGTCGATGACCTTGCCTTCGATGTTCTTCGCCCTGGCCGGCCTGTGCGTGCTGGCGCCGCTGGGCTATGTGCTGATGTTCGGCAAGTTCGGCCTGGAGCCGCAGGGCGCGCGCGGCTGCGGCATCGCCACCGCGCTGGTGCTGTGGATGGAGATGCTGGGCTTCGCGCTGTACATCGCCCGCCATCGCAACTACCGCGGCCTGAATCTCGGCGAGCGCTTCGACTGGCCGAACCCGCGCCGCATCCGCGAACTGCTCTCGGTAGGCCTGCCGATGGCCATCACCCTGCTGGCCGAAGGCGGCCTGTTCGTGGCGGTGGCGCTGGCGCTGGGCACGCTGGGCGAGACCGTGGTGGCCAGCCACCAGGTGGCGCTGAATATCGCCTCGGTGTTCTTCATGATCCCGCTGGGCCTGGCCATGGCGATCACCGTGCGCGTGGGCAATGCGGTCGGCCGCGGCGACGCCCAGGGCGTGCGCTACGCCGGCTTCTGCGGGATCGGCCTGGCCGTGCTGACCCAGATCGTGTCGGCCAGCCTGATGCTGGGCCTGCCGCATCTGATCGCCTCGCTGTACACGCGCGACGCGGCGGTGATCGCGCTGGCCACCCAGCTGATTGTGCTGGCCGGCGTGTTCCAGTTTTCCGACGGCATCCAGGTCGCCTCCAACGGCGCGCTGCGCGGCCTGAAGGACACCCGCGGGCCGATGGCGATGACGCTGTTCGCCTACTGGGTGATCGGCATGCCGTTCGGCTGGTGGCTGGCGTTCCGCCAGGGGCTGGGGGCGCGCGGCATGTGGATGGGCCTCGTGGCCGGCCTGAGCGTGGCCGCGGTGCTGCTGTTCACCCGGTTCTGGCGTAACTCGGCGAAGGAGCGCTGGCGTCGCCCGGGCAGCACTTCTCCCACATGACCTGTAAGACCCGACCGGTTACGCTGCCGCCGTCTTATCGAGGAAAGTAAGCATGTCGGAGCGTGGCGCCAACGGTTTCTGGGCTTTCCTGCGCGTGTTCGGGCGCGGGATCAACGTAGTCAGGCTGGTGATCATCAACCTGCTCTTCTTTGTCTTCCTCGGCTTCTTCCTGCTGCTGATGCTGGGTTTCTGGGCCGGCAGCCACGGCGAGCGCGCCGTCCAGAACGACAGCGTGCTGGTGCTGAAGCCGCAGGGCGAGCTGGTCGAGCAGTTCAGCATCGAGCCGCTGGAGCGCGCGCTGCAGGGCCTGTCCGGCAACGCGCCCAAGCAGGTGCAGGTGCGCGACCTGGTCGATGCCATCGACGCCGCGGCCGGCGACAGCCGCATTACCCGCATCCTGCTGCAGCCGCAGGACCTGCACGCCGGCGGCTTCGCCGCGCTGCGCGAGGTGGCCGCCGCGCTGGACCGCTTCCGCGCCGCCGGCAAGCCGGTGATCGTGTGGGCTTCCAGCATGGACCAGGGCCAGTACTACCTGGCCGCGCATGCCGACCGCATCCTGCTCGACCCGATGGGCGGCGTGGTGCTGACCGGCCTGGCCAATTACCGCCTGTTCTACAAGGACCTGCTCGACCGCCTGGGCGTGGACGTGCACCTGTTCCGCGTCGGCCAGTTCAAGAGCGCGGCCGAGCCGTACATCCTCGACCACGCCTCGCCGGAATCGAAAGAGGCCGATGCCTTCTGGATGGGCGGCCTGTGGGACCGCTATCTCGACGAAGTGGCCAAGCTGCGCAAGCTCGAGCCGGCCGCGCTGCGCGCCGCCATCGACGGCCTGCCTGAAGCGATCGCCGGCACCAAGGGCGACCTCGGCCAGCTCGCCTTCAACGAACACCTGGTCGACGGCCTCGCCACCCGCGACGACCTGGAAAACATGATGCGCAAGGAAGGCGTGCCGGCCGGCGGCAAGGGCGAAGGCTTCCGCCAGGTCGACCTGCGCCGCTATCTGGCGGGCGTGTCGCGCGGCAGCGCGCTGGAGCCCGGCGTGGCGGTGGTGGTGGCCGAGGGCGAGATCGTCGGCGGCAAGCAGGCGCAGGGCACCATCGGCGGCGAATCCACCGCGGCGCTGATCCGCGCCGCGCGCGAGGACCGCCGCACCAAGGCGCTGGTGCTGCGGGTCAATTCGCCGGGCGGCGAGGTGTATGCGGCCGAGCAGATCCGCCGCGAGGTCGCGCTGGCCAAGGAAGCCGGCATTCCGGTGGTGGTGTCGATGGGCAATGTGGCCGCCAGCGGCGGCTACTGGATATCGATGAATGCCGATCGCATCTTTGCCGAGCCCAATACCATCACCGGCTCGATCGGCATCTTCGGCATGTACTTCACCGTGCCGGGCACGCTGGACAAGCTGGGCGTGAAGACCGACGGCGTCGGCACCAGCCCGCTGGCCGGCGCCTTCAGCATCACCCGGCCGCTGGACCCGAAGGTGGGCACGCTGATCCAGGCCATCATCGACAAGGGCTACCGCGACTTCGTCGGCGGCGTGGCGCAGGCGCGCGGCAAGCCGTACGACGCCATCGACACCATCGCCCAGGGCCGCGTGTGGACCGGCCAGCAGGCTCTGGAGCGCGGCCTGGTCGACCAGCTCGGCGGCCTGCGCGAAGCGGTGGCCGATGCCGCGCAGCGCGCCAAGTTGGGCAAGAAGCCCGCGATCCGCTACGTCGAAGCGCCGCTGGGCACCTTCGAGCAGTTCATGGTCAACCTCAACGACAGCTCGGCCACCATCGCGCTGCGCGCGTATGGCGTGCATCTGCCGGAGTGGGTGGCGCAGCTGCCGGTGCTGGCGCCGGAGCTGAAGCTGCTGAAGAACGCGCAGTCGGGCAAGCCGAATGTGTATGCGTACTGCTTCTGCGAGCCGCGCTGAGTCTTGCGCACAGGTTTGAAAAAACGGCGGCCATCGGGCCGCCGTTTTTTTTCAGCGCGAGATGATCAGGCCGGCACGGCGCTGTAGTAGTCGCCGTCGCGCCCCACGCGCACGCGCATGCCGAAGGCTTCGCTCAATGACTCGCCGGTAAGCACGCCGGCCTTGTCGCCGTGGCGCAGGGCCTTGCCTTCGCGCAGCAGCAGCACGCGGCCGATCTCCGGCACGATCTCTTCGATATGGTGGGTGACCAGCAGCAAGGTGGTGCCGCCGCGCGCCAGCACGCGCAGGCTTTCCAGGAAGTGGCGGCGGGTGGCCAGGTCCAGGCCGGCGCTGGGTTCGTCCAGCAGCAGGGCGCGCGGGCGGTGCACCAGGGCGCGGGCGATCAGCACGCGGCGTGCTTCGCCGGTGGACAGCGTGCCCATGTCGCGGCCGAGCAGATGCGCGATGCCCATCTGCGCCAGCGCTTCGTGCGCTCGCTCGCGCATCGCGGGCGTCGGGCGATGGTCCGGACCCAAACCGCGTGCCGCGTAGAAACCGGAGACCACCGCGTCGAATACTTCCAGCGGCGTGTCGGTGGTGTAGTCGAGCTGCAGCGCGGGCGAGACGATGCCGAGCAGGCTGCGCAGCTCGGCGACGTGCCAGCGCTCGCGGCCGAATACGCGCACGGCGGGCCGGCCGTCATCGCGCGCCAGCGGATAGAGCTGGCGCGTCACCAGCTTCACCAGGGTGGACTTGCCCGAGCCGTTGGCGCCGAGGATGGCGGTGTGCTCGCCCGCGGCGACGCGCAGGCTCAGCGCTTCCAGGATCAGCCGCTCGCCGCGCAGCACGCTGGCCTGGTCCAGCTCCAGCACCGGCGCATCGGCGGCGATGGCGGGCGCGGCGTGCGGGGCGGGTTCGATGGCGATGGGGTGCTGCGTCATGCGCTCACTGTTCCGCTGCATCGACCTGCTTGCGCTGCTCGGCGGCCTGCTGGTCGACCACTTTCTGCACGTCCTTGGCTTTCTGCTCCTGCTTTTTCAGATCGTCGAACGGCGTGGCCACACGCGGCGCGGGCGCGGCTTCGGCCTTGGGTGTCGGCGGCTTGCCCGAGCAGGCGGTGAGCGCGAACAGGCCGAGCGGAAGGATGAGCCAAGCTTTCATGGGAGACGCTCCGAGGATGCCTGCCGCAGTGTCCCGCGCGCGGGATGGCGCGGCAACCTCGGGCTGGCCGCGGCGTGATGCAGGTTTTAAGCTCGCCGGCATGAACAACCGCATCGACGCCTGGCAGCTGCAAGGCCATACCGCATTGATCACGGGCGCCAGCAAGGGCATCGGCTATGCCGTCGCGCGCGAGCTGGCGGGCCTGGGCGCCAACCTGCTGCTGGTGGCGCGCGACGACGATCATCTGGAGCAGGTGCGGGTCGAACTGGCCGACGATTTCGAGCAGAGCGAAGTGCTGGCCTTCGCCGCCGACCTCAGCGTGCAGGAGGAGCGGCTGGCGGTGTTCGACTGGATCGCCGACCTGGGCGCGCCGCTGTCCCTGCTGATCAACAATGCCGGCGGCAATGCGCCGGCCGCCGCGCTGGACTACAGCGAGAGCGACTACCGCGCGATCTTCGAACTGAACCTGTTCTCCGCCTTCGAGATGTGCCGCCTTGCGCATCCGCAGCTGGTGCAGCACGCCAACGCGGCGATCGTGAATGTCGGTTCCGTTTCCGGCGTCACCCACGTGCGCACCGGCGCGGCCTATGGCATGAGCAAGGCCGCGCTGCACCAGCTCACCCGCAACCTCGCCGTCGAATGGGCCACCGACGGCATCCGCGTCAACGCGGTGGCGCCCTGGTATATCCGCACCCAGCGTTCGGAGCCGGCCCTGGCGGACGATGAATACCTCGACGAGGTGCTCGACCACACGCCATTGCGCCGTATCGGCGAACCCGAGGAAGTGGCCGCGGCGATCGCCTTCCTGTGCCTGCCGGCGGCCAGCTACATCACCGGGCAGGTGCTGGCGGTGGATGGCGGGTTTCTCAACTACGGCTTTTAGCGGCAGCTGGCGAGCTGCGCGCGCAGCTCATCGTCGCGCCGTTCCAGCGGCGGGCGGTCGCTCTTGAAGGCGCGGCGCAGCTTGCGCGCGTTGTCGTCGTAGTCGTCCTGCAGGGCGTGGCAGGTTTCGCCGTAGCTCATGGGGCGGCACTGGTCCTGCACCCACACGTAGTTGCTCGACACCAGCCCCGAAGTGACTTTGCCGCGGTTGAGTTCCGGCGCCGAGACGCCGCCGGCGCCGCCCTGCGCCAGTGGCGTCTGCACCATGCCGACCATGCCGAACGGCGCGAGATAAGGCTGGGGATCGCCGTTGCGGCTGATATAGAACTTGCCGTCGGTGGCGCGCGTGCAGGCGTACAGGCCGGGCAGGGGCGCGGCGGGTTCCGGCGGAGCTGCCGGCGCCGGTGGCGGCGTGGGACTGGTATCGCGATCGTCGCTGGCCGCGGGCCGGGGTGGCAGTGGCGCGAGCGGCGCGGGATCGGCCAGCGGGACAATGTCCTGGCGCTGCGCGCGGGCACAGGGGTGGTCCTGGAAGCTCACCCGGCCGTCGGCACCGGTGCACTTGTACACGGTGGCCGCGCCGGCCGGCAGAGCGGCCAGCGGTGACAGCAGGAGCAGGAGGAGGGCGAGGTGGCGCATCCGTAGGATTCTATGCGCAACATTCGTCACCCCGTGAAGGCTGGGGTCCAGAGCCGTGAGTCACTGGATTCCGGCTTTCGTCGGAATGACGAGCGTGAGGGGCGCGGCATCTGTCAGCTTTAGCAAAAACGCTCGTCACCCCAGCGAAAGCTGGGGTCCAGGGCCTTAAGTCACTGGATTCCGGCTTTCGCCGGAATGACGGGCGTGAAGGGCGTGAAGGGCGCGGCATCTGTCAGCGCTGGTTAGAACTCCGCCTCATGCTCCTCGGCGGCGAAGCCCAGGGTGATGGCGCCTTCGCCGACATTGACCATGCCGGTGATGCTCATCGGCGCCTCCATCAGCGTCACGCCGTGCTCGGCGCAGGCGCTGCGCAGGCCGGCGTAGCCGGGCATCTGGTCCAGCTCGGCCAGGTCGCCGCCGTAGCTGACGCACATGGCCGGCACCAGCAGCCCCGCGCGCACGCGCTGCACCGCATAGCCGAACAGCGTCTGCGCGCCATGCTCGAAGCCGCGCACCTTGCCGGCCGGCCCGGTCTCGCCGCGGAAGCAGCGCAGCAGCGGCTTGATATCCAGCGCCGAGCCCAGCACCGCGCTGAACAGCCCGACGCTGCGGTCGCCCTTCTTCTTGGCCCGGGCGCGCAGGTAGTACAGGTCGCGCGGCAGCATGTAGCCGTAGGAATGGTTGGCGATATAGGTCGCCCGCTCGCGGATCGCCGGCGGCGTCTCGCCGGCGCGGACCAGCCGGGCCGCCTCCACGATGGCCGGGGCGGTGCCGGCGAACAGGTTGCGGGTGTCGATCACGCGCATCAGGAACTGGCCGGACAGGCCGGCCTGCTCGCGCGCCGCGCGGTAGTGCTTGAGCACCGCGAAGCTGGCCTTGTTGACGTGGTCGTTGATCGGGCTGCGCGTGGCGGTGACGGTGAGGCAGAACACGCAGTCCTGCTCCAGCACCAGTTTCTCCAGGAACAGCTTCTGCACGTCTTCCACCGAGCAGGGCTCGGTCTCGGCCGAGTGGCTGCGGTCGCCGAGCTTGCGGTCGATAAAGCGGCGCACCTCGGCCGGGCCGCGGTCGTCCAGAAAGACCTCGTCGTCGACCCGCACAGTGATCGGCATCACCGTGACGCCGTGCTCCTCCAGGAAACCCTGCGGAACATCGCAGGACGCATCGATGGCCAGCCCCATGCGCATCTCGTCACCCCCTAGCTCGACTGCGGCGGGAACATAACATGGGCCGGCGCCTGTGCCGACTGCATCACAGAACCGCCACGGTCATGCGGCACTGCGCCATGCAGAAGCCCGCATGCGCTTCCCGCTAGAATGGCGCGGATCATTCGGCCATTCGCCGGCGTGGCGTCGCCGGTAACGCGGTGCGGGAGGCTCCCGCGCCCATCGACCTGCCAAAGGGTCCCATGAAAGACAAACAGGAAATCGTTTCCAACTGGCTGCCGCGCTACACCGGCACCTCGCTGGAGCAGTTCGGCGACTACGTGCTGCTCACCAATTTCGGCCACTACGTGGATCTGTTCGCCGAGTGGCATGGCGTGGAAGTGCGGGGGCGCGACCGCCCCATGCCCAACGCCACCGCCGACGGCATCACCCTGATCAACTTCGGCATGGGCAGCCCCAATGCCGCCACGGTGATGGACCTGCTCAGCGCCGTCTCGCCCAAGGCCGCCCTGTTCCTGGGCAAGTGCGGCGGCCTGAAGAAGAAGAACGCGATCGGCGACCTGGTGCTGCCGATCGCCGCGATCCGCGGCGAGGGCACCTCCAACGACTATCTGCCGCCGGAAGTGCCGGCGCTGCCGGCGTTCCAGCTGCAGCGCGGCGTGTCCACCATGATCCGCGACCTCGGCTACGACTACTGGACCGGCACGGTGTACACCACCAACCGCCGCGTGTGGGAGCACGACGAGCAGTTCAAGGACTACCTGCGCCGCACCCGCTGCATGGCGGTGGACATGGAAACCGCCACCATCTTCGCCGCGGGCTTCCACAACGAGATTCCCTGCGGCGCCCTGCTGCTGGTATCGGACCAGCCGATGATCCCGGAAGGGGTGAAGACCGAGGCGAGCGACCGCAGCGTCACCGCGCAGTTCGTCGAGCGCCATATCCGCATCGGCATCGAGGCGCTGAAGCTGGTGCGCCGCAACGGGCGCAGCGTGAAGCATCTGCGCTTCGAGGAAAACGTCGAGTAGTTTTTAAAGCCCGAGATAGCGAAAGAGCCGCTGGCGGGCCAGCGGCTCTTTCGTTTTCAGTGCGGGGAATCTCCTGGGCGCGGCTTATTGCAGGCCGGTCTGCCAGGTCCAGCCCTTGTCGACCAGGCGCGGCAGTTCCGGGCTGCCGGCCTGCACGCATTCGGCCGCGGCGCAGCCCTGGGTGATGGTGAGGAAGCCGGGCAGCACGTAGCTGGTGACCTGGGTGCCGGGCACGATCACGTCCGGGGGCGGCGTGGTGATGGGGGCGCCGTTGGGATAGCTGGTGCAGGCGATGGTCTGGGTGATCGAGTACGCCGTGTGGATATTACCGGCGTGATAGGCCAGGTTCGAGCAGAGCAGGATGTTCTGGCCCACCACCGCGCCGGTTTCGTCGAAATAGACGTTCGAGGTGGAATACGGCGTGGCTGCGTGGGCGGCGCCTGTGACGCCGAGGAAAACCAGCGCGGATAAAGCGGCCTGCAGGGAAATCGCTTTCATAGAGGAAACGTCCTTGATTATCTTTGGCGAATGGCTCGGGGATCGAGCGGGGATTTTTTTAGCAGCAATGGATACATTATGGAAAGCGTTATGTTTTTCGAAATGATCGTAATCAATAGCGATTAATAAATAATTGCAACGATAATTTTCGGATCGGGATTTACGTGCGGATTTTTCGCAGGTTTACCCGCGCGCACCGCGAAAAAAAAGGGACCGCCTCGCGGCGGCCCATATTGGGGAGATACCAGCGTTTGTCGGCGCGGGAACCTCCATCCATAGGTTCCCGCGCTCTTTGTGATGGCTAGACGCTCAGAGCGAGAAGTCGTAACGCGCGCCGAGGCGGACGTAACGCGGATCCTGGAACGAGCGCGGGCGGTGGCAGTCGATCGTGGTATTGCCCGAGGGGTCTTCGCAGGTCTCGAACAGCTGGGTCACGCGCTGCTTGCCGAGCAGGTTGAAGATGTCGGCGGACAGGGTCAGCTTGTGATCCAGGAAAGCCGGCTGCCAGGCCGCGCTGACGTTGAGCGTATAAGTCCACGGCGTGCGGCCGCTGGTACCGCGCGGTGCTGGCTGGCCGTTGCACCAGAAGTAGGCGGCGCCGTAGCTGAAGGGGTCGCCGCCGGCGGAGAGCGGGCGGGCGCCGATGCAGCTGATCGGCGTGCCGGATGCGATGCGCGTCACCGTCGACACGCGCCATTCCGGCGTCGGCTGGTACATGCCGAGGATGCGGATCTGGTGCGTCTGGTCGTTGGCCAGCGGGCCGTTGGTGTTCTCCATCACCTCCGGGAAGTCCCAGCTTTCGGTGGTCGACACGTCGGCCTGCACGATGTCGGAGTCGAGCTGGCCTTCCGAGTTGCCGTAGCTGCGCGAGAAGGTGTACTCGAACTTGCCGTACCACTTGTCGCTGAACTGATGCTCGGCATACATATCGAGCATGTAGTAGCGGCGCTTGGCCTGCGGCTCGCCGATCTGGGCCGCGTTCAGCGGCACGTTGAGGTACTGGCCCGGCGACGGCGACAGCACGAAGGTGGCGTGGTTGCCCGGGTTGTACAGCCAGCAGCCGGTGCTGGCGGCGAGGCCGGCGGCGACCTGGTCGTGCAGGCCGTTCGCATCGCCCCAGGCCTGCAGCGGACGCGAGTCGCAATCGTCGTCGATCAGGTTGCGCAAGGTGCGGAACATGGCCTTGGCGCCGACCGTCCAGTTGTTCGGCAGCTGCTTGTCGAAGCCCAGGATGTACTCGTCCTGGTAATAGGTCTTCAGGTCGCGCACGGAGACCGTCTTGGCGTCCGGCGGCGTGCCGTTGGCGCCGTTGGCGTAGTAGGTGCCGGAGTACGGCGCGCCCACGCTCAGGCCCTGCGGGATGCCGGTGACCGGGTCGATGCCGGTGAAGCTGTAGTAGGTGGTCGGGAAGGTCGACGGACCGGCGCCGCGCACCGCCACGCTGGTGGGCAGGCCCAGGTGATAGCGGCCGGCGTTGCCGTAGATCTTCAGGCTGCTGTCGCCATAGACGTCCCAGGAGAAGCCCAGGCGCGGATCGAGCTGGTTGCGCTCCTTGGCATACGGCTGGCCGACGCCGTTGTAGTTGGTGAACTGCTCGTTGCGCAGGCCGATATAGGCGTGCCAGCGATCGGTCACCTGCCAGTTGTCTTCGATGAACTCCGAGCGCTGCGCCGTGCGCGCCGAGGTGCCGGTGCTCAGGCCGGTGGACTCGACGTACCAGCCGTTCGGGAAGTTGGCCGGGTTGTACAGCGCCGGATCGAGGCCGAGATTGGTCAGGCGGTTCTTGATGGCCTGGCCGTTGCCCAGGTCGAAGTAGCGATAGCCGGTGCCGCCGACGGGCGAGTTGCCCCAGGTGGCGCGCAGGCTGTAGTTGTCCATGCCGGCGCGCAGGTCGTGGGCACCGAGGCGGTACTCGATGTTGAAGCTCCAGCCCGAGGTGCGGTCGCGCGAACCCGGCAGCAGGATCGAACCATTGCCGAAGGAGCAGCTCGGCGCCGGATTGGTGGCGGCGATGGCGCGGTTGTCGGTGATGGTCGGGCAGGGTACGCCGCCGCTGCCGGTCAGCGTCTGCTGGTGGTCGGAATTGCTCTTGCCGTACATGGCGTTCACGGTCAGGTCGTCCGTGATGTAGCCGGTGTAGTGGCCGATATAGATGTTGCCGCCCGGCGTGCCGTTGGTCTGGGTGCCGTTGTAGTTCTTGGTGTACTGGTGGCCGAAGTAGCTGGTGGTCGCACCGGTGTTGTAGTTGTAGCCGTAGATCTGCGAGTCGGTCTGCTCGTCGTCGCCGATGCCGGTGAATTCCAGGATGTGGTTGTCGGTGATGTTCCAGTCCAGCTTGACCAGCCAGCGGCTGATCTTGTTGCTGTCGTTCTGGACGGTGGAGCCGGCGGTCTGCGGCGTATAGGCCTTGTCGGTCGAGTGGATCGCGTCGGCCGCGCCGAAGAAGAACAGCTTGTCCTTGATCAGGGCGCCGCCGATCGAGCCGGAGTACTGCAGCTCGTCGTGGTCCTGGCCGTAGAAGTTGCTGCCGATCTGGTACAGCGTGCCGTTGCGGCGGCGCACGTCCTTCGGTTCCTGCGCCAGATCGCTCGGCGACCACAGCACCTGTATGTCGCCCTTCCATTCGTTGGTGCCGCGCTTGCTCACCACGTTGATCACGCCGCCGGTGGAGCGGCCGTACTCGGCGCCGTAGCCGCCGATCAGCACCTGCTCCTGGTCGATCGCGTCATACGGCAGCTGGCGCGAGCTCACGCCGGTCAGCGGGTTGGTCGCGGAGAAACCGTTGATGTAGTACGAGTTCTCGGACGCGGACGAACCGCCGAATGACAGCGCATTGCCGTAGCCGCGCGCCGCCGGCACCGTGCCCGGCGCGAGCAGCGCCACGGAGCTGATCGAGGTGCGCGCGATCGGCAGCTTGGCCAACTGGTCGGCGGTGACCACGGCGCGCGAGTCGACCGAGGACACGTCGATCGCCGGCAAGGCATTGCCGACGACCTGCACCGCGCCCAGCGTCTGCGCATTGGCGGAGCTGGCGGCGGCCGCGAAGGAGACTTCGGTGCCGCTGCTGATATTGGTCTGCACGTTGGCGCGGCTGTCGACCACCTGGCCGTCCTTGACGACGGACACGTTGTACACGCCGATCGGCAGCGAGGCGGCGCGGTAGCGGCCCTGCGAGTCGGTGGTGAGGTCGCGCTTGAGGCCGGTCTGCGTGCTTTCGATATGGATGGTTTCTCCCGGCGCGGCCTGGCCGAAGATCACGCCCGTCGCGTTGGACTGGGCCAGAGCGATGCCGCTGCTCGCAAGGCCCAGGCCCATGGCCAGGGCGAGCACGAGCGGGCGCCGCGGCAGCGGAAAACCACCGTAGCGTTTGGCTTTGCTGGAAGTCATTGGTTGAACCTCGGTTGGATGATTGTTTTTGGTCGCGAGACTTAAGCGAGTTCATCGAACCGGAATGCCGTCCACGGCAAAGCCATGCCCGGAGCGGGGTGCCCCTGCACTGCCTGCCTTGGTTAGCCTTACTCCCCCGATTCGTCCGGATGTCCCCACATCCGGAGGCCTTTCATGGCGTGCCCCGCCGTGACTTGCGGCCTGACTCGAAGCTACGAACCGCGGATTTGTTATGCAATGGTTACGCTTCGCACGAAAAAGCGGGGTCGTGCAGCGTTGGCGCGCTTTATGCCGCAGGCGGCGATTGGCGTTTCGAACGCTGGAACTTTCGTTTTTCCGGTATTCCGCAAGCCCGTTGCAAGAAACCCGAAGGGGCTTGCGCCGAGTAGATGGGTCCTTGCGGAGTGTTCAAACGGTCTTCACGGACCAAATTGCGCTTAAGGTGAACGAAATATAAATAAGAGGCGGTAATTGCCCGCTTTTTTCGCCTCCCAAAACGAAAGCGGGGCCCGTAGGCCCCGCTTTTTCCTAGGAATTTTTCCTAGATATCAGTAGCGCGGCATGCTCGGATCGATTTCCGCCGCCCAGGCGTCCATGCCGCCCTGCACGTTGTAGATATCGCTGAAGCCGTGCGCGGCGAAGCGCTCGGCCACGCCGCGGCTGGACACGCCGTGGTGGCAGATGAAGGCGATGGCGGTGTCCTTGGGCAGGGCGGCCAGGCTGTCGTAGCCGACCTCGTCCAGCACGCGGGCCTGGGCCAGCGGGGCGGCCTGGGCGCGGCCATGGGCCGGGCGCACGTCGACCAGCACCAGGTCGCCGGCGGCCAGGCGGGCCTTGAGTTCCTGCACGGTGAGGCTCTTGATCTCCTGCGCGCCCGGGAACTTCAGGCTCAGGCCCTCGCCCTGCACGGTGGAAACCCAGTCGATCACGATGCCCTTGGCGCGCTGGGCGCTGCCCGGGTCGAAGTGCACGTCGATGCCGTTGCTGCTGGACACGATGTCGTGGTCGCCGGCCGGCGCGAGCTGGAAGCCGGCGCTGTGGTCCGGGCCGATTTCCAGGTGCAGGGCCAGGCCCTGCGCGTTGGCGGTGCCCTGGCGGATCGCCTCGGCGGCCTTGTCGGTGATGGTGATTGCCGGCGCGCTGCGGTCCGGCGGGGTGGCGCCGAACAGGCTGTGCAGCTCGCCGCTGGTGTACATCTGGCGAATGATGTCGGCGCCGCCGACCAGCTCGCCTTCCACGTAAAGCTGCGGAATGGTCGGCCACTCGCCGTAGGCCTTGATGCCCTCGCGGATCTCCGGATCTTCCAGCACGTTCACCGTGTGGTAGTCGGGCAGCAGCTCGTTGAGCGTGTTGGTCGCCGCGGCGGAAAAGCCGCACATCGGCTGCTGGCGGGTGCCCTTCATGAACAGCACCACGCGGTGGTTCTTGAGCAGGGTTTCGATGCGTTCGCGGGTGGCGCTGTCGAGGGACATCAGGGGGACTCCGGCAAAGAGGATCAATGATACGCCCCTCGCATATGCCGGCGGCGCGGCCCTGCTTCAAGCTCTGCCTGGCCCGCCAGGGGCGAGCGGCGAGGACGCGGCCCGCATCCTTGCGGCGGCGCGTCCTGTCGCCCCGCGTCCTCGCCGCTCGTCCCTGGCGCCGGGTGTCTGCTCAGGCCGCGGGGCGCAGCTCCGACAGATTGCGCCGGTGCCGGGCCAGCGGCGCCAGCGCCAGCCCGGAGGCGGGCGAGGGCAGCACCAGCTCGCGGCTGGCGCGGCCGAGCGCGGCCGGCTGCTCGCTCCAGTGGATCAGCTCCATCGCGCCGGTGTGGTCTTCGACCAGGGCGGTGCAGTGCTCGACCCAGTCGCCGTCGTTGAGGTACAGCACGCCGTCCATCTCGCGCACGTGGCCGAAATGGATGTGGCCGCAGATATGGCCGTCGAAGCCGCGCTCGCGCGCATCAGTCGCCACGCGTTCCTCGTAGGCGCGGATATAGGCCAGCGCCTTGCGGATATGCGATTTGACGATGATCGACAGCGGCAGGTAGGGCAATTCCAGGCGCCGGCGCATCGCATGCACGCGGCGGTTGGTCCAGCAGATGAAGCGGTGCATCACCTCGCCCAGGTGCAGCATCCAGGTGCGGCCGATCTGTTCCGGATCGAACTCGTCGCCGTGGCTGACCCGGTAGCGGCGCCCGTCGGCGCCTTCGTGCACCGCATCCAGTTCGATGCGCACGCCGCCGAAGCTCTGCCCGGCCAGGCCGCGCAGCGGGGCGTCGTGGTTGCCGGGGATATAGATCACTTCGATGCCGCGCCGGGCCATGTCCAGCAGCTCGGCCAGTACCGCGCCGTGGTCGGCATGCCACCAGATGCGCTTGGCCAGCGATTCCATATCGATGATGTCGCCGACGAGATACAGCTTCTCGCAGCGCAGCTTGCGCAGGAAATCGAGCAGGTAGGAAGCCTTGCAGTCAGGCGTGCCCAAGTGCACGTCGGAGATGAAGGCGCTGCGGCATTGAAAGGTCGCCATGGCGGTCTCTCCCGGTGGTGTATCCGGGAGCTCAGTCTGGGCGGGACACGTCACCGGCTCGTGGCGGCGCGGTTGCAGCTTTGTTGCGGTGCAGGAGGCCGCTCAGCCCAGCAGGCGGCGCGCGACCGGCAGCGCCGCCTCGGCCCACAGCGCATATTGGGCGGCGGACGGGTGCAGGCCGTCGTCGGCGAGCAGGGCGGGATAGTCGCGGGAAATCGGCGCGATATCGACGAAGGCGGCGCCGGCGGCGCGGCATTCCTCGCCGGCGATGGCGTTGAACGCATCCAGCTCGGCGCCGATGCGCGCGGTGTCGCGGCCGCTGTCGCGCGCGAACGGGGTGACGCCCCAGTCGGGGATCGACAGCACCAGCACGCGGCCGGGGCGCTCGCCGGCCAGGGCGATCGCGCGCCCCAGCAGGCGGCGGAATTCGCCGCGGTATTCGTCGGCGGAGCGCCCGCGGTACTGGTTGTTGACGCCGATCAGCAGGCTGGCCAGGTCGTAGGGCGGCGCGAGCGCGGCGGCGTCCATCGCGGCCGCGAGCTCGTCGGTGGTCCAGCCGGTGGTGGCGAGGATGGCCGGATCGGCGAGCGGCACGCCCTGCGCGCGCAGGGCGGCGGCCAGGCGCATCGGCCAGCGTCCCTCGGCGGGGACGCCTTCGCCGATGGTGTAGGAATCGCCCAGGGCGAGGTAGCTGAGCACGCGATCAGGCGACCGCGCGCGCCTGCTGCCCTTCGGCCATGCGCTCAAGCACGCGCTCGATGCGCACGAACACTTCGCGCAGCTGCTCCGGCGGCGGCAGCAGGGTCAGGCGCAGATGGCGGCTGTCCGGCACATTGAAGCTGCTGCCCGGCACCACCAGCACCGACTCCTCTTCCAGCAGGCGCAGGGCGAAGGCGTTGTCGTCGAAATGCGGCACGCGGTCGGCGCGCACGCGCGGGAACGCGTACAGCGCGCCGCCGGGAGCGACCAGGTCGAGATATTCGCTGCGCGCCACGCCTTCCAGGATCATCCGGCGCGCCTCGTGCAGGCGGCCGCCGGGCGAGGTCAGCGCGCCGATGGTCGGCTTGCTTTCCAGCGCCGGACGCACCGCCCACTGTGCGGTGACATTGGCGCACAGGCGCAGCGCGGCGAGCAGCTGCAGCGCGTCGCGGTATTCGGCGGTGCGCGCCGGATCGCCGGACAGGCTCATCCAGCCCACCCGGTAGCCGCAGGCGCGGTGCACCTTGCTCAGGCCGCCGAAGCTCACGCACGGCACCTCGCCGGCCACCGTGGCCAGCGGCACGAACTGCGCGCCGTCGTAGAGGATCTCGTCGTAGATCTCGTCGGTGAGCAGCAGCAGATGATGGCGCTCGGCGATGCGCACGATGCGCTCCAGCAGCTCGCGCGGATACACGGCGCCGGTGGGATTGTTCGGATTGATCAGCACGATCGCGCGGGTGCGCGCATTGACCAGCGCTTCGATTTCGTCCGGATCGGGCAGATGGCCGTTCTCGGCGAGGCAGCGGTAATAGCGCGGCTGGCCGTCGTTGAGGATGGTGGCGGCGCTCCACAGCGGATAGTCCGGGCTGGGCAGCAGTACTTCGTCGCCCGGCTGCAGCAGGGCGCGCAGGCTCAGGTCGATCAATTCGCTGACGCCGTTGCCGACGAAGATGCGCTCCACTTCCACGCCGTGCGCGCCGCGGGCGCGCTGCTGCGCGGCGATGGTCTCGCGTGCTTCTTCCAGGCCCTGTTCATGCCCGTAGGCTTCGCTGTCGCGCAGATGGGCGGCGATCGCTTCGCGCAGATGCGGCGGGGTGTCGAAGCCGTAGCGGCCCGGGTTGCCGATATTGAGCTTGATGATCGGCAGGCCGGCGGCTTCCAGTTCGCGCGAGCGCCGGGTGAGCGCGCCGCGGATTTCGTAGCGCACTTGGGCCAGGTGCGCACTGGGTTTGATCGGGGCCAACGTCTTGGGTCCTTCGTCTGCGATGCGCCGTGCGGCGCTCTGGGGGGCTTCGGGCATGCTAGCAGCGCCCGCCGGGCCCGTGCACGGCCGATTCCGGGCGGCGTGCAGGCAGGGCATAATCGGCCCTCATGACCGAGGCCGAGACCATCGAACGCCTGCGCAGCGTCGGCTGGCGTGGCGACACCCTGCCGGCAGGCGAGCTGCGCCTGGCCCGCGTGGTCGCGCAGCACCGCGCCGGCTACGAGCTGCACGACGGCGCCGCGCTGTTCGGCGCCCAGCCGGCCGGGCATTTCCTGAAACGCGGCCTGGATCCCGCCGAACGCCCCGCCGTGGGCGATTTCGTCGAACTGGAACCGGGCAGCCCGCCGCATATCGTCAAGGTGCTGCCGCGCCGCACCGTGCTGTCGCGCGCGGCCGCCGGCGAGCGCTACGAGCGGCAGCTGATCGCCACCAATATCGATTACGTGCTGGTGCTGACCGGCCTGGACGGCGATTTCAATCCCGCGCGCATCGAGCGCTATCTGTCGCTGACCGAGGACTCCGGCGCGCAGCCGGTGGTGCTGCTCAGCAAGCTCGATACCCGCGCGGACGCCGCCGAACTGCTCGCCACCCTGCGCGCGCGCCTGCCCGCCGGCACGCCGATCCACGCCATCAACGGCAAGGATCCGGCCAGCGTGGCCGAGCTGGCGCGCTATCTGCAGCCCGGCGACAGCGCGGTGCTGGTGGGTTCTTCCGGCGCCGGCAAGTCCACGCTCACCAATACCTTGCTCGGCACGCAGCGCATGGCGACCAGCGAAGTGCGCGCGCACGACAGCCGCGGCCGCCACACCACCACCCATCGCGCCCTGCTGCAGCTGCCCAGCGGCGGCTGCCTGATCGACACGCCCGGCATGCGCGAGCTGAAGCTCACCGGCGAGGAAAACCTCGATCTGTTCGCCGATATCGACGAACTGGCCGAACGCTGCCGCTTCGCCGACTGCGGCCATGGCAGCGAGCCGGGCTGCGCGGTGCAGGCGGCGCTGGACAACGGCGACCTCTCGGCCGAACGCTGGCGCAACTACCTCAAGCTGCGCGACGAACGCGAAGAGCAGGCCGCCACGCTGGAGGCGCGCCTGCGCCGGCAGCGCGGCGGACGTCCGCCGACCAAGCCGCATGGGCATCGCGGACGCAATAAAGAATGATGCGACATCCGGGTCAGGAGCCAGCCATGAACGCCACCGCCACGCTCACGCCCGCCCTGCAACGCTACGCCGCGCTGGACCAGCGCCTGCTGGCGGCGGTGAGAGGCATCCGCATCCTGCCTACCGTGGCGTGGCCGGCAACCTTGGAAAACCGCCTGATCGCGGCCTTCACCAAGGGCGATTTCAGCCTGCCCCAGATCGACTACCCGCGGCCGGACCTGTCCGAGGCGCGCGCCGAACTGGCCAGGATCGAACGCGAGGCCGGCCATGACGACCCGATGGGCGAATACCTGTGCCGCACCGCTGAGTCCTGGCGCATCGCCGCGGAAATGCTCGAAGCCGTGGGCACGGCGGGCTTCACCGCGCCGTCGATCGTGCTGTACGGCCGCCCGGGCGATCCGATTCCCGGCAGCGACCGCAGCAATCTCGATGCGGCGCGCTATTTCGTGGAGCTGTCGGACGAACTGGGCTCGGACCTGCTCGGCGACGACGACAGCCAGAGCATGCAGGCCGACGTGCTGCGCGCGGACCTGGCCGCCACGCTGGACCAGTTCTTCGGCGACGGCGTGATCCATGTCGAGGTCGACGACGAACTCACCGCCAAGGCCGCGGCCGGCGCCACCCGCATCCGCCTGCGCGGCGGCACCCAGTTCAGCGAATACGACCGCCACCAGCTGCTGGCGCACGAGGCCTATGTGCATTCGCTGACCGCGCTCAACGGCCGCGCCCAGCCGGTGCTGGCCTCGATGGCGCGCACTTCGCCGCGGGTCACCGCCACGCAGGAAGGGCTGGCGGTGTTCGCCGAGCTGATGTCCGGCGCGATCGACATCGCGCGGCTCAAGCGCATCAGCCTGCGCATCCTGGCCATCGACATGGCGCTCAACGGCGCCGACTTCGTCGAGGTCTACAAATACTTCGCCGCCTGCGGGCAGAACCCGTTCGACAGTTTCCACTCGGCCCAGCGCGTATTCCGCGGCGTGCCGCTGGACGGCGGCTCGGCCTTCGCCAAGGACAACGTGTACCTGAGCGGCTTGCTCACCGTGCACACCTTCTTCCGCTGGGCACTCAAGCAGCGGCGCATGGACATGCTGCGGCACCTGTTCGCCGGCAAGCTGGCGCTGCACGACGTGCTGAGCCTGGAGCCGCATTTCGCCTCCGGCGCGATCGTGCCGCCGCGCTGGCTGCCGCCGTGGATGCAGCATGTGCACGGGCTGGCGGGGAAGCTGGCGTTCTCGCTGTTCGTCAACCGCATCCATATGGGGCGAGTCCAGGCAGAAAGCCTGTCGCTGAGCCTCTAGCACATTCCGGCTAAGCGCCTGCTGCGCGCCCATGCCGCGTGGCTTAATGCCATGCATCCGCGCACGCCATACGCGTACGTTCTTGCGCATTGCGCAAGGGAATCGCACCGGCGCGGTGCTACCATCCCGCGATGTTGCCGCAAGGCACACCCATCCCTCACGCATCCTCAGCGAATCGCGCACCCATGGCACTCCCCGAAGAACTTCGACTCGCCGCCCTCGAATACCACCGCCTGCCGCGCCCCGGCAAAATCAAGGTCTCGGCCACCAAGGCCATGGTCACCCAGCGCGATCTGTCGCTGGCTTATTCGCCCGGCGTGGCCTACGCCTGCGAAGCCATCGTCGAGGACGCCAACGCCGCCAGCGAGATGACCGCGCGCGGCAACCTGGTGGCGGTGATCACCAACGGCACCGCCGTGCTGGGCCTGGGCGACATCGGCCCGCTCGCCGGCAAGCCGGTGATGGAAGGCAAGGGCGTGCTGTTCCAGAAGTTCGCCGGCATCGACGTGTTCGATATCGAGATCGACGAGCGCGACCCGGACAAGCTGGTCGACATCATCGCCAGCCTGGAGCCGACCTTCGGCGGCATCAACCTCGAGGACATCAAGGCGCCGGAGTGCTTCATCGTCGAGCGCAAGCTGCGCGAGCGCATGAAGATCCCGGTGTTCCACGACGACCAGCACGGCACCGCGATCATCGTCGGCGCCGCCGTGCTCAACGCGCTGGAAGTGGTGGGCAAGAAGATCGAAGACGTGAAGCTGGCCACGGCCGGCGCCGGCGCGGCCGGCATCGCCTGCCTGGACATGCTGGTGGCGCTGGGCCTGAAGCCCGAACACATCCTCGCCTACGACCGCGAGGGCGTGCTGTACACCGGCCGCGACCACATGGACCCGGACAAGCAGCGCTACGCGCGCGACACCAAGGCGCGCACGCTGGCCGAGATCGTCGACGGCGCGGATATCTTCCTGGGCCTGTCCGCCGGCGGCGTGCTGAAGCCGGAGATGGTCGCCACCATGGGCCGCCAGCCGGTCATCCTGGCGCTGGCCAATCCCAATCCCGAGATCCTGCCGGAAGACGCCAAGCGCGTGCGTCCGGACTGCATCATCGCGACGGGCCGTTCGGATTATCCGAACCAGGTCAACAACGCGCTGTGCTTCCCGTACATCTTCCGCGGCGCGCTGGACGTGGGCGCCACCGGCATCAACGAGGCGATGAAGACCGCCTGCGTGCGCGCCATCGCCGAGCTGGCCCGCATGGAAGCCGGCGATCTGGCCAGCGCCTACGGCGGCGACGTGCCGACCTTCGGCGAGGAATACCTGATCCCGCGTCCGTTCGATCCGCGCCTGCTGGTGATGCTGGCGCCGGCGGTGGCGCAGGCGGCGATGGATTCGGGCGTGGCCAAGCGCCCGATCCACGACATGGACGCGTACAAGGAAAAGCTCGGCCAGTTCATCTACCGCACCGGCCTGCTGATGAAGCCGGTGTACGAGCGCGCGCGCGCCGACCGCAAGCGCGTGGTCTACGCCGAAGGCGAGGAAGAGACCGTGCTGCGCGCGGTGCAGACGGTGATCGACGAGCGCCTGGCCTTGCCGATCCTGATCGGCCGCCCCAGCGTGATCGAGACTCGCATCCAGCGCCTGGGCCTGCGCATGAAGGAAGGCGTCGATTTCGAGCTGACCAATATCGACGACGATCCGCGCTTCAACGACTACTGGCAGCAGTACCACGCGCTGACCGAGCGCCGCGGCGTGTCGCCGGCGGCGGCCAAGAACCTGCTGCGCTCGCGGCCCACGCTGATCGCCTCGCTGATGGTCGAGCGCGGCGAGGCGGACGCGATGATCTGCGGCCTGGTCGGGCGCTTCCACAAGAAGCTCGGCTATATGCGCAGCGTGTTCGGGCTGGACCCTGGCGTGCAGTGCACCTCGGCCATGACCGGCGTGATCAACGACCAGGGCGCGTGGTTCTTCCTCGACACCCATGTGCAGGTCGACCCCACCGCCGAGCAGATCGCCGAAGCCACCCTGCAGGCCAGCTACCGCCTGAAGCTGTTCGGCATCGAACCGAAGGTGGCCCTGCTGTCGCACTCCAACTACGGCAGCCACGACAACCCGAGCGCGGCGAAGATGCGCAAGGTGTACGAGCTGCTGAAGTCGCGCCTGCCCAAGCTTGAGATGGACGGCGAGATGCAGGCCGACACCGCCTGGGACGAGGGCCTGCGCATGCGCATGTTCCCCAACAGCACGCTGACCGGCCGCGCCAACCTGTTCGTGATGCCGAACCTGGACGCCGCCAACATCACCTACAACATGGTGCGCGTGATGACCGACGGCGTTGCGATCGGCCCGATCCTGATGGGCATCGACAAGCCGGCGCATATCCTCACCCCGGCCTCGACGCCGCGCCGCGTGGTCAATATGACCGCCATCGCGGCGGTGGATGCGCAGATCCGCGCCCAGCAGAAGAGCCGCTGACGCCTGAAAGCCCCTCTCCCATCGGGAGAGGGGTTGGGGTGAGGGTTCGGGCGGAGTGGGGCGTTTCGCTCCGCCCGAACCCTCATCCGGCTGCCGCCACCTTCTCCCGGAGGGAGAAGGGTTCCAGCTCCAAGGTTTGTCGAGGAACCGGCGCTCACACCGCCGGTTCTTTTTTTGCCTTTTCTAAACCGCTCCCGGCCCCCATGCGCCGCCGTATCGACGCCAGTCGAATTGGCGGCCAGACCCCGCCGGAGCTAAACTCGGACGGTTCCCCGCATCCCCGATGCGCCACCTGCAGCCGCGCCGATTCCCGGCGCCGCGGAGAGAAGACTCCCCATGGATCAGCTCGACGACATCCTCCACCAGGACCTCGACCCCACCGAAACCCAGGAATGGGTCGATTCGCTCAATGCGGTCATCAATCACGACGGCACCGAGCGCGCGCATTACCTGCTGGAGAAGATGGTCGATTCGACCCGTCGTGCCGGCGGCTACCTGCCGTTCAATCCGACCACCGAATACGTCAACACCATCGCGCCGGCCAACGAAGCCAAGATGAGCGGCGACGCGGCGATCGAGTGGCGCATCCGCACCCTGGTCCGCTGGAACGCCATGGCGATGGTGGTGCGCGCCAACCGCAAGCCGGGCGAACTGGGCGGCCATATCGCCAGCTTTGCTTCGTCGGCCACGCTGTACGACGTCGGCTTCAACCATTTCTGGCGCGCGCCCAGCGCCGACCATCCGGGCGACCTGGTATTCCACCAGGGCCATTCCAGCCCGGGCATCTATGCGCGCTCCTTCCTGGAAGGCCGCATCGGCGAGGACCAGCTCGACCTGTTCCGCATGGAAGTGGCGGGCAAGGGCCATGGCCTGTCGTCCTATCCGCATCCCTGGCTGATGCCGGACTACTGGCAGGTGCCGACGGTGTCGATGGGCCTGGGTCCGATCCAGGCGATCTACCAGGCGCAGTTCTGGAAGTACCTGGAGCACCGCGGCCTGGTGCCGAAGTCCGACCGGAAGATCTGGTGCTTCATGGGCGACGGCGAGACGGACGAGCCGGAGTCGCTCGGCGCCATTTCGCTGGCCGGCCGCGAAGGCCTGGACAACCTGGTGTTCGTGATCAACTGCAACCTGCAGCGCCTGGACGGTCCGGTGCGCGGCAACGGCAAGATCATCCAGGAACTGGAAGGCGTGTTCCGCGGCGCCGGCTGGAACGCCATCAAGGTGATCTGGGGCAGCTACTGGGATCCGCTCCTGGCGCGCGACAAGGACGGCGTGCTGCAGAAGCTGATGATGGAAACCATCGACGGCGAATACCAGGCCTGCAAGGCCTTCGGCGGCGCGTATACGCGCGAGCATTTCTTCGGCAAGTATCCGCAGACGCGCGAGATGGTCGCCAACCTCAGCGACGACGACATCTGGCGCCTCAACCGCGGCGGCCATGACCCGCACAAGGTCTATGCGGCCTATCACCAGGCGGTGAACACCAAGGGCATGCCCACGGTGATCCTGGCCAAGACGGTGAAGGGCTACGGCATGGGCGCGGCCGGCGAGTCGCAGAACCCCACCCACCAGCAGAAGAAGCTGGACGACGAGGCCGTGCGCCACTTCCGCGACCGCTTCAACATCCCGGTGGCGGACGACAAGCTCAAGGACGTGCCGTACTACCACCCCGGCAAGGACTCGCCGGAAGTGCAGTACATGCTGGAGCGCCGCCGCGCGCTGGGCGGTTCGCTGCCGCAGCGCCGCCGTACCTCGGACATCAAGCTGAAGGCGCCGGAGCTGGCCGCGTTCGAGCAGATCACCAAGGGCACCGGCGAGCGCGAGATCTCCACCACCATGGCCCTGGTGCGCGGCATGAACCTGCTGCTGCGCGACAAGCAGATCGG
>Ga0207667_10001029_pt1 | contig 35522 bp, 30 predicted proteins | sample KBSCornC52_FD_184301 | JGI IMG/M metagenome (GOLD analysis project Ga0207667, IMG submission 184301) | Corn rhizosphere microbial communities from Kellogg Biological Station, Michigan, USA - KBS Corn C5-2 (SPAdes) (version 2) | ecosystem: Host-associated > Plants > Roots > Rhizosphere > Soil ...
GACGAGCTCGGCGTGCTACTGGCGGGCCACAAGAAGAACGCCTACTGGTATGGCTCGCAGCTCTCCATCGACGAAGCCCGCAAGCTCGCGCCATACAATAATGCCACCAGCCTCCAGGTCACCGCGGCGGTGATGTCAGGAGTTGTATGGGCGATGGAAAACCCCAACTGCGGCATCGTGGAGCCCGATGAAGTGGACTTCCGGCGCATCCTGGAGGTTTGCACGCCATATCTCGGGCCCGTCGTAGGGCAGTACACCGACTGGACCCCGTTGCACGAGCGCGAGCGGCTCTTCCCGGAGGACATCGACAAGAGTGATCCCTGGCAGTTCAAGAACGTCAGGGTCGTGTGGTGAAATTGGCGGAAAGTCGCCTACGGCCCGGGATGGGCCAGCGCTTTCCGCGGAGTTGACGTTAGCGCATCGCTCCGGGCGCGGGAAAAAGCGTGGTTTTTCCCGCTCTCGCGAGAGGGGGGGCGGCGCTTTCGGCGGAGTTGACCTCAGCGTATCACTCCGGGCGCGCCGCCTCAAACTCGAGGCGGCGCCCCGTAATGGATCGCAACAATCACGAACTTCCGTACGCCGCCCGGAAGCTCCACGGTAATCTCCTCGTCGAGCGCTTTGCGCAAGAGTGCCCGCCCGAGAGGGGAATCCATACTGAGGTAGTTGGGTGCTTGATCGAACTCATCGGGACCCACGATGCGGTAACACGTTTCCGCCCCGTCTTCCGCCTCGAGTGACACCCAGGCGCCGAAAAACACTCGGCGCGGATCTGATGGCGGCTGATCGACCGTGACCATGCCATCGAGGCGCTTGCGCAGGAATCGCACCCGGCTATCGATCTCGCGCAAACGCCGCTTACCGTAGATGTACTCGGCATTTTCCGAGCGGTCACCCTGCGCGGCCGCTTCTGCCACCGCTTGCGTGACCTTCGGCCGCTCGACCCGCCAAAGCTGATCCAGCTCCTCGCGCAAGCGTCGCGCGCCCTCGGGTGTGATGTATTGGGAGCCTGGGATCTGTGGCGGTCGAAATCGTGTCATGTCGCAAGATTCGGCTCCCTACGCGCGCGTTGCGTGCTCAGGAGCGGCAGAAGTGGGCGAAGGCCATCAGGTGGGCAGGCCGGTACCGGGTCATACCGTGATTATGTCGCAATCGTCGCAAGATGCGGACGCATTGCCCCAAAAGGCTCGGCTCCTGTTGGACACCTGAGCGCACAGCAGCGGCGGCAGTGTACCGAGCGAGTACGGCTGTTCTGTGGAACATTTCACGGACCTTCTTTGGTCCCAGCCGTACGCTTCTGGCCGTGGCAACCAAGTACTACACCCATTTCGTCACCGGCTCCAGCGCTCCCGCTACGGCCGCAACCAACGAGTGGAGTGGTGTAGTTGAGCTGCGACATCCGCTGGAGCATGCCCGCGGAACGAAAGAATTGCGCTCCTTGTTGGCACAAAGTTTCGATCTGGACTCGGAAGACATCAAGATACTGCACTGGGCCCGACTGCACTGATATCCCCTAGCGGACTTCCTTCCCTTCATCGAAAGTCCGCATTCTGAACCCCAAGGGTTGAAAAGCCCTTGGGGTTTTTTTCATTTTATTGGCCGAAAGTCGCCCGGTTTTGCGCTCAAGCCTTGCGCAACGCCCGCGCAAGGATCGTGTCATCACCCAGCCGTGCGGCCTCCTCATGAACGAGAGCCGGCGGTGTGCTTCTCATCAGCCGCTCGAAATCCTCGGCAGGCACCGGCGGACTGCAGTGGAACCCCTGATACTGATCGCACCCCAGACGGCGCAGGAAACTGAGTTGCTCCTCGGTCTCAACACCCTCCGCGATCACCTTCAGATGCAAGCTGTGCGCGAGTGAGATGATGGCGCGCACGATCTCCGCATCGTCGCGGCTCGCGGCCACTTCGCGAATGAACGACCGATCGATCTTCAACTTGTCCAACGGCAGGCGGCGCAGATAACTCAAGCTCGAGTAGCCCGTACCGAAATCATCCACCGCAATCCGCACCCCAAGTCCACTCAGCTGACGCAACACCTGGATCGAGCTCTCCGCATCCTGCATGACCGCGCTCTCGGTGAGCTCGAGCTCGAGATAATCGGGCTCCAGCCCGGCGCCGGCCAAAGCTTCCCGCACCGTGCTGATCAGACTCTTCTGTTTGAACTGCTGCGCGGACAAGTTGACTGCGATACGCAGCGGGCGCCCCCCAAGTGTCTGCCAGGCCCGAGCCTGGAGACATGCCTCCCGCAACACCCACTCGCCGATGGGCACGATGAGCCCGGTCTCCTCGGCGATCGGAATGAAACCGCTGGGCGCCGTGAGCCCCCGCTTGGGGTGACGCCAGCGAATGAGCGCTTCGGCGCTGTCGATGCGACCTGTGCCGACGTCCACCTTGGGCTGATAGTGAAGCTCGAACTCCCCCTGTGCGAGGGCGCGGCGCAGCCCGCTCTCGAGCTCGAGGCGCTCCCGCGCAGACACATTCATCATGGGCGCGAAGAACTGAAACGCATTACGGCCGTTCTTCTTCGCGTGATACATCGCTGCGTCCGCATGCTTCAGCAATGTATCCGCATCCACCCCGTCGGCCGGGAAAACGCTGATACCGATGCTCGCGGAGATCTGCACCTCGATGCCGGATAACAACACGGGCGCGGCTAGACTCGCGAGAAGCTTGCTCGCCACATTCTCCGCACCGTGCGGATCCGAGATCTCGTTGATGACCAGAACGAACTCATCGCCTCCCAGACGCGCCAGCGTGTCGGTTTTGCGTAACAGCCCCATCAGTCGGCGCGACACCTCGCGCAGCAGCTCATCGCCCGCGATGTGTCCGAGCGAGTCATTGATCGATTTGAAGCGATCCAGGTCAACCACCAGGACCGCGAAGCTGCGGGAGTACCGTTCGCCTTGCGCAGTAGCCTGGGAAAGTCGATCCGCCAGGAGCAGCCGATTCGGTAAACCCGTCAGCGAGTCATGCGTTGCGGCGTGCTCGAGTTGCGCGTTTGCATGCTCGAGCTGCTGATTATGTTTACGCGTGCGCGATTCGAGATGGGAGTCGTACACGAGGAGGATGGTCGTGACGCTGAGCACGGCGATCGCCGATAGGGCGATCGCGAACGCGAGCCAACGTTGGTCGGTTCCCGTGCCGGTGCAGAAGGCATCCGGGCTGAACCGCGAGGCGGTCATCGCCGTGTAATGCATGCCGCTGATCGCGAGCCCCATCACGAAAGCGGCCGCGAGCCGGGCGAGATTCATCAGGCGGGATCGACCGCGGCGCAGGCGGAAGAACAGCCACAGAGCGACAAAGGAGGAGACAATTGCGACCACGACCGAAGCCACGAGCAGAGCGGGCTCGTAAGTGAGCATTGGCGTGATCTGGATCGCGGCCATGCCGACGTAATGCATGGCAGAAATTCCACCGCCCAGCAGGAGCGCGCTGATGCAAAGGTGGGAGAGGCTGATCTTTGGACGGTTCGCGACGCCCAGAGCGAAGCCCGAGGCGGTTATGGCAATGAAGAGCGAAATCAGAGTGGTCAGGACGTCATACGAGAGTGGAATCGGCAGCGAGAACGCCAGCATGCCGATGAAGTGCATGGACCAGATGCCGGTCCCCATGGCGACGGCGCCGCCGAGGATCCACAGCGAAGACAGGATGCCGCTGGCGCGCGCCACGCGGGTCGAAAGGTGCAGGGCGGTGTGGGACACGAAAACGGCCACCGCCACCGACAATGCAACGAGCCAAGGGTTGTAGATGCCAGCCAAAGTACCGTTGCTCCCCATGGGCCGCCTTGGCCGCCCACCTGGGCACCCCTCGCGATGACGATCTTTAGTCGGCCAGGCCCGCGACTATCGGCGGCATCGCGCTGCGACTTGAAGCCTGTGCAGCTCCTCCTGTGACGCAGTTGTCGCTATCGTGCATTACGTTAAACCGATGACCTCCCTACAGGCTTGGCCATTTCGATTCGTCCTCCTGAGCCTCGTCGTCCTCAGCCTCTCAGCCTGCGGTTACAAATCACTGCAGCAGCAGGACGAGGACGTCAAAACCTCCTGGTCCGAAGTGGTGAGCCAGTACCAGCGCCGTGCCGAGCTGATTTCCGGACTGACCGACTCGCTGAAGGGCTTCGCGGCATCGGAGCAGGCGCTCATTGGCGCTACGGCCGCGAGCGCGCGGTCCGGAGCCCAGTTGGCAACGCCCGCCCTCCTCAATGATCCGTCCGCGCTCGCCAGCTACGAGGCGCTCCAAGACCGCCTGACGCAGTCGGTCCGCAACCTGCTGGGCGTGAGCGCGGCCTATCCGCAATTGCTATCCGACTCGAACTTCATTGATCTGCGCCTGCAGCTCGCCGACACCCAGGAGCGCATCACTGTTGCGCGCCGTCGGTATGAAGAAGCGGTACGCACTTTCAACACCACCGTGCGCACGTTCCCCACCGACCTGACCGCACGCATGTTTGATTTCCAGCCTAAACCCGGCCTCCCGGGCCCCACGAAGGAATCCGTATCGACCGGGAGCCCACTGACGAGCTTCAGAGCCAGGTAGCGGTGCTCGCCGCCATGACCGCCGTTCAGACCCGGTTCATAGCGACCTGCTTACACATGCGTACGCGATGTCATACTCTTGGAACCCATGAAGCGCTCCTCGATCCGAACCGCGTTGGCGGTCTCTCTGTGTACCCTCGTCACGGCCTGCTCCCTATTCAATGGAGCGAAGCACGCCGAGCCGCCCCCGCCACCCGCGCCTCCCCCGGTCCCCGCCGATCCGGCGCCTGTCCAGACGGAGCGATTTGAGGTCGCCCCCGACGAAGAAGTCATTGGCGCTGTACAGATCGTCACGGCGTCGAAAGAAGACACGCTCACCGACATCGCGCGCCGCTTCAACGTCGGCTACGAGGAAATTCTGCGTGCGAACCCGAAGGTCGATCCGTGGCTTCCCGGAGCGGGCAGCGCCATTGTCGTACCCACGCAATTCGTGATTCCCACGGCTCCGCGCACGGGCATCGTCATCAATATCGCGGCCATGCGGCTCTTCTACTTCCCGCCGCACAAGTCCGGCGAGCCGCAGGTTGTCATCACCCATCCCATCGGCATTGGAAAAATGGGTTGGGCGACGCCCGAAGGGGTAACGAAGATCGTCCGGCGCCAAGCCGATCCCACCTGGCGCGTGCCGATCTCGGTCATCAAAGAGCATCGCGAAAACGGCGAGGAGTTGGAAAAAGTCATCGGTCCCGGCCCGGACAACCCGCTGGGGCGCTATGCCTTTTATCTCCAGTGGCCGAGCTATCTCATCCACGGCACCAACAAGCCCGCCGGTGTGGGACTGCGCTCGAGCCATGGCTGCATCCGTCTCTATCCCGAAGACATCGCCCAGCTTTATGACTCTGTGCCGGTCGGCACCCAGGTGCGCGTGGTCAATCAGCCGTTCGTGTTCGGTTGGCACGAGGGGCGGCTCTACATGCAGCCCTACGACGTGTTGGAAGATGACGCCCGCAACTGGAAAAAGTCCTCGCACAAGCTGCTGACCGCCTCCCTCAGTGCCGGCCATCAGAAACAGCTCAAGGCGCATGGCGAGCAGGTGAACTGGGATCTGGTCAACTCCTTGTCGCAGGAGCCGCGCGGCTTGCCGGTGCCTGTCTCCGTAGCTGACGGCAGCCTCGATGGGGTGCTGGCCGCGGCCGTGAAGGTCCAGAACCGGGTCCCGGACGGCTCGACCTGGGACGGCAAGTCCGACCTGCCTATGGACGAAGGCACTTTCCGTCAAATGATGTCGGAGGTCGATCCGAATTCCGCCTCCGCGCCCGCCAGTCCTCCGGGGAGCCCGGCGCCTGCGGCACCCGCCGGCGGCGGCACTCGGCCAACGAGCGAAACCAGCCCGCCCGCGACCACCGTCCCACTCAAGCCACGACCCGCTGGACCTCCGGTGACATCTACGGCAGTCTCGCAAACCCGATCCGCCGTGAACTAGCCTTAGTCGAGGATTCGAACGATGGCCGCGCTGACCGAGTGGCTGCAACTCATGCTCGCAGAGATTGCCCGTAAGCGGGAGGATCTCGAGCAGTCGCGTGCCGAAGAAGCGCGTCGGGCGAGCGAGCCGCCGCGAGCGGACCAAGCCGAGAGCCTCGGTCAAACTCAGAGCGTCGGCCAACCTGAGGGCCTGGGCCCAACTGCGGCCCCTCCCGAGCGCGCACGCTCACGCGCAAGGAGCTGATCTCCGGCTCCCTGCAGCCGTCGTCGCGTTGGCTGTCAGATCACCTTGCGCTGTGACGCAAAATAGCGACGACCACAATCCCTAGCTGTGCTACATTCGCGCCGGCCCAATGGGTTGTGATCCTCGTGAGGCTCGAAGTGGCCGACAGCCGTGTTACCGGCATAAAGCTCGCAGAACAAAGCCTAACTACGGAGCGCGCGATCGAGCGCGTCCCCACAGGGATCGCCGCCTTTGTGGGCCGCACCCTCAAAGGTCCGGTCAACCACGCCATTGCCGTCGGCAGCTTCGCCGAATTCCAACAGATCTTCGGCGGCCTCTGGCAGCCCTCCACACTGTCCTATGCACTCGAGCAGTTCTTCGAGAACGGCGGGCGCCGGGCGTTGGTTGTCAGGGTAGTCAACAGTGCACGCCCACCCACCCTCACGCTGCCCTCGCGCAGCGGCGCGTTGCGGCTGATCGCGCTCAATCCGGGCTCGCGGGAATATCTGCGCGCCTCCGTCGACTATGACGGCATCGGCGCGGCCGAGCCGGATCGTTTCAACCTGGTCGTGCAGCGGGTACGCTCCGCGGCCTCCGAGCTCATCGAAGACCAGGAAATTTTCCGGCGCGTCTCGATGCTAGCGGACTCCGGCCGGTTCATTGTCGATGTGTTGCTGGAGTCGCGGCTGGTACGTGTGACCGGCCCGGTGCCCGCGCAACGGCCTGACCGGTCCGCCAGCGGACACAACAGCGCGGTCATCGGTTACGCGGTTTCGAACCCCGACGGCGACGACGGTGCGCCGCTCACGGACTATGACGTGATCGGGTCCGCGAGCGAGGGAACCGGCATATTCGCGCTCAATGGCGCTTCTCGTTTCAACCTGCTGTGCATTCCGCCGCTCACACGCGACGGCGATATCGGTTTGAGCACGCTGCTGGTCGCGGCGAAGTTTTGCCGTGACCGACAGGCCTTGTTGGTTGTCGATCCACCCTCGTCATGGTTGTCCGCGCGAACGGCGCTGGATGCCATGCGCTCCTGGCCATTCCGGAGCGACAGCGCGGTGATGTTCTTTCCCCGCGTGCAAGCGTTCGATCGCCTCCGGGGCCGAATCGAGACGTTCGCCTCGTGTGGGGCTGCCGCGGGGTTGATCGCCCGCTCCGATGAAAGCTGGCCGGTATGGTCCGCCGCAGAGAGCGAGGAGTCCATTCTGCGGCCCGGCCTGCGTCCAGCGGTCCCGGTGTCCGACCCCGACCGGGTGCGCCTCGCGCAGGCCGGGGTCAACACACTCGTGTCAGTCCGCTCGAACATCCGGGCACCGACGAGCCCGCGCACGCTCGCAGCCGGTGGCTGCGGCATCTCGGACTGGAAATATCTCGCCGCCCGTCGCCTGGCGCTGTTCATTGCCGCCAGCATCGAGCATGGAACCCGTTGGGTCACCCTCGAGCACAATGGCCCTGCGACCTGGGAGCGCGCGCAAAAGCTCGTCGCAGACTTCCTCGACGAGCTCGCCGAGCAGGGCGCGTTCGTGGGTACGTCGCCCGATGAAAGTCATTTCGTCATCACCGACAGCCGCGTCAACCGCGACGAGACCGTCGCCCAAGGCAAGTTCAACCTGCTGTTCGGGTTCGCCACCAGCAAGCCGGGTGAGTTCGACACCTGGCTGGTCACGCACCAGGCCGGTGCCAGCCGGGTCCGTCCCGTCTCGGTAAACCGGTTGACCACCTCCCGGCACCGCGTTGAATGGGAGATCGAAACATCCATCCTGCGCCGGTGACAGCCAGCCCGGCCCGCCCAAGTTCTTTCCTCCGCCGCGCACACTAGCCGCGCGCGGCTTCCTCCTGCATCAGCGCCCACAGTTGCTCGACGTGCTGCCGCTCGGTGGCTTCGGCACCGATCGAGACACGTACCATCCAACGCCCGTCGAGTACGGCGGGTGTTAAATACGCTTTCCCTGACTCGTTGATACGGCGTACCCAACTCAGGGTGTGGGTATCGAGGGCCGCGCCACTCAGGCCGGGAGGCTCGTGGCGGACGCAAACGGTTTGCAGGGGGACGGGGGCGACGCGTTTCCAGTTGGAAGTCGTATCGATGTTCGCTGCCAGCCATCTGGCGTTGTCGAGATCACGGCGGATGCGGGCCTGCAGACCGCTGACACCCTGTTCCCGGATCAAGAACCAGAGTTTCAGGGCCCGGGCGCGGCGGCCGAGCGGGATGCCCCAGTCCCGGAAGTTCTTGACCTGCGTATCGGCGGCGGTGCGCAGATAGCTGGGGTTGGTCGACATGACGCGCACGAGATGCTCCGGATCGCGCACGAAGTAGACCGAGCAATCGAAACTTGCCCCCAACCACTTGTGGGGGTTCGTCACCAGCGAGTCCGCCTGCTCTACGCCCTGCCACAGGGGACGGCACTCGGGCACGATCATCGCGGAACCTGCCATGGCCGCATCGACGTGCAGCCAGACATTGTGGGCCTTGGCGATCTTACCGATCGCCGCCAGTGGATCGATCGCGGTCGTTGCCGTGGAGCCCACCGTGGCGACCAACGCGCAAGGCAGGAACCCATGGGCGCGGTCGGCTTGGATCGCCTCCTCGAGCGCATCCGCACGCATGGCGTAATTCGCATCTACCGGTATGACATGGATGTTGTTGCGGCCGAAGCCCGCCAGCAGCGCGGCTTTCTCCACAGAGCTGTGACTCTGACTGGAGGCGTAAACAACCAACGGGTGCTCGCTCTCTTGCAGGCCCCCACGGGCGGCACCGTGATTCGTCGCCCGCTCGCGCGCACACAGCAGTGCCACCAAGGTAGTCGTAGAGGCTGTGTCCTGGATCACTCCACTCCAGGCGGACGAGAGGTCCAGCATCTGCCGCAGCCAGTCGGTCGTGACTTCCTCGAGCTCTGTCAGCGCCGGGCTGGCCTGCCAGTTGAGCCCGAGTTGCGCCAGGCCCGTACTGACGTAATCGCCCAACACGGAGGCGAGCGAGCTGTTGGACGGAAAGTAGCCAAAGAAGCGCGGATGCTGGAAATGGGAACACGCCGGCAAAATCAACCGGTCGAGATCCCGCACCACGGCCTCCAGTGGCTCCGGCTCATGCGGAGCCGCCTCCGGCAGCTCCCGCTTCAAGGCGCCGGGACTCACCTGGCTCAGAACCGGGAGGTCACCGGCCTGGACTTTCGAGCGGTAGTCGGCGATCCAATCGATCAGCTCGTGACCGAAACGGCGAAATTCCTCTGGGCTCATGAGTGCATCACCTGGAGAATGCTATGCCGGAGCTGCTCGCTCAAGACGAATTGGGCATCGCGGGCGACCCGCATCAGCACCTCGTCGAACTCGAGCTTGCCGCTGGGCGAATTACGGACGACCTGGCGACCGCGCAACAGGTCGATGAAGTGGCTGAACATGGCGCGATCGAAGAACTCGGGTGAGTTGAGACCATGTAGCAGCGCCATGCGCTGCGCGGTGAGCTGACAACGCTCCTCGAGCGCGGCCTGGGTGATCTGGCCGCTGCCGGCTTTGACCAGTTGCTCGATTGCCAGATAATAACGCTCGATGGTCTGGATGGTCGCTTGCGCCAGCAGCGACAGTTGGACCGCTTTGGCGGAGGTTGGCGCTGGCCGTTGCCATTCGCTGCGCTCCGGGTTGCATTCGATCAGGCCGTGTTGCTCCAGACAGGCGAGCACCCCGCTCACCACATCGGGTAGCTCCTTCTCATCCCAACGCAGGAACAGCTCGGCCGCGATGTACGGATAGATGCGCCAGGCAAGGCGCTGGATATCTTCCGTGCGGACCACCGCATTGCTCGAGAACACGCAAGCAATGAGTGACGGCATCGCGAAGAGGTGCAGGATGTTGTTGCGATAGTATGTGGCGAGGATCGCGCTCTCGTCGCTCATACGCACGATGTCGCCGAACTTGTGGGATTCGCGCGAAATCACCTGCATGGAAAGGCCGTACGTCAGGATCTCCGCGCTGGTCAGATCGGTCATGGTGACCCGATCGCTGTAGGCGAAACCGCGCAGCAGCTCGCGATAGAGATCGATCTGACGCAACAGGTCGGCTTCCGGCAGCGCCTGGCGGGGCGTGGCGAGCAGAGTCATGGTCAAGAGGCCGATCGGGGTCACCGCGGCCGCGGAGTTGATATTTCGCATGATGGTGCCCGCGAGATCATCGACCGCACGGCTCACCCAGGGCACACGGGTGTCATCGTCGAATTTCAGCGCGCGCCAGTTGGGCTCATGCGCATCGAGCACGCTGGCGAGCGGGATCGGCTCGCCCAGATTCACGTGCACTTTGCCAAAGCGCTCGCGGAGCTTGCGCACGGTGCGCAGCAGACCGAACACGCTCTCCTTCTCTTTGGGCTTGCCGGAGAGCTCGCCGATGTAGGTGCCGGCTTCGACGATGCGCTCGTAGCCGAAGTAGACCGGCAGGAAAACGATCGGCCGGCCGGGGTCGCGCAGGAAGCTGCGGACTGTCATGGACAGCATCCCCGTCTTCGGCTGCAACAGACGCCCGGTGCGGCTGCGGCCGCCCTCGATGAAGTACTCGATGGAATGGCCGCGAGCCATGATGGCGGCGAGGTACTTCATGAAGACGACGGTATACAACGCGTTGCCACGGAAACTGCGGCGGATGAAAAACGCGCCGCCCTGGCGCAGAAAGCGTCCGACCAGAGGCAGGTTGAGATTGATTCCGGCGGCGATGTGCGGAATCGCAAAGCCATTCACGTAGATGACATACGACAGCAGGAGATAGTCCATGTGACTGCGATGGCACGGCACATAGACGATTTCATGGCCCTCCGCCGTCCGCTCCAGCGTTTCGACGTGACCAAACTCGACGCCGTCGTACAGACGATTCCAGAGCCGCGACAACGCGCTTTCCATGAAACGGATGAACGAATGCGAATAGTTTGCCGCGATCTCTTCGGCGTAATTCTTCGCGCGCAGGATCCCCTGGTGTCGAGTCAGCTTCTTCTCGCGCATCTCCTGCGCGAGAACGGCTCGCACCGCGCGCGTTCGCAACACGCTGGTGACGATCGTGCGGCGGTGGGAAAGATCGGGTCCAATGCGCGCGGCACGGTGTTTCGCGTAGAGCCCTCGGAGGAAGCGAGCCACTCGCCGGCCCCGCACGGCCACACCGATCTGCTCGCCCAGCAGACTGCGCAGCGAGATTGGATCGTCGAATTCGATGAGCGTGTCCCGGCCATTGAAAAGCACCTGCATGAACCTGCGCGCGCGCGTGGTCAGGGCCCAGTCTTCCGCGAACAGCAGGCGGAACAAGGAGCGTTCCTTTTGTGGAGCTCGGCTCCAGTAGACCGCCACCGGCACGAGGTCGATATCGAGCTGTGGGTTGGCACGCAGCGCTTCGATCATCTGGCGCAATTGCGGTGGCGGGCGCCGGTCGAGGCGCTCGTCCCAGAACCCGCGCGGATGCGTCAGAAAAAAATACGAGCGCAGATCCTTGGCGTTTTCGAGGAGCCGCTTGCGAGGCCGCGCCAGCTTCAGCCGCACGCAGGTGTCTTGCAGAACTGCAAGGTCCATGGTGCTACGCTGCTCCAGCACGTAGCAGACCGGATTGTTCCGCACGTGCAGGCGTGCGACCACATCATCCGGTCGCACCTTGTATTTCACCAGGAGCCGCAGGAGCCAATTCATCTTGACGTTATGCTGTGGAAGCCTCGCGGCCCCCGTTTCTCATTCAAACGCGATCGGCGGCAGATCGAGGGCGATGAGGAAATATTCAAACAGGTATTGAATCACACGAATCTGGTTGTGCAGCCGGTGATCGCTTTCCAGCAGATGCAACGCCGCCGAGTAGCTGCGCGCGAACCGCACACTGTGCTCGTAGGGCACCACGTCATCACGCCACCCGTGCACCACTGTGGCTGGGCAGTCGAGCACACCCGGCCGCAACTCGGGAAGTCCTTCCAGGTACAAGGCCGGTGCCATCAGGAATACGCCGCGGGCGTGAAGTAAGGACGCCGAGGCGACCGACACGTAGCCTCCCATGCTGGAGCCCACGAGCACCAGGTCGCCGGCCAGCTCTTTGCAAAAATCCACGAGCTTCGCAACGCGCGCGCGGGGCTCGACAATACCGCGATAATCCACCGAATGAGCATCGTAACCCTCGCTGCGCGCGACTTCAGCGAGCGCCGAGATCTTGCGCCCCCACGGACCGCTTTCCTGCCCATGGGAGAACACGACGTGTCGGCCAGTCACGACCGCTTCCATTACATGAGGTCCCCAGCGTTGGGTGCATGATACGTTTCCATAGAATAATCCAGACCTTACCCGGCGCGGCGCCAAAATAGCTATTTTCGTAGAAAATAGGAGTCCATGCACACGAGAGCCCCGGGCTGGCAATTCTGGATCGATCGAGGCGGCACGTTCACGGACGTGATCGGCCTCTCGCCGTCGGGTGAGATTCATATCCGCAAGGTGCTCTCGATGCAGCCTGGCGCGCCGGCGGGCGTGGATCCTGGCATCCGTGCGATGCACCAGCTATTGAGCGGCGCCCGGCGAGAAGGATCGAGTCAGCGCATCGAGGCGGTGAAAGTGGGCACCACTGTTGCGACCAACGCCCTGCTGGAACGTAAAGGTGAGCCGGTCGCGTTGGTCACCACGGCGGGCTTCGCCGACGGCTTGCGGATCGGCTATCAGAGCCGGCCCGACATCTTCGCCCGTCACATCGTGCTGCCCGACCGGCTCTATCCCTTAGTGCTTGAGGCGAGTGAGCGAGTCGACTCCGCCGGCAATGTGCTCACGCCTCTGGATGGGGAACGACTGCGCGCCGACCTCGTGCGCGCTCATGAGCAAGGGTTGCGCTCGGTCGCGATCGTCTTTTTGCATGGCTGGCGGCATCAGGCTCATGAGCAGCAAGCGGCAAGCATTGCGCGCGAGCTTGGCTTCGATGAGGTGTCGGTCTCGCACGAATTGTCGCCGCTGGTGCGTTATGTGGCTCGAGGCGACACCACCGTACTGAACGCCTATCTGGCACCACCGCTACGACGTTATGTCGGGGTCTTGCGACGAGAGCTCCACAACCTCGACCCCAACGGCCGCCTGGAGCTCATGCAGAGTAACGGTGGGCTCGCCGCGGTAGAGGCATTCCATGCCGTCTCCAGCGTGCTTTCGGGACCGGCCGGCGGTCTGATCGGGATGGGTTGGATAGGGCGTCGGTTGGGTATCGAGCGGCTCATCGGCTTCGACATGGGCGGCACTTCCACCGATGTCTCGTTGATCGATGGTGCGTTGCCGCGGCGTTTCGAACACATCATTGCCGGCGTCAGGCTGCTGCAACCGATGCTCGACGTTCACACTATCGCCGCAGGCGGCGGATCGATTCTCAACTTCGCGGATGGCCGGTTCGCGGCGGGACCGGCATCGGCGGGGTCCGATCCGGGGCCCGCGTGCTATGGCCGGGGTGGGCCGCTCACGCTGACGGATGTGCAGGTACTGCTAGGTCGGTTGCGGCCTGACACGTTGCCCGCTGTGTTTGGAGGCGACGGGCGAAGCCGCATCGATGTGGCGGCGGTCGAGTCGCAATTCGCTGAGTTGGCGCAGCGGGTCCTGCTCGCGACGGGCCGCAAACCGACGCTGGAGGCGCTGGCGGAATCCTTCCTGGAGGTCGGTGTCGAGGCGATGGCAAACGCCATACGGCAGGTATCCACGCGCCAGGGGTTGGATGCGGGCGATTTCACCTTGTTTTGTTTTGGGGGCGCCGCCGGTCAACACGCCTGCCGGGTGGCGCGCGCGGCAGGCATGAGCCGCATTCTCGTTCATCCTCTGGCCAGCGTGCTCTCGGCTTTCGGAATTGGAGTCGCCGACCGGCTGGCCGTGCCGCGCGCCAGCTTGCAGGTACCGCTGTCGGAAGAAGGGCTAGCCGCCGCGCGCGAGCGACTTGCGGAGCTCGAGGTGCAGGCGCGGGCGGAGTTGGCTGGGTTTGCAAGGGTTGGCAGCCACGATGAGGTTCTAGTCGAGCACATGCTCGAGCTGCGCTCCGGAGACAGCGAGACGAGTCTCTCGGTCGCGGCGGGATCGCTGGCTGAAGTGTCGTCGGCATTCGCGACCGCGCATTTGCGGCGGTTTGGCTTTGCGGCCAACGGACTGCGGGTGGTGATTGACGCGGTCCGCATCGAGGCGCGGATGAGCTCCATCGATGCAGCATCACTGCGCCTTCCGGAAGCGCGGATGGATGGTCTGCTCCCGGCGGCCGCGCGGGCGTGGTTCGGATCGTGGCAGGACGTGCCGCTCGTGCCTAGCGCGTCGTTAGGGACGCAGATGGTGGCGGGGCCGGCGTTGGTTGTTGAGCCACATTCCACGTTCGTCGTGGAGCCGGGCTGGCGAGTTCAACGGCTGCCAAGTGGGGAGTTGCTAGTGGAGAGCGAGTCAGGCATAGCCGCGCCCACCCCATCGCACCTACACGTAGTACCATCCATGGCCGGCGTTCGGCCCCTCTGGGGGCCTCACCCGGCCCGCATCGAGATCTTCAACAATCTGTTCATGCACATTGCCGAGCAGATGGGCGAAGTGCTCAAGTCCACCGCGCAATCGGTCAACATCAAGGAGCGCCTCGACTATTCGTGCGCCCTCTTCGATGCCGACGGTGGGTTGGTAGCGAACGCGCCCCATATGCCCGTTCACCTCGGGTCTATGGGAGCGAGCGTGCGCGCCGTGATCGATGCGCAGCAAGGGCGGATGCAGCCCGGCGACGCCTGGCTCCTCAACAGTCCCTATCATGGCGGCACACACCTCCCTGACATGACGGTAGTCACACCGGTCTTTCTCGGCGACTCGCGGCCTGACTTCTACGTGGCCTCGCGCGCGCATCACGCCGATATCGGGGGTACCACCCCCGGCTCGATGCCCCCGTTCAGCCGCACGATCGAGGAGGAGGGCGTCCTCTTCGAGTGCTTCCAACTGGTCGTGAACGACGAGCTGCGCGAGGGCGAGCTGCGGCGGGTCCTCGCGGGCGGGCGTTATCCCGCGCGCAATCCCGACCAGAATGTCGCCGATCTGCGGGCGCAGTTGGCGGCCAACGCGCGGGGTATCAGTGAGATCGGCCGCGCCGTACAACGGCACGGAATTGCTACAGTGCGCGCCTACATGGGGTACGTTCAACACAACGCCGCCGCCTGTATCAAAGAGGCGATCGAGAAACTGCGGCCGGGCCAGTTCCGCTATGAGATGGACAGTGGACAGGCGATCGTCGTCCGGATCGACATCGAGCGGACAGCGCGGCGCGCCCACATCGATTTCAGCGGAACATCGGCGCAGGACGCCCATAACTTCAACGCCCCCCGGGCGGTGTGCATCGCGGCGGTGTTGTATGTGTTCCGCACGCTCATAGACCGGCCGATCCCGTTGAACGAGGGCTGCATCGAACCGCTCGACATCACCATCCCGCGAGGCTCGATGCTCGATCCGGTCCCGCCTGCGGCTGTGGCTGCGGGGAACGTAGAGACCTCACAGTGCATCGTGGATGCGCTCTATGGTGCGTTAGGCTTGTTAGCCGCTTCCCAGGGCACCATGAACAACTTGACCTTCGGAGATGAGCGGCTGCAGTACTACGAGACCATCGCGGGAGGCGCGGGCGCCGACGCTGAGTTTGACGGCTGTGATGCGGTGCAGACGCACATGACGAACTCCCGTCTGACGGATCCCGAGATCCTCGAGGCCCGCTTCCCGGTGTTGTTACGCGAGTTTTCCATTCGCCGAGGCTCAGGAGGCGCTGGCCACCGCACCGGCGGTAACGGTACGGTTCGCCGCTTGGAGTTTCGTGCTCCCCTCACGGGAGCTTTGCTGGCGAATCATCGGCGCATCGCGCCGTTCGGCCTCGCCGGTGGCCGCCCGGGGCAGGTTGGTAGGGGATCGCTCACTCGCAAGAGCGGCAAGGAGGAGCAGCTGGGGGCGACGGCAAGTTTCAAAGTGGAGGTAGGCGACGTGTTGACAATCCTGACACCTGGCGGGGGCGGATTTGGCCCCCCTGATGAAGCCGAACGCCGGGCATCGCCGGCCGAAGGGCTTGCGGCTTCAGGACGAGATGATGCTTAGGCGCAACTCGGAATCCACTCTGACTCACTGGCAGAAGCGCTCGCAGTCGCGCCTCGGCCGTTGGTGGTTCTCGCGCTCGGTTTGTAAAAGAGCCCCCTACTTCTCCGCGTTACGGCCGCATTTTCTCGAGCTCAGGCCGGCGTTATGCGTCGTCCTCATGCCCAAACATCAGGCCACCGCAGGACCTGGAGGCTCGGTGCATGCGTTGGCTGTCGCCAATCTCTGTGAGCTCGCCGCGAGCACGGTTGCGGAGGTGACGGTGCCGGCCAGCATGAATGGCCACACGCGCGGTATGACGATCGAGTATTTGCGCAAGGCCGAGTCGGATGTGACCGCGACGGCTCGCCTGGACAAGACTGAATGGGGCGAGGCACAGAATGTCGCGATTCCCGTGAGCGCCGTCGATCGCAACGGCACCGAAGTCGTGCGCGCGGTGATCACGCTGCGGGTGGAACCCGCGGGTTAGCTGGCTCGAGAAGCAAGCGCCATCGCCTGTGTCGGCCCGTGCCGCACCCTAATCGTCCCATCGCACCCGGCTGCGTTGTTGTTTTGTCCGCTGCTGGCGCGACTTGTGGTCGAGTCGCCGCTCCCGGGAGGCTCGAGTCGGTTTGGTCGCTTTGCGTGCCTTCGGCGGCACCAGGGCTCGCCGGATGAGATCCGCCAGCCGCTCGAGCGCCTCGCGGCGATTCTGGTCTTGTGAGCGTTGATTGCGCGCCATGATCAGAAGCGCGCCGTCATCCGTGACACGCCTGCCGGCGAGAGCCCGCAAGCGAGCCTTCACCGGATCCGAGAGTGCGCCGGAGCGCGCGAGCTCGAATCGCAGCTGTACCGCTGAGGAGACCTTGTTGACGTTCTGGCCCCCGGGCCCCGAAGCGCGCACGAAAGCGAAGGAGATGTCGTTATCCGGGATCACGACCCCCGCGGTCACCTCGAGGGCCATCAGTCTGAGTTTTCGCTGTAGTCGGTGTCGCGCGCCGGCTCACCCGGCTGTGCAGGCCGGCTGACCTTGAGCGGCGGGGCCTTGTCCAACATCCGCAGCTCGCGCTGTGCGACGGGAATCTTCACTCCGTTCGCCCGGAAAATCCTCCAGATCGCGCGATTCACGTCGGAGCGGACATTGTTCACACCGTTCATCGGGTCCGCGATCCAGAAGCGCACCTCGATACGCATCCCATAATCCTCGAACGCCATGAGACGTGTGACCGGAGGCGGATCGCGCAGGATACGCGGGTGATGCTCCACGGCCTCGAAGAGGAGTTTCAGCGCCACCTCGGGGTCATCGTCATAACTGACCACGACGGGCAGACGGATGCGCACCCTTTGATCCGAGTAGCTCCAGTTGATCACCGAATTGGTGATCAGATTCTGGTTCGGAACGAGCGTGTCGACCCCATCGCGGTCGCGGACCACCACATACCGGCCGCGCAGCTCCTGTACCCAGCCAAAGTTCTCGGTACTGGTGCCGGTGTGTCCCGTGAAGCTGATGACGTCGCCCGGCTTGATCGACTTATCCATGAGCAGCACGAAGCCGCTGACGAAATTGCTGGCGATCGACTGCAGGCCGAAACCCAGCCCGAGACCGATGGCACCGGTCAGGACGTTCAGTGTGGTGACATCGACGCCCGCGGCGTTGATGCCCAACATGATCCCGAGCCCCACCAGGAGGAAATAGGTGAATTTCGAGATCCCGATCCTGGTGGCGACCGCGAGCTGCTCGAGCCGCATGACCCGGCGCTCGAAAGCGCGCGCAATCAGGCTCGAGACCACCACGAATGCGGTGACGATCACCAGGCCCTTGAGCAACGCCCAGAGGCTGAATTGCGTCTTGCCGGGAATGAGGTTGATACGGTTGAGAGTGGTCTCGACCTTATCGAGCCAGCCCACCAGAGAGAAACAGATCGTCAGCCACAGCACGAAGGTGATGCGGTTTTCCCACGTACGCAGCCACGAATCCCGGCCCATCATCACGCGCAGCAAGTAGACGCCGAGCCGGACGAGAACCAACGCCGTGGTGAGTTGCAAAGCCGTATCGACCGCAGTCGTGGGCGTCCCCAGCGAGGCGAGCGTCGAGCGGACCACCAGCAACACGATCAAGGCGACCAGGAAGGGCGCCAGCAGCACCGTGCCTTCCAGGGCCCGCTGTTGCCAGAGCTCCTGGTCCCGCGACGGGCCCGCGTTCTCCAGATATTTGCGGTGCCAGCTGCGCACGAAATGCGCGCCGGCTAATGCAATGAGCCCTGCGAGGACGATGGCAACGACCTCGGTCAGGATCTGCGGCGACGTCAACTTCAGAAACAAGCCCTTCAAGGCATTGGGATCGTTCATGGGCTGGAAGTCGACTGCGGCGGTTTGTGCATGGGCTGGAAGTCGCCACCGCACGGCTCGAGATGCGGCCAAAAAGCGTGACTTTTGGCCGCTCGCGACAAGGAGGCGATTTTAGGCATTTAGATCTGGGATCAGCTCGCTTTCCATGCGCGTGATCTGATCCTTCAGCATCAGTTTGCGCTTCTTGAGACGTTTCAACTGGAGCTGATCGGAATGGAGGTCGAGGGTCAGGCGAGCGATGATCTCATCCAGATCACGATGCTCAATGCGCAACGCCCGCAACTTCTCCACGTTGCGGAACAGCTCGCGGTCGACGTTGTCTTCGATTTCCGCCATGAGGGCAAAGGCTGCCGAATGCGACGAATAGCCGCTGAGGGGCTCGGCCGAGGGCCGCTAGCTTAGCTGACCGGGCTCGGAGCCGCCACGGGCGTTATCATACGCCCATGGTCGTTACAGCCATTGAAAAGCCCGACTGGGACCAGATTGATACGGTCCTGCTGGACATGGACGGTACGCTGCTGGATCTGGCGTACGACAACCACTTCTGGCTGGAAATCGTCCCGGTCGCCTATGCGGCGGCGCGCCTCACCACTGTCGAAGCGGCGAGAGTCGAGCTGGCCCCTTTGTTCAAGGCTTGCGAGGGCACTCTGCCCTGGTATTGCATCGACCATTGGAGCCGCAAGCTCGATCTGGACATCGAGGCTCTCAAGCGGGCGCACACGCAGCGAATCGCGTGGTTGCCGGGAGCCAAAGAGTTCCTGCGGCGCTTGCGGAACACCGGTAAGAGGGTGGTGCTGCTGACGAACAGCCATCCTCAGGTGCTGAGGATCAAGGACGAGATCACGGGCGTTCTGGCGCACTTCGACGCCGCCTTCACCTCCCACGAATTTGGCGTACCCAAGGAACAGGCGCAATTCTGGGAAGCTGTCCGTGCCGTGGAGCCGTTTGATACGCAGCGCAGCTTATTTGCTGACGATAGTCCAGCGGTGCTGCGCGCCGCGCAAGGCGCTGGCATCCGGTGGGTTTATGGAGTTCGCCGACCGGATTCCGTAGCGACCGTGCGTGAGCACATCGATGTGCCCGCCGTGGATGCGGTCAGCGAGTTGGTCTGACTCGCGCAGGCGCCACGCGCGGACCCGGCCTTGCGCATGGAGCGCTCACGGTGCCGGATTTCCGCGCTCTACGCCCTTGCGCCTTCAGCGCCGCGAGCCTCCGCCGGAGCCCTTGTTTGGGCCTCCGTGGCGTCGACGGCCTGGTCCGCCGCCGCTCTTTCCGCCGCCGTGCCGAGGGCGCTTGCCGCCGCTATGAGGCCGATGCGGCCGCCGACCGTGGTCTTCGCTCGGCTCGCCCTTCAGCAGCTCGGTAGCGAGGATTTCGGGCGCGATTGAAGACGACGGAATCTTGTGCCCCAGATAGCTCTCGATCTCCGGGAGCGACACCGCGAACTCCTCGCAGGCGAAGCTGATGGCATCCCCCTCGGCCCCGGCTCGAGCCGTGCGACCGATGCGATGCACATAGTCTGCCGCATCCTGGGGGAGATCGAAGTTGAACACGTGGCTCACGTCCGGGATGTGCAGCCCGCGTGAGGCGACATCGGTCGCGATGAGTACCGCGAGGTCCCCATTGTGGAAGTCCCGCAAGAAGCGCAGCCGCTTGTTTTGCGGCACATCACCTGACAGTGCCTGGGCGTGGAAGCCGTTGGCTTTCAGCGTGCTCTCCAGTCGCTCCGCCATGCGCTTCGTATTCACGAAGATCATGGTCCGGCGTGCTTCGAACTGGCGCAGCAAACCCACGAGCAGCGGCACCTTCTCCTCCATGGAGGGGTAGTACATGAGCTGACGCACGCGATCGACCGTCATCTTGTCCGGCTCGATGCGCACCAGCTCCGGGTTGTTCATGTGCTCGTAGGCGAGCTCCAGGACGCGGTAGGAGAGCGTCGCGGAGAACAGCATCGACTGGCGTTTCTCCGGCGGCGGGAGGCGACGCAGCAGATAGCGGATATCGGCGATGAAGCCGAGATCGAACATGCGGTCCGCCTCATCCAGCACGAGCGCCTGCCCATGACGCAGATCGAAGACGTGCTGTTTGTAGTAGTCGATCAGGCGTCCCGGTGTGCCGATGAGCACATCGACGCCCTCCTCGAGCTGGCGGCGCTGCTTCTCGTAATCGACGCCACCGTACACCACGGCCTGTTTCAGGCCCGTGTGCCGGCCGAGGATCTCGCCGTCATGATGGATCTGCACGGCAAGCTCGCGGGTTGGCGCGACGATGAGAGCTCGAACCGATGTGGGTGCGCGGTTATGCGCGGGCGGTCGCGTCAGCAGCGCTTGATACAGCGCCACCAGAAAGGCGGCCGTTTTGCCGGTCCCGGTTTGTGCCTGGCCTGCAACGTCCCTCCCGGCAAGCGCTATCGGTAGCGTTTGTGCCTGGATCGGTGTGCAAACGGTAAAGCCCGCGTCACGGATGCCTTCCATGACCGGCGGAGCCAGACCTAGGGATTGGAATGTAGGGGAACTGGAGTGTGGGTCAGTCATCAAATACGTCTACAGCCTTGTTCGAAATAGGTGGGCGGCCCTTGCAAAAGCGGTCCGGAAGCGCTACAAAGTGCTCAAGACAGCGGGCCATTCGTACCCGCACCTGCCAGCCCAAGTTCCCAAGTTTATCCAACTAGGCCATTAGGCGCGAACTCATACTCATTCACGAGTTAGTGTAACCGTTTGACGGGTGTTTCTGGCATGGGTTTCGCTGCCTTTTGCCGCCCCGCATGACGTCTTTAGTCCTCAGAACCGAACAAGACAACCTTTTCACACTGCCGCCCTCGACGGAGGTTGAACCGCGTGAGTAGCCCGCACATCGTGCATACCACGGACGCCACATTTGCACAGGACGTTCTCAAATCGGACAAACCGGTCCTGCTGGACTTCTGGGCCGAGTGGTGCGGTCCCTGCAAGATGATCGCCCCGATTCTCGACGAGATCGCCGGCGAATATCAGGACCGCGTCAAAATCGCCAAGCTCAATATCGACGAAAACCCGCAGACACCGCACAAGTTCGGTATCCGGGGCATTCCGACGCTCATTCTTTTCAAGAACGGCACCCTCGAAGCCCAAAAGGTCGGAGCGGTGTCCAAATCTCAACTATCAGCATTTCTGGACAGTAATTTGTGAGAGGCTATCTCGGTAATCAGGGTCGTAACCGGCCCAACAACAACAAGGGACCCCGTCACGGCAACCGCGGCGATCGTGATCGCGATGGCAACCGGGCGAACGGCAATGGTAACGGAGGGGGGCGCGTCGATGACATGATGCACGAGCCGGAGGCTTTCGAGGCCGACGACTCGGAAATCATCAGTCCCGCGGAGCTCACCCAATCGCGCAGCTCGATGAACCTCACCGAGCTGAAGTTGAAACCGATCCATGATCTGGTGAAGCTCGCCGAGTCCATGGGTCTGGACAACCTCGCCCGATCGCGCAAACAGGACATCATCTTCTCGATCCTCAAGGCGCATGCCCGGAACGGGGAGAACATCTACGGCGACGGTGTGCTGGAGATCCTGCAGGACGGCTTCGGCTTCCTGCGCTCCTCCGACGGCTCGTATCTGGCCGGCCCGGATGACATCTATGTCAGCCCCAGCCAGATCCGGCGCTTCAACTTGCGCACCGGCGACACCATCTCCGGGCTGATCCGCCCGCCGAAAGATGGCGAGCGCTACTTCGCCTTACTAAAAGTTGGCGAGATCAACTACGACTCGCCGGACAGCTCGCGCAACAAGGTGCTGTTCGAGAACCTGACTCCCTTCCATCCGACCAAACGCCTGAAGCTCGAGCGCGGCAACGGATCCACCGAGGATCTGACGGCCCGCACCATCGACCTGGTGGCGCCCATCGGCAAGGGCCAGCGCGGCCTCATCGTCTCCCCGCCCAAGGCGGGCAAGACGATGCTGTTGCAAAACATTGCCACGGCGATCACGGCGAACCATCCCGAGGTCTACCTCATCGTGTTGCTCATCGACGAGCGGCCGGAGGAAGTCACCGAGATGCAGCGCACCGTAAAGGGCGAAGTGGTCTCGAGCACCTTCGACGAGCCGGCCGCACGTCACGTGCAGGTGGCCGAGATGGTCATCGAGAAAGCCAAGCGCCTCGTCGAGCACAAGAAGGATGTTGTCATTCTTCTCGACTCCATCACGCGCCTTGCCCGTGCCTACAACACCGTGGTGCCCTCATCGGGCAAGGTGTTGACAGGTGGTGTGGATGCCAACGCGTTGCAGCGGCCGAAGCGCTTCTTCGGTGCCGCGCGTAACATCGAGGAGGGTGGGAGTCTGACCATTCTCGCCACCGCTCTCATCGATACTGGCTCGAAGATGGACGATGTCATCTACGAGGAGTTCAAGGGCACCGGCAACAGCGAGATCCACCTCGATCGGCGCATTTCCGAAAAGCGTGTTTTCCCTGCGGTCAACATCAACCGCTCGGGCACGCGTAAGGAAGAGCTCATCACCGACCAGGGAGAGCTCGCCAAAATGTGGATCCTGCGCAAGCTGCTCCATCCCATGGACGAGCTGGCGGCCATCGAATTCCTCCTGGACAAGATGAAGGACACCAAGTCCAACGGGGACTTCTTCGAAGCCATGAAGCGATAAGGGCTGGGGCCCCGTATATCGGGGCCCGAGCACTCGCCACAGGCGCGTCCCAGGGGGCGCGCAGCACCGATCGCGGAGCCAGTTAACAGTCGCAGCATCGCGACGCTGGTACATTCAGCGTGCGAGTCATTAAGATTCGCGGGATGTCCGACCCCGGAGTACCTTAATCGCATGCGCATCTGGCTCGCGCCCACCGCGGCAGCGTTGTTCGCCCTGAAAGCCGCCCTGGCGCTGGCGTCAGACCATGACCCCAACTCCGGCCGGCCGCTGCCGCCGGATGCCAAGCACAGGACTCCGAGCCCCATCACGGACCGTTTCTATGTCCGGGGCACGTTCTACCCAGTTCACGTGAAAACGATCGTGCGCATCGACCCGCATGGGGGACCGGCTGGTACGGTCGGGTCCTACCTCAGTGCCGAGCGCGATCTGGGCCAGGATAGCCGCCTCAACCAGGGACGGGTGGAGATGATGTTCCGCCTGCGTGAACGCAACAAGCTGCGGGTGGACTTCCTCGATGTCGACCGTGACGCCACCCACCAGTTGGCGAAAACGATCAGCTTTGGTGATCAGACCTTCGCGGCGACGTCACTGCTCTACAGCCAGATCGACTGGCGTATTTTCACGATCACCTATACTTTTTCGATCATCCACAATGATCGAATGGAACTCGGTACCGGGTTGGCTGCTTCCCTGCTGGAGGCCCAGGCGCAGGCGCGGGTGAATGCGACCCAGCAACGCCAGGAAGTCTCCGGCGCCGGCGCCTTTCCGACGATACCCCTGGATTTCGCGTTGCGTATCTCACAACGCTGGTCAATTACCGCCCGCGCGCAATACTTTCACGCTGCCATCAGCAACTTCGACGGGTGGCTCGCCGACTCGCACGAAGACGTGCAGTATCGGTGGAAACCCAACTTTACCGTCGGTGTTGGCTACGCCTCCATCCGCGCCAAACTCGCTCTGCATACGGGAAACTTCCCTGGCGCATTTGCCATGAGCCTCGAAGGACCGGAAGCCTTCTTCCGTGTCAGTTTCTGAAGCGGCTCAGGCGTTACCGACCAGGCCACCCAGCACATCGGCCTGCGTAGCACACTGTTTCCAATTGGTGAGTGCGTGTGCCAGGCGCTCGGGCGGCATCATCGCATCTTCCAGAAGCTCGAAATACTCGTTGCGCGCCAGCAGTGTCGCCGCTACGGAAGCGCAGTACTGCGTTTCCAGCCAGGACGAGATTCCATCGGCGGTGCCATTGACGCTCATGATTCCCTACTCCCGTTACCAATCACCAGCCATTGTGTTTTGAGACCTTGCAACTGTCGTGCCAGTCCGATGTGAAGTCAAAGCGGAAACCCACTAAGTGCGTCTAGGTGCCTGAAAGAAAGGCCCTTTGGGACTTTTTGAGCCGACGCGTCAAGCTCACGGCAACGTGTATCGTTTACACCTATCGGCGTGCAGCAATCAACAGTGGAAAGCAGGGGACTACTTAGAAGTTAGTGCAGGTTAAGCCGGGAGCGTAGGGCGATACGCGCGTTGGAACATTTCCGGCATCCGTGCTGCGCGACCAGAGTCCAGGTTGATACAGACGTAATCGATCCGTGCGCGAGCCAGCGTCTCCCCATCCCCCGCGCGGCGTATCTGGAAGCGCCGCTCGACGCGTAATTTCCCATCGGAAGCGGCGATCCATGTGCCGACCAACACCTGGTCGCCCAACATTGCGGCGCGTAGATAATCTATCTCGGTCCGGTGCGCGGCCATCCCCCGGCGCAGGGCTGTTACGCATTGTTCCAGACTGATACCTAACTTTGCCGAATGCGACCAGGCAACACGGTCGAGCCACGAGAGGTACACCGCGTTGTTGACATGGTCATAGGCGTCGATGTCCTCGGGTCGGACTTCGACGCAGACGAGGTGCGGCTCAGCGAAGTCCCAGGGCGCCATGCTCGCGAGCCACCGCCCGATAGCCGATATCGCGGCGATAGCGCATGCCGTTCCAGCGTATTGGCTCGACCAAGGCGTACGCCTGCCGCTGCGCTTCGCGGACATTTGCACCAAGACCGACCGCGCACAGCACCCGGCCGCCGTTGGTCACGACCTTGCCGCCCTCTAGACGGGTCCCCGCATGGAACACCTTTCCGGGCAGTTGGGCCGCGCGATCCAGCCCCTCGATGACATCGCCCTTACGGACCGCGTCCGGGTAGCCGTCCGCCGCCAGGACCACGCCGAGCGCCGCTCGGGAGTCCCATTCCGCACTGTGCGCGTGCAGACTGCCATCCACTGCCGCCTCGCATAACACGGTGAGATCCGACTTGAGTCGGGTAATCACCGGCTGGGCTTCCGGATCGCCGAACCGACAGTTGAATTCGATCACGTTCGGGGTGCCATCTGGCGCGACCATGATTCCCGCGTACAGAAACCCCTTATAGGGCATGCCATCGGCGGCCAATCCGCGGATGGTCGGCTCGATCACCTCACGCATGATGCGGGCATCGATTTCGGGCGTCACAACCGGAGCGGGTGAGTAGGCTCCCATACCGCCGGTATTGGGTCCGAGGTCCCCGTCATCACGTCTCTTGTGATCTTGTGAGGTCGCAAACGGGACGATGTGCTGCCCGTCTGCCATGACAATGAAGCTAGCCTCCTCGCCCGCGAGGAATTCCTCGATGACCACCTGCTGTCCCGCGCTCCCGAAACGCCCCGCAAACATCGACTCGACAGTGGCGATGGCTTCGGCTGCATTTGCGGCGATGACAACGCCCTTCCCGGCAGCCAATCCGCTCGCCTTCACAACGATGGGGCCTGCGGGCTGGCGTCGGATGTAGTCGGGGTCGAACGTCTCGCGGGTGAAAGTCGCCGAGCGCGCCGTCGGGATGCCGTGCCGACGCAGGAAGTCCTTTGTGAAAGCCTTCGATCCCTCCAGCTGCGAAGGCGCTTTGCTGGGGCCGAAGCATTTCAAGCCTCGCGCGGTGAACTCATCCACAATGCCCGCAACCAGCGGTCCTTCGGGCCCAATGAGCGTGAGATCGATTTTCTCCCGCTGCGCGACCGCGACGAGACCCGCCATATCTTCGGCAGGCACATCGACATTGCGGACCTTCGGCTCGTGAGCTGTGCCTGCGTTGCCAGGCGCGACCAGCACCTCGCTCACGCGCACCGATTGAGCGCACTTCCAGGCCAGCGCGTGCTCACGACCCCCGGATCCGACAACGAGAACCTTCATCAGTGTCGGAAGTGACGCATACCGGTGAATACCATGGCAATGCCATGCTCGTTGGCGGCGGCAATGACTTCCGCATCGTTCCGCGAGCCGCCAGGCTGGATCACCGCGCGAATGCCATATTCCACGGCGGCGTCCAGGCCATCGCGGAAGGGAAAGTAAGCGTCAGAGGCCATGACCGACCCCTCGACGTCCAACCGCTCGTCGGCCGCTTTCATTGCCGCCACACGCGTGGAGTACACGCGGCTCATCTGTCCAGCGCCGATGCCGATAGTGCTCCGGTCACTGGCAAACACGATCGCGTTGGACTTGACGAACTTGCACACGCGCCACGCGAAGAGCAGGTCGGCGATCTCGGCCTGTGTTGGTTGGCGGCGGGTCACGACCTTCAGGCCGGCCGCATCGATCCTGCCGGTATCGCGGGTCTGCGTGAGCAGTCCCCCCGTGACACTGCGGTATTCCAGCTCACCTGCGGGAGTGCGGCTCAGGTCACCCAGCGCCAACACCCGAACATTCGGTTTTGCGGCCAGTGCTTGCGCCGCCGGCCCTGAGATCGCCGGGGCGGCGAGCACCTCCACGAATTGGCGATCGATGATGGCAGCTGCCGTAGTCGCATCCAACTCGCGGTTGAACGCGATGATGCCCCCGAAAGCCGAAGTCGGATCGGTGCGATAAGCGCGGTCGTAGGCCTCCAGCGGCGAGGCGGCCACCGCGACGCCGCAGGGATTCGCGTGTTTGACAATCACACACGCGGGCTCGCTGAACTGGCGCACGCACTCGATGGCCGCGTCCGCGTCCGCGATATTGTTATAGGAGAGGTCCTTGCCCTGCAGAACGGTCGCGGTCGCAATGCTCGCGCCCTGCGGCACCGGGCTGCGGTAGAAGGCGGCTGCCTGGTGCGGATTTTCGCCGTAGCGCAGGTCCTGGACCTTGTCAAAAACCAAAGGCAGCGTCTTGGCGAATCGCTCAGCCGGGTGGCCGTCTCCCGCTACCGGATGGCGCTCGGCGAGATAGCTGGCCACCATCGTGTCATAACGCGCGGTATGCGCGAATGCCTTGGCAGCAAGTCGTGAGCGCAGTGTCAGCGTCGTGCTGCCGCGTTGAGCCGCAAGCTCTTCCAACAAGAGCGCGTAGTCTGCCGGATCGACGACCACCGAAACGGACTCATGATTCTTGGCCGCTGCGCGCAGCATGGCCGGCCCGCCGATGTCGATATGCTCGATCGCTTCGGCGTAGCCGCAGTTCGGTCGCGCGACCGTTTCCGCGAAGGGATAAAGATTGACCACCAGCAGGTCGATCGGAGAGATCTGGTGCAGGGCCATGACCGCGTCATCCACCCCGCGGCGGCCGAGAAGACCGCCGTGGATCTTCGGATGAAGCGTCTTCACGCGCCCATCCATGATCTCGGGGAAGCCTGTGTAGCTCGAGACCTCCCGCACGGCCAGTCCCGCATCGCTCAGTAAGCGTGCCGTCCCGCCGGTGGACAGAAGCTCCACGTTATAGCTTGCAAGCGCGCGTGCCAGCTCCAGCAGGCCAGTCTTGTCGGAAACGGACAGAAGTGCGCGGCGAATGGGCAACAACATGGCCGCAGGGTGCCCCTCAGCCCCCGAGCCCGAACTGCTTCAACTTCTTCCGCAATGTGCCGCGATTGATGCCGAGAATGCCGGCCGCGCGACTCTGATTTCCCTCAGCGTAGTCGAGCACGACACGGAATAGTGGCTCTTCGACCTCACGCAGCACCAGATCATACAGGTGTGCGGGCCGATGGCCGTTCAGGCTGGTGAAGTAGTCGCTCAGCGCGCGCTCGGCATGCCCGCGCAACGGCAGCTCGCGACCGTTGACTCTCGTTGCAGCACTCTCGCGAGCTCGACTCTTCTTTTTTGCTGTCATGTGAAGCCCCCAAAAAACCGCCACGTCAGGCCGCCTCCGCGGCCGCGCCCGCCCATTCATCGAAATGTTTGCCCGCCAGCGCGAACTGCGCAGCCGTGCTCGCAGCCTCCATGAGATCTCGGCGGACCTGCACCGAATCCGGAAGGCACTGTTCACAATACCAGCCAAGATGTTTGCGTGCGATCCGGACTCCGGTTCCCTCGCCATAGAAGACGTACAAGGAGTCGAGATGCGCGAGGATAATATCACGCACCTCTGAGCGCGAGAGTGCGGCGTGAGTTTTTTCGCCGTGCGGCCAACCGCCGCTCAAAAACGAATTGACAGCGCGGAAGATCCATGGCGCGCCGTGGCTGGCGCGGCCGATCATTACGCCGTCGGCGCCGGTGAAATCAAGTACTTCGCGTGCCTTTTGCGGCGCGTTGATATCACCGTTGGCGAACACCGGGATCGGTATGGCGGATTTGATATCACGCAGGGTCTCGTACTCGGCCGCGCCATCATAAAAATCCGCTCGCGTGCGCCCATGTACGGCAAGTGCTTGAATTCCGCAACTCTCCGCAATGCGCGCGATTCGCACACCGTTACGATTCGCGTGATCCCAACCGGTGCGGATCTTGAGCGTTACTGGCACGCTCACTGCATTCACAACGGTCTCGAGAATCCGCGCCACCAGCGACTCGTCTTTCAGCAATGCGGAGCCGCAGAGCTTGCCGCAAACTTTTTTCGCCGGACAGCCCATGTTCACATCGATGATCTGCGCGCCCTGATCGACATTGAGACGGGCCGCTTCCGCAAGCGCCACCGGATCGGCTCCCGCGAGTTGCACCACCCGTGGCTCAGGCTCGCCCTCATGACTCATGCGCAGCCGGGACTTGGGCGTGTTCCACAGGCGTATGTCGGATGTCAACATCTCGGACGCGGCCAGTCCCGCGCCCAATTTACGGCACAAGATCCGGAACGGCCGATCCGTCACGCCCGCCATTGGCGCAAGCACGACGGAAGAGGGCAGGACATACGGTCCAATTTGCACGGGTGGCATGACTTTGGAGGTTAGCGGGAGACTGGATCGTTCGCGCAAGCGATACCGCCGGCGGGCGCCGGCAAGCAGGCATCGATCTCGAAGCCTACGGCGTTGGCGCCCGGGTCCACGAAGGCCATTTCCGCGTCGATACGCTGGCCGGCTGACAGAAACGCGGTCGGTGGAATGGCGGGCGGAAGATAGTTGCCGGGGGGCACATCGCGGGCGGCGATTCGATTACCGAAGCGATCCTGCAATGTCACTCTCAACAGGGGCATGGGCTGCGCCTGGTGCCCGCTGTTCTTGATACTCGCGCGCACCATGATCTGGCCGGCGCTTTCCGCGTCGACCGAGGCTCCGAGTTGACGTACATCGTAGGCGTGCAGATCCCAACTCGGAGTCAGATGCACGCCGAGCGCCGAGTACAGTGCGGTGATCGGCTTGTTGAATTGCTTCGTAGCCGCGAGCTCGTTGCGGTAGTGGTTCATCAGTTGGATCACCAGCAGAAACAGCAGGGCGCCTGCTCCGGCGGTCCACATTGTCGGTGAGGTGGCGGTGAGAAAGCCGGGTATGGAGCGGCGTGGCGGTTCCAACTCCAGGGCCGCGGGCGCGATCCGGGAGCGGGCCAGCGAGGCGAGCTGCTCCGGGGGCGGCTCGACTGAGTCCAACCCGAAAGCCTTGACGGTCTTGCGGGGTGGCACCCGCGATATGACGTCCGGCTCGGGAAAAACGCCGCTGTCCGCGCTCGATTGAGAGAAACGTGGTTGCAGCTGCGATTGCGTGTCGGCGGTTGACCGCGCGCGCGTGCCATGAGTATCCGGTTGGGTGAGCTTCGGACGCTGTTGAGTGTCGGACAGATGCGGGACCGGGCGTGGCGCGTCCGCGGCGGGATGCAACGACGAGCGTCCCTGCATATCGGCCGTCGCGTGCGGTTGGCCGCGTGGTACCGCATCGGCCGTTCCGTGCGGTTGGCTGCGTGGTGTCGCATCGGCCGGCGCATAGGTCGGAGCGCGCGGATGAGCATCCGCCGCCCGCGATCCTGGCGTTGCTTTGGCCACCGGAGCCGCAGATGTTCCCGTCGCACTCCGAATGTTCGAGCCCGGACCCGACTCCGCGCCCGGTGCCGCCCTCGCGCCGGAAACTGAGCCGGTGTCGGCGTCCGCGTCGTTCAACCCCAACTGGAGCCTGCGCATCTCCGCCGTCGATGAGAGGAAATCCGCATCGAGCTCGATGTCGTCCTCTTCGTCCGAGCTAAATGTCGCACGCGCGGCAGGCGGCCCCGGCGCTCGTGCCTTCGACGTTGGCGGCTTTGACGCTGTTTGTGCGGTGTGGGCGCCACTGGCGTCCGCGGCCGTTTCGCTCTGCAAAACTATAGCCTTGAACGTCCCCGTAGCGGCCGTCCATTCGGGATTCGGGGGAGCCTCAACGAAGACCTGGTTTACGTCCGCGGCTGCGGGATTGAATTCCAATGCGTCCTCAGGAATCGCGTCCTCGTCAATATCATCTGGAGGCGGTGGGGGCGGGGCCGGGGAGTGCGGCGGCCGGGTGCTGGGTGCGGATTGTTGCGTCGGGCGCGCAGATGTCGCGTTAGTTTGCGCAGCTCGTCCGGCTGGCGCGGGAGCCTCGGTAGACCGTGTGTAGGTAAATGACGCGGTCGGCTGATGCGATGGGGGTTGATGTGACGCCGGCTGATGCTCAGCGGGCTGCGCTCCCGGCTGATTCGCTCCGGGCTGATGCGCTGCTGGCTTGGTTGCGGTTGGCTGCTGTGGTGCAGGCTGCTGTGCGCCCCCCTGATGCGCGGCCGGCGCCGGCGTTGGTTCCCCGGTACGCGGAGCTGCCCCCGGGGCCGCTTGCGACCCTGCAGCAGCGGCTGCCGCGCTTCGATCTTCCGAAAGTCGCGCGAGGGCGTTGAACACGTTCGAGCAGCGCCCGCACCGAACATAACCCTGCGCCACGCGCAGGTCCGCCGCTGTGACGACGAGCGTGAGGGCGCACTTTGGGCAGACGGTATACATTCGTAGAGCCTGGGCTCTCAGCCGGGCCGGTTACGACGGCGTTTTCCGCAAAGGCCAACCCAACCCTCGCGCTGTCCGAAAGGGTGTATATCAAACCATGCGTCGTAAGCGCGTGTCACGTCGGACACCTCGTTATCCATGAGGCCCGCCAGGACCAAGTCCCCGCCGACCCGCACCAGATCTGCGAATCGCGGCGCGAGCTCGCAAAGTGGGCCGGAGAGGATGTTCGACAAAAGAATCTCCACCGGCTGTGGAAGCGATTCCGGTGAAGTATGCAGCCGGACGCACGCACTCACAGCATTGGCTTCCGCATTGTCCCGGGTCGCCAGGAGCGCCTGCGGGTCAATATCGAAACAATGGGCTTCGACGGCTCCCAATCGAGCCGCCGCGATGGCCAGCACGCCTGATCCACAGCCATAGTCGATGACCCGGCTTCCTTCTACTGGACCTCGGTCCAGCCACTCCAGACACAGCGCGGTTGTTGGGTGCGTGGCCGTTCCGAAGGCCAGACCCGGGTCCATCTTCACTATGACCGGCTGTGGATCGCCCGCGGCGGCATCGGCAACCTTCTCGTGGTGCGGACAAACCCACAGGCGCTTCCCGAAGCGCATGGCGTGAAAGTCCTTCAACCACTCCCGCTCCCAGGCACGATCCGCGACCATCCGTGTCTGGATTTCTCCGGGAGGGATGCTCAGGGCCGCGCTGAGAGGAAGCGCTGGCGCTGCATCGCCGACAAAAAGGGCTTGTACCCGGGTCGCCGGCCAGAGCCGGAACTCCCCGGGCAGAGGCTCGAGAACCGGGTCATCACGCGAGTCCACGAAAGTCACGGCGCTTGCTCCACAGGCAAAGCAAGCAGCCTCGACTTCCTGCGCGTCCCGCGCACCCAACTCGAAGGAAAGCTCCAAGAACGCGGTCACGCAGCCCCTTCAATGAGCACTAACGCAGTCCCAACCGGCGCTCCAGATAGTGAATGTCAGTGCCACCCTTCTGGTACGCCGCGTGGTTGAAAATCTCCTGGTGCAAGGCGACGTTGGTGCGGATGCCTTCGATCACCATCTCCGCGAGCGCATTTTTCATACGCGCAATCGCCGCTTCCCGCGTATCGCCGTGCGCGATGATCTTGCCGATGAGCGAATCGTAGTTGGGCGGCACGTTGTAGCCCGAATAGACATGGCTATCGACGCGCACTCCCGGGCCACCGGGCGCGTGCCAAAGGCGGATCGGCCCCGGGGAGGGCATGAACGTCTTGGCATCTTCCGCGTTGATCCGACACTCGATCGCATGGCCGCGGATCTGCACATCGCTCTGCACGTAGGGAAGGCGCTCGCCGCTGGCGATGAGGAGCTGTGCTTTGACGAGATCGATCCCGGTGATGAGCTCCGTGACCGGATGCTCCACCTGGATGCGGGTGTTCATCTCAATGAAGTAGAACTCATTGTCCTGGTAAAGAAACTCCAACGTACCCGCGCTACGGTAGCCCACCGCGCGGCAAGCCTCGATGCAGCGATCTCCCATGATCCGCCGCTGACGGGCGGTAATGCCGGGAGCCGGTGCTTCCTCGATGACTTTCTGGTGGCGGCGCTGCATGGAGCAGTCCCGCTCACCGAGGTGGATCACGTTACCTTGCCCGTCGGCGAGAACTTGAAACTCGATGTGACGCGGGCGCTCGAGGAACTTCTCCATGTAGACCGCGTCATTTCCGAACGCGGCGCGAGCCTCGGCCCGAGTGATGCCGATTGCGTTCAAAAGCGAGGCCTCGCTGTGCACGACGCGCATGCCGCGACCACCGCCACCGCCGGATGCCTTGATGATGACCGGATAACCGATGTCGCGGGCAACGCGGAGATTCTCGTCGGCGTCTTCCCCTAACGGACCATCGGATCCTGGGACGCAAGGCACGCCATGCGACTTCATCACGCGAATGGCCGAGACCTTGTCTCCCATGGTGCGGATGGTTTCCGCCTTGGGTCCGACAAACACGAAGCCGCTCTTCTCCACGCGCTCGGCGAAATCCGCGTTCTCCGACAGAAAACCGTAGCCCGGATGGATGGCGACCGAGTCAGTGACTTCCGCAGCGCTGATGATCGCCGGCATGTTGAGATAACTGGCGTTCGACGGCGGCGGCCCGATGCAGACGGACTCGTCCGCGAGCAACACGTGTTTGAGGCTGTAGTCTGCCGTGGAGTGCACCGCAACGGTTTTGATACCCAACTCGCGGCAGGCGCGCAGAATTCGCAGCGCGATTTCGCCACGATTGGCGATAACGACCTTCTCGAGCATGGTGTGGCGCTTACTCGACGACGAAGAGCGGCTGGCCGAATTCGACCGGGTCGCCGTTGCGAGCCATGATCGAAGTCACCTTGCCGGCTTTGTCGGCCTCGATCTGATTCATCATCTTCATGGCCTCGATGATGCACAGAACCTGGCCTACCTTGATCTCATCCCCGATCTCGATGAACGGCTTCGCGCCCGGGGAGGGCGAGCCGTAGAAGGTGCCCACCATGGGGGCCGTGATGACGTGCTCGTTGGGTTTCGGCTTGGCCGCCGGGCCTTCGGCCGCGGGGGCACTGACCGCTTTAGGAGCCTCCAGCGCTGGGGCCATGGCCATCGGCATACCCCCGACGTGGCTGATGAACTGCGGATAGCTCGGGGGCGCGTTGTTTCCGGTCGGCATACGGCTGATACGGACCGCTTCCTCGCCCTCTTTGATCTCGATCTCCGCAATGCCGGACTCCTCCAGCAGCTCGATCAGTTTCTTGATTTTTCGAATGTCCATGCCGGGAGTGCTCCAATCAATTAAATGGGCTGAAATACGCCTGCGGCCCGGGATGGGCCAGCGCTTTCAGCGGACGCAGGCTGTCGCTCTGGTCCGGCCGCAGGCAAAAGCGTGGTTTTGCCTGCTTCGAGGCAAGCGTCTAACGCGATCATCCGGGCTTGCCAGGCTCTGTGAGGTGGCGCGCGGCAGCCCGCAGCGCCAGCTCGTAGCCGAAGGCACCCAGGCCGGCGATCACGCCCACCGCGATGTCTGAAAAGTAGGAATGCCGCCGGAACGGCTCGCGTGCATAGGTATTCGACAAGTGCACTTCGATGAACGGCACCCGTACGGCGCTGATCGCATCGCGAAGCGCGACGCTCGTATGCGTGAACGCAGCCGGATTGAACACCAGAAAAGCCACCCCATCGGCCGGTGCCCGTTGAATGCGGTCGACGAGCTCGTGCTCGGCGTTGCTCTGGAAGGCACTCAGCTCATGACCCAGTTCGCGCGCCACCTCGGCCGCGCGCTTCTCGATAGACGCGAGTGTCTCGGCCCCGTAAATGCCCGGCTCGCGGGTGCCGAGCAAATTGAGATTCGGGCCGTTCAGCAACAGCACTCGAGCCATGTAGCGCACATTTCCGCAGGTGAAAACGGTCGCGAATGTAACCTAATTCGGGCCGATTGGGATACTTATTGGGCCGATTTCCGCAGATCTGCCCAGAACGCGGCGAGTGCGCTCAGCGCCGCGTCTCCAGCTGCGCCAATTGCGCCGAGATCCGCTGTCTTGCGGCCGACAGGTCGACCTTCCCGGAATCCACGTCGTCGAGACTGTCCAGAATGACCTTGGCCTCGTCCCTGTGAAGCTCTCCAACCTTGAGCGTGAGGATCCGTCCTTGCCGATCCGCGAATACGGTGAAAGGGAAGACCGTATCCATCCCAAACGCCTCGATCGCCGCCAAACCATCCTTTTCGCCGATGAGTACAGGATAATCGATACCGATCGTGCGTGTGTACTGGACCACTGCGTCCGTCGAGTCCACCGCGATCCCGATAACTTCGAGGGACTGCGCAGAGCGCTCATGGCGTAGCTTTTTGAGGAGCGGAATCTCCCGGCGGCACGGGTCACACCAGGTCGCCCAGAAATTCACGACCAGCGGCCGGCCCTTCCATTCCGAGAGGGCGTGAACCGCGCCCCCGGTGTCAGGCATCGAAATCTGGGGGAGTACTTCGGGGATCTTCCTCGCGCTGGGGGGAGCCGAGCCGTCCGATTGCCCCGCGATCGAATGTATGGAGCTCGGATACTGGATCGGGGTCAAGCGTGACCCGCGCGCCGCCATGATGCGATAAGCGATGAACCCGCTTGATGCGGCGGCTGCCAGGAGAGCAAGCGCAGCCGCGACTTTGGCTATGCCAGTGACTGAGCCAGCGGGCGGCGGATCCTGG
>Ga0207667_10001030_pt1 | contig 35520 bp, 33 predicted proteins | sample KBSCornC52_FD_184301 | JGI IMG/M metagenome (GOLD analysis project Ga0207667, IMG submission 184301) | Corn rhizosphere microbial communities from Kellogg Biological Station, Michigan, USA - KBS Corn C5-2 (SPAdes) (version 2) | ecosystem: Host-associated > Plants > Roots > Rhizosphere > Soil ...
CTCACACGCTGAAAGGTGTCGCGGTAACCCAGCTCGTCGTGCAGGCAGAACAGCGAACGGCCGCCGCTGGTGTGAATGGCGAGCTTGAGGCCGCCGGCGGCTTTGCCGCCCGGCGCGTCGGTCACGTACAGCGCGTCGAGGTAAGCTGCAGGCCAACCGCCCACGAGCTTGACGCCGGCCGGCTTCACCTCACGGTATTCGACACGTGCGGCGCTCTCTTTGAGCACGCCGTAGAGGGTGCCTGCCGGATCGACCGGCTCCGGATGGACCTGGCAACGCACGGCCGCGTCCGAGCCGATCGGGATCTCGACCACGTGGACGTCACCGACCGCGCTGATTTGAGGCGCGCCCGCGGCCGGAATTTTCGCGCTCCAGGCTCGTCCAGGACCCTCTGCCGCCTGCTCGGTCAAGCCCTTGGCTTCACGCGCCACCGCCGCCTCCAGATCGAACCCAGCCGGCGCTGCGCCCGGGGCCGCGGGGGTCGCGCCTCCCGGGGTCGGAGTCGTGCTGCCGGCGGGCTTGGGAGCCCCACCACAAGCGAGCAGGCTCAGGCTAAGCGTCAGGCAGACGGTCGTTGGCGTCGAAAAGCGAGCAATTGGTACTGAAGATCGGGTCACGCCGGCAGGCTAAGCGGGCCGCCGCCCCTGCGGCAAGATGTCCCGCTTTTTGCCGGCGGGTTCGCGGAGCGCGGGCGGCGCGCAGTGGCTGCAAACTGATCGGCGTTCTAGGCGGAGCGCGCGCTGGGCGGAGCCGGGTTTCGGCTCGAACGTTCACGCGTGGCTCGCCGAATGGTGCTGACCACGTCGTCGAGGTTGACGGGCTTGACCAGGAAGCGATCCGCACCCAGCGACGACAGCAGCTGCCACTCGCGCGAGCCCCCCGACGCGCTGATCACGATGATGGGCACGCGCGACGCCTGAGGACGCGCGCGCAACAGCGCCGTCACGGCCATGCCATCCATCTCCGGCATCTGCAGGTCGAGCACTACCACCGACGCGGGTTGACGATCGAAAGCAGCGACGGCTTTGCGACCGTCGGCCACGCACTCCACGTCGGCGTCTGGAAATTCTTGCCTCAGCAGGATCTGCAGCAGCTCTCGAAAGTCGTCGTCGTCTTCGGCCACCAAAATTCGCACCGGCTCCAGGCTGTCGTTCCGGGCCTCCATCAGCATGCGCCGAAAGAGCTCCACGCTGCGGGGGCGCTCCTTCGGATCTTTGGCCAACGCGCAGGCCAGCACTTCGTCGAAGGCTTCCGGCAGATCGCGCCGCACGTCGCTGGCTTGCGGAATGGTTGCCGTGGCGTGCAAAACCGCGAGCGCCAAATCGCTGTCGGCGTCGTAGGGCGGCTTCCCCGTCAGCAGCTCGAACGCGATGCAGCCCAGCGAATACAAGTCGCTTTGGGGCGTGGCTCCGCCGTCGGCGGCCACGTCGAATTGAATTTCGGGCGCGATGTAGCCGGGGGTGCCGACCAGCTCTTTCAGCGACGCGCCGTCGTGAAACGGCACCGCCAAGCCCAGGTCCGAAACGCGTGCGCGCAGGTGATCGTCGAGCAAGACGTTGCTCGGCTTCAGATCTCGATGCAGCGTGCCGGCGGCGTGAATCGCGCTCACCCCGAGACACACCTGGTTCAAGATGCGAAGCGCGGTGTCGAGGTTCGCATGCGGCCGTTGCTCCGACATCCAAATGTCGAGGGTCATGCCGTCGACCAGCTCCATCACCATGAACGGGTTGCCGCGGTGCTCGCCGAAGGCGTGAATGGTCACCACGTTGGGGTGACTGACCAGCGCCATCGCCCGGGCTTCGTGCATGAAACGCGCGCGAAAATCCTCTGCTTGCAATCCCGCCCGGATCAGCTTGATGGCTACGCGCCGCTCCAACACCCGATCGAAGCCGGCCAGCACGACGCCCATCGCGCCTCCGCCCAGCTCGCCTTCGATGCTGTACACGTCGCCCAGGGAATCTCCGACGCCTGGGAACGAGCCCGGCCGGGTCGAGACGCGCAGCTCGTCGAGCCCGATGGATCGTGGTCTGGTCGGATCCGTGAAGCGCGTTTCCAGCAGCTTCGGATCCGTGTCCGCGGAGGGATCCACGTCTGGAAGTTTGCGCTCGGGCATGTGCCGCGTCGCACCGGCTGCACGGGACGTGCCGGTCCCGGCCCGCGAGGACACGGCCGATTGTGCGACGCCAGGCGGGGCAAATAGGCCCGCCGCCGCATCCCGCCACGGGTCGTGGCAGCGCACTCCGGCTGCGGAGCCCTGACTGACGGCTACTTCGACGACGGAAGGGTATCGGAGGCGAGCTGGTCGAGAGCGCGCGTCAGGTCGAGTGCCAGCGGGGCCTCGATGTCGAGGGAAGCGCCACTGGGCGCCCGGACTCGAAGCTGAGCGGCATGCAAGGCCAGCCGGTGCAGGCCGTAGCGCTCGCGAAACAATCGATTGTGCTCGCCTTTGCCGTAGCGCACGTCCCCGATGATGGGACACGACACGTGTTTGAGGTGCCGCCGGATCTGATGCAGCCGCCCGCTGTGCGGCAGCGCTTCCACCCATGCGTAGCGCCCATACTGCGAGAGTCGTCGAAGGTCGGTGATTGCCGGTTGGGGCTCGCCGCCATTGTCGGGTACGAGCGCGTGATCGATCGTCTGCGCCTCCGCCGGAGCGCCGCGCACCAGCGCCACGTAGCGCTTGTGCACCTCACGGCTCTCGAACTGCTCGCACAGCGCGCGAGCCGCCGCTGACGAGAGGCCGAACAACAATACCCCGCTGGCGCCTCGATCCAGGCGATGAACCGGGTACACCCATTGGCCCAGTTGATCTCGAACGAGAGTCATCGCAAAAGCGTCGTCGTCCGACCAACCGCGATGCACGGCCAAGCCCGATGGCTTGTTCACTGCCACCATATCTGCGTCGCGATAGAGAATGTCGATGTCGGGCATAGGCGATGGCGAAGAATCGTCAGGTCTTTTGCGGGTCGAATCGCCCGCTTTGGCCTTGCCAAAGTCGCTTTGCGACACAACTGTGTGAGGCGACATGAATCAGCAGCAATCCACGGGCAAGGCTTCGCGCTTTTTTCGGCTCTTTCCCGCCCTGGCGTTGGTGGTCGGCTTGGCCGCGCCGCTCTCCGGCTGCGGCTACAACGACGTCATCACCCTGGACGAGGGCGTGAAGGCCAATTGGGCCGAGGTCGAGAACCAGTACAAGCGCCGGGCCGACTTGGTGCCCAACCTGGTCAGCGTGGTGAAGGGCGCCGGCAACTTCGAGCAAGAGACTCTGACCAAGGTGGTCGAGGCGCGCTCCAAGGTGGCGGGCCTCAAGGTGGACGCTTCCACCATCGACGATCCCGAGAAGCTGAAGAAGTTCGAAGCGGCGCAGGGCGAGCTGTCCGGCTCGCTGTCCAGGCTGTTGGTGGTGGCGGAACAGTACCCCAACCTCAAAGCCACCGACGCCTATCGTGATCTGCAGTCTCAGCTCGAAGGCACGGAGAATCGCATCGCCGTCGCCCGCAAGCGCTACATCGAGGCCGTCGCCGAGTACAACGGCCTCGTGCAGCGCTTTCCCACCAGCATCGGCGCTTCGATGCGCGGGCGCGCCGTGCGGCCCACCTTCCAAGCCGCGCCTGGGTCCGACAAAGTCCCTGAAGTGAAGTTCTGAAAGCGAGCCCGATCATGACTCGCCCCGCTTTTACGGCCACGCGAGTCGTCGCTTGGCTCGCGCGGCTCTTGTGCGTCTTCGTCCTCTGGGCGCCCGGCGTGGCGTGGGCGCGCGACGTACCGCCGCTGCGCGGCCACGTAAACGACACCGCTGACATGCTGTCCGACGCGGCCGAGCAGCAGCTCGAGCAAAAGCTCGTCAGCTACGAACAGAAGACTCACCATCAGTTCGCGCTCTTGACGATCGACAGCCTCGACGGTGACGCGCTGGAAGACTTTTCCATCCGCGTCGTGGAGGCTTGGAAGCTGGGCCAAAAAGGCAAGGACGACGGGCTCTTGCTGTTGGTCGCCAAGCGCGAGAGGAAGCTGCGCGTCGAGGCGGGCTACGGGCTCGAAGGTGACGTCACCGACGCGTTCTCCGCGCAGGTGATTCGCAACGTGCTGACACCCGCGCTGCGCGCCGGCAACGCCGAGCAAGGCATTCAAAAGGCGTTCGACGCCTTGATGCAAAAGGCGGCCGGTGAGGCGGTGCCCGAGAGCGCCATTGCTCCACCCGCTCGCAAGTCCAGCCAACCTTCGGGCTTCGCGTTGTTCGCGCTTTTGTTCTTCTTGCTGCCGTTCATTCTGCCTTTGATCTTCCTGCGTGGGCGCGCGCGCCGTACGGGCTTTCTGCTGGGTGGTTTGGGTGGCTGGCAAGGCAGCGGCTGGGGCGGCCGTGGCGGCGGTGGCTGGGGTGGTGGCGGCGGTTGGGGCGGTGGCGGTGGCGGCGGCGGCGGCGGTTGGGGAGGTGGCGGCGGCGGCTTCGGTGGAGGAGGCTCGTCCGGCTCATGGTGAAGTCACTGCTGTCCGAAGCGGAGGCGCGAGAGGTCGAAGCCGCCGTAGCTCGCGTGGAGAGCGAAAGCGCGGCCGAGGTAGTGGTCGCCGTGTTGCCGAAGAGCACCGAATACTGGCAAGGGCGCGTCCTGCTCGCCGTGTTCTGGGGGCTCGGCGCCGGCTTGGTTTTCTTGCTGTTCGAGCCTTGGCTCGAGCCGGCTCTGGCTTTGCTGGTGGAGGTGCTGGTGGGCGCGACGGCGTTTGCGCTCGGCGGCTGGGGGCCGCTCCTGCGTCGGTTGGTTCCGGCCGAGGTCGCACGCCAGGCCGTGCAAGCGCGCGCGTTTCAGCTGTTCGCGGAGCGCGGCTTACAAGCCACGAGCGGCCGAACCGCGCTGCTCATCTTCGTGTCCGAGCTGGAGCGGCGCGTGGTGCTGCTCGGCGATCGCACGCTGCATGCCGAAGTCGGCCAACGGGGTTGGGAGGAGCACGTGGAGCGGTTGCTGCGTCACATTCGCGCCGGAAAAGCGCGCGACGGCTTGCTCGAGGCGTTGGAACGGCTTGCGCCGCAGCTGGCAGCAGTAGCGCCGCGCGCGGCCGACGACGTCAACGAGCTACCCGACGCCGTGCTTCGTTCGTGACGTCACTGGAACGCAAAATAAGTTGCTGAGACTTGCCAGGTGCCGCCCGGCGCCAGCTGCTGAATGCTGCGCGTCAGCTCGTGCGGGCCGGGCGCGGTGAGGGCGGGAGCTTCCAGCTCGAACGGTGGCGTTAGGCTGCCCGGGCACCAATTGGCTCGGGGGGCGCGCGCGCTGTTCGGGTCTCCACACGGGTTTTCGGCGCAATATTGGCTGGGTCCGTAGCCCGAGTCGTTGGTTGTGAGCGTGCACATGTCGCTGCAGTCGCGCCACGGCCGTAGCTCTGACACGAGCTCGCCGTCGAGCCTGAGCTCGTGCGTGCGTTGGCAAAACTCTTCCGCGGGGCCGAGACAACCGGGCGCGAAGGCCGCGCCGTGTCCGGTGACGCGATAGTCGATGCGCGCGCTACTCACGCCGTCGGGCACCTCGAACCCCACGGGAGCTGCGTCCACTTCTGTTTGGGGGCCGAGCACCAGCGGCACGACTGCCAGCACTTGGCGCGGCGCCGTGCCCGGCCACAGCAAGAGCTCGGCGCTGGCCAGCCACTCGCCGTTCGAGCCGCTGACGATGCCGTCGGCATCGCTCCACGTGTCGATGCGCAGGCCAAGCTGGTGCGGACCCGGCAAGCCATTCACGACATCGGTAACGTCGCTTTCGACGCTGAGCGGACCGCCGAATGGTGTGATGGCGCGCAACAGCTCCAGGCCGGGCGTGTCCGACGACGACGGCGGCTCGGCTTCGTCCAGCGTTACGGACAAGGTGCGATCGAAGGCGTCGCACGGCGCGGGCCAGTTTTGCCCTGCCGGTACGCCCAGCGTGGCCCAACCATCGAACGGGAAGCACGGCGACTCGAGCGTGACGCGCAGCGTTGCGCGCGCGACCGACACTTGGCCGAAGTCGACCTCGCTGACCACGTGCTGAAAATTCTCGGCGTCCTCTTGGCTGGAAATATGTGCTCGGGTTAGCACCTGCACCCGTTGTGGCTCGCCGAGTACTTCGGCGGTGTCGCCTCCGCTTGCGCCACCGGCTTGGTCGCCCGCTATTTCGCCTGGCTGGCCGCCCCCGACCGTGTCGGCTCCGCCAGTGGCGCTCGGGTTTGGCGCAGCATCGAGCGGCTTCGATTTGCAAGCGACCAGCGCCAGCCAAAGCGCCGCGATGCCTGCCCACCGAAAGATGTCCAATCCAAGTGACTCGGGCACGGTTCTTTCATAGCCTGACTTTCGTGAAGCCGGTCCTCATTCGCTTGCCCCGCGCGCTGTACGCTCGTGTGACGCTTGCGGCCGGCTTCGTCGCGGCTCTCGGCGCCGGCGTGGCCTGCGAAGGCTCGGGCAGTTGCATCAATCCCCACCCGGATTTGCCCTACTCGTGCGGCACGACCAACGGCCCCGGCAACGGCGGAACCAGCAGTACGGCCGGCACCGCCTCGACCTCCGAGGGCGGTAGCTTCTCGGGCGGCGCCTCGACCGGCACCGCGGGCACTTCCGCGGGCGGCGCCAACGGCGCAGGCGGAAGTCTCAACTTCGGAGGATTCGGCGGCAACGGCACGGCCGGTAGTGGCTTTGCCGGCGGCAGCGCCACCGCGGGCACCAGCGCGGGCGGGACGAGCGCAGCTGGTGGTGGTGGCGGCGCCGCCACGGGCGGCAGCTCGTCCGGCGGCAGCTCGACCAGCGGCGCCGGCGGCGGTAGCTCGACCGGCGGCGCCGGCGGCTCGTCCTCGCCGGGCGGCGCTGGCGGTGCTGGCGGTGCTGCGGACGAGGGCGGCGCTGCTGGCGAATCTGCCGTGACGCAGGGCGGGTCTCCTTAACGCGGCGTCCGCCCTGCCTTTCGACAGCTCGTGAACGCCTGCCCCCTGGCGCTCCGATCCGGTCTCGCTGTGCCAACTGTGTCAGTTGGACCGAGCAGAGGCCGTGACCTTTCAGGACCGGGTGTGGTAGCGAGTGGCCCCCGGAGATGAACATGATGCGTCGGCGTTCCGTCGTGACGAGTGTGATTGCGTTGGGTCTCGCGCTGTCAGGGCACGCCTTGGCTCAGGGAGCCCCTAAGCCCGCGCCGGTCAAGCCTGCGCCCGCGCCCGCCAAACCCGCTCCCGCTCCCGCTCCTGCTCCTGCCCCCGCTCCCCCGGCTCCGCCCGTCGCTCCCGCTCCCGCGCCGCCGGCCGCAATCGCGCCCGCTCCGGCCCCGACTGCGCCGCCGGCCCCGCTCGCCCCTCCTCCGCCCGCGGATGCGGCACCGCCGCCACCGTCGTCGCCACCCGCGGCCATGCCGATGGAGCCTGCGCCCGCCCCTCCGCCGATGGAAGTGGCTCCGCCCGAAGCGGCCGCCGCCGATCCCGAGCCCGATCTGCCGCCGGCCGAGACCTACTCCGAGGGAGGCGACAGCTGGTACGACAGCATCGAGTTTTCGGCGTTCGCCGACGCTTACGCGAGCGTCAACTACAACTTCCCCAAGCCGCAGTTCGGCAGGAACGTCCTCCGCGCGCACGACTACTCGAACGGCTTCGCTCTGTCGTGGGTCGGCGTGAACGCCAGCTACCCCGCCGATCCGGTCGGCGCGACCGTAAGCCTGCGATTTGGCCCGACCGCGCGTCAGATCGGGAACGGTTGCCCGGCGGACGACAAGTCGCATTGCGACTCCGGCGAAGGGCTGGAGAACGTGAAGCAGGCGTTCGCCTCTTGGAAGCCGGGCGGCGCGGACAGCATGTTCACCCTGGATCTCGGAAAATTCGAGACGCCGTACGGCGCCGAAGTCTCCGAAAGCCACCTGAACATGAACTACACGCGCAGCATGCTGTACGTGTCGCAGCCGGTCTTTCACACCGGCTTGCGCGCCAGCTTCGCCGTCTCGGATCTGTTCGATTTCAAGGTGCTGGCCGTCAACGGCTGGAACAACACCATCGACAACAACGTCGGCAAGAGCTTCGGCGCCCAGCTCAACTTCCACCTCAAGAATAGCGAGGACGCCGACGTGGTCGGAATCTCCGTCGGCTACCTGGGCGGACCCGAGCACGACGACACGCTGGTCGTGCACTGCGGCGTCGGCGAGCAGTTCTCGTCCAGCAGCACCAAGTGCGTTTCGGCGCCCAGCGCCACCACGCCCAGCGAAGGCGTGTTGGATCGCGCCAGCTCCAACACGAAGGGTTGGCGACACCTCGTCGATCTGGTGGTGACGGCGAACCCCATCGAGCGGCTTCGCTTGGTGCTGAACGCCGACTACGGCCTCGACAGCTACCGCAGCGACACCGGCACCAACGCCTTCGACAGCTCGCCGTACTTCGGCGTGCTCTTGGGCGCGCGCGTGGCCATCGTCGACGAGTTCGGCATCGCGGCCCGCGGCGAGTACTTCCGAGATACCCACGGCTTCATCAACCCGTACACGGTCACTCAAAATCTGGTCGGCGGCACGCTGACCCTGGACTACTTGCCGTCCGAATTCTTGACGATTCGCCTCGACAATCGCCTCGATTGGTCGGACCGCGAGATCTTCAACAAGTCGATCCGAGACCACGTCGGCAATCAGTTCACGACCACGCTGGGCGTCGTGGCGCACACGGATTAGCCGAGTTAAGCCAGTCTTTGCCAGGCCCTGCTGCACCGCGTAGACTCGTGGGCCGAATCGGCGCCATGCATCACACCTCGCGAACCCAAGATCTCGAGCTGGCCATCGATGCGGTAGTGAAGAGCTACGACGGCCCGCAAGAGATCAACAACTTGGAGAGCGCCGCGCTGCCCAACAAGCGCGCGGTGGTCGAAGCCTACAATCACATCAAGCCCGTGATTTACCTGGGCTTCTACAGCATGCGCTCGCTGCAGCGCGACAACCTGCATTTTGCGGTCAGCGAGCACCTGTACCCGGCGTTCGAGACGCTGGTGGAGCAGATTGACCGCGCCCTGACCTACGAAACCGGCGTGGGTCGCGCGCGGGGCGGATTTCCCGCGGGCTGGGCCGAAGAGGTGGTGCTGCGCCTGTTCAAAGCCTTGCCCGAGGTGCGACGGGTGCTCAACACCGACGTGGTGGCCGCCTTCGACGGTGACCCGGCCGCGCGCAGCGTGGAAGAAATCGTCTTCAGCTACCCTGCCATCGAGGCCATCACCGCTCATCGCGTCGCGCACGTGCTGTACCAAGAGCAGGTGCCGATGATTCCGCGCATCATCGCCGAGTACGCGCACAGCCGCACCGGCATCGATCTGCACCCGGGGGCCAGTATCGGCGAGGCCTTCTTCTTGGACCACGGCACCGGGACGGTCGTGGGTGAAACCAGCCGCATCGGCAACAACGTCAAGCTGTACCAGGGCGTCACGTTGGGCGCGCTCAGCACGCGCCGCCGCGAGTGTGAGCAAGACGGCTTCCACAAACAACGCCACCCCACGCTGGAAGACAACGTCACCATCTACGCCGGCGCGACCATCTTGGGCGGTGACACGGTAGTGGGCGCCAACTCGGTGATCGGCGGCAACGTCTGGCTCGTCAGCTCGGTGCCGCCCGGTTCGAAGATCTTCGGCCGCGCGCGCGAGTAGATGCCCGCCTTGTTACCCGCCGACGCCGCTAGCCGCTACGCCGCGTGGCTCCTCGATCTCGACGGTACCTTGTATCGCAGTCGTCCCGTGCAGCTGGCGATGGCGCTCGAATTGTTGCTGTCCGGCTGGGGCGCGATCAAGACGCTGCGCGCGTTCCGCCAGGCGCACGAGCAACTGCGTGGCCGCGACCCCGCACCGGGTTCGCTGGTAGCGAGCCCGTTTCATCGCCAGCTCGAGCACGCGGCGCTGCAGCTCGGCCGTCCACCGGCCGACGTCGAGCAGCTGGTACGCGAATGGATGTTTCGGCGGCCGCTGAAGTGGGTGGCGCGCAGCAAGCGGGCGGAGCTCTTGCAAACGCTGGCGGAGTATCGCGCCGGCGGCGGCAAGACGGCCTTGGTCAGCGACTACCCGGCCAGCGGAAAGCTCGAGGCGCTGGGCGCCGCCGCCCTGTTCGACGTGGTCGTCTCCAGCGGCGAGCCGGGGGGACCGAGCAAGCTCAAGCCCGATCCGGAAGGCTACCTGAGCGCGGCCGAGAGGCTCGGCGTTCCGCCGGAAGCGTGCTTGGTGATCGGCGATCGCGACGACGCGGACGGCGCCGCCGCGCGCGCGGCGGGCATGGCCGTGCACATCATTCGCTAGCGGGGGGTCTCACGCTGACTTCGACTTTGTCGTAGCCCAGCGAGTGCACCAGCGCCTCGACGGTGCGGCGCGCGTTGTCCGATGCCCGCTGCAACAAGCCGGCTTGGCGCGCCGACTCGATCAGCGTGTGCTCGGCTTCTTTGCGCGCCCGCGACTCCAGGTTTTCGCGGCGATCGGCCAGGGTGCCGGTCTTGCGCGAGTGCACGTAGGTCTTGTCGTTGTCGAGCGCGGCGTGCAGCACCTCCGGCGCCGGCAATTCGATGCGGGCGGTGCGGCGCGCCGGGTCCACGGTGACGTCGGCGGCGGTCAGCTTTTGCAGATCGATGCCGGCCGTGACCTCGGCGACGGCCACCAACAAGATCGCGTCCTCGGTGCTGATCAAGCCCCACAGCTTGGACTGCTTGTCGCTGAGATCGATCACGCGCTCCATGTGAAACGAAGCCGATTCGAGCCGGGCCAGGTCGCGCACCGCCACCAGCACGTCGGGCGTCGGCCGCACCACCGTGACCGACGAGGTCATGGGCGGGAGCAGCGGCGGCGGGGTCACGCTGCAGCTCTTGATCAGAAACAGGCCACCCCCGATGCCCAGACAAAGCGCGGCCCCGCCCACCAAGAAGGGCAGCAGGCTGCGTCGCTCTACGTCACCGGGCATGGTTCAGCCATACTATACCCTCGCCCCGACGCTCACTTCATCCACCGCCCGCTCGACGGTGAGCAGATCCACCGGCTTGTACAAGACCGGCTGGCCTTGCCCGTCCAAAAAGCGGCGCGAAGCTTCGTCGGTGACGCCACCGGTGACGAAGATCACGCGCTCGGCGGAGCTGGGGCGGTCGCGCCGCAGCCAGGAGTAGAAGGCTTCACCCCCGCCTTCGTCCATCATCACGTCGCACAAAATGGCGTCGAAGTGCGCGCCGCTCACGCGTAGACGCGCGTCGCTGACGCCGGTGGCGGTTTCGACGTCGAACACCTTGGACAGCATGCGCGACAAGCTTTCGCGCACGATCGGGTCGTCGTCCACCACCAGCAGTCGCTGGGTGGGGCGCGAGCCGGGCCGCGAAGCCGGCGGGGGGACGGTGGACAAGCGCAAGCTGGAGCGGATGAGCAGCTCCATGGTGGTGCCGCTGGCCGACGACTGCGCGACCCGCAAGTCTCCGCCGACGGCTTTGGCCAACCCGAGCGAGACCGACAGACCGAGCCCGGTGCCTTTGCCGAACGGCTTCGTGCTGAAGAACGGCTCGAAGGCGCGCCGTACCACCTCGTCGGACATGCCGGCGCCGTTGTCGGTGACGGCGATCTTCACCCCCGTCGTCAGCGCTTCGGCGCGGATGGAGATGCGCGGCTCCCGCGACTCCGGCACGGCCTGCGCGCCATTGACGATCAGGTTGACCAGCACCTGCTCGACCATCAATTGATCCCCCACGCCGTACAGGGCTGGCACGTCCAGTGTGAGCCCGAGGGGGCGGTCCAAGGCGGCGCGCGCCGTCTGCACCGCGTGGTCCACCGCCAGCGCGATGTCGAAGGTGCTGCGCATCGACGTGTCGGAAGCGGCAACACGCCCCGTGTCCAGCAGCTGGCGCACGATGCGGGCGATCTTTCCCATCGACGTGAGCGAGTCCTCCAACGCTTCGCCGGCGTCGTCCGGAACTTCGCCGGCCGAAAGCGCGCTCTTCAGGTACGACAGGTTCGAGACCACGGCCGCTGACGGGTTGTTGATCTCGTGCGCGACGCCGGCCGACAATCGTCCGATGGCCGCCAGCCGTTCCGCCTGCCCCAGCGCTTCGTGCGCTTTGGCCAGCTCACGCGTGCGCTCCGTGACGATGCCTTCCAGCTGAGACGACAGCATGTCCAAGCGATGCGTGGCGCGGGTGAAGCGCGTCATCAACACGCTCCACACCAGCGCAATCATGACCAAAAAACCGATGTCGAGCAGGTACGGCAGCTGGTGACGGCCGGTTGCGGCCATCAGGTCGTTGATGCTGGCGGCCACCAAGATCAACAAGCCCGCGGCGTAGCGCCGCGCTTCCTCGCTGCGCCGGGCTTCGCGCAAGAAGCGTAAGAGCGGCACCAACAGCGCGCCGTACAGCGGCACCGCCGACAGTGAGCCGAGCAAAGTAGTGGGCGGCTCGTGGAAAGGGACGCCCAGAAACCAATGCGTCACCACGTGCTCTTGCAGCAGCACTCCCGGCAACAAAGCCAGCGCGCCCACCAGGCTCGCCAGGCCCACGAAGAATCGCTCCAGCTGCGTCGGCGTGCGATGAAAGTGCGCCGCGCTGTGAAAGTTCCAAGCGATCACGTGCAAGGACAGCGCGGCCCAATTGGCGTGCGCGCCGAGCAGCACCGCCCACGCGGGCACGTCGAAGGTGACGATGACGTTGAACGCCGTGTCGAGGCTGGCGCTGGCCGCCAAAAGCCAGAACCATCGCTGATCTCTCCAGCCCGGCAGCCTCGCGAACCGATAGCCCAGCACCGCCAGACACGCCGCGACGGTCATGGCGATCACGGAGATGGTCGGAAAGAGCAGCCTCAAAGAGCTCCCCAATTATAGGGCCTGGGCTCGTAAGACCGCCGAGCCAGGCACAGCGCCGCGCCGGCGTCGGCCAGGGTCGGCGCCCGAGTGCTCCCAAACCCTTGCGGGCAATCCAATTTGTATTATTATCAGTCGAATGATAAATAACTGTCGGTTCGTGGCGCTGCTGGCGTTGCTCGGGCTGGCGGCTGCTTTTCAGGGGTGTCGAGTCGCCGACGCCGCTTCCGAGGCATCACTCCAGGGCGTGGTGGAGCTCGAAGAGACGACCGTTGGCTTCGAGCTGCCGGGTCGTCTGACCGAGCTACTCGTGAAGGAGGGCGACCTGATCGAAGCGGGCACGCTTGTGGCGCGCATCGACGACGGGCTCGAGAAGAGCTCGCGCGATGCGCAGGCCAGCCAGGTGGCGGTCGCTCGGCAGCAGGCCAGCGCGGTGAAGGCGGGTGCGCGCGGCGAAGAGCTGCGTTCGCTGTCGGCGCGGGTGGACGCCGCCAAGGCCACCGAGACGTTGCTGCAAAAGCAAGTCGCGCGTGAGCGGACCTTGGTCGAAAAGGGCGCGATCGCTCCGGCCGCGCTGGATGATTTAGAAGGGCAGCTGGCCCGCTCCAGCGCCGAGCGGGACGCGCTCGAGCACAACTTGAAGCTGGTGCGCCAGGGCGCGCGGCAGGAAGACGTGTCGGTCGCGGAAGCGCGCGCCGACGCGGCTACGGCAGCGCTGGAGATGAACGACGCGCGCTTGGAGCGGCACGAGCTGCGCGCGCCCATTCGCGGCACGGTGCTGGACGTCAACTTCGAACGAGGCGAGGTGGTAGGCGCGGCGGCGCCGGTCGTCACGCTGGCCGACGTGCAACATCCCTACGTCGATGTCTTCGTGCCGGAAGCGGAAATTGCGCGGGTTTCCGTGGGGCAAGCGGCCAAGGTGAAGATCGACGCGCTCAGCTCGGAGCTGGGTGGCAGGGTCGAGCATATCGCGCGCCGCACCGAGTTCACGCCGCGCTACCTGTTCAGTCAGAAAGAGCGAGCGACGCTGGTGGTGCGGGTGCGAGTCCGGGTCGACGATCCGCAGGAACGTCTGCGCGCGGGCGTGCCCGCGTTCGTACGGCTCTCGGGAGGCAAGTAACGTGACCGAAAACATCATCGAGACGCGCTCGTTGTCACGGCGGTTCGGCTCGCTGGTGGCGGTACGAGACGTGTCGCTGCAAGTCACACGCGGCGAGATATTCGGCGTGCTCGGTCCCAACGGCGCCGGCAAGTCGACCACCATCCGCATGCTGTGCGGTATCTTGGATCCGAGCGGCGGCTCCGGCACTGTCGTGGGCTACGACATTGCGACCCAGGCCGAGCGCATCAAAGAACGCATCGGCTACATGACCCAGCGCTTCAGCCTGTACGAAGATCTGAGCGTGATCGAAAACCTCACCTTCTACGCGGGCATTTACGGCGTGCCTCGCGCTCAGCGGCGAGCGCGCGTGGAAGCGGTGCTGGAGCGGAGCGGTCTCGGCGCGCGCCGGCGTCAGCTGGCGGGCACGCTTTCGGGCGGCTGGAAGCAACGCGTGGCCTTGGCCAGCGCCACCATTCACGAGCCCCCGCTGCTATTTTTGGACGAGCCGACGGCGGGGGTCGACCCGGTGAGCCGCCGCGAATTTTGGGAGCAAATTCACGCCCTCGCCGCCGACGGCACCACCGTTCTACTCACCACCCACTACATGGACGAAGCCGAGCGCTGCCATCGCTTGGCCTTCATCTTCGGCGGCCAGCTGCTGGACGTCGGCACGCCCGAGCAAATCATCGAGCGCCGGCGGCTCCGCGCGTTGGAGCTGGTCACCGAACGCCCGCGTGAGGCGGCGGAGCTCTTGCGCCAGCAACCGGAGGTCGACGAGGTCGCGCACTACGGTCACTTGCTGCGCCTGACCACGCGCGGCGGCGTCGACCCAGCGTCGTTCGCGCGCGCGTTGCTGGAACGGCACGGCATTGCCGTGCAGGCGTCGTCGGCCAGCCGCGTCAGCGTCGAAGACGCGTTCGTGTCGATGGTGCGCGAGGACGAAGCCAGCCGCGCCCGCGCCGCGTAGGACTGATGCATGTTTACCCGGCCGTTGGTGATCGCTTGGAAGGAGCTGCTGCAGCTGCGACGCGACCGCATGACGCTGGCGATGATGATCGTCCTGCCCATTTTGCAGCTGCTGTTGTTCGGCTACGCCATCAACACCGACGTGCGCCACATTCCGACGGTCATCTACGACCAAGACCGCAGCGCGGCCTCGCGCGAGCTCTCGCAGAGCCTGCGCGTGACGGGCTTCTACGACATCTTGGGCGACGTGCGCAGCTACGTCGAAATCGAGGATGCGTTGCGCTCCGGGCGGGCGCGCGCGGCGCTGGTCATCCCCAGCAAATATGCGGCAAACCTGCGAGCGGGACGCCCGTCGCAGCTACAGCTGGTCGTCGACGGCTCCGATCCGCAGACGGTGGGCAGCGCCATCAACACCGCGTCCGGCTTGGTGGCGGCGCGCTCCAGCGAGCTGTTGCTGGCCAAGTTGGCTCGCAGCGGCGGCGCCGCGCCCGGGGCCGCCGTGGAGCCGATCCGGCTGGAGCCGAGCACTTGGTACAACCCAGAGCTGCGCACCGCTGTCTTCGTCGTGCCGGGCTTGATCGGCGTGATCTTGACCATGACGATGGTGATGTTGACGGCCATGGCCATCGCGCGCGAACGCGAGCGCGGTACTCTCGAGCAGCTGATCGTTTCGCCGGTGCGGCGCGTGGAGCTGGTGTTGGGAAAAATCTTGCCCTACACCATCATGGGCTACGTTCAGATGAGCTTGATTGTGCTGGCCGGTCGCTTGGTGTTCCAGGTCCCGCTGGTCGGGTCGCTGCGGCTCTTGTACCTGCTGTCGTTTCTGTTCATCTCCGCCAATCTGGCGCTCGGCTTGTTCTTTTCGACGCTGGCCAAGACGCAACAGCAGGCCATGCAAATGTCGTTTTTCTTCTTGCTGCCGAACATCTTGCTTTCCGGCTTCATGTTCCCGTTCGAGTCGATGCCGCGCCCCGCCCAGCTCATCGCTCAGGCGCTGCCGTTGACCCACTTTTTGCGCATCGTGCGCGGAATCACGCTGAAGGGCGCGGGCTTTGCCGACGTGAGCCAGGAGCTGGTTTGGCTCGGCGCGCTGTTCGGCGTGCTGGTGTTGCTCACCTCGCTCCGTTTCAACAAGAAGCTGGTTTGATTTTTCATGGCCCGACCCAAAAGTGACATCGAGCCGCGCATCTTGGCCGCCGCGCGCGCGCGCTTCCTCCGCGACGGTGTGGACGGTGCGTCGCTTCGCGGCATCGCCAGCGACGCCGGGACCAGCATCGGCATGGTCTACTACTACTTTGCCACCAAGGACGAGCTGTTCTTCGGCGTCGTCGACGAGCTGTACGAAAAGCTGCTGAAGGACATCGAAGTGGCGATTGCGCCCGACGTGCCGGTGCGCGAGCGCGTCGAGCGGTTGTACGCGCGCGTGGCGCGGTTGAGCGAAGAAGAGCTGTTGGTCATGCGCCTCGTGCTGCGCGAGGCGCTCACGTCGAACACACGCTTCGCTCGTTTGCGTGAGCGCTTTCAAGCCGGTCACGTGCCGCTGATCGCGCGGCTGATTGCGGACGGCTACGCCAGCGGCGCCTTCGATCGCACGCTGCATCCGATGGTGGCGATGCTGTCGCTCGCTGGTCTCGTCGCCGTTCCGCAGCTGATTCGCCGAGTGCTCGACGGCCGCTTGCCGTTTCCCAACGCCCCCGCCGGGGAAGACTTGTCCAAGCTGCTCGTCGGAGTTCTGTTCAGTGGTACCGGAAGCCACACGCCGCCTTGAGCCTCGAAAATCGATTCAAGCTGGCTTTGGCCCTACCGTTCAACGAAACGTGGCCATTCGACCTCCCATGCAATCGGCGTTGTCGGCCCTGACACGATTGTCAGAGGCGTTCGATCGCTCTGCCGAGGACGTGGTGCGCATGTCGGGCGCGCCCTCCGCCGCCGAAACTGCCGAGACCGTTCGGATTTCTCCCGAAGCACGCCAAGCCGGCACCGCGACGGACCAGAGCCTCACGTCTGGCATCGAAGGTGCAATGGTGGACATGCGTGTGGCCAAGTACGCTTTCATCGCCAACCTGAAGGTGCTGCAGACCAGCGCGGAGGTCGAAGAGACCGCCGCGAAGATGCTGAAGCCCTAGCCTCAGTCGCTCTCGACTCCTGCCAACTACATTGGCGACGCCGCGTATCTGACCACGTGAATCTCACGGGGTAAGATTGGTTTTCCAACTGGACGCGTGTTAACTTTTTCAGACGCTCTCGCGTGTATCGCGCGTCGGAGCTTGGGAACGGGTGGAACCGATGGCGAAATACACAGGCACGGGCTCGATGTTGGGTGCGCTCGTGGCGCTCGGCGCTCTCAGCGCTTGCAGCAGTCCCGATTGGACGACTAGCCCCGACGTGCAGTACGACCCGGGGCCGACGACGAGCACGGGCTCCACCTTCCCGACCCTGTTCGCCGGTAAGACGCAGCGCGCCGCCGGCAAGGTCGCGCCGGTTTCGGGCGGCACGTTGCTGGTGACCAAAGACGGTCACGCCGTTGCGTCCGACCCGGACCGCGATTTGGTGCACGTGGTCGACGTAGCAGCGCAGAAGGTCGTCTCGGTTCCGGTCGAAGCCGAGGACGAGCCGGGTCGCGCCGTGGAAGGGCCGCCCGGAACTGCCTACGTACTGGCGCGTCGCGGCGGTGTGGTGTTGGCGGTCGACACCGCGGCCGGTACGGCGCGCCGCATTCCGGTGTGCTCGGCACCGCGCGGTCTCGCCTACGACGGCACGTTGTCGCGGCTGTACGTCGCGTGCCGCTCGGGCGTGCTGGCCACCATCGACACCACGACCGACGCCGTGGTGTCTCGGCGCCGCCTCGATTCCGATCTGCGCGACGTGCTGCTTTCCGGGGACAACTTGGTGGTAACGCGCTTCAAGAGCGCCGAGGTGCTGGTCGTGAGCCGCGACGGCGACGTGCTGCGCCGCTCGCAGCCGACCGCGCCGGCGTTCACGGGCGCCTCCGTCACGCCCAGCGTTGCCTACCGCGCGCTTTCGCTACCGAACGGGGGCTTGCTCGTCGGTCACGTCGAGTCGAGCAACACTACGTTGCCTTCGGGTGCCGGCGCCTACTACGGATCCTTCTGTGGTGGCTCGGTCGCGGACGCCACGGTGTCCGCCATGGACCCGTACACCGGCACCGATCACGCAACGTTGATCACGCTGGGTGCCAGCACGCTGGGTGGTGCGACGGGGCCTTTGGACATGGCGGTGGCGCCCGACGGTGCGCGCGTGGCCATGTTGGCTACCGGCAATTCCTGGTCACCCACCGAAACCGGCACCAAGTTCACCAATTTGTGGGTCACCAGCACCACCCAGGTGAAGAACGGTGTCGCCACCTCGGCGTGCGGCGGCCTCGCCTCCGAGGCGGGCTCGAGCACCGCTACCGTGGGCGGAGAACCAGTCGCGGTCGCGTTCGAAGCCAGCGGGCAATGGGTCGTGCAATCGCGCGAGCCGGCCCAGCTTCAGTTCCAAGACAACCGCATCATCTCGCTCGCGCCGGACTCGCGCTTCGACACCGGCTTTGCCATGTTCCACATGAACACCGGCGGCGGCGTGGCCTGCACTTCGTGCCACCCCGAAGCGGGCGAAGACGGTCACACTTGGAACTTCTCGGTCGGGCCGCGTCGGTCGCAGACGCTCGAGGGCGGCGCCAGCAATCGCGCGCCCTTCCACTGGACCGGCGATCTCGCGACCTTCGACGATTTGGTGGACGAGGTCATGCTCAAGCGCATGTCGTTGGCGGCGACGGTCGACGTCAAGCAGCGCGCGGCGCTGCGCGACTGGCTCGACAGCGTGCCCAAGTCCGCCACCGCCGACGATCTCGACAGCGACTCCGTCGCGCGTGGCCGCACGCTGTTTCACGATGCCGAGCTGGCGTGCGCCAGCTGCCACGCCGGCCCCGACTACACCGACAACCAGCTGCACGACGTGGGCACGGGCGCCAAGTTCATCACCCCGTCGCTGGTGGACGTGAACGTGCGCGCTCCCCTGTTCCACGACGGCTGCGCGGTCACGCTCCAGGCTCGCTTCGGGCCCTGCGGCGGCGGTGACGCCCACGGCAAAACCTCCCAGCTGACCGCCGCTGACGAGGCGGACCTGGTTGCTTTCATGCAATCTCTCTAAAAGAGCGCGCGCAGACCAAAAGGGTTCGATGGGGGGGACTCGTGTCGGGCGCGTTGGGCTTCCGTTCCGCGCGCCGATGATTTAATCATGAGCGCGATGAAGTCGTTCGCGCTCTTCTCCGGGTCAGTGGTGTGCATGTCCTTGCTGCTCGGCGCCTGTGGTGGCGGGGCGAAGCCGGCCGAATCTCCCGAGGCCAAGGCCGAGGACAAGCCGGCCAGCACCGAAAAGGCGGACGACAAGTCCGAAGCGTCCGCCGACAAAGCCGACGCCAAGCCCGACGCGGCCAAGCCCGACGCAGCCAAGCCGGCCCCACCCGCCGACGACGGGCCCAAGCCCACCCGCACCACGCTCGACATTTTGACCGCGCCCGACGTCGTCTTCTTGTTCGACTTCAACGACTCGGAGCCGAAGCAGGCCGCCGAAGAAAAGTGCGACAAGAAGGCCGCCAACAATCCCAAGAAGAAGAACGAGTGCATGGCGGCCGAGCGCAAGAACTTTCCCGCCGACGGATACCGCTTCAAGAAGGACGAGAAGGGTCAGTGGTGGTGGATCACGGTGCGCCAAAACGGCAATCGCTTGAACGCCCTGCACAAGATCCCGGTCGAGTTCAGCGAAGAGACCGCGACCAGCATCACGCTCAAGCCGGTCGGTAAGGACAAGGGCAGCGCGCCCATGACCCCGCCTGCCAAGATCGTGTTCGAGGTCCCGAACGACTACCAGATCGCGTTCAAGGATCCGAAAGCCGGACGCTTGGTATTCCAAGCCAAGGTCGGCGTCGTCACGGAGTAGAGCGTGTCGCTAGCTGAGCGCGCTCGCCCGTGCCCGTAAACGTGCCCGTGCCCGTGCCCGACGGTCCGTAAGGCGTCGTTCGGCCCGTTTGTTCGGGGGGCCAGGGTTTCTGGCGCGGGCCAGGCCCGCGCGCGCCGCGCCCAGCTGGGCGCGCCTAGCGTCGTTTCCGACCCCGCTTCCGCGACTTCGAGCGCCCGCGTAGCATCCGGCGTCGCCGTGTCTGGCTCCGTCTTCGATCAGATCCCCGCCGTGGTGCCGCCACTCGAGCCCGGCTTTCGCCCGATGTACCTGGCGTTGCGTGAGCACGCACGCGCCGTCGGTGCGAACGGCGTGACGTTGGCGCTCGCCCTCGAGCGAAGCAACGGCCGCGTCTCGCGCTTCTCGCTGCCGGTGTTCCCCGACGGACACGAGCGTTTGCCGGAGAGCCTGCGGCTGGCGGAGCGCGTGCTCAAGTTCTTGCTCTGGCAGCGCGGCGCTCATCACGTGTTCGTGGCTGGCCCGCCCGCCTTCGCGGAGCATTTGGCGGCTTGCTATTGCGCGTCGGGGACGCGCGCCTTCGACGCCGAATTTTTCGCCAAGATCTACGAGAAGCCGGCGTTCGTGGTCGAGGCCGTCGAGGCGTCTCAGCTGCCGCCGGAACGGGAGCAGGGCCGCGCCGTGGGTGGGCACCTGAACGGCTGCCGCATCGGCTTCGACGCCGGCGGCAGTGACCGAAAAGTCGCGGCCGTGATCGACGGCAAAGAGGTGTTTTCGGTAGAGACGGTGTGGCAACCCAAGCTCGAGAGCGATCCGGACTACCATTTCAACGGCATCGACGACTCGATTCGTCAGGCCGCCGCGCACCTGCCGCGCATCGACGCCATCGGGGTGAGCTCGGCGGGAATTTACGTCGACAATCGCACGATGGTGGCTTCGCTGTTCCGCAAGGTGCCGCCAGCCGTCTTCGCGGCGCGCATCAAGAGCATCTATCCAGACATCGCCAAAAAATGGGGCGACGTGCCGCTGGAGGTGGCCAACGACGGTGACGTGACGGCGCTGGCCGGCGCGCTCGAGCTCGAAGACGATTCGGTGCTGGGCATCGCGATGGGCACCAGCCAAGCCGCTGGCTACGTCGACCCGCACGGCTTGATCACGGGTTGGCTGAACGAGCTGGCGTTCGCGCCCGTCGACGTCAGCGAGCAAGCGCCCGTGGACACGGAATGGTCCGGGGATCGAGGCACCGGCGTGAGCTACTTCTCGCAAGACGCGGCCATTCGCTTGGCCAAAGTCGCGGGCATCGAGCTCTCGGCCGAAGCGTCGCCCGGTGAGAAGCTGAAGGCGCTACAACAGTTGGTGTCGGCGGAAGACCCGCGAGCGCGCGCCATCTTCGAGAGCCTGGGCGTTTTCCTCGGCTACGGCCTCTTGCTGTACGCGGAATTTTACCAGATCAAGCACGTGCTGTTGCTGGGGCGCGTCACCTCCGGCGAAGGCGGCAACCTGCTGCTCGAGAACGCGCGCCTGGTCTTGCGCACGGAGGCACCCGAGCTGGCGCAGCGCCTTCGCCTGCATTTGCCCGACGAAGCGACGCGCCGCGTGGGACAATCGATCGCCGCCGCCAGCCTGCCCCGCATTTGAAAGCAACCATGGCTCTTTCGCTCACTCACCACGACGCCGACGTGTTCGTACCCGACGGCAGTGAAATCGGCGTGGCGCTGGCCCGCACGACCCACCTGGCCATCGGCGCCCACCAAGACGATTTGGAGATCATGGCCGCGCACGGCGTGGTCGAATGCTTTCAAAACGCCGCGCGTTGGTTCACCGGTGTGGTGGTGACGAACGGCGGCGGTAGCGCTCGCGACTTCGAATACAAGGATTACTCGGACGAGCGCATGATGGCCGTGCGTCAGCTGGAACAACGCAAAGCCGCCTTCGTCGGCGAGTACTCGGCCATGCTGCAGCTCCGCCATCCAAGCTCGGTCGTCAAAGACGCGGCGTCGCCGGCGCTGGTGGCCGATTTGGTCAACGTTTTGCACGAGACCCAGCCGGAGATCGTCTACACCCACAACCTGGCCGACAAGCACGACACGCACGTCGCGGTCGCGCTGCGCGTGGTGGCGGCGTGCCTGGCGTTGCCCGCCGCCGCGCGTCCGTCGCGTATCATCGGCTGCGAAGTGTGGCGCGACCTGGACTGGCTGTGCGACGCGGACAAAGTCGTGATGCCGGTCGACGGTCACGAAAACCTGCACGCGGCGTTGATGGGTGTCTTCGATTCGCAAATCGCGGGCGGCAAGCGTTACGATTTGGCCACCGCGGGGCGCCGGCGCGCTCACGCCACCTACTTCGAATCGCACGGCACCGACGCGCATTCGGCCCTGATTTGGGGCATGGATCTCACCCCGTTGCTCACCGGCGCCGACCCCGGCGAGCTAGTGAAGCGCTACATCGCCCGCTTCGAGGCCGAGGTCACCGCGCGCGTGTCGCGCCTGACGCCCAAGGCCTAGTGCACGCGCTCGCTACTTCAGCAGATGCACGACGCCGCAATGTCCGCTCGGTTCGCAAGTCGCTACTGCGTCCGAAGGTATCGAAGGTGCGCAAGCCAGGCACGGTGGGGGCACGTCGCCGCATACCAGCGCCTCGAAGCTGCCGTCGTTGCGCACGGCGACGACGTTGCCGGCGCCGCACGCCTCGCAGCAAGCGGTGCCGCTGCGTAGCTTGCAATCTTCGGCCGATTTGCAGGCTGTGACGTCACCTTCGCGTAGGTCTTCGACCACGCACTGACCGGCGACGCAGTCGGGGACGAAGAACTGCAGCGTGCTCTGACCCGTCTCCGGGTTTGGGCAGGCGCCGCAGGCGACGTCGCCATAGGCACATGGCATTACCTTGGCCTCGTTTGCCTTGTTGTACGCGATGAAGTCGTGTTTGCTGACGCCGGGCCCGTCGCACACGCCGCAACAGCCGTTGGCGGTCAGCTGGCAATCGCTCGCCACTTTGCAGGCGTCGTAGTTGGGGCTGCCGCCGGGGCAGGCCTCTTGGCACGCCTCCAGCGTTTCGTAGTTGTTCTTGGTGCCGCCGCAGCCGCCGTAGATGACCGGCATGCACAAGCCGGTCGCCATGTCGTGCGACCAGCGTGGGAAGTACGCGGCGCAGTAGCCACCATCGGGACCGGCGAATTCGGCGGGCCCCGCACAAGCGCTCATGAACGGGGGGCCTCCGGCCGCTCCGCTGCCGGCCGTGCCGCTGCCGGCCGTGCCGCTACCGGCCGTGCCGCTACCAGCCGTGTTGCTGCCGCCACTGCTGCCGCCCACGTGCGCTTTGCCGCCGCTGCTGCTGGCGCCCGCGAGGCTCGTGGTACCGCCGCTGCCGGTTTCGCCCGCCGCCCCGCCGTTGCCTTTGAAGCTTTGGCCGCCACAGGCGCTGGCCAGCACCAACCCGAAAGCGGTGACCCAAGCGCCGCGTGCCAACGTCACGGCCTCACGCGACCAGCGACCGTGAGCGCCTTGGGTCATTGAGCGGCCCCGGCCGGGAGCGGAATCGCGACGGCGCAGTGGCCGTCGGCGCCGCAGTAGGGAACCGCGTTCGTCGGACCAGGAATGCACGCCGGGCACGGGACGGGCGCTCCGCTGCACACCAGCTTTTCGAAGCTGCCGTCGTTGCGAACGGAGATCACGTCGGTCGTGCCGCACCCTTCGCAGCAACCGGTGCCGTGGCGCAGCTTGCATTCGTCGCTGGTCTTGCAGGCGGTGACGTCGCTGGTGCGCACATCGGTCACGACGCACTGACCCGCGACACAGTCGGGTACGAAGTATTGCAGCGTGCCCGCGCCTTGAGGCGGGGGGCAGGGCGCGCAGGCGACGGGAGCGGCAGCGCCGGCCGACGCCGCTCCGCCGGCCGCGATGTCGAGGGCCAGCCCGCACTGGAGCAGGCCCGCGTACTGCTTGTTGTACGCGATGAGATCGTGAGCGCTGATGTTCGGGCTGTCGCAGATGCCGCAGCAGCCGGTGCCGGTGACCAGGCAGTCGCTCGGCAACTTGCACGAGTCGTAGTTGGGGCTGCCGCCCGGGCACGCCTTCTGGCACGCTTCGAGCGAGGGGTAGCGGTTGGCGTTGCCGCCGCAGCCGCCGTAGACGAAGGGCCGACAAATGCCGGTCGTCGGATCGTTGTACCAACTCGGAATGTAAGCGTCGCAGTTGCCGGAGACGGGCGGGGCGCCGCACGCTTCCGACACCGCTCCGCCCGCTCCTGCGGTCCCACTGCCGCCGACGTTGCTGCCCCCGCTACCGCCGAGGTTGCTGCCTCCGCTGCCGCCGCCCACGCCGGTGCCGGCGTGGCCCTTGCCGGCCGTGCTGGTGGTGCCAGCGTGGCTGGTGCTACCGCCTTCGCCCGAGCCGCCGTTGCTGCTTGCGCCGGAGCCGGCGTCGCCGCCGTTCCCGTTCGTGAAGCTCTGCCCCCCGCAGGCGCTGGCGAGCACGACCGCAAAGCTTGCCAACATTCCAACGCGAGCAACTGAAGAAAATCGGGGCATGCGGCGGACTCCTCGACACCTGCTCCCAGCAAGCCGTGTGCCGTCAGCGCTCGGGATAAATCAGAACGAAATCGAATGGTTGGAAGCGCTGTGCCAAGCTCCGCTGGCACAGCTAGCCGGGTTTCCGGACCCCGCTGCCGCGGAAGGGCCGGAACGCCATCCAAACCCCAAAGTCGACGATGACCGAAGTGCCGCGGGAAAGCAGCGCCGCGTACAGCGCCGGCCCCGGGCCGGTGGCGGCCGACAAGGCGATGGACAGCACGGCTTCGCGCACGCCCAAGCCGCCCGGCGCGGCCAGGGCCAGAAAACCCATGACCGGCGCGAGCACGTAAAAGCCCATGCTGTCGAGGGACACGCCGACCGGCGCCTGGATGGCACGGCTGGTGAAGTAGCCGTGGGCGGCCCAGGTGAGCCAATAGGCGGCGTGGATCAACGGCAGGGCCGGCGGCACGAGCGGCCCCGAGCCGTCCAGTTGCAGTAAATCCCTCAGCTTGGCCGGCAGGTAGCGTCGATCCAGCAGCAACAGCACCGCCAGCGCCACGACGAAGCCCAACAACACCAGCAGCCCGAGCACGCCGAGCGCTTCGGTCACGCGCTTCAGCATGTCACTTGAGAACAGCAGCACCAGCAGGCCCGTGACGCCCCCGGTCGCGACGAAGCACAGCACCTCGATGAACACGGAAGAGCCGGCGATGCGGCTGGTCGTCCCCAAACTGGCGGCGCCCAGCATTCGTACCAGCGGTAGTCCGACCTTACCTGGCGTGTAGCGCGCCGCCTGGGACTCCAGGTGCAGCGCCATGCCCGGCAACACCGGAATCTTCACGCCGCTCATCCGTGACAGCAGCCAGATCCAGCCCAGGCCCAGCAGCACGCAACCGGCCGCCAGCGGCAACATCGACAGCGCGGCCATGCCGTAGTCGATCTGCACGACGCCGGGGCGCCAGCGGCGCTTCAAGTCCCAGATCGCGGCGACGACGAAGATGACCGCGAGCACGCCCATGATTGGGCGCAACATGGCCTTGAGCCGCTGAGCACCGCCCAGCGGCTCGCCGCCGCTCGCCTCGCTCGGCATCAACCTTGCGCGGGCCGACCGATGCCGCGGTAGCGCAGACCGGCGTCGACCGCCGCCGCCGGCACGATCACGTTGCGGCCGTCGAACAGGTGACGACCGCGCATCAGCTGCTTCACGCGCTGCAGATCGGGCGAGCGGTACTCGTTCCACTCCGTGGCGATCACCAAGGCGTCGGCGCCTTTGACGGCGTCGTATTCGTCTTTGTACAGCTCGACCTTGCCGGCCTCGCCGCTGCGCTCCAGCGACTCACGGCCGGTGTCCAGCGCTTCCGGATCTGCTGCGCGCACCTTGGCGCCGCGCTTGAGCAGCTCGCTGATCAGCTTGAGCGCGGGGCTCTCGCGCACGTCGTCGGTGCGGGGTTTGAACGCCAGGCCCCAGATGGCGACGACTTTGCCGGAGATGCCGCCCAGGTCCTTCTCCATGTTGCGCAGCAGCATTTGCGGCGGGCCCTCGTTGGCGCGTACGGCGGCCTCCGAGACCTCCATCTGCACGCCCAGGTCTTTGCCGGTGCTGACCAGCGCGCGCAGATCCTTCGGGAAGCAGCTGCCGCCGAAGCCGAGGCCCGGATACAGAAACTGCATGCCGATGCGCTCGTCGGAGCCGACCGCGAGCCGAACTTGCTCGACGTCGCCGCCGGCGGCGTCACACAGCTCGGCGATCTCGTTCATGAACGAGATCTTGGTGGCGAGCAGCGCGTTGGAAGCGTACTTCACGATTTCCGCGCTCTTCGGGCTCATGCGCTGCAGGCGATTGCGCTGGCGGTTGAACGGCGCGTACAGGCGTGACAGCAGATCGAAAGCGCGCTCGTCGTCGGCGCCGACCACGATGCGGTCGGGCTTCAAGAAGTCCGACAAGGCGTCGCCCTCTTTGAGGAACTCGGGGTTGCTGACGACCATGATGCGGTGCTTGGCGTACGGCTCGATGTGCTTGCGCACGCGCTCGTTCGTGCCGACCGGAACGGTGCTCTTGAGCACCAGCGCCAGGTCGTGCTCGGCGGACTTGGCCACCTGCTCCGCGACCTTCAACACGTACTGCAGGTCGGCCGAGCCGTCTTCGGCGGGCGGGGTACCGACGGCGACGAACACGATGTCGCAGCCACGGATCGAGTTGGGCAGGTCGGAGCTGAAGTCGAGACGGTGCGGCCAATTGCGCTTGACCAAGTCGCCGAGGCCCGGCTCGAAGAACGGCACCTCACCGGCGCGCAGCTTCTCGAGCTTCTTCTCGTCGACGTCCACACACGTGACGTGGGTGCCCGAATCCGCGAAGCAAGCACCCGCCACCAGACCCACGTAGCCTGACCCAATGACTGCAATTTTCACGCGCCCTTCGTAAATCGAGCCCGAGCCCAGCGCAAACAGATTCTTTGGCCGTGGGGGCGCCGCCCCGCTTGCAGCGCACGTGGGGCTGGCGCCAAAATAGCCGCTGGAGCAATTTGGGCGCGCTTCGCCTTCCGCTTTTGTTCGCCCTCGGCCTGGGGGGGTGCGGTGAGCGTGGTGTTCCGCCGTCGGCGGGGGCGCCGCAATCGACCAGCGCGCACGCGCTGGCGGTCGTAGCCGCACCACTGCTCATGCCATCAGCCGCGGAAGCCGCCGTCCAAAATCGCGCGTTGCCGCCTGCGCTGGAAGCAGGGGCTGACGCTTCGCCTGGCGGCGCGGCCATCCCGGCGCAGGCGCCGTTGGAGTCAGACGGCGAGCCCAGCATCGTGCTGGCCGCGGGCGGTGACGTGAATTTCGGGCGCGAATGCGGGCAAGCCATTCTCAAGGACGTGGCTTACGACCCCTTCGCCGGCCTGAGCACGGCGTGGAGCTCCGCGGACGCGCGTTTCGTCAACCTGGAGTCGCAGCTCAGCGACCAACACGGGCTCACCCAGTCGCCGTCGCACCGCCTGATCTTCACGGGGCCTCCGGGCGGCGCGGACGTGCTGTCGAACGCGAAGGTGTCGTTGGTGTCCACCGCCAACAACCACGCCTGGGACTTCGGGAAGAGCGCGCTGTTCGAGACGATTGCCAACCTGGAGCGCGCGCAGGTGCCGTTCGCGGGCACCGGGCGTGACGTGGAGCAAGCCTACAAGCCGGTAGTGCTGCGGGTGAAGGGCCGCACCATCGCGTTGTTCGCGGTCACGCAGGTGTGGAACCAGCCCCCGTTCGACGCCCACGAAGGCAAGGACTTCGTGGCCTGGGCGGACGTGGACAAGCTCAAAGCCAACATCGAGCAAGCGCGCCGCGAAAACGACTTCGTGATCGTCAGCTATCACGGCGGCGAGGAGTACGTCGACGCGCCGGTCGACCGTACGCGCCGCTTCGTGAAGGCGGTGATGGCGCTCGGGGTCGACGCCTTCATCGGTCATCACCCCCACGTGCCGCAAGGGGTTGGTTGGTCGGATGGGCGTCCGATCGTTTACAGCCTGGGTAACTTCGTGTTCGCCGGGCACGACGATCGGCCCTGGACCAAACAGAGCTTCTTTGCGCGCATCACCCTGCGCAAGGGCGAACGCGCGCAGCTTCTAGCTTGCCCGTTCTCGCTCGACGGCCACCGGCCGCGCTCGCTGGATCCGGAGCGCGAAGCCCTAGCCATCGAGCGCTTTCGGAAGCACTTGCTGGGAACGTCGACCAGCGTGGGCGGCTCCAACGTCGCCAAGGCCGACGCGCAGGGTTGCTTGCGCGTGACCTCCAAATCGGCGCCTCAGCCGTCTTTGTCTTCTTCCAACTGATCGAGAATTTCGCTCGCGCGTTGCGGCGCGATGCCGAACCACTCCGCCAGTTGGTTGATGAAGGCGTTCTCTTCGTCCGTGATTTCGTCGTCGGCGAGCGCGATGGCCGCCGACAAGGCGAAGGCACCTTCGGCCTCGCTCGTTTCTTCGGCAATCTCCGAAGCGATCTCTTGCAGGCGCGCGTCCCGGCCTTGCTCGGCCAAACGCTTGGCGTAGTTCTCGAGCATGACGTTGATGGTGCCGCTGCGCAGCAGGTTGTCCGTCAACCCGCGGATCGCGCCGCGCACGGCGTCGCGCTCTTCGTCGGCGACCTTGCCGTCCGCCGACATCATCAAGAACATCGCTTCACCCAGCGGGTCCACGCGGTTCAAGGCGTTGGCCTCTTCCGGACTGAGCAAGCCTTCGCGCGTCAGCGTTTCGTAGGCGGACGACATGACGACGCTTGGCCGACGTCCACTTTGCAGCAGCGCATCCCGCAATCGCTCGATCGTAGCGGTTTGGAGCTTCATGAGCGTACGAAGCTACACGCGGTGATTGCCGGTGACTAGGGCGTGTCCGTGACTCCCGCGGTCTCGGCGTAAACGTGCCCGTGCCCGTGCCCGTGCCCGACGGTCCGTAAGTTGCCGTCGGCGGTTTGGGGGGCAGCTCACCCCTCGCAGCGCTAGCAAGCAGCCTCACGCCGCCCTTCTCACCTCCCTTTGTCCAGCCCTTAAGCGCCTCGCTGCGTCTCCGAATCACTTCGCATGCGAAGTCATTCTGGCGCGAGTACGATAGCAGCGCGAAGCGCTCGCCCAGGTTGGCCTCGCGACGCTACGGAAGTTTCTGCAAAAGATCTGCGGCGTGGCAGCCCAGGATGCTTACTTGCGGCACTTCTCGAAGCCTGTGCCGCCCCGCAAGGCTCGCTCGGGTCCGCCTGCCGTGCTTGCATGCCGCGCCCCGCATGCTTTTCCGATTCGATCCCGTCGTGGCCAGTGACGCCGCGCTGCTAGGCAGGTTCTTGTCACACAGCGATTGGCCCTATCACGTCGAGCAAAGCGTGGACGAAAACTGGGTACGCGGGCGCTTGGAGTCGGGCCATTTCTTCGGCCGCGACTCGCGTTCGTTTTGGGTGCGCGCCGACGACGAGGAGGAGCCGGTGGGGCTCGTTCGCGCCTTCGACCTGGAAGATCTCACGCCGCTCATCGATCTGCGCATTGCTAGCGCGGCGCGCGGCCGAGGCATCGGTACGACCGCGCTGCGCGGGCTCACGACCTGGGTGTTCTCCGAGTATCCAGAGACCGGGCGGCTCGGTGGCTACACCCGCCACGACAACGTGGCCATGCGGCGCGTGTTCGAGAAGTGCGGCTTCCTGCAAGAAGCGCAACACCGTCGCGCCTGGCGCGTCGCGGGGGGAGCGCCGGTCGACGCGGTGGGCTACGCGATCTTGCGTGAAGAAGCGGAGGCGATGTGACGCCGGCGGCGATGTCTCGCTTTTACCGAGTCTACGCGATCGCGGTGCTGGCGTTTGCGGCGCTGGTGGGAGCGGTGCTGGTCGTACAAATGGGCTTCGGCCTGCAAAAATTCGGCGGCCAAGAATACATTTTGCGCGTGGTGGCGCTCAGCTGCGTGCGCTCGGTCGGGCCGGGGGTCGCGGGCTCGGCCTTGCTGCTTTCGTTCGTGGTCGCGGCGCATCCATGGCCCGCTGCTCAGCTTCAGGCCCAGCTGGTCGGCTTCGTCAAACGCGGCGCGCTGCTGACTTTGCCTGGCTTTGCGCTAGCGGTGGCGACGGCCTTGGGCGTGGCGCTCGTGGTTTGCCACGCGCTGTTCGCGGTGCCTTGGGCGGTCGGGCCGGCGGCGCTGGGTTCCGTCGAACGGAACGATTGGTTGGCGGGCACCGTCAGTGCGTTGGCCGACGCCGCGTTGATCGCGTTCTTGGCTTGGCGCTACCTTCCGCGCTTGCAGGCAGGGCGCTCGAGCTTGCCGATGAAGCTCGTCATCGCTTGGACGTTCGGTACAGGCCTGCGCATGACCGTCGGCCTGCTGGTCTCGATGCTGCTGCCAGGCTGAAAATACGCGAAAACCCGCGTGCCGCCGGCCTGTGCGGTGTTAGTCTTGTCCGATGTCCATCGACGGCGTTGAAGACATCGAAGGCTTGAAGCGGGCGGGCGCAGCCGTAGCCGAGGCGCGCGACACCATGGCCGCGCACGTGGCGGCTGGTGTCAGCACCCGCGAGCTCGACGCCATCGGGCGGGAGGTCTTGCGGCGTTACGGTGCGCGCTCGGCGCCCCAGCTGGCTTACGATTTTCCGGGCACCACCTGCATCAGCGTCAACGACGAGCTAGCGCACGGCATCCCGTCGCACCGCAAATTGCGCGACGGAGATTTGGTGAACATCGACGTCTCCGCCGAGCTCGACGGCTATTGGGCGGACAGCGGCGCCAGCTTTCCGGTCGGTGAAGTCAAGCCGCGGTTGAAGAATCTGCTGTTCACCACGCGCGCGGCCTTGAACGACGCCATGGGCGAGGTGCGCGCCGGCGCGCCGATGCGCAACATCGGCCGGGCCGTCGAGCGCCGCGCCAAGCGCGGCGGGTTCCGCGTCGTGCGAGATTTGTGCGGTCACGGCGTCGGTCGCAACATTCACGAGCCGCCCAACGTGCCCAACACCTTCGACCGTCGTAACTCGGACGTGTTGCACGAAGGTCTGGTCATCACCATCGAGCCATTTTTGACCACCGGCGCGACCAGCATCTTCGAAGCCGACGACGGCTGGACGCTGTGCACCCCCGACGGCAGCATCGGCGCGCAGTTCGAGCACACCATGATCGTCACGCGCGGCGAGCCTATCGTCGTTACCCGCTAGCGAATGCAAACGCTGCGCGCTCAGCGCGTGCTGTCGACCTTCCGCGGCAGCTCGTGGCCGGTCTTGGTCGACACCGGCGAGCAAAAGGTCGTGGTCAAATTGCGCGGCACTGCCGAAGGCATGCGCCCGCTGGTGGCCGAGTTGGTCGTCGGCGCGCTCGCGGACGCGCTCGGCTTGCTCACGCCCACCCGCTACTTGGTCGAGCTGCCGCCGCAGTTACCGAGTGACGACCCGCACGAAGAGCTGCGCGATTTGCTGGAGCGCAGCCACGGCTCCAACTTGGGCCTCCGCTTCCTCGAGGGTTTCCGCAACGTCACGGTGGCCGATGCCGGGCGCATCAAGACCGAGCTGGCGGCTCAAATCGTCTGGCTCGACGCGCTGGTGCAAAATCCGGATCGCACCCAGAAAAATCCGAATCTGATGATCAAAGCCGGCCAAATTGCGCTGATCGACCACGGCGCGGCCCTGGATTTTCACCACGACTGGCGGAGCGTCACCGAGCAGGCGCCGCGCGAGCCCGGCCAGTTCGTCGCTCAACACTTGCTGCAAGTAGCCGAGCCCGCGCTGCAAGCAGCCGACCAAGCGCTAGCTCCGCGCATCAGCCGCGACGTGTTGGAGGCAGCCTTGGCCCAAGTTCCGGATGGCTTCTTCGCCGAGCTCTCTGCGGATGCACCGGCCCGACAGCGAGCGGCCTACGTGGCGTACTTGAAAAAACGCCTCCAAGCCCCGCGCCCGTTCGTTGCCCCCGGCAAGAACGTGCCCTTTCAATTCGGCCGTTGATGGAAAGCTAGAAAAATATTTGCGCAACGCGCGCGCCTCGCGGGTTAAAGGGGGGGCATGGCTTTCGACGTTTCCAAGTTTCTTGCGCTCACTGCTCTCATCGCCGCTACCGGTTCTGCGTGCTCCAGCTCCGACAAAGACGGCACCACGCCCGACGAAGGCGGCTCGTCCGGTTCCGGCGGCAAGGCAGGCTCGGCTGGCTCGAATGAGTCGGGCAGCACCAGTCACCCGGGCGGCCAAGGTGGCGCAGCCGAAGGTGGCGCTGGCGGAGCGGCCGCTGGCAACGCCGGTGAAGGTGGCGTGACGGCCGACGGCGGCGTTGGTGGTGAGTCCCTGGGTGGTGGCGGTGCCGGTGGCGCCGTGGAGCCGGGTGAATGTCTCGGCTCGCTCGCAGCCGGCGGCGCCGCTGGCGCGCCCGCGGTCGAGCCCAGCCTCGAGGGCTTGTGCATGGACTTCTTCGACGTGCTCTGTCCGGGCAACGAGGGCGACGCCCCGAGCTACACGGTTTGCGAAGGCGTGAAGGCGACCGGTTCGCCCGCGGTGGCGGTGGCGGTGGCCGACTGCATCAAGGCGCTCAGCGCCGAAGACGCCTGCGACCCCGCCAAGGTCCACGCCTGCTTCACCAGCCTCGAAGGCAAGGGCTGCGCGAATCCAGCCGCGGCGACCGCTTGCGCCACCATCAAGGCGCTCGAGGGTTGCGACGCGGTCGACTTGGCCAACTGCGAAAAGATCGCCGATCTGGTCAACCCCGAGATGAACGAGGGCTTCGCCGGCTGCATGGATCCTGCCAACGAAGGTTGGTACGACCCGGGCTTCACTGGCACCTGCGTCCAGCGTCTCGACTTCTGCGCCGGCGTTCGGCTGTACTGAGCCGTCAGTTCCCGACCAGCAGCCGTTCCACTTCTTCCACGTCGGAGAACGGCTGCTCGGCGTCGCCGATCAGCTGCGTCCGCTCGTGCCCGCGTCCGGCGACGACCACCACGTCGCCGGAGCGCGCGCTGTCGATTGCCAGCCGAATCGCTTCGCCCCGATCGGGCACCAGCCGGGCATACGCGCGTCCCCCGCGCCGGCAGCCTCGCGCTACCGCTTCGGCAATCTGGGCCGGATCTTCGTGGCGCGGATTGTCGGTGGTGATGAAGGCGTAGTCGGCGCGCTCGCCCACGGCGCGCCCCATCACCTCGCGCTTTTCGACGTCGCGCCCGCCGCCGGCCCCGAACACCACGCTCACTTTGCCGCGCGCCAACGCGCGCGCGGTTTCGCACGTGCGCACCAGCGCGTCCGGCGTGTGCGCGTAGTCCACGGCAACGATCGGATCCTTACCCAAAATCTGAAAGCGGCCGGGCACACCCGGACACGCCGCGAGCCCGCGCGCCACGTCGCTCGCGGCCACCCCGCCCGCCAAGCCGGCCAGCGCCGCCCCGAGCGCGTTCTCGGCGAACACCGCGCCTACCAATTGCGTGGTCAAGGTGCCGCCCAACATTTCCGCCGTCTCGGAAGGCGCGAGCCGAATGTGCGTTCCCGCGCTGGAGAGCTCCACGCTCTCTGCCACCAACTCGGCCGGCACCAGCTGCTCCCCGCGCGTGCTCACCGCATAATACCGACGGGTGACGTCGGGTGGCGTGACGCGCTCCAGCAGCTGCGCAGCGGCGTCGCAGGCGTTGAAAACGGCGGTGCGCCCCGGGGCCAAGTGCAGAAAAAGCTGCGCTTTACTGGCCAAATAGTGCTCCCAAGAGCCGTGCTGCTCCACGTGGTCGCGGGTCAAATTCGTGAACACGCCCAAGTCGAAGCGCCAGCTGCGCGCGAAGCCTTGCGCCAGCGCCGCGCTCGTCACCTCGATGGCGGCGTGGCTGGCGCCTTGCTGGGCTGCGTGCCGTAGTGCCGCCACGTAACCGCGCGCGGTGCGCGGCACCTGCAACGGTTCCCCGTCCAAAAAGTAGCCGAGCGTGCTCTCCGTCAACGTGCGTCGCCCCGCCGCGGCCAAGATGGCCGCAATCAGGTGCGTCGTGCTCGACTTGCCGTTGGTGCCCGTCACCCCGAACGTAAAAAAGTCGTTCGCCCACGCGAACGGTGCCGGCGTAGGCCGCACGACTCCGGCGCCCGCGGTGTCACGCTCGAGCGCGTCCAAGCGTTCGATTTCGTCGCGCGTCGGAGGCTCGAGCGAGGGCGCCATCCGGCCGGAAGCTAACACGGACGGCCGAAACGCCGCCTCTAGCAATCCCGTTACATTTTTTGGCTGCCGCGCCGCAGCCTGTCTCGCAGAAACTCCCGTAGCGTCGCCAGGCAAATCCGAGCGAGCGCTTCTGGCTGCTAGCTGCTGGCGCGCCGCTAGGCCACCGCGGGCGACCGCTTCGGGTTGCTGCCGTGCTGGCGGGTCGTGTCGAGAAGCCTCCGAGATTTTCATAGGGAGGACGGGAGGACGGGAGGTCTGAGCAGTCGAGAACGCATTTTCTGATTCGGAGGACCGAATCAGAAAATATTTCCTCCGAGGTTTAGGAGAGATCGAGCTTCCAGCTCGCTGGCGGCAGCGCGACCCCCCAAATTCTCGGCTCTGTCTCGCCCTCCCGTCCTCCCGTCCTCCCTGTGAAAAAATCTCGTTCGTGCGAGGTGGCCGGGACCCGCTTGGCGTCGCTAGGCCACCGCGGGCGAGCGCTTCGGGTTGCTGCCGTGCTGGCGGGTCGTGTCGAGAAGCCTCCGAGATTTTCACAGGGAGGACGGGAGGACGGGAGGCGAGAACGCATTTTTGTTTTTGGAGGACCAAAACCAAAAATATTTTCCCCGTGAGAAGCCCTGAGGGATTGAGCCCGCGAGGCTGCCGCAGACTCGCTGGCGACAGCGCGAACCCCCAAATTCTCGGCTCTGTCTCGCCCTCCCGTCCTCCCGTCCTCCCGTCCTCCCTGTGAAAAAATCTCGTTCGTGCGAGGTGGCCTTTCGCCGCCACAGAAGCTTCTGCGATTCAGGCTGCATTTCGGCAGCCCGAGATGAGCTATCGGATTGCCGCCTCGTGCGGCGCGGCGTCGCGAGAGCTCAGGGTTTCGGCAGGCTGCCGTCGGCGTTGCGCTTGGCGGCGATGGCGGCGGCGGCGGTCATGGTCATGGTGACTTCGCCGGAGACGGTGAGGTTGCAGTAGGCGGTTTTGTTGTCTTTGGCGCCGCAGGCGGACAGCTTCGGTAGCTCGGGGTTGTTGTTGCGCACGAAGCCGCAGGCCTTGTTTTCGAAGGCGAACGAGTTGGTGACGAGGTGAACGGCGCCGCCCTGGCCGGCGCCGTTCGGTGCGCCGCCGAGCTTGAAGCCGTTGCCGTCGCCTTGCGGGTTGGAGCCGCCGATGGGCTTGCCGTTGGAAAACGCCCACGAGCCGTCGATCTTCACGACGTCGTCGGCGGCGAAGAAGTCCCAACCGTCGTCGGCGTTGTTCCAAGCGCGACAGCCTTTGAACGAATTGCCGGGCCCGATGCGCAGCTTGGCCGCAAACCCGTCGGCGTTCTCGCCGCCGGTGGCGGTGTCCAAGTTCCCCCAAGAATCGCAGTTCAAGATCTGGTTGTTGGCGGCGCGCGTTTGGTCGGTGGCCTGATCCGAAGGCGCGGTGATTTGAATGCCCGTGTCACCACACTCGTGGACGATCACGTCTTCAATCACGTTGTTGGAGCCCGAAATGGCGAGGCAGTTGTCCGACGCCTTCATCAGCTCGAGGCCTTTGATGTGCCAAAAATCGCCCGCTAGATTGATGCCGCGCAGCGAGTCCATGCCTGGCGGCTGACTGGAGAAGTCGAGCACGGGGCGGCCACCGGGAGCAGCCTGGAGCGTGACCGGCGCGGCGGCGGTCACGCTCCAGGCTGCTCCCG
>Ga0207667_10001031_pt1 | contig 35503 bp, 31 predicted proteins | sample KBSCornC52_FD_184301 | JGI IMG/M metagenome (GOLD analysis project Ga0207667, IMG submission 184301) | Corn rhizosphere microbial communities from Kellogg Biological Station, Michigan, USA - KBS Corn C5-2 (SPAdes) (version 2) | ecosystem: Host-associated > Plants > Roots > Rhizosphere > Soil ...
GACCTGAGCAACAAAACCCTGCAAAATCCAAAATGCAAAATGTTGCTTGACTAAGGCGCACTTGTGGTCTGACCATTAGAGGCCGAGCCGCGGAACGCGATCGAACGCAGGCCCGCAAATGTGGAGGAGAAGCGATGGAGTTGAAAGCAAGCAATCGGAGGGAGTTCATGAAGGCCGGTGGTGCGGCCCTGGCAGCCACAACTGTCTCATGGAACGCCAAAAGCTACGCAGCCGTAGTGGGCGCGAACGATCGCGTAAGAGTAGGCATTATCGGCTGCGGCGATCGCATGAAGGGGGGCGACCTCCCCGCTTTTCATCAAAACGCGAAGGATATGAACTTTCAGATCGTCGCGGTCTCCGATATTTGGAATCGGCAGCGCGAAATGGGCGCGAGCTTTATTGAGAAGCTGTGCGGCACGAGGCCTGACCAGGTGCGCAATAACGACGAACTCTACGCGCGCAAGGACGTGGATGCGGTGATTATCGCAACCGCCGATTTTCAGCATGCATATCACGGTATTGAGGCAGTGGAAGCCGGTCGCGATGCATACGTTGAGAAGCCGACAGCGCACACCATGCCGGATGCGCGAAAGTTTCTGGCGGCTGTAAAGAAGAGCGATCGCATTGTGCAGATCGGCACACAGCGGCGTTCAACACCTGCATATATGAAGGCCGCTGAATACATCAAGTCGGGCAAGTTTGGCGAGATTGTGATGGTGGAGATGACATGGAACGTGAACCAGCCAGGCCGTTGGCGCCGCCCAGATGTGGTGCCGCTGCTGAAGGAACAGGACACCGACTGGAAGCGCTATCTGCTCAATCGCACCATGGTGCCCTTTGACGCGCGCAAGTATCTTGAGTTCCGCCTATTCTGGCCCTATTCCTCTGGGATTCCCGATCAGTGGCTCGTCCATCAGATCGACACAGTTCACTGGTTCACAGGTCTGCCGCATCCGCGCTCGTGCGTTGCCAACGGCGGCATTTATTTATGGAAGGACGGACGCACAAACTGGGACACGATGACCTCGGTTTTCGATTACGGTCCACTCGACGATCCGACTAAGGGGTTCCAGGTACAGTACTCGTCACGGTTTACCAACTCCGCAGGCGGGGTTAAGGAACTGTATTACTCCAATGGCGGCATGATCGATATGGACAAGCAGACGGTGACGCCGAATGGCGGACTGAATGCGAAATACGCTGCCGAAATGAAAATGCAACCCAATCTGCTGCCCAGCTTTTCACTTGTTGAAAAAACGGAGTCGGTGAGCACCGACGCAAATACAGGTGGCGACCCGCAGACCTCCGCCAACATGCGCAATTGGATGGAGTGCGTGCGCTCCCGCAAAACTCCGAATGCGCCGGTTGAGGCTGGATACAGCCACTCCATCGCGCTGTGCATGAATGTGGCTGCCATTCAAACAGGGCAAAAGGTCACATTCAATGAAAAAACACAGCAGGTGATGGTGGGAGATAAGGCCTATGAATAGGGCTGCCCTCCTGGGAATGCTTGCTGCAAGTGTTCTGTTGGTGCCAAATGCTTTCGCAGGTTCGGCGGCGCAAGGTGTACAGGTAAAAACGGACGAAGCGCAACGCCGCGTTGACATCACGATTGATGGCAAGCCGTTCACTTCCTATATCTGGCCTGCGACACTTGCCAAGCCCGTTCTTTACCCACTGATTGACGGAGATGGTGTAACCCTGACACGTCACTGGCCACCAAAAGCGGGCGAACGCGGTGATCATCCGCATCATGTGGGCTTATGGTTCAACTACTCGAACGTAAACGGGTTTGATTTCTGGAACAACTCTGAGGCCATCAAGCCGGACAGGCGCGCGAAGATGGGTTCGATTGTATTCAAGAAAATCGATGCGGCTAAGAGTGGCGCAAAGAGCGGTGAGCTGGTCACCGAATCGACATGGATTACGGGCGCGGGGCAGCCGGTAATCGAAGAGACCACGCGATTCGTCTTTTCGACAAGCGGCAGCGCTCGTGTCATCGATCGCATCGCTACGCTGCGCGCACTGGATCGTGTTGTCTTTCACGATGACAAGGACGGCTTTCTCGGTTTGCGCGTGGCGAGTTGGCTCGAGTCGCCAACGGCAACCGGCGCGGTATTTGTCGATTCGAATGGTGTGGAGACGAAGACGGCGGGCGCTTCTCCTGATGCGACCGGCGTGTACCAGACCAGTGAAGGGAAAAAAGGAGATGATGCCTGGGGAACACGCGGACGCTGGTGTGAACTGACCGGACATGAGGATGGCCACAGTGCGACAATCGCGATCTTTGATCATCCGCAGAATCCGAACTATCCAACGTACTGGCACGCACGCGGCTATGGATTGTTTGCTGTCAATCCTTTGGGGCGCACCGGCTTTGAACCGAAACAGCCGCCGCTCAATTACACGCTGGAAAAAGGACAGACGGCTGTATTTCGCTATCGGGTCGTTCTCTACACCGGGACGGAGACTCCTGAACAGCTGAATAAGGCGGCAGACGCATTCGCCTCGGAATATAAATAAGCGCAGTTTGAGAGAGAAATGAAGAGCCCCGGTCACAACCCGACCGGGGCTCTTCATTTGCTTGCGGCCCCATTCCCGGTTTATTGTTTTGGGGCTGCCAATTTATGAGGTCCCTATGAGCTCCAGGCTTCTTGCTACCGCTGCATTTGCTGCGTTTGCCGTGTCCGCCGTTGCACAGAATGGCCCTGCCCGGCCAAAGATTGTCGGCGTTTCGCATCTGGCCGTGTATACCACCGATGCCGCCGGTGCGGAACACTTCTACAAGGACACGCTCGGTGCCGCCAAGCTGCCCGATCCTGAAAACCCTAAAGGCGTTCGGTACGCGTTCAACAGCACGCAGTTTGTTGAAGTATTGCCGCTGCCGGAGGGCAAAGGTGTAAGCCGCCTTGACCACGCAGCATGGAATACCGAGAACGCCGATGCGATGCGCAAGTACCTTGCAGCCAAGGGGTGGAAGACGCCGGCGAAGTTGGAGAAAGGTAGCGACGGCAGCCGCTGGTTCAGCGTGCTCGATCCGGAAGGTAACAGGGTGGAATTCGTGCAGCCCCCGGCGCACCCGGCGGCGATCAACGCGCCAAACCTCATTGGCCACCGCATTATGCACGTGGGCTATATGGTCCACGACCGCGCCGCCGAGGACAAGTTCTACCGCGATCTGCTTGGCTTCAGGCCGTACTGGTGGGGCGGACGAAATGGCAAGACCGAGTGGGTTAGCCAGCAGGTTCCCGACGGGCACGACTGGATGGAGTACATGATGACCCGCGGCACTTCCGGCATCCCGGCCGACATGACCCAGCGCGAACTGGGCGTCATGGACCATATCGCAGTCGGTGAGAAATCCGTTCCCGATGCTTATAAAGTGCTGGAAGCCAGCAAGCGACTCGATGGACGCCACGATCCGGCACCGAAGATTGGTGCAGACGGAAAGTATCAGTTCAATATGTACGATCCGGACGGCACTCGCACGGAACTGATGAACTTCCACGCCACAGAGAAGCCCTGCTGCTCCCCGTTCACAGCGGAAGATCCTTCCGAGTAAACAACAGTTTACGAGTTGGCACGTTTACGAGCTACGCTCTCATCGAATTCGCCATTTCGATGAGAGCGAGTCCAGAGAGCTATCTGCTTGTAAGCTCGTAGATTTATTGACCTCTAGACCGCCAAACCCAGACCTGCTGTATACTGGAAGAGGCCTCTCGGGGCGGGGGAATCCCTGTCCGTGGAGCCAAATTGGAGGCGAAGGCAACCTGCTTTCGCCAAAATCGAGAAGAAAATGCCCAAGTTGAAGACCCATACGGGCGCGAAAAAGCGCTTCAAGTTAACTGGCACCGGCAAAATCAAGCGTGGCCAGACCAAGACGCGCCACATCCTTTCGTCAAAGTCTCCTAAGGTAAAGCGCAAGCTCGGCAAAATCGTGCTTGTGTCTGACGGCGACTTCAAGAAGGTAGCGCGCATGATTCCGTACGCCTGAGCACTGCGTGGGGCGGACCTTTGGAGTTGGTCCGTGCCACTGCTGTTAGCGGGCCTCGGTTGAAAAATGGCCCCCGTCAAATGCGAAATGCGTTCGCAGCGACGAGAAGTTCAGGCTTGAATTGAGCGAGTGAAGAGGCTTCCTACCTGCCTCCAGCCGCGTAACACGTATCGCAAAAAGGAGAAGTACCCATGCCCCGCGTAAAGCGCAGTACCAAGCGGAGTGATCGCCGCAAAAAGATTCTTAATCGCGCAAGCGGTTATTTCCTTACTAAATCGAAGCTGTACCAGGCAGCTCAAGAAGCCGTTGAACGCGGCATGAAGTTTGCCTATACCGGCCGCCGGCAGAAAAAGCGGCAGTTCCGTTCGCTCTGGATCGTCCGTATTTCGGCCGCAGCCAAACTAAACGGCACGAGCTATTCCCAACTCATCAACGGCCTGAAGAAGGCCGGCGTTGAGCTCGACCGCAAGATTCTGGCCGACATTGCCGTGCACGACGCAGCTGGATTCACCAGGCTCGCCGAGCAGGCAAAGGGCGCGCTTGAAAAGGCGAAGGCAGCCTGACCTCCTAAACACGACTGGCGGAAATACGGCCCGGAGTTCCTGAAGAACTCCGGGCCGTTTGGCGTTTGGAGCACGGCAGTCGCAGCACACGCGACGGTGATTTATCCTTTTCTTTACAGCATGACGAACCAACCTATACCTGATCTGACGGCATTTGATGACGCCGCGCTGGATAAAGCCTTTGCTCAACTGGAGCAACAGGCACGCGAAGCCGCGTCAATGTTAAGCGACGAAGCGGCAGTTGAGGCGTTCCGCCTGGAATGGCTGGGGCGCAAGCAGGGGCGGCTCAACGGAATCTCAGGGCGCTGGCTGAAGGCTGCGCCCGCTGAGGCGAAGAAAGCGCTTGGTGTGCGCTTCAATGCACTGAAGGCAGTTGTGGAAAGTCTGCTCGAGGTAGCACTTGGCTCCGGGCCGAGCGATGCATCGATGAAGGGTGAGGCAATCGACATCACGTTGCCGGGCACGCAGCGGCTCGTGGGAGCGGAACACCCCATTACGCGCACGTTGAATGAGATTGTGAGCGTGTTCGCGGCTCTCGGCTACTCGGTGGGTGTGGGGCCTGAGGTCGAAACCGACTTCTATAACTTCGAGAGCATGAATTTTCCGCCGGGGCATCCGGCGCGCGACACGCAGGACACGCTTGTAGTGGCTAACCAGGAGCGCCGGCCGCTCCGCGATCGACTGCTGCTGCGTACGCACACTTCACCGGTGCAGATGCGCACGATGGAGCAGCAGCCTCCGCCGGTACGGATTGTGATTCCGGGCAAGGTGCATCGCAACGACGCTGCCGACGCAACACACTCGCCAATCTTTCACCAGGTGGAGGGATTGTGCGTGGATAGCAACGTCACGTTCAGCGATCTGAAAGGCACGCTGGACCACGCCATGAAGGCACTGTTTGGATCGGCAGTGAAGACGCGCTTCTTCCCTTCGTTCTTCCCATTTACCGAGCCGAGCGCCGATGTGCAGATCAGCTGTATTTATTGCGGAGGAAAGGGCTGCCGCAAGTGCAAGCAATCCGGCTGGATTGAGCTGCTGGGGTGCGGCATGGTTGACCCCGCGGTGTTCGCATTCGCCGCCGAAAGGCAGCCGGCATACGACCCCAAAAAGGTTTCTGGATTTGCATTCGGCATGGGCGTAGAGCGCATTGCGATGATGAAGTACGGAATAAGCGAGATTGGCAGCTTCTATTCCGGTGATATGAGGTTTTTGGATCAGTTTGTGTAAAGGCAGCAAGTTAGGTTGCGCTGCGCGCAATCAGCAGGTTAGCTGGTCCGGCGGGGGGACGAGTGCGTGGCTAGAAAGCGGCATTTTCGTGGACCTGATTGCTTGGCAGAAAGTAGGGATCGCTCGGGAGGTGTATTTGCTGACCGAAGAGTTTTCTAAATCAGAAAAGTTTGACTTGCCAATGCAGTTGAGACTCAGCAGTTTCAATCGCAAGCAATATTGCTGAAGGTCATGAACGGCTCGCGGAACTGTAATTGTGAAATTCTCCGGGAAATGGCTCGTGGTTCGCTTTACGAATTGCAGACGCAGATTGAGCTTGCGTGCGATTTGAAGTTTTTCGATAGACAATCATCTGAACAGTTGCTTGGTTCATGCGTGGATGTGGCCAAGCTGATCAGCGGATTGCCGTGCGTGCTGGAACCCTGAACGCTAACTTGCTAACTCGCGAATGTCCGCGAAGCGGACACTAATTCGCTGATTGAGTTCACATGAAGATTTTGACCAAATGGCTTCGTAGTTACTTGCCGCAACTGCCGGTCGACGACGCGCAACTTGCGGAAGATCTGACGCTGCGCGGAATTGCTGTAGAGGGCATTTACTCGCTGGGCGAGGAAAACGGTTCGCTCTATGAGATGGACATCACCACCAATCGCGTAGACGCCATGAATCACTATGGAGTGGCACGCGAAGCTGCAGCCATTTACTCCCTACCTTTGGCGCCCCTCGCGTTTTCCCTGGCTGCCGCGCAGCCGGCGAAGGTTCCTTTTCCCGTCAAGATTGAAGCTGAGGATGCGTGCGGACGGTTCACCGCGCGCGTGCTGCGCAACATCACCATCGGCAACTCGCGCGACTGGTTCGCGGGCGCTGAAGTCGCTACGTACTTCGGCCTGCTTGAACAGAAGATGATTTCGAATGCTGTGGATGCGACCAACTTCGCATGGCTGGCTATGGGGCAGCCAACGCACGCATTCGACCTCGACAAGGTTGAAGGCGGCATTATTGTCCGACGCGCAAAGAAGGGCGAGAAGTTGAAGACGCTCGACGGGCTTGAGCGCATACTCGACCCGGAAGACCTTGTCGTGGCCGATCACAAAAAGGCACTGGGACTAGCCGGTGTTATGGGCGGCTGGGACACGATGATTACGCCAGAGACAAAGAACGTACTCGTAGAAGCGGCGTGGTTCGATCCTATGGCGGTTCGCCGAACCGCGCGGCGGCACGGCTTGCATACTGACGCGAGCCATCGTTTTGAGCGCGGCGCGGATTTCAATGCCCCCCCGCTTGCATCCACAATCGTCTGCAGCATTCTGCTGGCTAACGGCGGATCCATTGAAGGGGATCTTGTTGATGTGCGAGTGCCCGCGCATGAAGCAAAGACGGCACAACGCAAGCCCATTCCCCTGGCGTTGAGTGAAGTGCGCCGCATACTTGGCAAGACCGTCAGTGAGGAAGGAATCACTGCAGCAACGGTCGAGAATGTACTCGTCGCGCTCGGTTGCGCGTTGCAGAGCGAAAGCGCTGCGGGGGAACGATGGCAGACAACGCTGCCCAGTTGGCGTCTGGATATTGAGCGCGAGATCGATTTGATTGAAGAAGTGGCACGCGTGTATGGCTATAACCGCTTCGCCAATACGCTACCTGCATTTGGCGAAGGTGTGAAGGCACTCCCCTGGGCGGAGAGCGATACTGCTGTGCGCCGGACCTTCATGTCTGCCGGATTCCATGAAGCGATTGGCAGCACGTTCTGTTCGGCCGCTGAAGCAGCGTTGACCGCACCGCAGCCCGGCCTGGTAGTTCCGCTGGGCAATCCGCTGAGCGAAGAAGCGGGCCTGCTGCGTCCGTCGCTGGTACCCGGCATGCTTGCGATGGTTGCCGGTAATTTAAATCGCGACGTGAACGAAGTACGCCTGTTTGAGCTCGGAACCGTATTCAGCGGAACAACGGATAAAGTGGAGGAGCGCCCCGCTGTCGCATTCGGTGCAACAGGCAACCTTCCCCAGCAGACAGCGCTGCACCCTGCCCGCGCCATCGACTTCCATGATGTAAAGGGTGCTGTGGAGCAGGTAATGCGGAGGTTCCAAGCGCGTTCTGTGTACTTCGACCGCTTCCCTGCCGACTCCGGCCTTATGCCCGAGTGGCTTCATCCGTATCGTGCGGCACGCGTCGTCGTTGAGGGTGTTACAGCAGGATGGTTCGGCCAGCTGCATCCACGCGAAGCCGACGCCCGCAAGCTTAAGGAACAGGTGATGGTGGGCGAGTTGTATCTCGACCGGCTGTACAAGCTGCCTTTGGGCAAGCCTGCCGCGCGCGAGATTTCGCGATACCAACCGGTGCGTCGCGACTTCTCGCTCGTCCTGGATAAGGGCATCGAGTGGAAGCAGATCGACGAGGCGCTCAGGGTGCTGCGTATTCCGGAACTTGTGGACTGGCGCGTACGGGAAGTGTTCAATGATCCGCGGCTGGGCCAGCATGAGTATTCGCTGCTGATGGGTGCAACCTTCCAGGCGCCTGATCGAACTCTTCGCGAAGAGGAGTTGCAGAGCTTTCAGGCGCAGGTTATAAATGCGATCGGCAAGGCAGGCGCTCGGCTCAGGAGCTAGAGTTGGCCGCTATTATCAATTTGTGAACTTAACCCTTCGGGAGCACAAACCCGAATCTTGATCGGCGCTATACTAACTCGACAGGGCCAGCCCGTTTTGGAGATTTATTAATGTCGGAGATTCTATCGCAGTTGCAAGTGGCAGAAATTGAACGTTTCGATCAGCAGACAAGTAGGAAAGAAGATGCACCCACTGCCCTCACGGTGAGTGCGGACGATTTTTCGGCCCTGGAGGACAGGATTGTCCGGGCGGTTGAAATGGTAAAGAGGGAACGGCAGGGACGCATTGCAGCAGAGGAGCGCGCGGAGCAGGCGGAGAACGAACTTCGCGAGACAACGCCGCGCATCGAATCGCTCGAGCAAGAAGTCAATACATTAAAAGGTGAACGCGATCACGTTCGGCAGCGGGTGGAACGGTTGTTGGGCCAGCTTGATGCATTGCAACTCTAGATATGGCGTAAACGCAGCGCTATGAGAGCAGGGTTGAGGTAGAGAATGGCAACAGAGCAGGTCGGCAAACCAACCGAATACGTGACGGTCGAGATCTACGACCAGACCTATCATCTTTCAGGCTACGACGCGCGGCATATTCGCGAGCTTGCAGCGCGCGTGGATTCTAAAATGCGTGCGGTTGCCGCGCAAGGGCGCACCGTGGACTCGCTCCGCGTGGCTGTACTGGCTGCCCTGAATTTGGCCGATGAACTCTCGCAGACTGCGACAGCGGATCCTCGCCTGGGTCGTACGCGCACGGCGAATTTGCGCGGGCTCCTCGACGAGGTTCTGCTGGACGATCAGAAGACCGGTTCGTAAATCTTCGGCTCACTCGAATTCCATTGCTGGATAGCTCCTTTGCAATCAATGGGCCGATAAACGTAGCACAATGCGCCTGCTTCGCACAAGACTTGCAATTCCGCGCGCAACACCCTAGTATCCGCAATAGAAACCGGCCTGCAAAGCAGGTGGGTGATTAACGCTGGTTGAACCTACATTCATTGAACAGGGGCTCGACTCGATTAATCGGTTCTGTGTGCCGTGTCCGCCAGTCCGGAATGCCTAATGAACCGCGGGGAGCTCCACCGTCTTAGGACGGGTTCACCAGCACATTGCTCACGGCCCAGTGGGTCGGGTTCTACTTTCCTTAGTAGCACGGGGCTGCAGCGGCCGCACGAAATGCCGTATGCTGGCCTAAGTGCATCCCGTACTCATTCACATTGGCGCATTCGTCATCCCGTCGTACGGCGCAATGGCCGCGGTTGGCGTTTTGGCGGCATTGATCGTTGCGCAACGCACGGCGCTCTTCGCTCGACTGAACCCCGGGCAGATCTGGAACCTGTGCGTGATCGCGTTATTTGCGGCGCTGGTGGCGCAACGGCTGCTGCTGATTGCGATCAACATGAGCGACCTTCGCCGACATCCGTCCTGGCTGCTCACTCTGGCGATGGTGCATCATCCGCTGCTGGCCGCCGTGGGCGCCGCTGCAGCGCTTGTTGCAGGAGTACTATATGCACGCCGCAAGCAGATGCCGCTACGGACAACGGCAGACGTGCTCGCAGCGCCCCTTGCGTTGGGCATGGCTTTCGAACAATTCGGCGCTCTACTGGCCGGATCGGATTACGGAATCGAGGCGCAGATCCCGTGGGCGGTGACCTACACGCACCCGCTGGCTGCGATGTGGAGCGGCACGCCTCTAGGGATTCCGCTGCATCCTGTGCAGGCGTATACGGCGATGGCATTTCTCACATTTGCGGTATTTCTGCTGGTGTGGCAACCGGCCATGCGGCAGCACGGGGACTTGGCAGGCATTTGGCTGATGGGAACCGGCGTGATTGTGTTCATCACCGAGTTGTGGCGGGATCCGCAAGGCCGCGGCGTGATATTGAATGGAATAATCGACGGGCCGCAGCTGGCGGCCATTGCCATGGTGCTGGGCGGCGCCCTGGTGCTGCGTGAGCGCAACGTGCGGATAACGACAAGCGAGGGCGCACATGGCTGAAGCTGGTTCGGCAATCAATCGCACGTTCGAAGTTCCCGCTGAGGCAGCCGGCCAACGACTGGATCAGTTTGTCGCCGGTGCGCTTGGTGCAGAAGGCGTGAGTCGGTCGCGCGTGCAGTTGCTTCTGGATCAGGGCGATGTGCTGGTGGAGAGCAGGCACGAGAGCAAACAGGAGAAAGCTTCGTACAGGCTCCGCGGCGGTGAGCGCATTACGATCACTGGCGAGCCACATCCCGCACCGCTAAAAGCCACGCCGGAGGATATTCCACTCGATGTCGTTTTTGAAGATTCAGATCTTGCCGTTGTGAACAAGCCGGCGGGCATGATGGTGCATGCAGGGGCGGGACAAACTGCCGATGCGCGCAGCGAGGGCACGCTGGTCAACGCCCTGCTCTATCGCTTCAAAGCACTGTCCTCGACCGGCGGCGAACTGCGGCCCGGCATCGTGCACCGGCTCGACAAGGACACCAGCGGTCTGATCATAGTGGCCAAGAACGATCGCGCGCATGCCGCGCTGGGAGCGATGTTCTCTGGCCGCCAAATCAAGAAGACATACATCGCGCTGGTGCAGGGGGCGGTTGAGCGGCAGCGAGGAACCATCAATGCAGGAGTAAGCCGCGATCCGCTGCGGCGGACCCGCATGACCGCGAAACCTAACGAAAATGCTCGTTCGGCAGTCTCTCACTACGAAGTGGTGCGTCGGCTTGTCACGCGCTTCGGCAAGTTCACGCTGCTGGAAGTTCGCATTGAAACGGGACGAACCCACCAGATTCGAGTGCACATGGCTTCAATTGGCCACCCGGTTGTAGGGGACACGATTTATGGAGGCGCGGGGCAGTTGACTGACCAGGTAGCCGCACAAGCGGCGAGTTCGCGTGCCGCACGCAAACGCTCCGAGCCGGAAGTGCTGAGGCTGGGGCGCAATTTTTTGCATGCGGCAAAGCTCGAATTCGAGCACCCGCTAACTAGAAAGAATCTGCAACTTGAGGCGCCTCTGCCAAAGGAACTGGTGAGTTTTCTGGAACGGCTGGAAGGCGAGCCGAAAAACACCGTGAAAGTTAAGTGATTGAACTGATTCCGGCCTTTGAGAGAAATCTCCTGAAAACCGGCGGATTGTTAGAATAAGGAAGACATGATCAAACCGTTTTTCACTCCCCCGGCGAACCGTTTGCGTCGCCAGGGGGCGAAGTTTAGTTTTGCGCTCGCGACAGCTCTCATCGCTGCGCCCCTGTTTGCGCAGCAACCCCCTGCTCAACCCACCCAACCGTCCGCGACTCCAGCTGCCCAACCGACGCAGAATCAGCCAGCCCAGAAGTCTCCGACTCCAGCGGCCCAACCTGCGCAGAATCAGCCAGCCCAGCAGTCTCCGGCTCCAGCATCACAACCGACGCAGAATCAGCCAGCCCAGAAGTCTCCAGCTCCAGCCCAGGCTGCACCTTCAGCAAAGGCGCCAGACGCCCAGCAGGATACGGGCGGATCGGGTGCGGACATCGGCGTCACCACGCTGAAGACCACGGTTAACGAAGTCGACCTCATCTTCACGGTCACGGACAAGCACGGGCACTATATCCCCAACCTGAAACAGAGCGACTTTGCGCTGCTCGATGACGGCAAGGCGCCGCTGAGGGTGAATTCGTTTCACCAGCAGATCAATTTGCCATTGCGCGTAGGCATCGTGATCGACACCAGTACGTCGATTCACTCGCGCTTCAAGTTCGAGCAACAGGCGGCTATCGATTTTCTGTTGCAGATTGTGAAGGCTCGGAGCGACCGCGCCTTTGTGATGGGATTCGACGTGACTCCGACGGTGACGGCGAACTGGACCAATGATCTGGACGCGCTGGAAACCGGCGTGAACAAATTGGCATCCGGAGGCGGTACGGCGCTGTACGATGCGGTGTATTCTGCCTGCCGCGATAAGCTGCTGACGGCGCGCGGACAGGAACCGGTTCGCAAAGCCATCATTCTGCTTTCTGACGGCGATGACAACCAGAGCCGCGTATATCTGAATGAAGCCATTAAGGAGTGCCAGCGCTCTGAAACGATCATTTACGCCATCAGCACCAATTGGACCCCAAGCCGCGGTGCGGGCGACAAAGTGATGTCTGAACTGGCCGCGGAGACCGGCGGTCAGGTGCTGTTCCCGCCGTCCATCGAAGAGGTGTCAACCTCCTTCAAGACGATTGAAGAGGAGTTGCGCAGCCAATACGCGCTCATCTACACGCCAGCCGATTTCAAAGCCGACGGTGCATTTAGAACGATTTACCTGTATTGCAACGACCGGCGATACCAGGTGCGCGCCAAGAAGGGTTACTTCGCTCCGCGCGAGTGATCGCAAATGATTGAGTGTTTGCAAAATGGGTGAAGGAGCGATGCTTCTTCACCCATCTTGTTTTCGGCGGAGATATTGCTGCATCCGATGAGACTTGAATCGATTGAGGCCGGATCACGCCTCGAGTAGTTTCATCAGTCCGGGTTCATCAAGGATCGGGATTTTTAGTTCCTGCGCTTTGTCGAGCTTGGATCCAGCCTCTTCGCCAGCCACAACGTAGCTTGTCTTCCTGCTTACCGAGCTTGAAACTTTGCCACCAGCGGCTTCAATCCTCTGTTTGGCTTCTTCACGCGTGAGATTCGGAAGCGTTCCAGTCAGTACAAAGGTGAAGCCTTCAAGTTGCGAGGTGCGCACCTTTTTCTCGGCCGTCATTTCAACGCCGGCTTCCTTGAGTTTTTCGACGAGGATGCGATTTGCGGGACGCGAGAAAAACTCAAGAATAGCTTCGGAAATGCGCGGCCCAACTTCTTCAACACGTTCAAGCTCCTGCGCGCTGGCGGCCATGATGGCATCGATAGAACCGAATTCCTGTGCGAGCAATTCGGCGGTGCGTTCGCCAACATAACGAACACCTAACCCCATGAGGACGCGGGCCAATCCTGCCTTCTTTGAATTCTTGATCTCGGCCAGCAGCGCTCTCGCCGATTTAGCAGCGAAGCGTTCCAAGCCAATTAGCTGCTCTTCCGTGAGCCAGTAAAGATCGGCAACGCTCGCGACCAGGCGGCGTTCCAGTAGCTGTTGCACTGCCGCGTCACCCAGCCCTTCAATGTTCATCACGCCGCGGGACCCGAAGTGAAGAAGAGATTCTCGCAGCTTGGCGGGGCAGTCGGCGTTCACGCAACGCCAGTCCGCTTCTCCTTCCGCGCGCACTACCGGGTTGCCGCATTCGGGACAGTGGGTTGGGAACTCAAAACGCTCCGTACCGCGCGAGTGCTCTGCGTCGGAGACCACCTCATCCACTTTTGGAATGACGTCGCCGCCACGCTCGACTTTGACCCAATCACCGAGAAGTAGCCCGAGTCGGTCGATAAAGTCCGCATTGTGCAGCGTGGCGCGACTCACCGTTACCCCACCGACGAAGACAGGCGTAAGCATCGCTGTGGGCGTGAGCTTGCCGCTGCGGCCGACCGTGATCATGATGCCCTCGACCTGCGTAATGGCCGATTGCGCCGTAAATTTATACGCGATCGCCCAGCGTGGCGCTCGGCCTGTGTAACCAAGCCGAAGCTGGGTTGCATGTGCATCCACCTTAAAAACGATACCGTCGATTTCGTAACCCAGCGTTGCGCGACGCTTCTCAGCATCCGCTACGAACTTCATCATGTCGTCAACTGTTTTCATGCGTCCGCGATGCGGGTTGACGCGGAAACCAAGCGCGGTAAGCGCATCCAACGTGGCGGTTTGCCCGGCGGCGAAATACTCGCCATCAACCAGCAGAAAATATGCAAAGAAAACGAGCCGGCGATTGGCGACGATGCTGGGCTCAAGTGTGCGCAGTGTGCCCGCAGCGGCATTACGCGGGTTCACGGCCGCCGGCAGCCCTTCGCGCTCGCGCTCTTCGTTCAGGCGCAAAAAGCCTTCTTCCGGCATCACGACCTCGCCCCGCACTTCGAAGGCAGGCGGCAGGCCGGCCTTCTTCAGTTTGTCAGCAGATATCGAAAGCGGCACGCTTCGGATGGTGCGGATGTTGGTGGTTACGTCCTCGCCCTCCTGGCCGTCGCCGCGCGTGACTCCCCTAGCAAGCCGAGAGCCGCCATGCTCGGCAGGCACAAATTGCAGCGCCACACTGAGCCCGTCGAGCTTGAGCTCGGACGTATACTCCACCCGCAGGTTACCCGCAAGCTCGTGAACGCGGCGATCCCAGTCGGCAAGCTCTTCAGCTGAGTAGGCATTGTCGAGCGAAAGCATGGGCCGCGAGTGGCGAACTTTTTTAAAGCCCTCGGCAGGCTTGCCGCCCACGCGCTGTGTCGGTGAGTCGGGCGTAATCAGTTCCGGGTGCGTTGCCTCAATTTGCTTGAGCTCCTTCATCAACGCGTCGTAGGCCTGGTCAGAGATTTCCGGATTGTCGAGTACGTAATAGAGGTGCTCATGGCGGACAAGTTCCGCGCGCAAATGTTCCGCACGCTTCGCCGGACTGGAGAAAGTTTTTGGAGCTTCTGCCATGGGGTGGATTATAGGAGGCCGCGCCTCCCCATTAATATGGTCTTTGAACGCAAGAGTTTGCCTGAATATGGAACCAGTTACGCATTTTCTGACCGGAGCCTGTATCAGTCGTGCGGGTCTGAACCGTAAAACGGCTTACGCCACGGTTGCTGCAGTGCTGGCCGCTGAAGCTGCCGATATGGATATCTTCTGGGGCTTGGCCGGACCGGTTGAGGAATTGAAGCGGCACCGCGGCATAACACACACTTTTATTGCCGCTCCGTTTGTAGCGGGCGTGGTGGTTGGCCTGATGTGGCTCCTGCATCTTTGGAAGCAGCGGCGACAACAGCACAAAGATGCGGCTCAACCACACCAACCGGGCGCTCCTGAAGCCGTTCGACAGCCGGTGAATTGGGGTTGGCTCTATGCGATTGCGCTCATCGCCGCGCTGAGCCACCTGGTGCTTGACTGGACCAACAACTACGGCGTGCGGCCGTTCTTCCCGTTCAATCCGCGCTGGTATGCAGGAAGCATTGTTTTTATCGCCGAGCCGGTGTTGTGGGCGCTGCTGATTGTCGCCATGTTGATGCCGTTGGTCCTGGGGTTGGCAGACGCGGAGATTGGCGCTCGCAAGCAGCGGTTTCGTGGCCGCGGCTGGGCCATTTTTGCGCTAGTGGGCATGGTGGTGGTGTGGTGGTGGCGCTGGTCAGAACAATCGCAGGCCCGGGCTTCGCTCCAGAACATCCAGGTGACCACGGCTCCCATTTCCCGCATGGCGTTCGAGCCGTACCCCGTGAACCCTTATCGCTGGCACGTGATCATGGAAACGCCACAGTACTACCAGACCGCAGAAGTGAACACATGGACGGGAGAGGTTAACACCGATGCGCAGCAGGACGTGATCTATAAGCCTGACGTGACGCCGGCAGTGCAGGTGGCGAAACAGTCGGACTTGGGAAAGGTTTATCTCGACTGGGGTACATGGGCGTTGGTGCGCGATGTGGGCCAGGAACCCGTCCCCGGAGTGCCGCCGCCTGATTTGAGGCCAGGCCGCACCTGGACGACGGTCGAGTTCAGCGACCTGCGGTTTGCCTATTCATTTTTGGCGTCGCGCAGCAGCAGGGGTCGCACACCGCTGGGCGGATGGGTATACATCGTGGACAATACGGAGGAAGCCGGCCAGGGTATGGGCGGACGCGCTCAGAAGTAAATCCCCCTTATTTGCGTGAGGTAGAAATTTTTGTTTGCCCGATTGAATACTGCAGGTTGACCCGCGGCCCCGCGCACCCGACAATGGATTAGCCCTGAATACATCCTGGGCCAGGGGATTGTTCCCATACACCGCGAGTGAGGTTCCAATGTTTGCTTATCTGCTGTTGCTGGCTGCAGTTGTCACGCGTGTCGTTCCGCACGCGGGTTGGATGAACTTTACCGCAGTTGGCGGCGCGCTGCTCTACTTTGGTGCACGGCGCTCGTGGCGCGAGATGTTGACGCCTGTGGCCGTCCTGATGGCTACCGACTTCTTCCTGACGGTGTACTCGTACAATTACGCATTCAAGTGGGAAGCCTACATCCCGACTTGGATCTGGTACGCGGCCGCGATTGTTCTAGGGCGCATTCTGCTGAGCGAACGTGCGAGCGCCTGGCGTGTCTTTGCTGCCGCACTGCTTGGGCCTACTTCGTTTTTCGTCATTTCGAATTTTGCGGTGTGGATGGCAGATGGAATGTACGCCCGCTCTCTATCTGGGCTCACGGCCTGCTATGTGGCTGCGATTCCGTTCTATCGCAATGACCTGGCGTCAACCGGGATCGTCTTGGGCCTGGCTTTCGGCGTACCGGCGCTGCTGCGAAGGTTCAATCTGTCTTCAGAGCAAGCTGCATTAAAGGCCTGAGGCGATTGAAGTGCACCCGTCTCGCTCAGCCTTCGAGCGGGTCGCCCTTTCGTTTTTTGCGGATCCACCACCAGGCAAAACCGCCGAGTGCCAGCACGCCGATGACCGCAACCACCCATAGCGCGTGATGCGCCACAAGGTCGGCTGCGCCTGGGCCCAATTCCAGCACAAGCACCGAAAGAATGAGCCAGCGCACCATTCTGCCGGTAAACACCGCGAGCATAAAGGGTAAAACCCGCATCTCAAACACGCCGGCACCGAAAACGAACAGCTTCCAAGGTGCCGGCGGGGGCAGCATGGAAGGAATCATGACGGCGAGAAACTCCTGCCTTTCGAATCGCAGGCGCAGGGTGTCAAAGCGGGCACGGTTAATGCGCTTGAGCAGGAAAAGCTCTCCACCGGCGCGGCCCAGGCCATAAGGCAAGAGGCCGCCTATCGACGAGCCGAGTGAAGCTAGTATGCAGCAGAAAAGAAAGTGGCTCTTGTTGTTCCAGACGAAGACGGCTAAAACGGCGTCCATGGGGACTGGAATGCTGGATGAGTCAAGAATGGCAACCAGGCCAACGCCCCAGAGCCCAAGAGATGCGATTGCCGGCAGCACAATTACTTTCCACCAGGCCATCACTCGTAGAAACAACAGCTTCAAACAGATTCCCTTTCCTGCGGTTCAGTTCCAACTACAAACCTTCATTGTACGGGCTACTGTAGTCAGCAGGAATCGGACTCTGGTGCGTCTAACCAGTAGAACTAGCTCTGGATTCCAGTTTCAGAGAAATGAGAGAATAAAATCTAAGGACTCGACCCGGAGTCGGCAATCATTAGTCCCTCCGAGAGGCCCATCAGGAACGAATGCCCATCCGCGAAGCGCCAGCCGACGTGAACGAGCCCTCCAAGCCCGAGACCAGCACAGGTGTGACTCCGTCGGCAGGTGAGGACTCCTCTAACGCCAACGGCGAAATGCCAACGCAAGCACCCCCGGTTGCAAATAAGTCATTGGGGAACTCTCGCTGGGTTGACTACGACACTCACGAACTGCTGAACATGATCAGCGAGCTCGAAGATGAACGCCGCTGGGCACGTCTTCGTGAGGGCATCTGGATCGCCATCCTCGTCCATCTTTTTCTGCTTTCGGCTGTCACCTGGATTCCGAAGTATCTGCTGAAGGTGCCACAGGTGATGGACCCGTTCGAAGCCATCAAGCAGCGCAAGGACCTGACCTATCTCGACCTGCCGCCGGACGCGCTTGAAAAGATCCGGCCCAAGGTCCAGCAGAAACCGCTGAGCAAGCCGCCATCGATCGACAAGAAGACGCTAGAGGATATTCAGAAATCATCTCCGAAGCCACCGCCGCCCGCGGAGACTAAGACTCCTGAACCCGCGCCGGCTCAGCCTGCTCCACAAGCCCAGCAGCCTCCGCCGCAGACGCAACCGCAAATCGAGACACCCAGGCCTCCCGCAGTGCCGGCACGCCCGAACTTTGCCATGGGCTCGCAGAATCCGGCAGACCAGCTGCGTGAGGCAATGAAGGGCGCCGCGCAAAGCCATGGGCAGGGAGAGGCCGGCAATCTCGGCCCCAATGCGATGCCAATGCACCCCGGCGCAGGCACGGGCGGAATTCAAGTCCTCTCAGATACGCAGGGAGTGGACTTTAGCAGTTGGCTGCAGCGCTGGCACTATGAGACTGAGCGCACCTGGGACCCGCTGATTCCCGACGAGGTGAATCCGCCCATCTATAAGTCCGGCATGGTGGCTATTCGCTTCAAAGTACTGCCCAACGGAAGACTGATGGATGGCAGCCTGATGCTTGAAGGGCGCTCAGGTGACGTGGCTCTCGATCGCGCTGCATGGGGCGCGCTAACGGGCTCTAACTACCCGCCACTACCCAAGGACTTCCACGGACCCTATCTCGAGCTTCGCGCGTACTTCATGTACAACATGCAGCCGCCACGCTAAGATGGCGGGGTCGGCTCGCTCGCCGATAGTAATGCCCGAATTTGGCAATCCTGTTCCGCGAGTGCCTGCATGCAATTCTCACCCCGTCGATATGCTCAGATGATCAAACGAGCAGGGCGTCTGATTGCCGGTCGTGACGTGCTGTATCGCTACAACGTTCATCCCCGGAAGACGACCCTCGGCACCGTCTATGGCGGATGGACAATCGCACCTGAATACGTGGCTCCAAATGGGGTTATGTACTCGTTCGGGGTGGGAAACGACATCACTTTCGACGAATCGGTGATTGCGCGGTTCCAGCTAGAAGTTCATGGCTTCGATCCATCGCCGCATATCATCGACTGGATCAGAAATCGGAGCCAATCGCCAAAATACGTGTTTCATCCATACGGGCTTGGGGATGTCGACGGAACCCTTTCCTTCTTTTCTCCGGCACAATCCGGCGGAACATACTCCACCAACGGCCAGCATGAGAACGTCAACACGATCGCAGTGAAACTGCCCGTAAAAAGGCTTGAAACGATTACTAAGGAGCTAAAGACCGACTGCATTCAAATTCTGAAAATGGATGTTGAGGGCGCTGAGTACAGCCTTCTTTCTTCAATCACCAATTGCCCGATACCTATCAAGCAGCTTCTGATTGAATTTCACCACCGGATTGGGATCGAGTCCTTGCATGCCACCATCGATGCGGTCAATCTGCTCAGGAAGAATGGCTACCTGCTGTTTCATGTATCCGAAACCAGTTCGGAGTTTTCATTTCTGCATAGCAGTTGTATTAAATAGCACCTTATAAGCTTGACCTCAAGAGACCAGAAACAAAGAAGCCCACGCGTTGAGCGTGGGCCCTTCGTTGCGGTTTACGATTGCGTATCAGCCGTTCAGCAGATCCTGCAGCTTGTTCAGCGTGCGATGCAGGTCCTTGTCGGTACGGCGCTGCTCGTCAATTTTGGCAATGGAGTGCATCACCGTAGTGTGGTGCTTGTTGCCGAACTGCCTGCCGATTTCAGGCAGACTGGCTTCCGTCATCTGCTTGGCCAGATACATGGCGATCTGGCGCGGCACGACAACGTTGCGCGAATTATTCTTCTGCTTCAGGTCGCTAATTCTCATGCCAAAATTCTCAGCCACCGCGCGCTGAATCGCCTCAATGGTGATTTTGCGAACCTGCATGTCAATGAACTGCTTGAGGCATTGCTGTGTTGATGCCAGCGTGATTTCCATGTGGTTGTGATGACACCACGCAACCAGACGGACCAGCGCGCCCTCAAGCTCACGCACGTTGGTACGTACGTTCGAAGCAACGAAAAGCGCCACATCCGTGGGCAACTGAACCTGCTCGGTTTCAGCTTTCTTCAGCAGGATGGCCACCTTGGTTTCGAGATCGGGCGGCTGAATGTCTGCAATCAGGCCCCACTCAAACCGCGAACGCAGCCGATCTTCGATTTCAGCTAGTTCTTTCGGCGGGCGATCGGATGCAATCACGATCTGCTTCATGCTTTCGTGCAAAGCGTTGAACGTATGGAAGAACTCTTCCTGCGTACGTTCCTTCTGGGCAATGAACTGGATGTCGTCAATCAGCAGCACGTCGACAGAGCGGAAGCGATCACGGAAACTGGTCATGCGGTCGTTTCGCAGCGACGTGATCATTTCGTTGGTAAACTTCTCAGCCGAGACGTAGCAGATGTTTGCCGAGGGTTGACGGCGTTTTACCTCATGGCCGATAGCATGCATCAGGTGGGTCTTGCCCATTCCGACGCCGCCATAGAGGAACAGCGGATTGTAAGCGCGCGATGGACGTTCTGCTACTGCGAGCGAAGCCGCACGTGCGAATTGATTCCCATTACCGATGACAAAATTCTCGAACGTGTAGCGCGAATTGAGTTGAGCTGCCGTTGACCAGTCAAAGCGCGCTTGTTCAGGAGTGCGGGGCTGCGCAGGAGCAGGAGCGGTGGGCGCATGCGCGGGTACCGGTCCAAATCCGCCATCCCGGCGCTGCGGTGGTATCGAGGGATCTTCTTCTGCGGTGACGAACGTTACATCGTCAAGCTCAAGCGACTGCAGATCGATGGCTTCTTGAATCAGGTCTCCATATTTATCGCCGATGTGCTGAAACTCAGGCGAGGGCACACGCACGTACAACGTGCGGCCGCTGGTGTGACTGTAGCGCGTAGGCTTGAGCCACGTTTCGAAAGACTGACGAATTACCTTCTTCTCGAGCGCCGCCAGGATCTGGAGCCAGGGGTTGAGAACTGAACTGGGAGAAGCTGCGAATGCCATCGTACGTATCCTTGCCCACGTCTACTTCGGAACACGGGCCCGTTTGAAAAGACAATTCAGGCGACGGATCTCTAGTGGCGGCAATGAAACAGTCTCCGCCTCAAACCGGATATCCAATTACCTGATGCCGCTGGTCTGCCCCTGAACAGTGACCTCGGGGCGGTGAACTACAGGACCGTTCCGTAGGACGTTTTTTAACTTTCCTGAACGGTCCCGATAGTAGCACATTATGCGCTCGCTGCAATCACTCTTTAGCAGAACTTTTGACGGCTCTGAAGAGTTGCACCATTGGTGGTGAAAGTCGATTTCAATGTTACCAGAGTTACTGAATAGAATCGCGCAGAGCAGATTAATGTCACGTGGTCTGCAATTGTTTTCTGCGCAGCGACGACGAGATTTACGCGTGAACTTCAGTTGGATTTTAGTTTGTCTTGCGAAGCAGTCGGTGTGTGGGCTATCACACGTTTGCTTGGATGCTTCGCGCTGTGCTCGCGACAGGGTTGAGGGTCAACTTCTGTCCGCTTTCTCTCCGATCACTAAACGCGCAAGACCTTCCAAAGGCGATCGCCGTGGAGAAAGGCGGTGGAGAAGGGCGCTGGATTCCTGAGAGAGGTTCAGATATACTTGGAGATGCTGTCAAAAGCGCAGATTCTCTAGAGGAAACAGGAGCGCACTTCCATGCCCAAGCGCACATTTCAACCTAACCGCCGCAGCCGTGTTAAGACACACGGATTCAGGGCGCGCATGAAGACCAAATCCGGAGCTGCCGTGCTGAGCCGCCGCCGCGCCATTGGCCGCAAGCGCGTATCAGTAAGCGCCGGTTACCGCGACTAGTTATTCCCCGCCTCTGCCCGCCGTTTGCCACGGAATGTGCAAGAGCCTGTAAGGAACTAGGCCGTTCCGGATCGAGCTTTCGGCTGCAAACCAGCAACGGCTGGACCCAGCCCGGGCTGCATGCCATGAATCAAGATCAAGAGACTGACGACAACATCCTTGCCGAGAGCAGGCCCGTTGTCCGTCAGTCAATGGCGCATCTGCGCCTGCGTAAACACGCGGACTACCAACACGCTTATGCAAACAGCCGGAAACGCCAATCGGCTTCCATGAGTTGGTTTTTGGCTGCGCAGGAAGCTGCGCGCACCACCTCTTCCACTCCGCGGATCGGGCTCACTGCGGGCAAGGTTCTGGGCAAGGCGCACGATCGAAATCGCATCAAGCGTCGCATGCGCGAAGTCCTGCGCCGCCATACGAACCTGTTCCCGGCCGGCTGTGATCTGATCTTTCACCCGCGCCGGTCTGTTCTCACCATAGATTTCGGGAAACTCGAAGCGGAGATTGTGCGTATCCTTGAACAGGCTAAAACAGAGGCGGAGCGACTCACATTCAAATCCGCCGAAGAGAAGCCCACACGATGACGCGTATCCTGCTTGCGCTGCTTGCGTTCTATCGCCGATGGTTATCGCCGGCCCTGCACACGTTGGGCACGGGGGGATGCAAGTTTTTGCCTACGTGCTCCGAATACGCCTCCGTCGCCATCTCGACGCATGGGCCGCTTCGCGGTTCGGGCCTTGCCCTTCTGAGGCTCCTACGCTGTCATCCTTTTTCCCGCGGCGGGCTCGATCTAGTCCCTCCTGCTCGCGGAAGCCATGCCCACGCATCAGCGGAAACGGGCGATGCGCCAGCAAGACCTTTTCCCCACAAACCATTACCATAAGAACAGCGGCGGCCCTTTGGGCAGCCGGTTCGAACTGACAGGACGTATCCTTTGCCCGAAATTCAGAATCCCAATCTTCAAACGCAGGGTCCCGGCGGCGGTGGTGGCGGCGGCGACATGCGTTCGACAATCGTGTTCTTCGGATTGATGCTTGCCGTACTGGTGGGCTACCAGTTCTTGTACAAGCCCGCGCCCTCAGCACCGCAAACGCAATCGCAGCCTGCCCAGACGCAATCGCAACCGACGCAGACGCAGCCGAGCCAGCCTGCAACGCAGCAGGCGCCTGATGCAACGCGCGCAACGGCAGCAGCAAAGCAAGCCACACCAGCAGTTGCCGCTGCGGCCGAAAGCACCACAACCGTTGAGAACGAAGTTTATAGAATCGTGTTCACCAATCGTGGCGGTCAGGTGAAGCAATGGATTCTGAAGCACTACAGCGACTCGGCAGGCAAGCCGCTCGATCTGGTACAGCAGCAGGTTTCGGAGCGCTTCGGCTATCCGCTCGCGCTGTATACGTATGAGCCTCAGCTCACTAGCCAGTTGAATTCAGCGTTGTACCAGGTGACGGTTGCCGGCTCTCAACCTTCCGCAAATGGAGTTGTTGTTGCTCCCAGCACGTTGACATACCACTACGCGAGCAACGGGCTCGACGTGGTGAAGACGTTCCGGTTCGATTCAAGTTACGTGGTTGATATTGAGACGCAGGTGACCCGCAACGGTATACCCGTACGGGCTCTGGTGGAGTGGCCCGCCGGACTCGGCGATATGGAAGAGTTTCTGCCGTCGTCGTCAACCCGCTCGCAGATTCGCACTTCAGCTTCATCGGAGATTGCCTGGTCGCTGAATGGAAAAGAGGACACGCTGAAGGCTAAGAAGGTGAGCGGCGACGCGACACTCGATCAGCCCTACAGTTACGTGGCGGTGATGGATCAGTATTTCGCAGCGGCGTTCCTACCCAGCAATCCGGCTGGAACCTCAGTGGTTACGCTGCACAATACGGTTGATCTGCCAAGCACTCTCGACGATCCCAACAGCAAAAAGGTGCCGGCCGATGTGCTTGGACTGGCAGTTGGCGATAAGAACGGCGCCACTCACGTGCGGCTCTTTGCAGGTCCCAAATCCACGGACGTGCTTAATACGGTACATCCAATCGGACCGGACGGTAAACCGACCGGCCAGTCACTGGACCCGCTGGTTGAATTTGGTTTCTGGACGTTCATCGCCAAGCCGCTCTACATTGCGCTGCGCTTCATGGTTCAGCACGGCATTGGCAACTGGGGCTGGGCCATCATCCTGTTCACCGTAGCCTTTACGGTGGCTCTATTACCCACGCGCTTCATGATGATGAAGTCGCAGCTGAAGATGATGCGCATTCAACCCAAGGTCGACGCCATCAAGAGAAGGTATGCCAATCTCAAGGTGAGCGACCCCAAGCGCAGCGAAATGAATGCGGAGATGATGGCGCTCTACAAGGAAGAGGGCGTCAATATGTACGGCGGCTGCTTGCCGATTCTGGTGCAGATGCCGCTGTTCTTCGCGTACTACCAGGTGCTGCTGAATGCCGTTGAGCTACGCCAGGCGCACTGGTTCTGGCTCACCGATCTGTCGCAGCCCGATCCGCTGCACATCCTGCCCGTGCTGATTATCGTGAGCATGTTCCTGACGCAATTCATCACGCCCGCACCCGGCATGGACCCGGCACAACGGCGCATGATGGCCTTCATGATGCCGGTGATCTTCGGCTTTATGCTGTGGCACTACGCATCAGGGCTTTCCCTCTACTGGGGCACGAGCAACGTAATCAATCTGCTTCTTCAGGTGGGCATTAACCAGTCGCACTACGGCAAAGAAATGCATGAGATTGCCGCCAGACGAGCGGCGAAGAAGGCCGGCACCTCGCCAAAGACGCTTCAAGGAAAACGATAGAAGATTCAGCTGCGAACACCCATTGAAGACCCCGCCCGAGCTTGATTGCAGGCGGGGTTTTTCATTGGCTTTCCTCTCGAAGTGGACTGATGTGATGGTGTATCGTCCTACCGTATGGGAAATCAGAATTTCGTGCCGCATCCCGCCAAGGAAGCGGAAGAACTTTATCGCCGCTGGATGCAGTTTCTGGATGATGAGTTGAGTCGGCATAGTTCTCCAGAGCGGCGATCGGAGATCGTGCGCGATCAACTGCATCAGCTTTACCTCGGCCGGCCTCATAGCACCAAGCCGACCACTACGCTCACATCCGAATTGCCCGGGACCATACTCGCGCTCTCGCTCGATCCAACCAACGTCACGCTTGAGGCGGAGTACTTCCCTGATACGGATCGCGAACGCTATGCAAAGCGCAAACCACTGCTGTGGTTCTGGAAGATGTTTGACCGCTCGCCCATCGGCCTGAATCACTGGCTTGGATTGCGGTTTCGCTGCATGCTCGCGCGGCACATCTTTGAGCATGTAGGCGCCAGCGTCAAAATCTATCACGGTGTGGAACTGACGTTTGGCTACAATCTGTCGATTGGGGATGGAGTGACGATCCGCCAGGGGGCTCTGATCAATGATCGCGGCGGAATCGCCATCGGTGATGGCGCGCTCATCGGCTCGTTCGCACGCATCTACTCCCAGTCGTATGCGTCCGACAATCATGAGAAGGTTACGCTGGCGCAGACGAACATCGGAGCACGCGCCCGCATAGCCAGCCACGCCATTGTGCTTGCCGGCCACCATGTGGCTGAAGGCGAAGCAGTTGGAACCTTCCCGGCCAGCGCCACTTAGAGCGAATGCGCGCCCGCGTGCTACTCTGAGCTTTCCTGGTTATTGGAGTAATCGATTGCAGTCCAGCGCGTTTCTTATCGCCGTCTTCGAGTTTGTCCTGCTCCTCTTCTCGCTCAGTGTGCACGAATGCGCACATGCCTGGACGGCTTCGTTGCTAGGCGACCAGACCGCGCGCCTGCAAGGCCGCGTCACGCTGAACCCGATGTACCACGTTGACCCGATCGGCACGCTGCTGTTTCCGGCACTGATGATTTTCGGACCATTCATCGGATTGAGCTACTTCGGCGGCATGCTGGTGGGCTGGGCAAAACCAACGCCGGTGATAACGCGCAACTTCCGCAAGATTCGCCGCGACGACAACCTGGTAACCCTGGCTGGCCCGGCTTCAAACCTGCTGATTGTGGTAGCGGCGGTAGTGGTGCTCATCATTCTCAGCTTCACGCTCCCTAACGGCCACCAGGTAGTTCGCATGTCGTTTATCGCCTCGCTTCGCGGTGGTCGCGGTGAATTCCTGCCGCAGCCAATTGTGCTGCTCTGCACGCTGGCGATCCTGATCAATCTTTCGCTGTTCTTCTTCAACCTGCTGCCCATTCCTCCGCTCGACGGCAGCCGGGTGACCCGCAACTTATTGCCATACAGGGCTGTTCAGGTATATGACCGAATTCCGATTTGGTTGAGCTACCTGTTCATGATTTTTCTGGGCGGAGCATTCATCGGTGCGATGCTCGGGCCATCGCTTCAAATCATCTTCTCTACGCTCATTCACATCTGAATCCTGTTTCCAAACCGCTACAATGGAATGAGCTTTTTCCGACAGTCGGCGGCATTCTGCTGGCGCTACCCTGAAGAATATCGAGTCGAACATCAAGATGTCTGAACCCGAAAACTCAACAACACAAGACCCATCGCTTCGTCCGCGCGTTTTGAGCGGAATGCGGCCTACCGGCAAGCTCCATTTGGGCAACTATATGGGAGCATTGGCCAACTGGGTAAAGCTGCAGGATAAGGACGCCTACGACTGTTTCTTCTTCATCGCCGACCTGCACGCGCTTACCACGGATTACGCCGACACATCGAAAATTGCGCCCAATACGCTTGAGGTCGCGCTTGATTTTCTGGCCGCTGGCCTGGATCCAGCAAAATCGACCATCTTTGTGCAGGGCAGCGTGACGCAACATTACGAACTTCCGCTGCTACTCGGCATGATTACGCCTTTGGGCTGGCTTGAGCGTGTGCCCAGTTACAAGGAGATGCAGGAGAACCTGACCAGCAAGGATCTAACCACCTTCGGTTTCCTCGGCTATCCGGTGCTGATGGCCAGTGACATTCTGCTGTACCAGCCGAAGTTTGTCCCGGTGGGACAGGACCAGCAGGCGCACGTTGAACTGACGCGCGAGATTGCGCGCCGCTTCAACCAGTTCTACAAGTTGACGGACCGCGAGGTGCTGCCCGAACCGCAGGTGCTGCTGACGCCCTCGCCCAAGCTGCCCGGCACCGACGGCCGCAAGATGTCGAAAAGCTACGGCAATACGATCGAGTTGACCGATCCGGAGCCGGTGGTACGGCAGAAATTGAAGACGATGGTGACCGACCCTGCGCGCGTTCGCCGCACGGATAAGGGCGATCCAGACAAGTGCCCCGTTGGCGATCTGCACAAGGTGTTCTCCACACCGGAAACCTTGGCGAAGGTGTATGAAGGCTGCCGTTCCGCCGGTATCGGATGCATTGAGTGCAAAAGCTGGGCTGCCGATGCGCTGGTGCAGGTTCTGAATCCGATTCAGGAAAGGCGTGCCACCTTCAGCAACAAACAGGTGCAAGAAATTCTTCAAGACGGTTCGCGTCGCGCCCACAACCGCGCCAAAATGACGATGCAGGAAGTTCATTCCGCGATGGGCTTGCCTGGCACTTCAGAGGACTTGAGTTAAGCGGAGCTCTTGTACTGCCCGGGAGAAAGCGGATCAAGTCAAGCACTCTCCCGTGCTGGCGCAAGCCGTTTCCGGCCGGATCGGAGGCTGAACCCGCAATTGAGGCTCGTTTTGAGCAGATGAAGGAACCGGAGTTACGGTCGAAAATGTATTTCTTGACGAAGTGGTGCTACAGGATGAATCTGCAATAGAAATCGAGAATTCCATGGACTTGAATCAACCAAATTCCGAAGGTGAGATCCAACACGCCGAGCCGGAGGCAATCGCTGCGCCAGGTCCCGTGGCGGATGGGCCTGCGAACGCTCCTGAAGCAGCGGCAGAACAGGCTTCTCCTGTCGATGAAAATGCGGCCGAACCCAAGGTCCCGGCCAGTACCGAAACTGGTGCGCAGCATCCTTCCAAGCCGTTTATCAAGTTCGAGGCCAAGGAAGGTGAGGCCAATGCATCGCCGTTCTCCATCATCGTTTCGCAGGTGTACGACGGGCCACTCGATCTGCTGCTTGACCTTATCCGCAAGCAGGATATCGATATCTACGACATACCCATTGCGCGGATTACTGCGCAGTTTCTGGCCTATGTTAATCAGTTGAAATCGAGTGATGTGGATGTGGCAGGCGAGTTCATCTACACGGCTTCGCTGCTGATTCACATCAAGAGCAAGATGCTGCTGCCTCGCGCGCCGTCTGGTCCTGATGACGCGGCAGAGGACCCGCGACGGGAACTCGTGGAGCGGCTGCTTGAGCACGAGCGATTCAAAAATGCAGCCCAGATGCTGCAGCAGAAGCAGATGCTCGAAGCGGCCACATGGACCAATCCGGGAGTGCGCGAGTTCAAGGAAGACGTCGGCGCCGAACCGGAGATTGCCGCCGATACGGTGGACCTGGTGCGGGTATTCCGCGAGATTCTGGATCGCGCCCGTAATCGGCCGGTTCTGAATGTGACAGAAGACTCGGTGACGGTGGGTCAAATGATCCAGTTTTTATCGCGCCGACTGTCCATGGAAGACAAGCCGCTGGCTCTGCGCAAGCTGCTGAGCCACAGCCGTTCAGAGCGGGCATTGATTGCTATGTTTCTGGCCCTGCTGGAGTTAGTACGCCTCCAGGCCATCCTTCTCCGCCAGGACGCGGCTTTCAGCGAGATCTTTATCAAAAAGCACTCGAACTTCGATTCTGTAATGAGTGAAGCAGTCACCCAGGACGACTGGAAGTAGGCTGTTGATTGTACTCGGCTTCTTCTGGCAAGAAGCAGCTTTGCTCTGTTTCCCTCAACTCCGGTGCAGCGAACCCTCCGGAACAGGGACTCCGGGCAATCTGGCCCGCATCCCGTTGTTCTGTCACCATCTGGAACAATAGGCCATATCCGTCCTCTTTTTCCACTTCCCCATTCACCGCATTCGTATCGCCCACATCCCACCGGTGTAGAATCAACTGTAACCCGGTATCTATCCCTCACTTCCGGGCAAACAATCGTGAACGCAAACGATTGTTGGGGTTTTATGGACGCCTTCTTAGTTGTCTCGCCATACTCCTGCAATAAATCTGCTCATTTCTGTTCCCGTTTTAAATCCCTCGCAACAACTGAATACCGGAGGCCCATGCGTGCTGGGAACGGTTCCGAACGCTTTGGTGATTTCTAATGGCTGACCTCGCGACGGTTGTTGAAGTCATGCCTTCGGGCCAAACTTTACTCGACCGCAAGTTGAATAAATCGCAAAGCCGGTTTGGCCTAATAGCCTTTCTGGTGGCGATGGCTGGTGGGCTCGCCTACATCGCATTTCATGTTTCAAGAGATCTCGAAAATGTGACGGTGACCAGCGCATGGCCATATTTGCTGCTCGGTCTCGCTCTTCTCATTGCACTAGGGTTCGAGTTCGTTAACGGATTCCACGATACGGCGAATGCGGTAGCGACGGTAATTTATACGCACTCGCTTGAGCCTAATGTTGCAGTGATTTTGTCGGGATTCTGCAACTTGGCCGGCGTGTTGTTTTCGAGCGGAACTGTCGCCTACGCTGTGATCACGCTCTTACCGCTGGAACTGGTCTTGCAGGTGAGTTCCGGCACGGGGTTCGCCATGGTGTTCGCGCTTCTGATAGCGGCCATTTTGTGGAACCTGGGAACCTGGTGGTTCGGACTGCCAGCGTCGAGTTCGCACACCATGGTTGGTTCCATCATCGGCGTGGGCCTTGCCAACCAGCTAATGACTTTTCGCAACGGGGCGTCTGGACTGGATTGGGCACAGGTGGTGAAGGTACTCAAGGCCCTGCTGATTTCGCCGTTGCTCGGCTTTGTCGTGGCGGGCGTCTTGATCCTCATTGCGAAGAAGATCCTTGATTTTCCTGCGCTTTACGAGGCACCAAAAGATAATCGGCCTCCTCCATTTCCCATTCGTGCGCTCATGGTGCTGACCTGTACCGGAGTCAGTTTTTTCCACGGCTCAAATGATGGGCAAAAGGGCATGGGGCTCATCATGCTGATCCTGATTGGTACAGTTCCGACGGCTTACGCGCTCAATCACGCAATCAGCCCGTCGGAGACGCAGGATTTTATTGTTGCTTCAGAGCAGGTAACGCAAATTCTTGATCGGCACATCGGTCCCAGCGTCGTTGCCGGCTCGAATCCTCGTGAAGAAGTGACAAATTTTATCCGCACCCAGGAGTTGCAGCCGGAGACGACAGCTGCTCTCAAAGCCTTGGTGCAGGATGTCAGCAGAGAAGTGACACTCTACAAGGAGTTCAAGTCGGTTCCCGCCAAGGATCAGACCAACATCCGCAATAGTATGTACTTGGCCAGCGAAGCTCTGCAGCTTTTGCAGAAGAAGCATCATCCTGGCTTCACCGCAGCAGAATCCAGTGTGCTTAAGAACTACAAGGGCAGGCTGGACAAGGCAACCCGTTTCATTCCTAATTGGGTGAAGGTGGCGGTAGCGCTCGCGCTTTGCCTGGGTACCATGGTGGGCTGGAAGCGAATTGTGGTCACGGTCGGCGAGAAGATTGGCAAAGAGCACCTGACCTACGCGCAAGGGGCCAGCGCCGGATTCGTGACGATGGCTACCATCTTTGCTGCAGACAAGTTCGGCTTACCCGTGAGCACCACACATATCCTGAGTTCTGGTGTGGCCGGCACCATGTCCGCAAATGGCAGCGGGCTGCGCTTGTCGACCGTTCGGAATATCGCTGCGGGATGGGTATTTACATTGCCCGCCGCGGCGCTACTTTCAGGGCTGCTCTACTTCGTATTTCGCAGCATTTCCTGAGGTGGGCCGAAGCGGTGGGACAATCGTGCTGCGATGGTTCTCTTGGATTCCCGCGGGACTTTGGGCGAGGTGCACGAGTTTTCCAGAATTGGGCCGTTGTTCTACTTTCTCACGGGCCGTTCGAGGACACACAAGAGCCTTTCCATCCGGTACCATACTCTAGAGCCCTGTAATTAGCTTTCCCGTCCGCGCGAAAACAATTACAGGCCCCAGGTACCTATTCTCGAATGAGCCTTAAAGCAAAACTGGAAGCAGTCATTTATGCCGCCGAGGAGCCGGTCACTCTGGCTCAACTGGCGCTGTTGTTCACGGCTGATGCGCTGGAGTACAAAGCGGTGCAGGAAGCGGCGGCTAAAGCCGCCGAGACAACCGACGGCTCACCTGAAACGACGGCAACTGATGAGATTGATTATTCTGCGCTCGTCGAGGACACGTCTGTGTCAGAGGCTACGACAACCGACACGGCTGCTGAACCAGCGATCGAAGCAGAGGTGGCGCCAGCCAGCGAGAGCACGGAGGAGGCCGCCACGCCGTCTGCGGAGATCGAGGGCGCAGAGTTACAAACCGGTTCTGACGTTGCTGAACTGAGCGAGGAAGCCACCGAAGCGAACCTGAAGCGCGAAGCCCGGCAACGCGATCGTGAAGTGCGGAACGTTCTTCGACAGATTCTCGATCAGTTGATTGCTGAGTATGCCACCGACAACCGCGGAGTGGAGATTCGTGAAATTGCCGGGGGCTTCAGGATGGCAACGAAGCCTGAATGTCATGATGTTGTGCGTGCATTTGTGAAGAGCCTGAAGCCGGCCATGAAGCTTTCGCTGCCTGCTCTCGAAACGCTGGCGGTGATTGCTTACAAGCAACCTGTTACCGCGCCTGAAGTCAATGAGATTCGCGGTGTGGATTCATCAGGTGTTTTTGGTTCGCTGCTGGCGCGCAAGCTCATTGCCACAGCAGGACGCAAACAGGTGATTGGCCGCCCGATACTGTACAAGACGACAAAAGAATTTCTGATGCGGTTCGGCCTGAAGGACGTTTCGGAACTGCCATCGATGGAAGAGTTCGAAAAGATGGCGGCCATCGAGCTTGAAGAAGCTGAAACGGACGGCAAGACAAGCGCCGAGCCGGAACTGCAGGAAGATATGAGCGTCGAGGAAGACGCTAAGAGCGAACAGGCATCGAACGATTCAGAATCGATCGAAGAGGGCGAAAACACCGAGGCCGCGCCTGCTGAGCCTCCTCCCACCCAGTAAGAAGAAACTGAGGCTGCCTACATGGCAACAAAGAAAACCACCAAGAGCGCGAAGCCCCCCGCACTGAAAATCACACCGATCGATCCCGAATCGAAGCCAAAGCGCAAGCGCAAATCACCGGCGGCCGCGCCGCCACCAGTTCCCACAGCAGGAGTTGAAGATCCCCTTGGCGAACCAGCCGATGGCGAAGCCAGGATCTACCTGGGAGACGAGAGTGCGCTTAGCGCAGACGATGAGGCCACGTCCAGCAGCACAGTTGAGTTGAGTGCGGCCGAGGCGAACGCTGAAACGGTGGAAGCACCCTCACTTTCCGATACGCCATTCAGCGAGGCGTGGGTCGCTGACGACTCTCCTGTTGCAGAGGAGACCGGGGCAGATGCGACCGAAGCAGAAGAAGTGGAAGACGAGTCTGAAGATGCTCCGAAACCGCACCCCCCGGGCAAACTCGAACGATTGCAGAAGATTCTGTCTCAAGCCGGTATCGCCAGCCGTCGCAAGGCTGAACAGATGATCGAGGAAGGCCGCGTGCAGGTGAACGGCACCGTTGTCACGGCGTTGGGCACCAAAGCCGACGCGGAACGAGATCACATTCGTGTGGACGGAAAACTGCTGCACGGAGCAGAGCGCCATCGCTACTTTGTTCTGAATAAGCCGAGAGGCTTTGTGACCACGGTCAAGGACCCCGAAGGCCGCCCGACCGTCATGAAGTTTTTTGAGAAGATGCGCGAGCGCCTGTATCCGGTGGGCCGCTTGGACTATATGAGCGAAGGCCTGTTGCTCGTGACCAACGATGGAGAGTTGGCGAACAGACTAACCAAGGCCGGGTCGGGAGTGGAGAAAACTTACTTCGTGAAAGTGGCTGGCCAGCCCACAGAAGAAGAGTTAGATAGGCTTCGGGGTGGCGTAATGATCGAGCGCGGCCAACCGGGGTCGGACAAGGTACGCACATCGGCGGCGCGCATCAGGCAGGTTCGCCAGGGCGACAATCCCTGGTATGAAGTGGTGCTGATCGAAGGCCGCAATCGCGAATTGCGCAAGATGTTTTCGTCCATCGGACATTTTGTTGAGAAGATCCGACGAGTGGGGTACGGGCCGCTGATCCTGGATGTCGAACCGGGCAAGCTGCGGGAACTGGATCCTGAGGAGTTGGCGAAGCTCAAGCTGGCTGCCGAAGGGAAGCTCCGTACTCCGAAGGCTAAAGAGGTTCGACGCCGTGACCGTGAAGACGCCGAAACTTATGTGCAGCCCAAACGGGTCCACATTCGGCCAAGTTTCGATGAGCCGCGAAAGGCCGATTCCAGGTCATCCGGGCTGAGCCGATCTGATACTGGCCGCGCTGGTGAAGGTCGTCACGATACGAGGCGTCCAGCATCTGGCGGGTTTGAGTCGCGTAGATCAGGACCGGGAACGGGCGGCCAAAGGCCGAGCAGGCCATTTGCAACCGGTGATCGTGGCGCGCGTCCCGGTGCGGGCCGTCCCGGTGAATTCCGCCCTAACCCGCAGTTCGGCGCGGGCAAGCCGGTCCGGACTGGAAAGCCCTTCGCCGGCGGCAAGCCGTTTCAGGGGAATCGTCCGTCGCGTCCAGCGAGTGAGGGTGGCTACCGGGATCGCCCCCCCGCCGGGGCCCGCTTTGAGGACAGGCCGTACAGGAGTAAGCCCGGTGATGACAAGGGGCGCTGGAAGAATGCTGATGGCGAGCGGCCTCGCAGCGCACGCACGGGGAGAGAGCAGAGTTTCGAACGACCGCGCCGCGAAGGTGCAGGATTCGACAGGCCGAAGTTTGATAGATCCGGATTTGATAAGCCCCGATATAACCGGCCGAGACCAGGTGGGCCAGCGCAGAGGACTTTTGACCGACCCGGCCAAAGCGACCGTCAGGGCACTGATAGGCAGCGGCCACCCCGCGGAAACGACGATTTCAAGCGCCCCTATACTCCGGGCGGAGGCCCGAATCGTACGAGCGGTGCACGACCGGCCGGCAAGCCATTCAGGCCAAGCGGACAGAGAGACTCACGCCCGGCGTTCCGATCTGGGCCGCGCCCATCATCTGGGGCTGGCTCGCGACCGGCTTCTGGCGGACGGCCTGCATCTGGCGCTGGTTCTAGGCCGCGGACAGGTTCCGGCCCGTCCGGATCGAGGCCTGCTGCAGGAGGCCCGCCGAGCAGGAGCGGAGGCAGCAGTTCGCGGCCACCCTCACGGGGTTTTGCCAAGCCAGGCGACAAGAAGCCCGGGTTCAAGAACAGGGGCGGCGCGCGGAGCAGCGGGCGGCCCGGCGGTAAGAGACGCCCTTAATACATCGAGGCTGCGCGCCATTCAGGGCTTTGGCTCGGTGGCGCGCATGAACTCTGCCAGGTAGTCCTTCCACACAGCAGCCATGGTGTGCGTTCCGTGTCCGCGAGTCGCGTCTGAGATGGGCAGCAGGATGAAGCGTGCTTTGGGCATGTGCCTCACCATCTTTTCTGCAATGCCCAGTTCCGGCGGATTGATGTAATCGTCTGCGGAGTTGATCCACAAAACCGGCACGGTAATGCGCTCCAGATTTGGGCTCGGATCGTAGTTGCGGCTGGCATTGAAGTAGAAAATCAAGTCATTCGCATCGGTACTGGCGTCCGCGCGGGCCAGATAATTGTCGATGAACTGCTCGGCCTGCTGCCGGGTAGGTTCATTCTTCTGCAGTTGCAGCGGGCTTGAGCCCATGATGAACGTCAACTCGTTCGCGTTATTCAAACCTTGCTTTGGCTCGGTTTTGTATTCGCCACTCATCCAGGCAGGATCCTGTTTGATGGCCTGGATCGCCATGTAGCGCATCATGCGATTACGGCCGGCAATCTGCACCGGCAGACATGCGAACGGCGCCAGGGCATCGCTGAATCCCGGATACGTTTCGCCCCAGACGAACGATTGCATGCAGCCCATGGAAGTGCCGAGGATCAGGCGCAGATGATCAACCTTCATGCTTTCGAGCATCATGTGCTGGCTGCGCACCATGTCGTCGTAGTCGTAGGCCGGAAAATGGGCGTGCAGGCCGTCAGAGGGCTTTGAGCTTTGGCCGTGGCCGATGTCGTCCGGCAGAATGAGGAAATATTTTGTAATATCGAGCGGCTGCCCGGGGCCAAAGAGCACGTTTGAGAATACCGGGTTCATCAGCGAATGCGCGTTGCCCCCGGTACCGTGCAGCAGGAGAACTGCATTGTCCGTGTGCCCGGCCGCGTTGCGATGCGGGGTACCCAACGTGATGTAGTGGAGACGTAGTTCCGGCAGCGTTTCTCCTGTGCCGAACCGGAAGTTCGGCAACACAACCGTACCCTCTGCGATGGGCCAGGAAACGGTTGGCTGAGCATGCGCGGTAGCGCCCGCAGGAGCCTGGGCGCAGGCCCGGACGGTGGCATAAGAGCTAAAAAACAAAAGGGCGAGAATGATCAGGGTACGTGACCCACGCAGATGCATTTTAGAGTCCTCAAATCTTCTGAGCCTATCGGCCGCCCAGACGAGCCGCAAGATAGACGGAGCGCATTTCGTTTTGCGCATCCTGAACGTCCATTCCAGTCTCCAAGTCGGGTGAGTAAGTCCTTGCGCGCCATACTAGCACGCTGCGCAGCGCCAGGCGGTGCCGTCAACAGA